>Ga0308157_10001341_pt1 | contig 52403 bp, 46 predicted proteins | sample PhyBR1_FD_201035 | JGI IMG/M metagenome (GOLD analysis project Ga0308157, IMG submission 201035) | Phyllosphere microbial communities from UC Gill Tract Community Farm, Albany, California, United States - DLSLB.R1 | ecosystem: Host-associated > Plants > Phyllosphere > Unclassified | place: USA...
AAAACTTAATCTTCAAACCCACAACCTAACTACTCAAGCCAAGTTACTGTTTTTCAACAAGTTTCTATCTACATCACCGCCGATGGATGTGCATTCTACACCATCCCCATTCCTTTACAACCCCTTTTTTAAATTATTTGCCATGATCGTTTGTTTTTAAAACAAAATTGGCTTTTTTGAACAAACAGCAGGCGATTTTAATCATCTGCTGCTGTTTATGTGTGCATGAAGATATACTGAATATGTGGATCGAAGCGATAAATATTGGATTTAAAGCGGACGATCAATGAATTGCTGCGTACTGTATTGCGCTGTCGCCAATTTATTTAGGGTTGGGCGTACATCATGGTTGCGCTGTAAATACTGTAAAAATGCATCGGCATATTCAAGCCCCACATCAATTCGATGTTCGCCTTTAATCGTAGCCAGTGTGTGGTAATAATCTGAACCATTGGCGAGAAAGTCTAAAGTAACTACACGATAGCGCTGCTCCATGTGTAATAGCGTATAGTGCCCTGACGGCGTTTGTAACTCTAGATTACCAATACGTTCGCCTTTGTTCTGATTCATATCGACTGTCCAGCGTAGGCCAGCACTATATGGATAGCTTCCTGTGTTGTTAAGGCGAATAACTGCATCTAGTGCATCTTCTAGTGCTGCCTTGATTTCACTTCCGCGCATATTGAGCTGCACTAAAGTGCTGTTATAGGGCAGAACCTGATAGACCTTTGCCACGCTTATTTCGCCTCGATCAAGATCGGTCCGTACTCCGCCACCATTTAATAAAGACAGGTCTGCAGCAAAATAGCTTTTACCTTGCTGTAAAAACGCTTCTGCAACCAGTTGTTGAATATCACCCCCATATTGGTTCACGTGCGCATCTTGGTTACAGATATCGCCAAGTCCTGAGCGGTTGATATCACGCTGTGTTCCCGGCACACGGCGCAGGCAAAAGATCTCATCGGCATAAGCCACCAAGCTTTGGCTAAATTGAGTTTTCCTTTCGCGATAGGGCTTTAAAATAGACAGCGCCATCGCATCGGGCTGTATCATACGAAAGGCTGGAGCACGCTGCATTAACGTCTCACCGAGTTGCGTTTGTTGCTGTGTCGTCAGTGGAACAAGACCACGCTGTTTAGGCTGAAAATCATTGCCGATCAGTATATGCGGCGTACCTTGGCAGGATTTAACCCGCCCCTGCGCATCAAAGTTGACATTCAGCTCCCCAACCACATAGCTATATTGCCACGCCTGTACGATACAAACCGGATCACCATCACCATTGCGAAGCTGCGTTGGATAGGAGGCTTCTGGTGTAATGCCATAGCGACTCAGTTCACTTGGCCCTAATAGGGTATGCGAATCTCCTCCTACGATCACATCGACGCCGCGTAACTGTGTCGCCAGCACTTTATCCATTTCAAAGCCAACATGGCTTTGTAAAACAATCTTATTAATACCCGTTTGCCGTAAATGGTCTATTTCCTGCTGTGCGCTGCTGAGCTCATCTAGAAATAACGTGTCGGCATTGGGCTGCGATGCATTCTTGGTTTTTTGTGCAATGGTGAGTCCAACAAGGCCAATTTTTTGCCCCTGTGTTTCAATTACAGTCGATTTCTGTACACGACTGCTTTGGTACAACACCGAAGAAGGACCAAACTGAACATTTGCAGACAAAACGGCTGTTGGCTTAGCACATTGACCCCGATCCAGCGCATCGATAAACGTTTTCAGGCCTTTATCTTTACCATCAAACTCATGATTGCCAATGGTGAAAGCATCAAAACAAACGGTATTCATCAAGTCCGCATCGGCTTGGCCCTTACTCAGGGTGTAATATAGATCCCCTGTGGTGGCATCACCTGCGTGCAGTTTCAGTTGTGGTTCAGTTTTTGTTTCGAGCTGTTTGATCAATGCCGCGACACGTGCAAACCCGCCACGACTCACGGTATAGGTTGTACTTTGTCCTTGATCGTTGTCGATGCTGAGTTCCATCTGTTCTTCATCTAAATGTGAATGATGGTCATTGATATGCAAAATTTTAAGTGTGCTAGGCGCTGTGGGTGTGGTTGATGTTGTCGCATCAGATGAATGCTGATCACGGCAGCCGACCACTCCTAAACATATGGTGAAGGCAAGCGAAATAGAAAGCGAAGATTTTGCAGTATAGGAAATCGACTGCACATATGAAGATAAGTTGGGCATAGTTTTAACTTTTATCGATAATCAATGTGTTATGAAGACATGATCCTGTAATGAATCAGGATTCTGTTTTTATTATGCAATTCTGACACCATTTTTTAACAATGTTTTTAATTTAACTTCACAATAATAATGATTATTTGAATTTAATAATTTACTTAAAGCTATATTGTTGAAAAGGCCCAGATCATTCTGATCTGAGCCACTATTTAATGGGTGATCTGGATATAGGGTTAGAATGGACAGCGTACGTCGACTACTTCTCGAATCATCTGCTGTTTACCTTTGTAACTTTCTTCTAAGAAAAACAGTTTCGCGCGCTGTGGTAAGCGTGCAAGTACCATACTAAATAATTGATAATTTTCTGCTATATCGAGCTTATCTAAATAATAATGCGCGAGATGATAGTCTTGCTGTTCGATTGAGTCTGGAGAGGTATTGAATAGGAATGTGATAAGCCAGTTGAGATGTTGTTGATCAAAGCCCATGCTGGTCGCTCCTCTTGGTTTTTAATTATCAAAGTCATGTCAAAGTTAAAATGAAGATGTATAGATTAAAATGTCGATGGCTCAATCGATGCGATATATTTATTTGTGGTATTTGGCCTCCTGTGAGCTAATCAATCTAAATCAAAAGCGTGTAATTTTAAAAAATATCGAATAAACGTCGTTGGGTGAATTGCTAGAATATATTGGTACGCAGTTTCATCTTGTGGGTGTTGTTGACTTCTTTATTAACTTAATTTTGCCGATCTGTGTAGCTTTAATCACCATTCAACTACAACCGTTTTAAAATAATTACAATCGCTCAAACACGATCAGTTTTACAGGCTTAATTTTAATATGCGTTTGTGTCACTGTTTCCACTTTTATAGCATAAATTGATCTGTTTAGAAGTGCCTTGAAGGGTTATTTTTAGCTTTTAAATCCATAGTGTGGCACCGTAAAATCAACAAAAAAAAAAGCAGATCCTAAGATCTGCTTTTGTATATGCTTAAATTAAATTAGTCGATAAAGGTGACTTGAGCGATGGCCTTTTTACCTGCCTGAATCAGATAGGTTTTATTTTCTTTGACCGAGAAATTTGCATCAACCACCTGCCAATCGACTTTAACGGCTCCACGTGAAACAGCGTCTTTTGCCTGTGCAGCATTTTTGGTGAGCCCAGCTAAACGCACAATCGAAGCGATAAAGATTTCTCCACCGAATTCGCCACGTGAAATCGTGACTTCCGGCGTACCTTCAGGAATTTCACCTTCTGTGATGATATTGCCTGCACCTTTGTGGGCATTGGCAGCAGCATCTGCATCATGGAAGCGCTCCACCAGCTCGAGTGCCAAGATTTTTTTCAAATCTTGCGGGTTACGGCCATTGGCCATTTCATCGAGTAAACCCTGAATCTCTTCAAGTGATTTAAAGCTGAGTAGTTCAAAATAGCGCTCGATTAAGGTATCTGGCATAGAAAGGACTTTTTGATACATCGCACCCGGTGCATCAAATACCCCAATATAGTTACCCAGAGATTTAGACATTTTGTTGACACCGTCCAAACCTTCTAGAATCGGCACCGTAATACACACTTGCGATTCTTGACCGTAGCGTCCTTGCAGAGTACGCCCCATCAGTAAGTTAAAGGTTTGATCGGTACCCCCCAACTCGACATCGGCCTCAAGCGCAATAGAGTCATAACCTTGTACCAAAGGATACAAAAATTCATGAATGGCAATCGGTTGATGATTGTTGTAACGCTTGGTGAAATCGTCACGTTCAAGCATGCGTGAAACAGTTTGCTGGCTGGCCAGCTGAATCAGATCTGCAGCAGTACGCTGGTTAAACCACTCCGAGTTAAAGCGAACCTTAGTTTTGTTTGGATCAAGAATTTTAAAGACCTGTTCTTGATAAGTTTTGGCATTCGCCTCGACCTGCTCACGAGTAAGTGGCGGACGCGTCGCACTTTTTCCGGTTGGATCGCCAATCATGGCAGTATAATCGCCAATCAGGAACGTGACCTCGTGGCCCAGATCTTGAAATGCTTTTAATTTGTTGATTAGAACCGTGTGACCCAAATGCAAATCTGGTGCAGTTGGATCGAACCCTGCTTTGATTCGCAGTGGGCGATTTTCTTTGAGTTTCTTGAGCAGATCCTCTTCAGAAATAATTTCATGAGTGCCTCGTTGAATGAGGGCAAGCTGTTCTTCAGCAGGCAAGAAATTTGACATCACAAAACCTAAACACATCAGTTATTCAATTTGTGCGATATACTAACACTTTTTCAGCATATTGCAGGCGAAGTTGCTCATGACAGCGATCTATATTGGGGTAATGACCGGCACCAGCATGGACGGTGTCGATTTTGTTGCTGCTTCATTTGATCCCCTTTATCTACATGCGACCCTGACACTGCCTTTTGATCCAGAGTTACGTGATGAACTGATGGCACTCACACTGCCCGACGACAACGAAATAGATCGTATGGGTAAAGCCGATGTAGCACTGGCGACCATGATTGGACATGGTATCAATACGCTGATTGAAAAAAATCATTTAGATCGGAGTCAAATCAAGGCGATTGGCTCACACGGGCAAACCATTCGACATCGGCCTGAACATGGCTTTACCCTACAGATTGGTGATCCGAATATTATTACTGAGATCACCCAGATTCCCGTGATTTCAGATTTTCGCCGGCGTGATATGGCAGCCGGAGGCCAAGGGGCGCCTTTAGTTCCAGCTTTTCATCAGGCAGTGTTCCAGCATCCTACCATTCATCGGGTGATTTTAAATTTAGGTGGCATTGCCAACGTCAGCTTATTGCCAGCAGGAAATCCGAATGGGGTGTATGGTTTCGATACTGGCCCAGCCAATATTTTGATGGATGCCTGGTGCGAGCGCTATACCGGACATCCATTTGACGAAAATGGCAATTGGGCCGCTTATGGTCAACCTATTCGCGGTTTGCTCGAACGTTTACAAGCCCATGCCTTTTTCTCAAAAGAGCCGCCTAAAAGTACAGGCCGGGAAGATTTCAATCTGGACTGGCTTGACGATCAACTGGCCGATTGGCGTAATGACGAACTTGAATATCAGGAGCTTGAAGACACGCCAGAAAATGTTCAGGCCACCTTACTCAAGCTCACCACCCGAGCCATCAAAAAAGCCATTTATCGTTCAGATTTAGATACGGGTGAAGTCTATGTATGTGGTGGTGGAGCATACAACTCGCATCTTTTAGAACAGTTGCGCTGGCGTTTGCGCAAACACCACTGGTCGGTACAAAGCACCAGTGTACTTGGACTCTCGCCAACGTGGGTCGAGGCCACTGCATTTGCATGGCTGGCCATGCGCTTTATGCATCAGCAAGCGGGGAACTTACCCTCAGTGACGGGTGCAGAGGGCTTTCGTGTACTGGGAAGCATCACCCAGCGTTAAACCCGATCGCATAAAAAAATCCCCGTATTGGGGATTTTTTTATGCTGAATCTGGATGGGTTTAAATTGAAAACGATGATCCGCAACCACATGTGGTGGTCGCATTCGGATTTTGTACAATAAAGCGTGACCCTTCTAGCCCTTCAATATAGTCGACCACCGAGCCAACCAAGTACTGATAACTCAGCGAGTCGACCAGCATTTTGACATCGCCATTTACAAATTCGGCATCGTCTTCATTTGGGCTGTCGGCAAAATTAAAGCCATACGAGAAACCCGAACATCCTCCACCGGTAACGTAAACGCGCAACATGAGATCCTGATTGCCTTCGCTGTCGCGGAGTTGGCGCACTTTATTTGCAGCATTATCAGTGATAACAAGAGCTTGAGCATTCATGACAGGTGTTCCTCAGACTAGATTCAGACATCATCTTTAAAGCATGTGACAGTATAACATATTCAATATGGGGACTGTCTTTGAAGTTTAAACTATATTCTTGCTACGATGCTATCCTGATCATGCGGGCTTAAGAGCTATAGTTTTCGTCTTTCAAACCACATTCAAAGTTGGCGCGATCTTCTTTACAGCGAAATTGCCATAACAGCTTCATCATGCGTTTATCGTAAATGCCGCGTTTGGTAAGATTTATACGCGCCTCTCGCATCATTTTTTGATAACCCGGTTTGTCGGCAGCAGGCACGTCCATCCAGTATTTTTGTGGAATATCGGCTTTCATCTTGCCCAAAATACCAAATGCACGCGGTAACTGCCCTTTTACCCATTCTCGAGATTTTTGGCCAAAGCCATCAGGAAACTTATCTTTACGAATAATAATGTTTCCGGTTACTTGCAAGATCGGGTAATTCACAATTGCGCCCGTGCTTCCAAGCCCCTTGTGTAGCTCAAGTGGTTTAAAGGCCGCCGCCGGGGCGCCAATAATATCCACTTGATGATTATTGAATTTGGCACCAAAGTTGGTGACATCTGCACTCACGGCCTGCGCACCAATTTGCTGCACCATAATTTTTTGAGCTTCGTCATAATCGAGCACTGCAATTTTTTTGCCTGCAGCTTTGGCAACGGTATTGATACTACGGTCATTGACCAGCAAGTATGCATCGCCAACAGGAATCACCCCTGCGACTTCATATTGACCATTCACCATGTATTTGGCGAAGGTCGGGCTGGCGAGTCCCTGCATGATTTTAACTGCCAGCTTCAGATCTGTGATTGCCCCAATGGCATCAAGCGAGCCAGTAAACCCGTTAAATTGGCGCCCACGCATGCCGGTAATACTGACTGCATCACACTTGCCGGCCTTAAAATCATCTGCAATCACGGCTTCATTCTGCGCGACTCGAAGTTCAATATCGGCACCCCAGCTTTTAGCTGCCAGTTGGTAATCTTTCATTAGGTTGTATACATCGCCATTTTTTCCGACCAAGTCGAACACACAGACGGTTTGTTTGGCATTTGCTGCACTGACACCAGTCATAACGAGGGCTGCACAGAAGGTTTTGGAGATCCAGTTCATCATCATGTCCTTTGATGGTGTTATTGATTGCTCAAGACGATTCGGTTTTATAGTCATGTCTTAAGTGGTTGTTGTTATCTGCTCGACACGGTGCAGGCAGGTATGGCACAAATTTAAATATGCGCACGGCACTGGGTCATGATTAAGCTTAGCGTTTCTGTTGTGTGAAACAATGGCTGAAATGACAGCAAAAAATACATAAAAAAAGCCCGGAAATTTCCGGACTTTCTTTTTTAAATCAAGCTTATTCGCCAGGCATTGCACATTCGAAATTGGCTTTATCAACCGAACAACGTGCTTTTTTCAATACCGACATCATTTCGGCATCGTAAATACCACGTTTGGTGAGATCCATACGGCCATCACGTAAAAGTTTCTGATATTTCAGCTTGTCATCGGCGTTTAGATTCATTTTGTACTTGGCTGGAATTTCAGCTTCTAAACGATTGATCATGGCAAAGCTCTTCGGCAAGCGTTTAACAAACCAGTCACGTGATTTTTGTCCAAAGCCTTGCGGGAATTGATCTGGGCGAATCACCAAATCGGCAGTCACCTGAAGAACCGGGAAGTTCCACATCACCCCGTTTGCACCCAAACCTTTTTGTAGCTCTAATGGCTTATACGCATAGGCTGGAGCACCAATAATATCGACCTGACCATTGTTAAATTTAGCCGCGAAGTTTGAAATATCGGAAATTACCGCCTGTGCTCCCACACGCTGCACCATAATTTTTTGTGCATCGTCATAACCGAGTACCGCGAATTTTTTACCCGCTGCTTTTTCAATCGAGTTAATGTTTTTATCACGGACAAAAATGAAAGCCGAACCTAATGGTGAAATACCGGCCACTTCATATTTTTTACCACCCAGATTGGTGGTCATTTTGGCGGCATTACGACCATCGAGTACATAGCTGATTGCACGCTGGGCAATCTGGTTATTCGGAACACCGCCTAGTGAATCGATTGAACCAGCAAACTTATTGTACGGACGCGCACGCATGGCGGTCATGGCCACGGCATCACATTTGCCGGCTTTGAAATCGTTGTCTGCAACGGCTTCATCCTGACGTGGCACCAAATTGATATCGGCGCCCCAGCCTTTGGCAGCCAAAGCCCATTCTTCCATCATTTTGTATGATTCACCCGATTTACCCAGTAAATCGAAGACACAGACATCGACCTTTGCAGCTTGTGCTGTTGCAGATAGGCCACAAATTGACGCAGCGGTGAGCGCGAGTGCAATTTTCTTCATCTTATGATTCCTTTAATTGACTTTTTTTAGTTCAGGGTATCCTTTCACCCCAAATATTAATGTTGTTGTCTGAAAAAAAATAGAGCTTTTACTCCATTTTTTTGTGGCAAAATGAATAGTTTTACGAATTAATCGTGTTTTATCGCACATTTTTTATTCATATTGTTTCATTGTCATATTATTCATTTTCTTTAATTATTTGTTTTTTAATGGATAAATAAATTATTTGATCATTTCGATTCTTTTTCCCTATGGACTGCCGAGTCACCTTTTGACTTTAAACGATCTCGCGTATTGTTGTCGAGATGAAATTTTTGTCTTCATCTGCGGATGTCTTTAGAATAGCGCTACTGTTTTCTGCATAGCGTCACTTTCTCCATGATTCAACTTGATCAATTTTCAGTTCGCCGTGGCGGACGCGTCTTATTTCAAAAAGCTTCAATGCAATTGCATCCGGGCTGGAAAATTGGTCTCACAGGGGTCAACGGGGCTGGAAAATCCACCCTATTTGCTGCGTTGTTAGGCGGCATAGAATCGGACAGTGGCAGTTTAACCCGCCCGAATGTCTGGACTGTGGCGCACATGGCACAGGAAATTCAAGCATTAAACATGAAAGCGATCGATTTCGTGTTGTCGGGTGATGAAGAATACTGGACCATTCAGCACCAACTCGAGCATCCAGATCAACTGAGTAACGACGAGCTAGCACACCTATACAGTCGTTTTGATGAAATTAACGGTTATGCAGCCGCTGCCAAGGCATCCCAACTTATGGCTGGTTTAGGATTTTTCGACTATCAGTCACAATACGATGTCGCAAGCTTTTCAGGCGGTTGGCGAATGCGCTTAAATCTGGCACGTACACTGATGAGTCGCTCAGATTTACTCCTGCTCGACGAACCAACCAACCACTTAGACTTAGACGCGATTTTGTGGCTGGAAGACTGGCTCAAGGCGTACGAAGGTACCTTGGTGTTGATTTCGCATGACCGTGATTTCCTCGATGCAATTACCGACCATATTCTGCATATCGAAAATCAACAGCTCACGCTATACACCGGTAATTACTCTACCTTTGAAACCACACGTGCAGAACGTCTCGCGCAACAACAACAGGCTTTTGAAAAGCAGCAAGAAACTCGCGCACATCTACAAAAATATATCGATCGTTTTAAAGCACAGGCCACCAAAGCTCGTCAGGCACAAAGCCGTATTAAGCAGTTAGAGCGAATGCAAGAACTGGCACCTGCCCATGTAGATACGCCGTTTACCTTTAGTTTTCGAGAACCATCGAAAATGAGTTCACCACTGCTGGCACTTGAACACGCCGATATTGGTTATGGCGATAAATTGATTGTGACCAATGTCAATTTACAAATTACCCCGACCAGCCGGATTGGTCTACTGGGTATGAATGGTGCCGGAAAATCGACGCTGATCAAATCGCTGGTGGGTGATTTGGCGCTATTGCGGGGCACACGTTATGCCTCAGAGCTGCTCAATATCGGTTATTTTGCCCAGCATCAAATGGATGCCCTAGACGGTGCAGCCAGCCCAATGTTGCAATTGTCTCGTATTGCGGATAAAAAAATCAGTGAAGCCACACTGCGCGCATTTCTAGGCAGTTTTGGGTTTAGTGGTGAACGTATGGATACGCCGAGTGAGAGTTTTTCAGGCGGCGAGCGTGCGCGTCTGGCATTGGCATTGATTGTATGGCAGCGCCCTAATGTATTGATTTTGGACGAACCTACCAACCATTTGGATCTGGATATGCGTCATGCCCTGACCATGGCATTACAGGACTTTGAAGGTGCCGTGGTGCTGGTGTCGCACGAGCGTCAATTGATTGCCAGTGTATGTGATGAATTGATTTTGGTTCATGCAGGCAATAGTCGTGATTTTGATGGGGATTTACATGATTATGCCGACTGGCTTCGTCAGGCCCGTAATGATCTGATGAAACAAGGTCAACAGCCGGCAGCGCCAATTCAATCCAAAGTTGAGGCACAACCAGTCATTTCAAAACTAGACAAAGAAGCACAGCGTAAAGAAGCTGCAAAACGTCGTGAACAGACGCGTCCGATTCGAAAAAATATTGAGAAGCTTGAAAGCCAGATCGGTCGCTTGCAGCCGCGTTTGGCTGAAATTGAAATCGCACTGGGCGATAGCTCAATTTACGATGCAGCACGTAAAGATGAGTTACTTAAGCTCATGAACGAGCAAACCGAGCTTAAACAACAGCTTGAACAGGCGGAAGAACAAATGCTCGGGCTCATGATGGAGCTGGAAGAACTGGAAAGTTCCTTTGATTAAGCCAAGCACACTGAAATAAAAAAAGGCGCCTTGAGGCGCCTTTTTTATTGAGCATTAAGCATCGATATCGGCATTTAATGCATTTTCCTCAATAAACGCACGACGCGGTTCTACGTCATCACCCATCAAACAGCTAAACATACGATCTGCTTCAATGGCATCATCGATGGTCACTTGCAGCATATGACGGTTTTCTGGGTCCATAGTGGTTTCCCATAACTGCTCGGCATTCATCTCGCCCAATCCTTTGTAGCGTTGAATCATCATGCCACGACGCGAGTCTTGCAAAATTTGCTGCCACACCTGATGGAAATTACTCACAGGAATGCGTCGCTCACCTTTTTGCAAATAAGCACCCTCTTCGATCAACTTGAACCAGCTTTTCGAATTTTTTAGCAAACGTGCATATTCGGCTGAATTGAGCAGACCGGCATCGAGCAGGTAATGATGCGGTAAATTGTGGACATAGACCGTGATACGTGGCCAGCAATGAATCGATTTTTCGCCTGTTGGAGATTCACGTTCAAAGCTTTCCAGACTCACTTCAGGACGCAAGCTTGGCTGTAATTTTGCAATCACTTGACCGAGCTGCTCAGCCCATTGCTCGACATACGGACGATCATGGCTTTGATCGGCTTTAAATGGCTCTACTTCAAGCAAGCCATCGAGTAAGGTCGCAGGATAACGCTGGGTTAAACGTTGCAAGCTCTTTTGCGATACCTTGTAATCGTCAATCACGCTCGCCAAAGCTTGACCCGTAATGGCTGGTGCATCGGCGCTGATGTGTAAGGCCAAGTCATCGATGGCATTTGAAATCAAGAAGGTTTCGAGTGCATCGTTGTCTTTGAGATACTGCTCTTGCTTGCCTTTTTTGAGCTTATATAAAGGTGGCTGCGCAATATAGATATGACCACGCTCGACCAACTCCGGCATTTGACGAAAGAAGAATGTAAGCAGCAAGGTACGAATATGCGAGCCATCGACGTCGGCATCGGTCATGATGATGACTTTGTGATAACGCAACTTATCTGGGTTATATTCTTCGCGGCCAATACCACAGCCCAAGGCCGTAATTAAAGTGCCCACTTCCTGACTTGAAATCATCTTGTCGAAGCGCGCACGTTCCACGTTCAAAATTTTACCTTTGAGCGGCAAAATGGCCTGCATCTTGCGGTTACGACCCTGTTTGGCGCTACCACCTGCCGAGTCACCCTCGACCAGATACAGCTCAGACAATGCAGGATCTTTTTCTTGGCAGTCGGCTAATTTACCCGGCAAACCCGCAATATCCAACGCACTTTTACGACGCGTCATCTCACGCGCTTTACGCGCTGCATCACGCGCACGCGCCGCATCGATAATTTTTCCTGCAATTGATTTCGCCGCTTGCGGATTTTCCAGCAAATAGGCCGAGAATTCCTTGTTCATGGCTTGCTCAACCGCAGGCTTCACTTCACTTGAAACCAATTTTTCTTTGGTTTGTGATGAAAACTTAGGATCTGGCACTTTAACCGAAATGATGGCAGTCAAACCTTCACGTGCATCGTCACCAGTCACACTGACTTTTTCTTTCTTGAGAATATTCTCACTCTCAAGATAGCTGTTTAATCCACGTGTCAGTGCGGCACGGAAACCCGCCAAATGTGTTCCGCCATCTTTTTGCGGAATATTGTTGGTAAAACAGCGAACATTTTCCTGATAGCTATCGTTCCACTGAAGCGCAACTTCAACCCCAATACCGTTATCGGCATCGGCAGTAAAATGAAAGATATCGTTGAGATGAGTTTTGCCTTCGTTGATGTATTTTACAAACTCTGACAAACCGCCTTCATAAGCATAAATATGCTCAAAGTTCACACGCTCATCACGCAAGACAATTTTTACACCAGCATTTAAGAATGACAACTCTCTTAAACGACGCGCTAAAATGTCGACACTAAAAATAGTTTGGCTGAACGTTTCAGCACTTGGCCAAAAACGCACTGTTGTTCCTGTGGTGGTGGTTTCACCGACCACTTTAAGCGGATATTTTGGATCGCCGTGCTGATATTCCTGCTCATGAATCTGACCGGCGCGATGAATTGTTAGCTGCAATTTGCTAGATAACGCATTCACCACCGACACGCCTACACCGTGTAAGCCACCAGACACTTTATAGCTGTTGTCGTCAAACTTACCGCCGGCATGCAAAATGGTCAGAATGACTTCTGCGGCAGAAACCCCTTCTTCTGGGTGAATATCAGTTGGAATTCCACGGCCGTTATCCGAGACACTGACCGATTCATCTTCATGAATGGTGACAATAATTTCGTCACAATGTCCAGCCAACGCTTCATCAATCGCATTATCGACGACTTCAAACACCATGTGGTGCAAGCCAGTCCCATCGTCAGTATCACCAATATACATGCCCGGACGTTTACGAACAGCATCCAGCCCACGTAATACCTTGATACTAGAGGAATCATACGCCTTTTCAATTGTTTGTTCTGTTGGAGAGGCAGATTGCGATTCTGAACTCATGGTTTCTCCCTAGCAAAAATTAGGTCTATCCAAAGATGGGTAAAAAATCAACGTGAAACAGCATGAACTTGACCATGGTCAACATTGTATAATTGATAAGAAATAGACAGATCATCTAAATGTTGAGTCACAGCCTGATGATCTAAAGTGGTAATAAAAACTTGACTACCCAATTGGCTCAATCGTTCAATTAAACGTCGTTGCGCGTTACTATCTAATTCTGCTGTCAGATCATCTAATAATACCACAGTTTCCTTATTACTCGCATGTAACATTGCAATCTGTGACAGTTTTAGTGCCATCATGAGCAATTTCTTTTGCCCACGTGATAAGACATCATCCGCTGCACCGAGTGGCGTTTTTAAGCGTAAATCGGCACGGTGCGGACCATATTCGGTGTAGCGTCGTTCTAGGTCTTTTTCATGGTAATTGAGCAGATCTTGCCATAGCCCTACCTCAGTATGAAATCCAGGACTGTATTCCAGCTCGATCTCAAGCTCAGGAAGCAAATGCGCAAGATCTTGCTGAAAAAACCCTTTCCAGCGCTCGACTGTGACCAGACGCTGCGAATGCAGCATTTCGCCGTAATCACTGAGCATTTTGTTCCACGGTTCAAGTTCAGCCAGCGTGAGCTGCCGCTTGGTTTTGAGCAGCATATTACGCTGCTTGAGGGCGCGTGAATAATATTGCCAAGCAAAATAAAACTCGGGTTCCACGTGGAACATCAACCAATCGAGTAGTTGTCGACGCGGCTTGGCGCCGTAATCGATAATGTCAGTACTTTGTGGATCTAGATGTTGTAAAGGCAATAGTTTGGCCAATTGACCTTGAGTGGCGACGGTGTCGCCATTGACCTTGATCAATTGCTCACCCGATGCCAGCTTTTGCATACCAATTTTTTCAGATATCGATTGGGCAAAAACAATGGCATCCTGTGCATCGTGCTGAATATAATGTTTCGGCATATGCGTTCGAAAAGAACGCCCGGTCGCCAAGAGATGTATCGCCTCTAAAATCGAGGTTTTGCCAGAGCCGTTTGCGCCGTAAAAAATATTAAACGGTTGCAATCCACAGAGAGCAACCGTTTTTAAATTGCGCACACGTTCGATGTTTAAACGCGTAATTTGCATTAGCGGATCGGCAGGTTATACGCGCATTGGCATGACCACATAGGTCTGATCTGGATGCGCAGCGTCTTGTACCAAAACCGACTGATTGGCTTCAGTCATACTCATACTCACATCGTCACCATCTAGAACGTTCAGTACTTCGAGTAAATACTGCGCATTAAATGACATTTCGAGTGGCGTATTTTGATACTGAATTGCTAAATCTTCAATCGCTTCATCTTGCTCTGGGTTATTCGCACGCAGTTGCAAAACGTCTGGATTAAAATTCAGAAACACGCCACGCAACTTTTCATTACTCAAGATTGCCACACGCTGCAATGACTGCTTAAAGACATCGTGAGCGATTTGTACATGCTTGTCGCCACCACGTGGAATGACGCGGCGATAATCTGGAAATTTGCCATCAATCAGCTTGGTGGTAAAGCGTACCGTAATCGGATGCTGCTCTTTGTCACGGTTGGCAATATGAATGGTCACATTTAACAGTTCACGCCCAATCAACAGGCTCAGTTGATCATCTTCAATACTCAATAGACGCTGTAATTCGCCCACTGCCTTACGTGGCACAATCGCCTGTACCGCTTGAGTCGCTGTTGAGGACGCCTGAACTTCACATAAAGCCAAACGGTGACCGTCGGTGGTCACTGCACGTAATTGATTTTGATCAATTTCAAGCAAAGTGCCTGTTAAATAAAAACGTACATCTTGCACCGCCATGGCAAAAGATGTTTTTTCAAATAATCGCTTTAATTCACGCTGAGTCACCTGAACCTGTGTGCCCTGACTGCTTTCTGTGGTCAGCAGTGGATAATCTTCAGCAGGTAAAGTCCCCAGCACAAAGCGGCTATTGCCCGACTTTAAAATACAACGCTGATCTTCAGTAATTTGCAGATCAATCAGTGCCGCAGAAGGAAGAGATTTACAAATATCGACCAGTTTACGTGCTGGAACTGTGGTTTCACCGACTTCAAGGCAAGCCCCCTCTGCCAGTGTGGTGCTGGCCACCAATTCCACTTCCAGATCAGATCCAGTGATGGTCAAAGCCTGCGCATTAGCCTGAATTTTCACATTGGAAAGAATATTCAATGTATGGCGACGCTCCACAGCGCCGACCACATGAGAGAGAACATTGAGTAAACTTTCTTTGGCTATTTTTAGTCGCACGTTTTAACCCTTAAACTCAAAAAAACTAAAAAGTATTCTAACCTAAATTGTCTGAAAAGATAGGATGAAAATTGCGATCCGATGTTGATGGTTAACACGATTACGAAATGGCCTGAATCACTTGATCAGGCCATGCAGCGATAAAAAGTGTATGAAGAACATCTAGCTTTGCAACAAACGCAGCAAATTCTTGTAATCTTCATTAAAAATAGGATCGTCCTGCCTTAAGCTCTGCACTTTTTCGCAGGCATGCATGACCGTACTATGATCACGCCCACCAAAAGCCATGCCAATTTCAGGGAAACTGTCGCCGGTGAGTTCACGTGCCAAGCCCATTGCCAACTGACGTGGACGGGCATAAATACGGGTACGTTTAGGTCCAATTAATTCTTTTAAGGGTATACGGAAATATTCACTGACCACACGCTGAATATTTTCCACACTGATGGTTCGCGCACGAATCGCCAGCACGTCTTTGAGTGATTCTCGGACCACATCCAGATCGATCTGCGAGCCTTTAAAGCGTGCAATCGCGACCACTTTATTTAATGCACCCTCAAGCTCACGCACATTGGCCACCACTTGCTGTGCAATAAACAATGCACAGTTACGCGGTAAATCCACGCCGCTATTCTCTGCTTTTTTAAGTAAAATTTCGATACGTGTTTCAATATCGGGTGGCTCAACGCCCACCGATAATCCCCAAGAAAAACGTGAAACCAAACGCGGATCGAGTTCGGTTAATTCTTTTGGATAACGATCTGAGGTCAGAATAATCTGTTTTGATTCATCAAGTAGCGCGTTAAAGGTATAGAAAAACTCAACCAAACTGGCTTCTTTACCGGCCAGCAAATGGATATCGTCGACTAAAAGTAAATCCAGTGAACGACAATTTTTCTTAAATTCTTCTACTTTGCCTTTTTGCAATGAACTGACAAAGTCCTGTACGAAACTCTCTGCCGTCATATACATCACGCGTGCATTTGGCTTGGCTTGTAAGAGTGCATTGCCCACCGCTTGCATCAAGTGAGTCTTACCCAATCCGGTCGGGCCATACAAAAATAAAGGATTATGCTGAGAGGCACCTAACTGTGTGAGCACTTTACGACAAGTTTCGGCAGCCATCTGGTTGGAGCGACCTTCAACAAATAGCGAAAAGGTAAACAGTGGATTGAGTAAACGCTTTTTTGAATTTAAAACTTTCGCATTCGATACAGGTGCGGTATCGGTGCTGTCTTTTTTGACTTTATTGATTACGGGTGCTGTGGATAACGCTGCCGTCGTGGTTGCGGGTTGTTCAGCTGGGGATAAAATTGCACCCGGACGTGAGTCGACCAAAATCTCGACCTGACGGATTCGGCCTTCAGACAACTGTTCGGCCAAAATAGAAATTAATTCAAGGTGATGTTCTTGTATATAACGCGTCCAGTAAGGATTTGGCGCGTATAGACGTAGACGATCCTCCATCTCTTCGGCTACCAAAGGACGAATCCACATCGCAAAGACATTATCAGAGAGCTCTTGTCGCAAGCGAGTTAAGCAGTCCGTCCAAAGCATGTGAATCCCCTTAATTTAAATTCAAAAACCACAACATCCACCCACCCTTCTTGAAAAGGGGTGGCCATTCTAACCAAGTTATCCACATCTGTCATGAAGGATTATCTTGATTTTGTCTAAAAAGAAAACGCTTACGCTATAAATTTAAATTCAATTGACTTGTGGATAAGGTTTTCCACATCCTGTGGATAGTTTTCAGGGATAAGTTATCCACAATCTGTAAATGTGATTAAAACAAGCTTATCCACAACCCATCTTATTGGTTTTTAAATTTAAAATAGGCTATTCCACAGAAAAAGTTATCCCTAATAAGAATAAATTTAAATTTTAAAATTTGAATTTATTTAATAAGCGTTCATGTCTTGTGGATAATTTAGCGAGATATGAATTTAAATTCAAATCAAGAGGATGACGCTATCGATCAAGTTAAAGCTGTTGATAAAGCTGAGAATAAGTGCCAAATATACAAAAAAATGCCATAAATCTAAAGTATTAGTTTGTGTATAACTTTTGTGTGATCTTTCAAGTACTGTTTTTGCCAGATAGGATCTGAGCTCTCGACAGACATTTAAATGTAAAGATTCCTGTTTTTCATTGACAGTGTAAAGATTGCACAATACAATCGCGAACCTTTACAGAAAGATCAATATGGGAGTTTCGACATGAAACGTACTTTCCAACCTTCGGAATTAAAACGTAAACGCGTTCATGGTTTCCGTGCTCGCATGGCTACAAAAGCTGGTCGTCAAGTATTGGCTCGCCGTCGTGCAAAAGGTCGTCACAGCTTAACTGTTTAATCACAGTTAGCTGATACGATCGGGTGATGACACTTTATAGCTTCAGCACAGAGGTAAGATTACGCTGTGCTGCAGATTACCAAGGTGTGTTTAATGGTGCGCTTTTTAAAGTGCATCAGCCCCACTTCTTGTTTCTTGCGAAACCGTCCGAGCACGCAAAAAGTCGCTTGGGGGTGATTGTCGCCAAGAAAAAAGTGCGCCGTGCGCACGAACGAAATAGAATAAAACGACTTGCTCGTGAAAGCTTTCGCTTGCATCAGCAACACGTCGGTTTACTTGATATTGTGGTCATGCCTAAGATAGGTATTGAAGCGGTATCTAATGCTGATTTGCATCAGCAGCTTGAGTTTGCTTGGCAAAAACTTCTTCGTCAGGCTAAAAAATATCAAAAAGTAGCTGTTTCTCCTTCTTTGCATTAGAGATGCGCCAATGGTTCGTATCCTTCATTGGTTGATTCGTTTTTATCAAATCGCAATTAGTCCGATGCTTGGTCCTCGTTGCCGGTATATTCCGACCTGTTCTCAGTATTCCCTCGAAGCAATTCATACGCATGGTGCAGTCAAAGGCACTGGACTGGCTATTCGCCGGATCTGCCGCTGTCATCCGTGGGGTGGATCGGGTTATGACCCCGTGCCGTCAAAAGCAATTCATTTTATTTCGTTTCAGCAAATAGATTCTCAAACGCATCACGTTGCTGTACCCTTTCGTGATCGTTTAATGAACCTAAATCACTCTAACCACTTGGGGTAATAGATATGCAACAATGGGCCAGGTTTGCAATTCTCGGGGCCATGTTTGTCACGGCATATTTGCTCATTTTGGCTTGGCAAAAAGATTATGGTCATGCAAATACACCCGTACAGCCACAAACGGCTGCTGCAGTGTCGCATGATGTGTCTGCTGATTTGCCAAATAGCCAAGCAGCTGCTACGTCTTCTGACGTACCGCAAGCAAATATTGCTGCCCAGCAAACACCGACAGCTGCTCCAGCATCTGTAAGTCAACAGCTTATTTCAATACAGACTGACCTTTATCACCTTTGGATCAATCCAAAAGGTGGTGATATTGTGCGTATTGAATTACTTAATCATGATCAAAGCAAAAACAGTGATCAACCGTTTGTAATGCTTGAAAGTGATGCCAAACGTACCTATGTCGCACAGTCGGGTTTGATTGGCTTAAATGGTCCTGACAGCAGCCGTGCAGGTCGTCCGGTGTATGATGTAGAAAAATCTGCATACACCTTAGCCGATGCTAAAGAAGTGAAAGACAAAGACGGCAAGCTGGTTAAAACGCTTACTGTTCCAATGGTCTACAAAACAGCAGATGGTGTGGAAATCATCAAGCGTTTTACTTTCAAGCAAGGCGATTATCCAGTTGTAGTGAGCTATCAGGTGGTCAACCGCAGTCAGCAAAACTGGCAGGGTCAAATGTTTGGTCAAATCAAACGAGACAACTCTGAAGATCCAGGCAAGTCTGATCAAGGTATCTTTACACTTGGCACTTTCTTAGGCGGTGCATGGGGTTCTCCTGACGAGCACTACAACAAGCTGAAGTTTGCCAACTTCTCAGACGAGAAGTTAAACGTAGAAGCCAAAGGTGGTTGGGTGGCGATGGTTCAGCACTATTTTGTAAGTGCATGGATTCCAGGTCATTTTGGTGAGCAGGCGTATACCGCCAAGCTTGAGTCGCGCAAATCTGCCGATAACATGAACATTATTGGTTTTACTTCTCCAACCATTAATGTGCCTGCGGGCAAAACCATGACCGTGGATGCGACGTTCTATTCGGGTCCAAAAATCCAATCTGAACTCAAAGATCTGGCTGTCGGACTCAATCAGACTGTCGATTATGGTTGGTTATGGCCAATCGCAAAACTACTGTTTATTGGTTTGCAATTCTTCCATAACATCGTCGGCAACTGGGGCTGGTCAATCATTTTATTGACCGTTTTAGTGAAACTCATCTTGTGGCCGCTGTCGTCAAAGAGCTATCGCTCGATGGCCAAAATGCGTGTGATTGCACCTGAAATGCAGCGTATGAAAGAAGAGTTTGGCGAAGACCGCATGCGTTTCTCCCAAGAAATGATGGCGCTTTACAAGCGTGAGCAAGTCAACCCGTTGTCTGGATGCTTACCGCTGTTGTTACAAATGCCAATCTTCTTGGCCTTGTACTGGGTGCTCATGGAAAGTGTCGAGCTTCGTCATGCACCATGGATGCTCTGGATTCAAGATTTGTCTGCAATGGACCCATGGTTTATCTTGCCGCTTTTGATGGGCGCGACCATGTTCATTCAGCAAATGCTGAACCCGCAACCGGCAGATCCAATGCAGGCTAAAGTGTTCCGCATTATGCCGATCATTTTCACGGTATTCATGTTGTTCTTCCCTGCTGGCTTGGTGTTGTACTGGATTGTCAACAACAGTATTACCATCACACAGCAATGGTTTATCAACAAAAGCGTTGCTAAATCACGTGAAAATAAAGTTGAAACGACCTCGTAATTGAGCGAGACGCAACAGCTGAATAAATCCGCTTAAGATGTTACGCTTAAGCGGATTTTTTATTGAACCGCCTTCTTTTTGTTTTTAGGTTTTTGTATGCACTATCAAAGCACAATCGCCGCAATTGCCACTGCACCCGGGCGTGGCGGTGTGGGTATGATCCGCTTGTCAGGCCCTAAAGCCTACGCAATTGCCGAGCAGTTGACCGCTAAGGCCTTGCCCAAAGCTCGAATGGCTGGCTTTCGACAGTTTTACGATGCACAGGCACAGGTGATGGATGAGGGATTGCTACTGTGCTTTCCAAATCCTCACTCTTTTACTGGCGAAGATGTCGTGGAGATTCAGGGACACGGCGGGCCGGTGATTTTAAATGCCATCTTGGGCCGGCTACTCGAACTTGGAGCACAAGCAGCCAAAGCGGGTGAGTTTTCCATGCGCGCCTTTGAAAATGGCAAACTGGATCTGGTGCAGGCCGAATCGATTGCCGATTTGATTGATGCCACTTCACAGGCCGCTGCACGTTCAGCAGTACGCTCATTACAAGGTGCATTTTCAGTTAAGATCAATGCAGTACTGGAAAAGTTGATCCATTTACGCCTGCATGTAGAAGCTGCGATTGATTTTCCTGAAGAGGAAATTGATTTTCTGGCCGATGGTAAGATTTTGGGATTACTCGAAGATGTCTGTGATTCGGTGTCTCAGGTTCAGCGTTCTGCACGTCAGGGACAATTACTACGTGAAGGTTTACAAGTGGTGATTGCAGGCAAACCCAATGCCGGTAAATCGAGTCTGCTCAATGCTCTGGCCGGAAATGAACGTGCCATTGTGACGGATATTGCGGGTACCACACGTGATGTGCTGCATGAAAAAATCAGTCTGAATGGATTGCCCATCACCCTCACCGATACGGCGGGACTGCGTGAGACAGGTGATGTGGTCGAAAAAGAAGGGATTCGCCGCGCCATCAAGGAAATCGAGCAAGCCGATCTGCTGTTATTGGTGTATGACTTGAGTCAAGGTGAGCATCCACTGGATTTGGCGCGGGAATATTTTGCTGAGCATTTAGATCCGCGTCGGCTGGTACTTATTGGTAACAAATGTGATTTGATCGATACCCCTTCGCATGCCGAGCAGTTTGAAGGCTTTCGACATGTATGGGTTTCGGCCAAACAAGAAACCGGTGTTCAGGCGCTCATAGAAGCGATTACAGCGCATGCGGGCTTTCAACCTGAAGAAGATACCTTTATTGCCCGTACTCGTCATATCGATGCAATGAAGCGCACTCAGCTACATTTGCATGAGGCACGTGAGCAACTGGTGGTGTATCACGCAGGTGAGTTGGTGGCCGAATCGTTGCGTCTGGCTCAAAACGCTTTATCGGAAATTACCGGTGAATTTAGTGCCGATGACTTGTTAGGCAAAATTTTTGGCTCATTTTGTATTGGCAAATAATAGTCATTCTCATGTATAATTCAAAGCATTTCCCTTTGTTTAGGGAAATGCTTTTTTATTTTTTTTATCATTGATTTTCAATCATTTTTTAATTCTTCTTTTTAATATTTTCGCTTAACTTGAGCAAATTGCACCCAAAATAATGAAAAATTCGGTAAATCAGTTAATTTTTCATGTAATTGACACGATTCACAATACACACTATTGTTTGTGACCCAGGGGTTTAATGATTATTAATTTGACAATTTACGCACTTCATTTGGGTTAATGTGTCAAATAGATAATAAAATTTAGATGAAAAATCACTTAATATCACTTAATAATAATGTGTAGTTAGCGGGAAAGCATACGATTAGGGCAGCCACCTGTAGGGGAATCGTGCGACCTGTTTTTTCATCCTATTCAAGCTCCTCACCTATGATGCATTGATGCATGTTGCTGTGTAAAAAATAAGCATTTAAATTAAAGTGTTATAAGGTCAGACACAATGGATGAGCTTCCTGTTCCGCATAATCAGCCAGAACCTGATTATGCTCGTCGGAAAAAAATCGCTTGGGGAATTTTCACCCTTTTATTTTTAGGCATTCTGCTGGGGGTGTTGTATTACTGGTTTGTGTATCGTTTCTATGAGTCGACCGAAAATGCCTATGTTAAATCAGATTTAACTTGGATTATGCCCAAGGTTTCTGGTGAAGTGCTGGCACTTTATGTCCATGAAAATCAAACGATTGAAAAGGGTAAGCCACTGGTTGCACTGGATAATCGCGATTTACAAGCCCGTGCAGATCAAGCCAAAGCGATGGTGAATCTGAAACAAGCTGGTCTTTCGGTACAAACTGAAAATGAGAAATCCGCACAGGCCAGCATTCAAGAAGCCCAAAGTGCACGTGATGCGGCAGCGGCAGATGTAAGCCGCTTGAGCGCAGATTTTCGTCGTTATCAGCAATTACTGAAAGAGGGCGTGATTACACGTCAGCGTTTTGAAGCCACTCAGGCTGAATATTTGACTGCACAGGCACAGTTAAATAAGGCACAGGCAGCGATTCAAGCTGCACAGGCTCAGTTTTCCAGTGTTCAGGCGGGACGCACACAATTGTATGCCGATCTAGACAACGCCAAAGCCACCGTCAAACTTTACGATATCGATTTAAATGCTTCTGAAATTGTCGCGCCAGTATCTGGAAAAGTCGGCAGTCTCGCTGTTCAGATTGGTTCCAGAGTTAATCCACAAACTCGCCTGATGGCGATTATTCCCAGAAATAGCCTGTATGTAGAGGCCAATTTTAAAGAAACCCAGATCGAAAAAATGCGCGCAGGACAACGCGTGAGCTTGGTACTCGATGCCTATCCGAGTCTGACCTTTAATGGTCAGGTACAAAGTTTCTCTCCTGCTTCTGGTGCAACCTTTTCTATGATGCCGCCAGATAATGCCACGGGAAACTTTAACAAGGTGGTGCAACGCATTCCAGTGCGTATTTCGATTCTTCCACATCCGCAGATTGATCTGATCAAACCGGGGATGTCGGTGGTGGCCAAAGTGGATTTGAGAAGTTAACGAGGCTCAAACCATGATGCATGAGGATCGAACCACATGACCGTTTCAGCTCAGACTAACCAGTGGAATTTTGAACCTCGCGTGGCGTGGGTGATTTTTGTTGCCATGATTTTTGGCAACTTTATGGCCATTTTAGATATTCAGATTGTGGCCAGTTCACTCAATGAAATTCAGGCAGGCATGAGCGCCAGTCGCTATGAAGTCACTTGGGTGCAAACGGTCTATCTGATTGCTGAAATTATCGCGATTCCGATGTCGAGTGTTTTGTCGCGAATCCTTTCAACCCGTGTTTACTATACCTTGTGCGCGGTCGGATTTACCTTCAGTTCACTATTATGTGCACTGGCATGGAATCTAGAAAGCTTATTGGTGTTTCGCGCCTTACAAGGCTTTATGGGCGGCGGGATGATCCCGACATCTATGACCGCGCTATTTTTACTGTTTCCCGAAGCCAAACGTGCAGTGCCATTGGTGCTGTTTGGAATGATCAGTACCTTGGGGCCCGCGATTGGGCCCACGATTGGTGGCTGGCTAACCACCAATTTTTCGTGGCACTGGATGTTTCTGATCAATATTATTCCGGGGATTATTATTTCGGTGGTGGTGTATGCCAATCCCGCGATTGACCGTGCCAATTATAAATTGGTTCGAGAACTGGACTGGTTTAGCTTGGTCGGCATGGCCATGTTTTTGGGAGGACTGGAGTATTTCCTCGACGAAGGTGGTCGCTATGACTGGTTTGCCGATGTCGGTGTACGGGTTGCGTTTTTGGTGAGTCTGTTGGGCGCGATGATTTTCTTTTATCGCAGTTTTGTGACCCCCAAACCTTTGCTGGATCTGAGTGTATTTAAAAATAAAAACTTCACCTTAAGCTGCATGATTACTTTTGTGATTGGCATGGCCTTGTATGGTTTGGGCTACATGATTCCAGTCTTTCTAGGGCAAGTGCGCGAGATGAATAGCAGCCAGATTGGCCACATCATGATGGTCACCGGCATTGTGATGTTCTTCTTCGCGCCAGTGCTGGCATGGTTAATTCCCAACTTTGATGCGCGTAAAACAGTTTTTGTGGGCATGTTGATGGCTGCATTTGGTGTCTGGCTGAATGCGCATTTAACCATTCAAAGCGATTACGATTTTATGTTTTGGCCGCAAGTGTATCGGGGAATTGGCCTGATGATTTGCCTGATTGTGATTTCACAGTTGGCCATGAGTACCCTGCCCGAACACAAGATTGCCGATGCCAGTGGAATTTATAACCTGATGCGAAACATTGGCGGAGCCGTAGGGCTGGCGCTGATCAATTCACGTATCGACTGGCTGACGGCATGGCACAGCAATGAACTCAATAGTGGCCTTACTCCAGACAACTGGATTTTTGTCGAAAAGATGGCGCAATTGAAGGCGCAGTATGCTGAATTGGGCGATCTTTCCGAGCAGTTGGCCACGCAAGTCATTTACCAGCAAGTCCATTATCAGGCCCTTGCATCAAGCTTTAACGATTTATTGAAACTACTGGCCATGATCATGATGGTGATGGCTTTTCTTACCTTTTTTATGGATCGGGGGAAAAAAGTCTCACTCTAAATATTCAGGTTAGTGACCTATGGGGAAAAATATTGTTGCAGTAAAAAATAAGGCAATCCGGCCACTCGCTCTCAATGCTGGATGCCAGTTTAAACAAGAAATGTTTATTCATTATCAAAAATAATAGGGGTCAGTTTGATGTCATCTATCGAATTAACACAAGCCACCGAGGTGGTGAGCACAAAATCTAAAGCAAAACCACGCGGGCGTTATATGAAGCGTGAAGATATCTCTTCAGAATATCTAGACCAGATGTATGAAATTTATTCAGAGTATTATGCCAATACGCGTAAGTCGATCTTTTTGGAGGATTTTAAAAAGAAACACGGCGCTATACTGATTTTGCACCCGAAGCGCAATGAAGTTGTGGGTTTTTCAACAGTAGCGCTCCATCAATTTACCCTCAACAATAAAAACTATACCTTCTTGTTTAGCGGCGATACCGTGATTCAAAAAGAATTCTGGGGCTGCCGCACCCTGCAAACCACCATGATGAAGCTGTTGATCAAACTGCGCTTTCGCTTTCCGTTTGATGAGCTGTATTGGCTCCTGATTTCGAAGGGCTACAAAACCTATCTACTTTTGGCCAATAACTATTTTGTTTACTACCCGCACCATGAGGGTAAGCACGCGCACCTGAAACCGATTGTCGAGCATTACTGCAAAACCTATTTTAATGAGTATTTTGATCACGACAGTGGTTTACTCAACTTTGGTAGTGACTATCAGCCCCTTAAAGCCGATGTTGCGCCAATTACGCAGCAGATGCGTCAGGATAATCCTAAAATCTCGTTTTTCGAGCGTGAAAATCCGACTTGGGTTCAGGGCACAGAATTACCATGTATTGGCCGTCTGGCATGGCAGGATGTACTTCGCTTTCCACTACGTATGCTGACCAAACCGGCCAGCAAGGGCAAACAAAGCAGTAAATCACGCCCATCCTACAATACCCCAGAAGGGGCATCTTCATGATGAAGTCCATGGCAATCACGCCGCTCTCGCATCAAGTGCTCAAGCTGTTCTGTCGTCAGACCGATCAGCGTTTTCAAAAGCAAAAAAATGCGCTTGAACAGGTGCAGCGTGAAAAACTTGAAAAGATTTTACAGATGTCTACACTCGCCCAGCAGGCGGGTGTGACCGATTATGAAAGCTTTAAAACACGTTTTCCGGTCACGCGCTATGCGCAGTGGCGTGACCAGATCACGGCCTGTCGAAGCAGTAAAACTACGTTGTCGAGTAGCAAGTTGGTGCGTTATCAGCCGACCAGCGGATCGAGTGAGCAGATTAAGTTTATCCCTTACACACAGGCATTTTTAGATGAACTCGATGCCGCAATTGCACCGTGGCTGTCGAGCATGTACCGCAAATGCAATCAACTCGATCGCGGCACGCATTACTGGTCGGTATCATGGTTACCCGAAAGCCAGCGTGAAGTACTCAAAGATGAAAATCTCAATGATGACAGTGCATTGCTTGGTTTGGGAAAACGCATTTTATCGAAATTTACCCAAGCCGTACCGAGTGATGTCTCCTTTGCTGCTCAAGCCGATGATGCGTTATTTGCAACTTTATGCTATTTGGTGGCAGATGCAGATCTGGCCATGATGTCGGTGTGGAGTCCCACCTTTGCGTTGCAATTACTTGAAAAATTAAACGAACAAGCCGAAGAGATTGTTCAGGTTTTACAAAGCGGAACGTGGCAGCAGCGTGCAGCTTCACTGCGTCAAGTCAAAGCACCGCACCAGCCGCAGCGAGCGCTGTTGCTGGCTCGCCTGATGCAACAGTCACCACTGGATTATCAGCAGTTGTGGCCAAAACTGAGTCTGGTGTCGAGTTGGGATACCGCAGGCTCAAAACAATGGGCAGCCAGCTTACATGCAGCACTGCCGTTTGCGCAGTTTGAAGGGAAAGGATTGTGGGCCACTGAAGGCGTGGTGACGATTCCCTACGACGATTGCTATCCTTTGGCCTATCACAGTCATTTTTATGAGTTTGAATACTTAAGTGGGCCGCGTCAGGGCGAAATCGTTGCTTCATGGGAACTGCAACTGAATGATCATGTCAGTCCAGTCCTCACGTCGGGTAATGGTTTATTACGTTACTGTCTCGACGACAGCCTGCGTGTGACCGGTTTTTTTGGTCAAGTGCCTTGCTTTGAGTTTCAGGGACGCCGTTTTGGTGTCGATCTGGTGGGGGAAAAGCTTTCTCCAGATGTCGCCCATAGCTTGATTGCGCAGCTTAAACAGCAACAGATACAGGCCGTTTCTCTGTTTGCGGTGGATACCCAGCAACAGGCCAAACCGTTTTATTGTGTTTTGGTAGAGGGTGAGACGAGCCAGCAGGTGTGTGTCCAGCAGATCGATCAGGCGCTTCGTCAGCACTTTCACTATGAGCTGGCACGTGACTTGGGGCAGCTCGATCAGCCACGCGTCTGTTATGTCGACAATGGCTGGGAAGGTTATAAGCACGTGGTCATGCGAGAAGGAATGATCGAGGGCAACATCAAGCCCGAACCGTTAAAAAAAGTCACTTTATCGAGCCTTGAACACATGTTATGTGCCGAGCCTGTCTAGCGGGATGTTGTGGAATCTGTCATGAAACAATTACATTGGTTGGGTTTGCTGGGAGTATTGATTGCGCCGAATGTCTGGTGTATGACCCTGCAAGATGCCGTGCAAAGTGCGCTGAGCTATGAGCCACAATTGAAAATTAGTGATTTAAGAGTGGGACGTGCCGAAGCCGAATTACAACAGGCCGAGCGTCGTTATGGGCTTAATGTCAGTGTAGAAGGACGTTTAGGCGTAGGACAAGTCGATAATCCACCCAATTACAGCCCGTTATTTTCAATTGATGAAAGTTTTCGGCGCACCCGTAGCCTGATGCTGAAATTTGATTATCCCCTCTACACGGCGGGACGTGAGCGCCTCGGAATCGAGCTGGCCAAAACGCAAATAGCTGCGCAGTCACAGGCCTTGAGTGCACAGCAATCGACTACGGTTTTACAAACCGTGCAGGCCTACAGCGAGGTACTCAAGCAAGAGGCGATCCGTACCCTCAAGCTGAATGTGCAAAGTACGCTGCAACGTTCGTTCAGCGATGCACAAAAGCGCTTGAATGCGGGGGTGATCACCCGTGCCGATCTGGCCAAGATCGAGGCGCAGTTGGCACAGGCACAGGCCGATACCATGCGTAGCGAGGCGCAGCTCAAGATCAGTCAAACCCGGTTTTATCAACTGACAGGTCAAGCTGCAGATCACTTAGAAACACCCATTGAATTACCGCCAATTCCTGGCTCAATTGACGATATTGTCTATTCGATAGAACAGCACCCGGCATTGCAACAAGCCCGCTTAGAAGCGCAATCTGCGCAAAAACAATATCGTTTAAGCAAATTGGAACTCAAACCGTCGATTGGCCTGACGGGGCGAGCGGGAATGCAATATGAAGAAAAAGATGGTGAAAGTAAGGGCTATCTGGTGGGATTGCAGTTTAATGTTCCGCTTTATGACAGTGGCTTAAACAAGGCCAATCGACAAAAAGCTACCGTGGATGTCGCGCTGGCCAGCCAAAAAATGAATGCGCTGCAACAGTCGCTTCAGCAGCAGGCACAAACCACATATTTACAATTACAGGCCGTACGACAAAACAAGCGTGCACTCGATCAGGCCATTCAGTCGGCCACGATTGCGTTACAGTTCACCAAACGGGAGCTGGAATTTGGCACAAAAACCAGTAGCGATGTACTTAATGCCGAACAAAGCCTACTCGATGTCAAAACGCAAAAAATCCTCAATCAGCAAGATGAGCTTGTTTTAACGTATCAATTATTGGATCAGATGGGACGCCTCTCCAGCGTGTTTACAGTCGCATCGAATGATGCTCCCCCGATGCCATAAGGACTAAAATTCATGAACAGTGCCGAGCAAATCGTAACCAAAAAGTCGCAAGGAATTGAAGTCCGTCATGTGGCGACAAGTGATGATCAAGAACTACGAAAACTGGTCAGTCTGCCGATGACCACGCGAGGGCTGACACTCAGTTTTCAGCGCGAACCGAGTTATTTTAAAGCCAGCCAAGTGATTTATACCCAAATTGACAGTACCGTAGCGCAGGATCATAGTACTGGTTGCTTGGTCGGGTGTTACAACATTGGTCTGCGGCCTTGTTATGTTAATGGCACCGTAATGCCGTTTCGCTACGGGGGCGATTTGCGTCTTTCACCGCAAGTGCGTGGTAAAGCCGTGTTGAAGCAGATGACACCGCATTTTAAAACCAGTTTAAAAGATCCCGATTTTTGTCAGATGATTATTTTTGATGACAACATTGCCGCGCGCCGTGCCATACAAAGTGGACGGCTAGGCTTTCAGTATTTTGATGAAGGACTCATTGAAACCCTAACCCTGACGGGCTTTAAACACGCACAGTTTCCTAAAACGCTGCTGCATGCCAAGCAATCGATCGATTTGTCAAAGCTCAAGCGTTGCGTCGCTACAGCGGCCCATATCGAGCAAATGAATGCATTTATCCAGCAGATGGCAGCGCACTATAACTTTATTCCAGCCTATGACTTTGCGCAGCTATTGCACAACGATCCGTATTTTCAGGGCTTAACTTTAGATGATTTTCAGCTTTACTTTGAGCAGGATCGTTTGGTAGGAATGTTTGGTTTATGGAACCAAAGTGGATTTAAACAAAGTAAGGTGCTCGATTATAGTAAAAAAATTCAGATCTTCCGCCCGCTTTACAATGTGTGGGCCAAACTCAATGGCCGTATTCAACTGCCAAAAAAAGGACAATCGTTTAAGTATCATATTTTGCATTCACTGCTGTGTGAACCTGAACAACTCGCGCTACACGACACCATGTTGCGTGATGCTTTCAAGTTATCTAAACAACGGGGAATCGACGCGATTACCTTTACTTTATCGCATAAAGACCCAAGACAGCGGCTCAACGCCTATTATAAAGGCGATGTGTTGGTTGGCATGCATGGCTTTTTAACCTTCGAGCAGGATCCTCGGGGGCAGTTTGATGCAGCTCGAATTCCTTTTTTGGAGGCAGGACGCATTTAACGACGACAGCAGTCTTTCGGGGCTGCTTTTTTCTAATATAACGAGGCTTAAATCTCATTTCGATGATGATTCACGTGTTCCACGTGGAACCACATCTGCTTCACTATAAATTACAACATACTTTTTTAGCGATTCGACTACACTGCACTTTTTTAAGCAATGAAGGGCGTGGCGATGAAAGTTCGTGTAATGATGGCATTGTTGGCAGCGATGACGGGTGTGGCACATGCCAATCTGCAAAATGTACAACAGCATCTGCAAACTCAATACCCCAAGCTCAAAATTGAAAATCTAGAAAAAACGGCGATGAATGGCCTCTATAGCGGAACCTTGGACAATCAGGTGGTGTATATCGGCGAAGACGCAGAACATATATTTGTGGGTTCAATGATTCGCCTGAAAGACCAGCGCAATCTGACCAAGGATCTGGTGATGCAAAATAATCGCATTCGCTGGAGTGATCTGCCCTTGCAGGATGCGATTAAAACCGTAAAAGGTAATGGTAAACGCCAGATCGCGGTATTTTCAGATCCGAATTGCCCTTATTGCAAACAGCTTGAGCAAAACTTGAGTCAGCTCAACAATGTGACCATTTATACTTTTCTTTATCCGCTCAAAACGCAATCTGTTACACCATCAAAACAGGTTTGGTGCTCAGCAAATCGCAGCTATGCATGGAAGAATTTAATTTCGAACAATGTCGCACCACAGGCCAACGCAAACTGTACTACGCCTGTAGAACGTAATCTGGCGCTGGGCGAACGCTTGAAGATTCAGGGCACGCCGACCTTGTTTTTTGCCAACGGACTAAAAGTGACTGGCGCACAAAGTGCAGCGCAGATTGAACAGGTGCTCAGCGAGATCAAGTGAGGCAAGATGTTGCCTCATCTTGAATCTAACCGTTTAGGCGTTACTTCGTTTGGTAATCAGGTTGTAAATAAACAAGATCACGATTGCCCCAATCACAGAGGCAATAAAGCCTGCACTGGAGTTATTGCTGTATAGCCCGAGTAGCCGGCCGCCATAAGTTGCCAGTAAAGAGCCAGCAATACCGAGTAATGTTGTCACGATGAATCCGGCTTTATCGTCACCGGGATGAATCGCGCGTGCAATCAGGCCTGCAATGAAACCCACGACAATTGCCACAATTAATGACCACATGGATGTTCTCCTTGTTTCTCATTTTTTTGGTTTTACATGATGTTGTTTGATTATGATGAAAGGAAACCGATCAAAGTGACAGAGAAACTCAGATACATCCTGTAGGTATTTTGTGCAGAGTGTAAACAAAAAAAAATGGTGCGATTGCACCATTTTTCTTAAAGACCGATTTCGCCAATAAACGGCAAATGACGGTATTTTTGATCGTAATCGAGTCCGTAGCCCACAATAAAACGATCTTCAACTTCAAAGCCTAAGAATTTGACTTCAAGCTCGATTTCACGGCGTGAAGGTTTGCTCACCAGCGTACACAGCTCAATAGAATTCGGTTCACGCGTTTGCAAGATTTCCAAAACTTTGCTCAAGGTATTGCCAGAGTCAATAATATCCTCAACCACCAGAACATCTTTGCCACGAATTTCGCCGTCTAAATCTTTTAAGATTCTGACATCTCGGCTCGATACCGTGCTGGCACCATAGCTTGAAACCGTCATGAAATCGAGTTCATGTGGTTTTGCAATCGCACGACATAAGTCGGCCATAAAAATAAATGAACCACGCAACAGGCCAATCAGGACCAGATCTTTGTTGCTGTTGGCATAGTGAGCATTAATTTGTTCACCGAGCTGCTTTACTTTGGCTTGAATCTCTTCGGCAGAGATCATTACGCTCATTTCGACGGTCATGTGCAGAAACCTAAAACATCAGAAAGTTTTCAAATAAAAAAGGTGTTGACCAGCAACACCTCAAAATCATAAATCGATGACTAAAGTTTAAAGCAAAAAAGCCTGCGATGCATCATTTGTTGTGTATACATCATGCGTCAGGCTGAACTGACTGGTCCGATCTGAGTAAACATGCACAGCCCAGTAACAGCACAGTCCAACGGACGAGATTACTTCGACGCCGCTTTTTGATAGACTTTTTGTCCGTAAACGTAGGTCGATTCGACATTACGATCGTCTCCCATGGTAAAGAGTGCAAACAAGGCATCTCCAAGCGATTTGGCTCTCGACTGACGCAGCGCCTGCAAAGCGGTAGCTTTCAAATCGAGCACCACAAAATCGGCTTCTTTGCCCAGTGCAAAATTGCCCAGTTTATCGTCTAGATCAAGCGCTTTGGCACCACCAAGTGTGGCATGATAAAACGATTCATAGGCAGAAAGTTTATCGCCCTGAAGCTGTTGGACTTTGTAGGCTTCGTTGACGGTTTGTAACAGACTGAACGATGTACCTGCACCGATGTCTGTGCCTAAACCGACTTTAACCTGTTTATCCCATGTTTTTTTCAGGGGAAACAGCCCACTACCTAAAAACAGATTCGACGTCGGACAAAACGCAATTGCTGAGTCGGTCTGGTGCATGCAGTCCCATTCGTGCTCTTCAAGATGAACACAATGTGCAAATACCGAACGTTTTCCGGTGAGGCCGTAGTGCTGATAGACATCTAAATAGCCCGTCTGCTCGGGAAATAAATCTTTCACCCACGCAATTTCGTCTTTATTTTCGCTCAAGTGCGTATGCACATAGACATCAGGAAATTCTTGTTTAAGCTGTCCTGCCCGTGCCAGTTGTTCTGGCGTAGACGTCGGAGCAAAACGCGGCGTAATCGCATAGAGCGCACGCCCCTTCCCGTGCCATTTTTCAATCAACGCTTTAGATTCATTATAGGCACGCTCTGCGGTATCGCAGAGCCCGTCTGGGGCATGACGATCCATCAATACCTTACCAGCCACCACCCGCATCTGGCGCACTTGTGCTGCTTCAAATAACGCGTCTACTGATTCAGGATGTACGGTACAAAACACCAAGGCCGTTGTAGTGCCGTTTTTAAGCAATTCGTCGAGGAAAAACTCGGCAATTTCTTTGGCATAGGTCGCATCTTTAAATTGTAGTTCGGTTGGAAAGGTGTAGGTATTGAGCCAGCTCAGGAGCTGTTCGCCATAGGCACCGACCATTTCGGTTTGCGGGTAATGAATGTGAGTATCAATCATGCCCGGAATAATCAATTGCTCGTGGTAATGGGTGATCTCTACATGGGCAGGCAAGTGGTCTTTTAAATTTGCCCAGTGATCAAAGGCCACAATCTTACCTTGCTCGATCAGCATCACGCCATCTTCAAGATAGCGTACGTGCTCTGCAATTTGATCGGCTTGATTAACGAGAGACTGGATATCCAAAAAGCGACCACGAATGATGGCTTGCGGAGCAGAAAATGACATACTGAACCCTACAACGTGTAATTTTTTCGGTTGATTGTAACGTATTTCATCTACCTTGGCGGCACTATATGTTGATGCGCAACATGATTATTCAAAAATACAGATAAAAAGAAAGGGCCTGAGCAAGCCCTAAAAAATGCAAGGTTTTTTATTTTTTATAGCTGCAAATTTCTTGCCAAGAAAGGCACCTGGTAATGTGCACAGATAAATGATTGATCCTTTACAGGTTTGCGGACTATAGATGTAGAATATGTGAGCGTATTTATTCCTTTAAGGACGCTCAGAGATGAATCCACGTGCACAATGATCCCATTTGTAAAACCATTAATCACCTTCTTGCCTTTTTTTGGTGCTATCAGGGGATGGTACCGAAATTGATATGGCAGCACCCCGACGAGCTCAAAATCTGGCAGGTTTTAGGTGTTTCTGAGGTATGGGCACTACGTGCTGTCTATGCTTCAGGTGTGGCTGAGGTAATCTTTGGCTTGTTGTTTTTGCTCTATGCCAGCAAGGTCCTGCATTACTTTAATTTGCTGGGTTTACTGTTTCTGTTGCTGCTCGTAATGTTGTTACTGCCCTCCACTTTGGTTCAGGCCTTTAATCCAGTGATTATGAATCTGGCCATGATGGGGCTTTCATGGGTGTATGTGCGCTATGTGGCATCTTTAAGCCGCTCATAAAAGCGTTAATGCTATAAAAAAATGCCTTTGAACAAGTCAAAGGCATTTTTATGTGGTGCTTTAGATTAAGAGTCAGACAACTCTTGTTTCTTGTTGTGACGCATCGAAAGCCACGCCGTGATTCCCAATACAATCACAATAAAACTGAGCGAGATCCAGATTGGCATGTGGAACACATCCAGCATGAGCATTTTGAAACCGATGAACAGCAAGATGATGCCCAGACCATACGGTAAATAGTGCATTTTAGATGCCGCACCTGCCAGCAAGAAGAACATGGCACGCAAGCCTAAAATCGCCATCAAGTTTGCGGTTAAAACAATAAACGGATCGGTGGTCACGGCGAAGATTGCAGGAATTGAATCGACTGCAAAAATCACATCCGAAAATTCAACCAGAATCAGCACAATAAATAACGGTGTTGCCCAGAGCACACCTTGCTCACGGATAAAGAAACGATCGCCATGGAAGTTCTGGGTAATTCGCATATGCTTGCGTAACCATTTCAGTACCTTCATATCTTCGATGTTTTGTTCTTCTTCGCCCTGACCTTTAAGAAACTTAAAGCCGGTATACACCAAGAAAGCACCAAAGATGTACAGCACCCAAGAAAACTCTTGAACGAACCAAGCACCAATAAAAATAAAGATACTACGTAAAATAATGGCGCCCAGTACACCGTAAAGCAGAATTTTACGCTGTAGTCCTGCTGGCACAGCAAAGGCCGCAAAAATCATTAGCCAGACAAAGACATTATCAATTGCTAAGGATTTTTCAAGCAGATAACCTGCCAGATATTCCATGGTCTTCTGATTAGCGATCGCCAGTGTTGCCGTTTGTTGTAGATAGAGCCAGAGTCCGCCTGCAAACAAGAGTGCAACCGTGACCCATGCAATACTCCAAGTCAGTGCTTGCTTGAGCGGTACTTCGTCTGCTTTTTTTTGTTTGAAGCCTAAAAAGTCAATCAATAGCATCACAAACACGATGCCAAAGAAGACCAGATACAGCCATGGATTGCCGATAGAGTCCATTTTTTTCTCCCTATCCGGCAAGCAGTCATAAAAAAACCTCGACCAGCTGCCAGATAACATAATAATCTGAAACAACATGATCAAGGTCTTGCCTACACAGAATAAGTATTCTGTGCTCAGATACCGACTTTTTTCAAAGTGTATTGACGATATCTGACGCGTTTGAGTCATGCTCGAAACGCTTGGAGGAGGCTACTCCCCTTGTCAAACTAAATTTTGCTTTGGATGAAAAGCATCCAATTGTTTGCAAAGCATGCCACAGTCGCGATCAAAGATCAAGCACCGAGTCACAGCTTTATTTCAACCAGCCACGACGCAGTAGCGGATGAAATAACCATGAATACACGGCAACTGCCATGTGCATAATATGCGTTTGACACAGCGGCCATATATATACGCCAAGGCCATTAATTGCCAACGCCACACCAAAGGCACCGAGCATATCCAGCGGGAAATGTACCCCAATATAAATACGTGACCAAGCCACTGCAAACGCCATGAGCAACAAAATGCCGCCAGCCACTCGGCGCCCAACACTCAAGTACGACAATGCGATGGTACTAAAAATCAGCATGTGATTACTTGGAAAGGAAGCGGTGGCGCTGTGCTCAATCAGGGTATGACCAACACCCAGTACAAAGGGACGCGAATGTGGATAATACAGTGAAATAAAATAACCAACACCGAGTGCAATCGAGGTCAATAAGACTGCTCTTAAGGCACGTTCCTTGTTGGCAAGATCGCCAAAGCACCACAAAAAAACCAGCAGACCTAACACCAGATACAGTAAATCATTGGCAATAAAAATAGCCAGATGAATGATCCACGGCTTCGCTTCGGCCGATGCATTGATCAGGCTAAACAGCTCGAGATTGAGCGTTTCAATAGGCATGTGCCCTCCACTCTCAAATGAAGAAAGCACGCATCATAAAGAAATCAGCACAATCTGAAATTGTAAATCCGCACAGTTTTGTAAGAATTGACTGTTTAAGCAGCAATTGAAGACATGATTCGAGTGAAGGCACAGATGAAGCCCCTTCACTCAAGCAGCGCTGCTGAATTAATCTTGTAAAGCAGAAATTAATTTTTGATGCAGCCCACCGAAACCACCATTCGACATGATGACAACCGCATCACCTTCAGCGGCTTCTGAGCGAATTCGCTGAATAATCTCATCCAGCGAGTGACTGACTTGTGCAGAATTAACCGCAGCCTCAATCACGGGTTGCAAATCCCAGTCCAGACCTTCTGGTTGATACCAGATGACCTCATCAGCCAGACGTGCAGCATCTGCCAATCCCTCTTTATGACTGCCCATGCGCATGGTATTCGAGCGCGGTTCAATCACCGCCCATAAACGGCGGTTACCCAAACGTTGACGTGCACCATCGAGCGTAGTTTCAATTGCAGTGGGGTGATGGGCAAAGTCGTCATACACTTCAATCCCCCGAATGGTTCCCAACAGTTCCATACGACGCTTCACACCGCCAAAAGCAGATAACGCCTCACAGGCCTGTGCAATACTCACTCCGACATGCTGAGCCGCCGCAATGGTTGCAAGTGCATTGGCGACGCTATGCTGACCGGTCATATTCCAGCGAACTTCACCTTGAACCACGCCGTGTTCAAGAACTTTAAAATGACTACCATCGGCGCTGAGTTGCTCGGCACTGATTTGTGCATCGTTGGCATTTAAGCTGGTACGAACCACAGGCGTCCAGCAGCCCATAGCCAAGACTTCATCAATATTGGTTTCGGTGGTTGGACTAATAATACAGCCTTCACTTGGAATGGTACGTACCAGATGATGAAACTGTTTTTGAATGGCAGCCAGATCATCAAAGATATCGGCATGGTCAAATTCGAGGTTATTTAAAATCGCTGTTTTAGGGTGATAATGAACAAACTTGGAGCGTTTATCAAAAAAAGCAGAATCGTACTCATCCGCTTCAACACAGAAATATTTTCCGCCGCCCAAACGCGCACTTTCGCTAAAACCCAGCGGAACACCGCCAATCAAAAAGCCGGGATTTAAACCCGCCTGATCGAGCACCCAGGCCAGCATAGTTGTAGTGGTGGTTTTGCCATGTGTCCCTGCAACGCCCAACACATGTTTGCCTTGCAATACATGATCGGCCAGAAATTGTGGGCCGGAGATATAAGGTAGGCCCTGATTCAGCATATACTCAATCGCATCGATACCACGTTTCATGGCATTGCCCACAATGACCAGATCAGGGTGTGGTTGTAAGTGGCTTCGGTCGTAACCTTGCATCAATTCGATGCCTGCACGTTCGAGTTGAGTCGACATGGGTGGATAGACGTTGGCATCGGAACCTGTCACTTTATGACCTAGATCGCGGGCCAAAAGCGCCAAAGAACCCATAAATGTGCCACAAATACCCAAAATATGCAGATGCATTACTTGCCTACTCCACTGTCATTGACACATCACTTCATTTGCTCGGTGCTGTTGTCTAAATCGTTAAAATTTGAGTGCAACGATATCAAGGCTGTTTCTGAAAAGATAGTTTTTCTTGTTATCGGCTGAGGTCGTCGCATTCTGGCTAAAAATACGGCATAGTAATGCTTAGCGCGTAAATTTGTAGCAAGCTGAGCAGTGAGTAAAGCATCCATTATACAGACGCAACCCACCCGAATTTTTAGCTTTGAGCGGGTGTATCCTTATTCAGCATTTCAGGTGCTATGGATGTGTGTGCCTGTTTTGCTGGTTTTTGTACTGATCTATGTCTATGTGGTGGGTACAGACTTTCATTTAGGGCCTGTCAGTCTCTTATTTCTACTGTATTTCGGGACGGTTGCAGGGTTGGTGCGTATGTTTTCAAAGCAGGTTCAGATCTGGTTTGATGCCAGTTGCATGTATGTGCAGTTGGGTCAGGCGCTGCCACAGTGCTATGCCAAAGCCGATATTGTAGGTTTTTATAGTTATGACTATGCCACTCAAGCACCTGCCTTAAAAAGTTCTAAAATTTGCATCCATTTTTATTTACGAAACGGACAGAAGATTATGTTGAACGATTCGGATTATCGGCGTTCAGTCGATGAATCCTCCCAGATAATCCTCAAGAAATTTCTGCAAACTGCGCAGCGCGAACTTAATTTTTTGTCTGTACGACAGCGCTATAAGCATTACGCCGATGGCGTGTATTGGTATAGTGATGCCAGTCGTCATATTGACTGATTTTACTTTTAAGCATTGCCGTGTACGCTAAGCAGGCATCAATCACTTTTGAGCACATTATGGCCCTCTCCTTTCCTTTATTGCTGCTGATTATTTCCAACTGTTTCATGACCTTGGCATGGTACGGACACTTAAAGTTTTTGCACCACGCTCCACTCTGGCAAGCGATTTTATTTGGCTGGGCCATTGCCCTACTCGAATACAGTTTTATGATTCCGGCCACGCGTTATCTAGATCAGCATGGCTGGAGTCTGGGACAAATGAAAATTACCCAAGAAGTGGTGACTTTGCTGGTCTTTACGCCGTTTATGCTATTTATGTTTAAACAGCCGTTTAAGATTGACTATTTGTGGGCCATGCTGTGTTTGATGGGCTGTGTGTATTTCGTATTTCGTAGTCAGTAAAGAAAAAATCGAGATCATCAAAAAAGCCCGACATCCTGTCGGGCTTTCTCGTATCTTGGTTCCTAGGTATAACGCCTGTCGTACCTCACATCCTGATGCATGAACGTATCATTGTTGTTTTATGTTCTGGAACGTCCTGTTCCTGATGAATTTAGAATAGGCGATCTGACAGCATCAAAACAGTCGAAAATTTCCTGAAATGCTGTCAGCAAAAGCGTACAAAAGCACCGCAGAATCGATGAAGATTTTTGGAGACGTCGAAAAAAGACGCTATAATGGCGCGCATAATCTTTTTTGTCTTGATGCAAGTCAGGATATCCCGTTTTTCTTATTACTCTCTGGAAGTGCCAATGAACGCGGTCGCAGCGAAAGATGCTCAACCCTTAGTCGGAATTATTATGGGGTCTCAATCGGATTGGGCAACACTGGAACATACTGCCAATATGCTCAAACAGCTTGGCGTACCATTTGAGGCTGAGGTGGTATCAGCACATCGGACACCAGATCGTTTGTTTGAATATGCCGAGACAGCGCGTGATCGCGGGATTCAAGTGATTATTGCCGGTGCAGGCGGCGCGGCGCACCTCCCGGGTATGTGTGCAGCAAAAACCGATTTGCCTGTATTGGGTGTTCCAGTCAAATCATCGATCTTAAACGGTGTCGATTCTTTGCTTTCGATTGTACAAATGCCTGCGGGTATTGCAGTGGGTACTTTGGCGATTGGCCCGGCAGGTGCAACCAATGCAGCGATTATGGCGGCACAGATTTTAGGGCTGACACGTCCAGAAATTGCGCAAAACGTGGCGGATTTTCGTGCTGCACAAACCGATAAGGTAGCCAGCAATAACATTCCAGGTCAGGCATAACGAGGCGATCATGAATAAAACCATCGGAATTTTTGGTGGTGGACAGCTTGGCCGTATGATGGCACAAGCGGCCCTGCCCCTTAATCTTGAATGTACGTTCTTCGAGTCGAATGCGGATTGTCCAGCAGCAATCCTGGGTCAGGTTTACTCTACCGAGCAAGATCCGAATGCATTGCAGGCATTTATTGAAAGTGCAGATGTATTTAGTCTTGAGTTTGAAAATACGCCATTGGCCGATGTAGACCGTCTGAGTCAAGACAAAGCCATTTATCCGCCACGTCAGGCCTTGGCAACTGCGCAGAATCGTTTGCTTGAAAAAGAGCTGTTTCAGCGTTTGGAGATTCCAGTCGCGCCGTTTCGAGCCGTCGATAGCCTTGAATCGCTTCAAACTGCTGTAGCGCAGCTAGGTTTACCGATTGTGCTGAAAACAGCCACTGGCGGTTACGATGGCAAAGGTCAGTTTGTACTGCGTGAAGCGGAGCAAATTGATCAAGCATGGCAAGAGCTTGGCCCTGCCAAATCATTGATTGCAGAAAGTTTTGTTCAGTTTTCTCGTGAAGTTTCGATTATTGCAGTGCGTGGTCAAGATGGTGAAGTGAAAACTTGGCCGTTGGCAGAAAATCACCATCATCACGGCATTTTGTCGCATTCGATTGTGCCTGCACCTCGCAGTGAAGCCTTACAGCCTGTCGCACAGGATTACATTACGCGTCTGCTGAATCATCTGAATTATGTGGGTGTTCTAACGCTTGAGCTGTTTGTCACCGAACAGGGCTTATTTGCCAACGAAATGGCACCACGTGTTCATAATTCGGGCCACTGGTCGATTGAAGGTGCGGTGTGCTCACAATTTGAAAATCATGTTCGTGCCGTCGCTGGCTTGCCTTTGGGTTCGACCGAGGTGGTTCGCCCGACAGTGATGGTAAATATTATTGGTCAGCATCCAAAATCTGAAGATGTTTTGGCACTAAACGGCGCGCATTTGCACTTGTATAACAAGAGCGAACGAGAAGGCCGTAAATTGGGACACATCACTTTAATGCCGTTGAATCAAAGTGAATTGACGCATTTATGTCGTCAATTGGCGGAAATTTTGCCAGAACCGTTGGCATTAACTCAAGACATAACCATTTAGTTCATTTCAGGTGTATAAATCAAGCGATCAGCAAGCTGGTCGCTTTTTTTTAACTTTTTTTTGGGTAAGATAGCCGCCCTGATTTTGGAACAGTAGATATTCAGCCACTGCAATGAATTTAAAATCGTGTTCAAAAACACAATTAGCCGTGATGAATTCCTGCCAATAATCTGTTTTAAATTCAAATTCTGCGCACAATAAAACTTTAATTTTAAAACAATATGAAAACTTTGAATTCAAAGTTTTTCTGTAGATGTGATTTGAATTCAAAACCAAGTTAAAGTGACTTATCCACAGCTTGAATGCAATAAAAGCGTGAAAAATTTTTGAATTTAAAATGTCTGGATTTGAATTTAAACTTTTCAAACTGTTTTTGAATTTAAAATGAGTGGTGTGGATAACTTTTTCTATACTTTTGAATTTAAAGTGCAGAATATGAATTCAAATTTACGAATTCACGCTTTGATTTCGTTGCCATAGTGCTAAGGTAAGCACAGGATTTGCTTTTTTAAATTTAAAACAGGTGATGATAATAATGCGACGTTTGTCTTTTTTTCTTGGTACGTGTTCATTGCTGATGGCGCCCGCGCATGCCGAATTAATTTTGAATGAAAAAGTGGTGAATGGCTCAACCACAAATAAACCTGTCATGACCACAGCCGTTACACCACAAAATGATAATTTTCAGCGTTGTCTTGCAAATCTACGCTCACAGGCGATTGCATCGGGTGTTTCTGAATCGACCTACGACCAATACACACAAAATTTGACTCCAGATTACTCAGTCATAGATAAACTTAATTACCAGCCCGAATTTTCAACGCCGATCTGGGATTATCTGTCTGGTTTGGTCGATAACGAACGTGTAGACGCTGGAAAGCAAAAACTTGCACAGTATCGAGATGTGTTGAACCGTGCCTCGCAGGTGTATGGTGTACCTGTTGAAACCATTGTGGCGGTGTGGGGTGTCGAAAGTAATTATGGTGATATTTCTGGTAAATATCCGTTATTACAGGCTTTAGGTACACTCAGCTGTGAAGGGCGTCGACAAAGTTATTTCCGTGGTGAATTTTTTACCACACTACGTATTTTGCAGCGCGGCGATCTGCGTTTAGATCAGTTAAAAGGCTCGTGGGCAGGGGCGTTTGGCCATACGCAGTTTATGCCATCGACTTATGATCGATTGGCAGTCGATTTTGATGGAGACGGGCGTCGTGATTTGGTCTCAAGTGTGCCAGATGCCTTGGCATCGACAGCCAATTTCTTAAAACAGGCAGGCTGGCAAACGGGGATGCCATGGGGTTTTGAAGTGCAGTTACCTCCCGGAATGTCTGTCTCGGGCGAAGGGCGTCGTAATAAACGTCCACTGAGCTACTGGTTGGCACAAGGCCTAACACGCGCAGATGGAACGGCTTTAATTCAGGGAAATCTCTCGTCGAATACGCCAGCGGGTTTGATGTTACCTGCAGGTGCGACTGGACCAGCATTTTTGGTCTTTAAAAACTTCGATGCCATTTATAGCTATAACGCCGCTGAAAGTTATGGTCTGGCAATTGCACATTTGTCAGATCGTCTCCAAGGTGCCGGACCTTTTCTAACCGCATGGCCCACAGATGATCCGGGAACCTCACGTGCCGAGCGCCGTGAAATCCAGCAGTTTTTACTTCAGCGTGGCTATGATATCGGAGCGGTAGATGGTTTGATTGGAGATAAAAGTCGTCAGGCGATTCAGCAAGAGCAAACCCGATTGGGCCTAAATCCGACGGGTCGAGCAGGGCAACAAATTTTACGTGCCTTCCGACAAGAGCAAGCAAGGCGCATGATGCAATAAAATAAAAAAGGGCGATCAGACCGGTATCGCCCTTTTTTTATGCTGACTGTTTGATAGTTAAAGTTCGATTGGAGGTTGATCCAATTTTACGGCTTCTAAAATATCCATAATGACGGTGGTGACATCTTGGCTGAGTTCACGATCATTAAAAATTTCGTAAGCCGTGATGGTGACATCGGTGTCGCTTGGTAGCAGTTTTTGTTCTTCTTCAATCAAGTCTTTAATTGGTAACAGCGTTTGTTTAACTTCAAGATGTAAAATATCCTGATAATCAAGATTTTCATCTTCTAATTCAATAATTTGTTCGTTGAAATACGGCAGTAAAATCGAATGTAAAAAGGGTTTGATCTCAATAATATCAAAAATCTCGATATCACGTGTTTGCTCAATTGTGCTGATGTGATCGTTCACTTCAATCAAAATATGATAATAACTCACTGATATCTCCCGACTAACATTCATCTTCAATATTGTTTATACCGTAGCACGGCAAAATTTTAGATACAATCACCGCCTTTTGTGGGATTTTGAATTTTCTGAGGCCAGTAAGGAATAAACTGAAAGTTTTTAAACCAGATCAACAGGCTTAATGGCAATCAGTTAATCCATTAACTTGAGTAAACCCAGTGCTGATTGTTAGTTTATATTATTCAAAGAACTTAATATCTGTGGGTGTAGATATCTTGGCGGCATCACCAGCAGGCTTTAATGTGCCGTGCTTCGGGTCAAAATGAAATAAGCTAATGTTATTGCTAAATACGTTGGCTACATACAGATATCGACCTGTGGTATCGAATGAAAAAGCACGCGGTTCAATGCCATTGGCTTTATAAGACACGGGTTGAGCAAGTAAACCATTCGGTTGAACTTTAAACACCAAAAGAGCGTTATGTGAGCCGCGGTTGGCAGTGACGATGTATTTGCCATCTGGACTGAGAATAATGCCGCTGGCACTCTTAAATTTAGGTGTTGCATGCGCTGTAACCAGTTTATTCTGGGCGACTTTTTTCAGATAACCATCTTGCACCTTGAAGGTCACTATTTCACTCGACATTTCTGCGGTCACGTATGCATGTTGACCATTTGCGGAAAAGACCATATGACGTGGGCCAGAACCGGGAGCAAAGGTCACATCTCGGCGAGGATCTGCCTTGAGCGGCTGGGTTTGATTGGGGTGATATTGAAAGGCGTATACTTTGTCATTGCCCAGATCGGCCGCATACAAATACTGACCATCTGGACTAAACGTCGTCGAGTGGGCATGGCCACTGTCCTGACGACCTTTTACTACGTTTGATCCTTCCGAAAAAACAATATTTTGAATTTTTTCACCCAAATGGCCGTTTGGCAAAATTGGAAAAACAGTCACGCCACCACGATCTTTATCGATTGCTGAATAGTTTGAAACCACCAGAAATTTATTATCGAGACTGATGGACGCATGCGTCGGGTGTCCACCATGGCTGTCTACTGTATTGAGTACTTTAACTTGATTGGACTGAACTGAAATGGCAGTCACTTCACCTTTATTTTCTTCGTTGGTGGTGTAAGCAAAACGTCCATCTTTAGATTTTACAATCCAAGAAGGACTTTTCATTTTAAAAACATGTGTTGGCGTTAAGGTACCATCCTCATTCATTTGAAGTTGATACAACCCATCGCTGGCCTGAGCTGGCTTTTGCACCAGCGGCGCATCCGGGATAGATGTCCATGTACCCACCAGCGCAATTTGCTGAGCTGCTACATTGGCGCTCGCACACCATGCAAAGGGCACAACCAAGAGTGACAAGATTGTCGCAGACGGTTTAATCCATTCAATGCGCTGTGTGTTTGAATGGCGAGTTTGAATAAAGAGGCTGTTTTTCATTACTGTTCCTTCAGCAAAGTGTTGTTTCTTCGATAATATCAATATACATAAAAAAAGCGCCCGATAAATCGGACGCTTTTTCAAAAAACGATCAATTATTTTTTGTCGTCTTTCACTTCAGTGAATTCAGCATCGACAACGCCATCATCTGCTTTTTGTTGCTGACCAGCTTCGCCACCTTGGAATGCATTTGGATCAAAACCTTGTGCACCACCTTCAGCGCCTTGAGCTTGCTCATAAGCACGTTGCGTGATTGGCATCAAAATGTTTTGTAGCGCTTCAGTTTTCGCTTTGATCGCGTCTACATCATTTTCTTTAGTAGCTGCTTCAAGTTCAGTCACCGCAGTTGCAACAGCAGTTTTTTCATCTTCAGTCACTTTGTCGCCAAGATCTTTCACTGCTTTGTTTGAGCTTGAAATTAATGCATCAGCTTCGTTACGCGCTTTTGCAAGTTCTTCAAACTTACGGTCTTCTTCTGCGTTTGCTTCTGCATCTTTGATCATTGCTTCGATTTCAGCATCAGACAAACCTGAATTTGCTTTAATCTGGATCGATTGCTCTTTACCTGTGCTCTTGTCTTTTGCAGATACTTTCAAGATACCGTCGGCGTTGATGTCAAAAGACACTTCAATTTGTGGCACACCACGTGGCGCAGGTGGAATGTCACCTAATTGGAAGTTACCCAACAATTTGTTTTGTTGAGCCATCTTACGTTCACCTTGGTAAACCGAGATATCTACAGCAGGTTGGTTGTCAGCAGCAGTCGAGAACACTTGTGATTTCTTCGCAGGAATCGTGGTATTTTTCTCGATAATTGCTGTGAGTACGCCGCCCATAGTTTCGATACCCAAAGTCAATGGGGTAACGTCAAGAAGCAATACGTCATTTTTGTCGCCAGACAATACTGCACCTTGAATTGCAGCACCGATTGCCACAGCTTCGTCCGGGTTCACGTCTTTACGTGGCTCTTTACCGAAGAACTCTTGTACTTTTTGTTGTACAAGTGGCATACGAGACTGACCACCGACCAAGATCACGTCAGAGATGTCAGAAGTCGAAAGACCTGCATCTTTAAGCGCAATACGGCAAGGTTCAATGGTGCGCGCAACCAAGTCTGCAACCAAACCTTCAAGTTTTGCACGAGTAACGTTGATCACCAAGTGTTTCGGACCAGTTGCGTCAGCCGTGATGTACGGCAAGTTGATTTCAGTCGCATTCGATGAAGAAAGCTCAATTTTTGCTTTTTCAGCAGCTTCTTTCAAACGTTGTAACGCAAGCGGATCATTTTTCAGATTCACACTTTGTTCTTTCTTGAATTCTTCAACCAAGTATTCAATCAATGCGTTGTCAAAGTCTTCACCACCTAGGAAAGTATCACCGTTGGTCGATAACACTTCGATTTGCTGGTCGCCATCAAGGTCAGCAATTTCAATGATCGATACGTCAAATGTACCACCACCCAAGTCGTAAACAGCAACTTTACGGTCGCCTTCTTTCTTGTCCATACCAAACGCAAGTGCCGCAGCAGTAGGTTCGTTGATGATACGTTTCACATCAAGACCTGCAATACGACCAGCATCTTTAGTGGCTTGACGCTGTGCATCGTTAAAGTATGCAGGAACAGTAATCACCGCTTCTGTTACTGTTTCGCCAAGATAGTCTTCAGCCGTTTTCTTCATCTTTTTCAAGATTTCAGCAGAAACCTGTTGTGGCGCTAATTTTTTGTCGTTTACTTCAACCCACGCATCACCATTGTCTGCTTTGATGATTTTGTAAGGGACTAAGCCGATGTCTTTTTGTACGGCTTGATCTTCGTAACGACGACCGATTAAACGCTTAATGGCGAACAATGTGTTTTTAGGGTTCGTAACCGCCTGACGCTTTGCAGACTGACCTACCAGGATTTCGCCATCTTTATACGCAATGATCGATGGTGTCGTACGCGCGCCTTCTGCGTTTTCAATTACTTTAACTTTATCGCCCTCAAGTACAGCGACACATGAGTTGGTTGTACCTAAGTCAATACCGATAATTTTTGCCATGAGTTCAATTCCTCAAAATTTTTTTGCAATGTTTTTGCTTGTTATCCGATATGAGAGTGAATTGATTTTTTTCAAGCATTTTCATCAAAAAAAATCAAAACACGTTCCGATTTATTCAATTATTGACCGACAGTCACCATGGCTGGGCGCAACAAACGACCTGAAAGGGTGTAGCCTTTTTGTAAGACATTGCCAATCTCACCGGCCTTCGCTGTTGGATCAATCCCGACGGCCTGATGCAGGTCGGCGTTGAAGCCGTTCGAGGTATCTACCGCAGCCACTTCAAATTTTTCAAGCGTGGTGGTCAATGATTTCAAGGTCAGCTCAATACCTTCAACTAAAGGTGTTTTTTCGTCGCCCGCAGCCTGAATGGCGCGCTCAAGGTTGTCGACTGAATCGAGCAAGCCTTTTGCAAATTTTTCAAGCGCAAATTTTTTGGCACTTTCTGCTTCACGTTCAGCGCGTTCTTTTACTTTTTCAGCTTCGTAAATGGCATTGGCTGCGCGTGCTTTTTCAAGCTTGAGGCTTTCTTCAAGCTTGCTGATCTGAGCTTGCAAATCTTCAACGCTAATCTCAGCGACCTGCTCGGTTTCTTCAGTTTGAGTGTGCTCAGTGTTAAGTGCTGCTTGCTCTGAAGATAAGTCTTGAGCCTGCTCGTTTTGCTCATTAGCCATTGATGATCTCCGTTTAAAAGGGTTCTTAAACATGTACAGTCCTTTGGGCATCAGTGTTTGTAACTGCAAATTCCTGAACTGCCACGAATTTTGTTCATTTGTGAATAATCATAGAGGTATGGGCATTGCTTAAAAATTCAAGTCATAGAAAACAGATAAAAAAATTATTCTTCACAATTCAGGTAATTGCCTAGATGTTCCATTAAAAATGCAATCAAAATCTGGGTCATGTGCGGCAAATGCTGTCGAGAGGCATACACCAGCGAGAGCGATAAATCGATTGCGGTATACTCTGGTAAGACGCGAACCAGTCGACCCATTGCCAAATCTTGCTGTACCAATAAACTGGGCAACATGGCAATGCCTTGACCATTTATACACATATCATATAAAGCATTCACATCATTACTTTTAAAGCTGCTCTGGATTGGATAATTTTGCGGATGCTGCTCGGCATCAATGAGCGTCCAGTACTGACTATAATGTTGATGACTGATACAGGCGTGTTGCAATAACTGGCTCGGGTGGTTCAATTCAGGTGCTTGAGCCAAATAGTCTGGATGGGCACAAAAGGTCGAAGCAATGGTGTAAATGGGGCGTGCAATCAAGCCATCAGCAATTTTCTGCGTAATGCGCAGCGCCAAATCGATATTGCCGTCGATTAAATCCAATGCATTTTCTGTGAGCGTTAAATCAAACTGAATTTGAGGATAAGCTGCCTGAAAGGCACGTAAACAACGATTCAGTCCCAACTGGTACAAAAACAAACCGCAGGTAAGACGAATGCTGCCGCTTTGTTGTTCATGCGCGGCTAAATCATGCAGTAACAGCTGCTGCTGTAAAATATTTTCACAGTAACGCAGTGCTTTTTCACCCGATGGCGTTAGTGAGATTTTACGGGTATTACGTTGAAACAAGCGAATCGAGAAGGTGTGCTCTAAATGATGGAGATAACGTGACACCATGGCGCGCGAATAATCCAGCTGATCGGCAGCTCTGGCTAAACTGCCATGATGAGCAATTGCGACAAAAACCCGCATGGCTTTTAAAGTATCCATCATTAACCACATTATTGTTGCAAGATATGCAACAGTTTATCTTGAAAATGCCGATTTATTAAACACAAGTTGCAGCTTAAAGTGTATTCCATCTTTAGGAGACACACATGAATTTTATTAAAAATACTACACTTGCTGCCGCCATAATGACCAGCCTTGCAGTCAGCACGGCTTTTGCTCAAACCGTGACGATTAAAAGCTTTGTGGCACAGCCAGAGCATTTTGGTGTGACCTCGACGCTCATTGAAAATGATAAAGAAGTGATGCTAGTCAATGCTCAGTTTTCTAAATCTGAGGCACTGCGTCTTGCGGCCGAAATACTCGACAGTGGTAAAACACTCAATACCATTTTTATCAGCTATGGCGATCCAGATTATTACTTTGGTTTGGATGTCTTAAAACAATACTTTCCGGCAGCCAAAATTTTAGCTACACCAGAAACAGTGCAGCATATTCAGCAAACTCAGGCCCTCAAAGTGAACTACTGGTCACCTCTCATGGGTGCAAATGCCCCTTCAAAGATCATCGTGCCCGAAATTTACCGAGCTAAAACTTTGAAACTTGGAAATCAAAAGATCGAAATCAAAGGCAAAAATGAACTGACGTATTTATATATTCCAGATGCCCAAGCTGTAGTGGGGGGAATTGCTGTGTCGTCAGGCATTCATTTGTGGATGGCGGATACACCACGCACTCAAGACCGTCAAGCCGTACTAGAGACCTTAAGCAGTATTCAGGCGTTACATCCGAAAGTCGTGATTCCAGCACATATGGCAGCGCATGCACCACAAGATTTGGCTGCGGTTAATTTTTCGATTAATTACATCAAAGATTATGAAAAAGCCGTTCAGGCCAGTAAAACATCGGCCGACGTGGTTCAAATCATGCAACAGCAGTATCCCACTTTAACTGAAAACAGCAATCTGGAACTGGGTGCAAAAGTGGTTAAAGGTGAGATGAAATGGCCCTAATCAAGATCTGCAGATGCAGAACTTTTTTAAAAAAAAGCCTGCATGAAATACAACTCACATAGCGAAGGGTATCTGAGCCGCGAAAATCATTGTTTCGCGGCGTAATCTTCTTTGTATGGTTTTTATAAATATATGAGACAACAGGTTTATGTGCTAAAAAGTATAAAATTTCAAAAAACATCAAAAAGATTAAAAAATTACGAGCTTTTAAAACAAAATATGAAGGTTTTTATGCAAAAAAGCCGATTAATAAAAAATTTCACAATCGCTACTGGCAAGCCTAAAAACTCCAACGAATTGTGCGAGCACCACTAAAAAAAATTGGGAATGATAGGCAGCGCAAAGTTGGACTTTGCATATTTTTAATTTGTCATAGTGAAAGGAAAGATCCCATGAAAAAATTAGCGCTTATGTCGTTGGTGTGTGCCGGTGTTGCGTTAACTGCTGTAGGCTGTGCCTCTGAAGCCGGTTTGAATGCATCTGGTTCTGCTCAAACAACATCTAGTCCGCAAGCCGGAGTACAAGGTGGTGTTGCAGCTGAAGCGGGTGCTTCAACTCAAACTCAACAGCCTGTACAAGCAGCGCCTGAAATGGCACAGCCGTCTACTGACGCTTCAACAATTCAGTAATATCAGCGTACGAGTCACTTAATTAGATCGTTTATTTGCCTTCAGGATGCCACCTAGGCGAAAAACTTAACCTGATCAAAGCTGCTACTGAGATCAAGTGTCTACATAAGATGACAGTCGCCGAGGAAATAACCTACAGCTTGCGCAGGAATCTCCTCTGGGTAAGCATGAGGTATTCGACTAAGATGTTTGAAAGCGGACAGGATGTTCACTCTGGTTTGTTTATCAATATGTCACAACGGATTGTGCAGTAACAAACCCATCAATAAACCCCTAAGTCACCTGATGATTTAGGGGTTTATTTTTTGTCGATTGAACGACCATCTCAATTTGATTTGATGTTTATGGGCAAATCATGAAAAATCCGTGTTTCTGCGGTCAATGACATTTAACAAAAACCGTCTACGTTTAATAAAAGCAACACAGAACAGGCTTGATTGCCGCTTTTAAACAAGAATATAGTCATACATGACCCATATATGCCAAAAATATAAACATCGAAGGGAGACAGCGGTGGTTGCCATTACTCAAAATATTCAGGAACTACTTGAAAAAGGTCAGGGGCCTGCGGCTCGTGTTCTCGATAAGTTTCCTTCATTTGTGCAGGAATCGCTTGTCCGCGTATTGGGCTATCCCTATCAATATCCGCAGTTAGACAGTTTTACCAAATGCCTTATGGCTGTTCAGCTTAAACAAGGTTTGGTCGGCTTTATTGGTTCCGATGTAGAGCAATCTCGTCAAGCGTTTGAGCTGCAAATGCAAACCATTCGACGTAAACCCACCGCTGTTGCATCTGTCGAGGATATCCGTCTACCTTTGCAAAGCGGAACGATATTTGCGCGGCATTATCATCCCGCACCCAGCAAAAAATTGCCGATGATTGTGTTTTATCATGGAGGCGGATTTGTCGTTGGTAGTGTAGATACCCATGATGAAGCGTGTCGCTTGATTGCAAAATACAGTCAAGCTCAGGTGCTCAGTATTGAATATCCGCTCGCTCCCGAAGTTTCGCCGCAACGTTTAATTCAGTCCTGTGAAGATGCACTGGCATGGGTATATCAAAACAAACGACACTTCAAAATCTTAAAAAATCGAATTGCGGTGGCTGGTGATAGCGCGGGCGGAAACATCAGTACGGTGATCGCGCAGCGTGCAGTGGGTAAAGTTTATGCGCCTGATGCGCAGTTCCTCATCTATCCAGCTGTAGATTTTAAAAGTCGCCATCCATCCTTTTATGCCTATAAAGACGGATTGGTGCTAACCGGTACAGATATCGACTACGTGACGGACTATTATGCGACCCGGCATGACGTTCGTCTGGATGATCCAATCATATCGCCAACTTATGGCAATTTTAAAAAAATGGCGCCTGCCTATATTGTTACGGCCGGACATGATGTCTTGCATGATGAAGGTGAGATTTACAGCCACAAGCTACGTCAAAATGGCGTTAAAGTACATTTTGAAGAGTATCTCGATCAAACACATGGCTTTATTAATCTAACGCCAGTATCGCATCAAGCCAAAGCTAACCTGATTCAGATGAGTCGCGGTTTTCGTAAGTTTTGGAACAAATATGCTTAAATGCTGAATCCGCTTTATGCCTTAGGTCAACAGGTCTGGTCTTCACTGATCATCAGATGAGTTGATTAGATGAGAGCCTAAGGCTTATTTATTGAATGATGTATCAGGAATTAAAATGCTCAAACAATCATTATGTTTATCTGCTGCTTTGCTCATGAGTGCGCATGCGCTTGCTAATACTCAGGTGGAAATGAAAACCACACTGGGCAATATTGAAATTGAGCTATATGATCAAAAGGCACCTGTTTCAGCAAAAAATTTTGAAAACTATATTAAGAGTAACTTTTATAACGGCACGATTTTTCATCGTGTGATTCCAGGCTTCATGATTCAAGGCGGTGGGCTAGAGTCCAACATGAAAGAAAAACCAACGGCTGCTCCCATTAAAAATGAAGCATCAAATGGTTTGAGTAATACACGCGGTACACTGGCAATGGCGCGAACCAGTAATCCAAATTCGGCCACCAGTCAGTTTTTTATTAATGTGGCAGACAATACCTTCTTAAATGCATCATCGCGTGATGCAGGTTATGCAGTGTTTGGTAAAGTGACCAAGGGTATGGATGTGGTCGATAAAATCGCAAATGTACCTACTGCCAATGTGGGAATGCACCAAAACGTACCTAAACAAGCGGTAAAAATCTTGAGCGTTCAAATAAAAACCACACACAAATAAAAGCAAATAAAATAAAAGAGAAATATTTATTTCATATTTCTCTTTTATAATTAGAGGTTTAGGTTGTTGTTTTGCAATTTTCGCATCAAGTTGGTGCATAAAAATAGAACACTCGACAAAACAAAGGTTTAAAAACACTTGCGTGCCAAAAAAAATCTCCTATAATGCACTCATCCCGACGCGATACACGAAAGCAACTTAGCTTACAGGGTTAAGTTGAAAGAAAGTGTTTTGCGTTGAATTTGTCTCTGACGAAGAGCAAATCGATCATTAAGAGAATAGAAGAACAACTTGTGTG
>Ga0308157_10001344_pt1 | contig 52268 bp, 41 predicted proteins | sample PhyBR1_FD_201035 | JGI IMG/M metagenome (GOLD analysis project Ga0308157, IMG submission 201035) | Phyllosphere microbial communities from UC Gill Tract Community Farm, Albany, California, United States - DLSLB.R1 | ecosystem: Host-associated > Plants > Phyllosphere > Unclassified | place: USA...
TCGCAGGCAGGGAGACGGGTAAGGACGCTGGCGCGTTTTATACGCCCCGTTCGGTTGTGAAGACTCTTGTCGAGATGCTGGAGCCGTACAAGGGCCGTGTCTATGACCCGGCGGCAGGCTCCGGCGGGATGTTCGTCCAGTCGGCTGACTTCGTGAAGGCCCACGGCGGCAAGCGCGCGGACATCTCGGTGTTCGGCCAAGAGTTCACCGACACCACTTGGAAGCTCGCGAAGATGAACCTCGCGCTGCGAGGCATTGAGGCCGACATGGGCCCGCGCTCGGCAGACTCGTTCACCGATGACCTGCACCCGGACATGCGGGCGGACTTCGTGATTGCGAACCCCCCGTTCAACGTTTCCGATTGGTGGGACGCGAAGCTCACCGACGACCCGCGTTGGGAGTACGGCACACCGCCACAAGGCAACGCGAACTTCGCGTGGGTTCAGCACTTCCTCTACCATCTCAAGCCGCACGGAACCGCCGGCTTCGTCCTCGCCAACGGCTCACTGTCATCCAAGAGCAGTGGAGAGGGCGAGATCCGTCAGAAGCTGGTCGAAGCCGGACTCGTGGACTGTATCGTCGCGATGCCCGACAAACTATTTTTCAATACGGGTATTCCGGTGGCCCTGTGGTTTGTGTCAAAAGGCCGCGACGGCAACGGACACCGTGCACGCAAGGGCGAGGTGCTGTTCATCGATGCGCGCAAGCTTGGGGCGATGGAGTCGCGGAAGCTACGGGTGCTATCCGACGAGGACATCGCGCGAATCGCGGACACCTACCACGCGTGGCGCAACCACGACGGCGAGTACGGGGACGTCTCCGGCTTCGCGAGGTCGGCCTCTATCAATGAGATCGCAAAGCACGACTTCGTGCTCACTCCTGGTCGATACGTCGGCGCAGCCGCGGCAGAGGTCGACGACGAGCCGACCGACGAGAAGATCGAGCGCTTGACGGCCGAGCTTTTGAAGGAGTTCCAGCGAGGGCGCGAACTCGAAGACGAAGTACAACGCCGTTTGGGAGCGCTCGAGCGATGAGCGAATGGGTATCCAAAACGCTTGGAGATCTTGAGCGCGAATCCGGCGGAGCAATTCAGACTGGACCCTTCGGTAGTCAGCTCCACATGAGTGACTATTCGAAAACGGGGACCCCGGTTGTCATGCCGACCAATATTCGCGATCTGCGCATCGACCCGACCGGAATCGCCCGCGTCGGCGAAGACCACGTCGAGCGGCTCGCGCGACACAAGCTGCGCGTCGGTGACATCGTCTACAGTCGCCGAGGAGATATCGAGAAGTTTGCTCTGATTTCCGACAACGAGGACGGATGGTTGTGCGGAACAGGGTGCCTTCTCGTGCGAGTGAACGGCCCCCAGCTTGACGCGCGGTTCTTGTCCTATGCGCTCGCGTTGCCGCAGACCCGAGCATGGATCAGTCAGCATGCGGTCGGCGCGACGATGCCAAACCTCAACACTGAGATTCTTCGTGAGGTCCCAGTTCGAGTCCCGAGCATCAATGCGCAAAGTGTAATCGCGGCGACGCTGGGAGCACTCGACGACAAGATCAAGTCGAACCGGCGGGCTATCGACGTCATTCAGGGTATTTCCCGCGCGACCTTCTCCCAGTGGCGGGCAGAAGTCGTTGTCACTGAGACGTCTTCGTTCGGAGAGTTCGCCGATGTGTTCGGTGGGGCCACACCCAAGACTGCAGTGGCAGGGTATTGGGGTGGGGCCCTCGAGTGGACGACGCCGACCGACGTAACTGGTCTGACTGCACCGTATCTGTTCGACACCTCCCGAAAGATCACTGAGCTGGGCCTTCAGAGCTGCACCGCCGTGATGCACCCAGTCGGCACAATCTTCATGACTTCACGAGCCACTATCGGCGCCTTTGCAATTAATCAGATCCCCGCCGCCACCAATCAGGGGTTCATCGCTGTTCGGCCTCGTCAGGATGCGGATAGGTTCTTTCTTTTCGAGGAGATGCGCTCACGCGTTGACGAGTTCCTCGACAACGCGAACGGAAGCACGTTCCTTGAGATCAGTCGCGGGCGGTTCAAGCAGCTTCCGCTCGAGCTACCTGCCTACGAGGAAATCACTAGGTTGAGCGAGCGATTGCAACCTCTGCATTCGAAGGCGGCGCAGCTCGCTTCCGAAGCGGAGCGTCTCGGCGCCCTGCGCGATGTTCTACTTCCAGAACTCCTGTCCGGCCGTATCAGCGCCACACCGGAACCCGTCGAGTGATGCCCGAGCTCGCTGTCACAGTGTGGGTCGCCGTCGCCGGCGGCGTGATCTGTGTGATGTCGGTGGCAATGGTAGCCATCTGGATCCGATCAGTAGAGAAGCGTAACGGCGGCGCGGTCTCCGATCCCTGGCTACTTCGGGCGCCGCTACTGCCTTTGGTGTTCGCGGTGGTGTCGGGGCTCATCGCCGTATACGCCCTGATCCTCCATTTCGCTTTCGGCTCCGCGGACTTCAAGTTGCCGGCTAAGGCGAACATCACAAGTCCGATACTCGTCGCTGCGACACTGATCGCCGGTAGCCTCACTGCCGCCTATGCCGTTCTCAAACTTCGGGCCCACCTGATCGCCGAGGCAAGGGGCAAACTCGACGTACACGTGGAAAGCCGGGCCGACGAGAAGCATAAAAACGACCAGGAGGCTGCGTATTCCGAGCGCTTCGCTCGGGCAGTAACGCTCTTGGCGGACTCGCAGCCGATCTCTCGGATCGCAGGCGCGCACCTCGTTCTCGCGATCGGTGACGAATGGATGGGCGCTGGCGCACAACAGCGTTGCTTCGACGTCCTCCTTTCGCACCTGCGAGGCCTGAATCAGGACAAGTTTCTCGAGGATGAGTCGGCCGCTCGAGGCAGACGCGAGGAAGTTCGCTTGGTTACGAGCGAGGTGCTGCGACGCCTGACTGACGGGGCATCTGCGTGGGCGGTTGCGGCGGGCGACTTTAGCGGCGCGGTCATCGCAGACTTCGATCTCACGAAGGTTCGTAGACTGCCGCGGCTGGATCTGCGCGGCGCCCGGGTTCTTGGAGACCTCACAATCCCCGCGACTGCTAGCTCAACAGCCCCACAACTGTCTGGAGTTGTCTGCGAAGGCGATGTGAGCATCGAGCTTGACGCCGAGTGGGGTCCAATTGACCTCTCCGATGCCGAGGCGGAAGGCTCGGTCTCTTTGACCGCTCAAGGCGACGGGAAGACGCTGCGCGAGGACCTAGACGCCTCCAGGCTCGTCGCCGGCGGCAGCCTGGGCCTATCGTTTGACCTATTCGAGGCTGATGTTTTCCTGGACTCAGCGACGGTCGAAGGCGACATCGTCGTGGGCTCTGCGGAGTTCGGCGCCGCGTTCGATAAGCAAACCGCACCCACGTTGCTCTCGGCTACTAGCTCATCGTTCGGTGAACTCCGGCTCCGCCGAGCGGACCCCGGTCCACGGCTCGACCTCACCGGCGCATCAGGCGCCGTCGATCTCTCGGACTCGAAGTTCGCGGTTGAGGTCACCGCCAACGGCCTGGACGCGAGTACCGGTCTACGCATCAAGGGTGCGAGCTTCGGCTCCGGGCTCGTACTCGATGGCGCGACCACACCGGACAGGATTGATCTCGAGGGTGTGGTTCTGTCGGAGCGTGCAAAGAGTGCCATCCGCTCGTCGGACTTCGCGCTGCGCGATCAGCTCCTCATTCTCAGCGAGACTCCCAAGCCCGATCGCCCATTCAGCCACAATGCCAAGTTCGAATGGGCAGCGACCATTGAACCGTTCCGTGAGCAGTACGGCGACGACCTCATCAATGAGCTCGCAAGGCGCCTGTCGCGTCTTGACGCGGAGCTCCCTGTGGACTGGGACACCCGTGAGACGTTCACGGCGCAGGTGATGAGCGCGGTGATCCGATCTGCTGCAGTCACGGGTGCGCCCGAAGAAGCAGAAACAGCACTGAAGCAGGCGCTGAGAGATGCAATAGAGCGCGCCCGGAGCGAGGAGGCGCTGCTGTGACTACCTTCAATGAAAACGTCGTGGAGCATGCCGCGCTCGAGTATTTCGCGGAGCTCGGCTACACCGTGCTCTATGGTCCCGACATCGCGCCAGGTGAGTCATCTTCGGAGCGTTCGTCCTACGGGGAGGTAATCCTATGGGGCCGACTGCGAGATGGGATACGGCGGATCAACCCTGGAGTGAGCTCCGCGCTCATCTCGGAGGCGATCAAGACGTTTCAACGGGCGGAGTCACAGAGCCCGATCGACGAGAACTCGCGCGTGCACAAGCTGATCGTGGAGGGCGTTCCCGTAGAGCACCGCGACGCTGAGGGCACGCTCCGCACGACGCGGCTCCAGCTGGTCGACCTCGACGAGCCGTCGAACAACGATTGGGTAGCCGCAAACCAGTTTACGATCATGGAGAACGGCAAGAACCGCCGGCCTGACGTGCTCGTGATGCTGAATGGACTCCCAGTATCCCTGCTGGAGCTGAAGAACCCCGCGGCTGAGAACGCGACCCTCAAGTCGGCGTGGAACCAGGTACAGACGTACCGCCACGACATCCCGTCGGTGTTCGTGCCGAACGCGGTGACGGTAATATCTGACGGCATGTCCGCCGCGATGAGTAGTTACTCGGGGGCATTCGAGCACTACGCGCCGTGGAAGACAATCGAGGGCCGCGAGGTCGTGAATGATCGCCCTGCGCTCGAAGTGCTCGTCAAGGGAGTATTCGCGCCCGAGCGGTTCTTGGATCTACTGAAGAACTTCATCGTGTTCAGCGACGAGACGGTGACGGACACGGCGACAGGCCAGCCGACCCGTACCCTCGTGAAGCGGGTGGCAAAGTATCACCAGTACTGGGCCGTCAATGCCGCCGTCGAGTCCACTGTGCTCGCTTCGCGACCGGACGGCGACCGCCGCGGAGGCGTCGTGTGGCACACGCAGGGCTCGGGCAAGAGCTTCGAGATGGTGTTCTACGCAGCGAAGATCATGCGAGACCCGCGCATGGCGAACCCGACGCTGGTGTTCATCACCGACCGCAACGACCTCGACGATCAGCTGTTCGGCGAGACGTTCGCGCCAGCTCGGATTCTGCCGGAGACGCCCGTCCAGGCGACGACCCGGTTCGACCTACGCAACAAGCTCCGGCGAGCCTCGGGCGGCATCGTTTTCACGATGCTGCAGAAGTTCGCGCCCGGCGAGGACGGGGACTCTAACCCCGTGCTGACGGACCGCAAGAACGTTGTTGTTATCGCAGACGAGGCGCACCGTAGCCAATACGGTTTCGGCGAGACCCTCGACCGCTACGGCCGTCTGAAGGCGGGATTCGCGAAGCACATGCGCGACGCGCTCCCCGGTGCGACATACCTCGGCTTCACTGGCACCCCGATCGAATCGAACGACAAGTCCACGCGTGCTGTGTTCGGCGATTACGTCGACGTGTACGACCTCACGCGCGCCGTCGAGGACGGTGCGACGGTGCGGATCTTCTACGAATCGAGACTCGCTCGGGTCGAGGTCTCACGGGCCGACCTCGCGGCACTTGACGAGCTCGCTGACGAGATCACAGAAACCATCGAGGCGGACACCGCAAGCGCAGCGAAATCTCGCTGGTCGCGGCTCGAGGCGATCGTTGGTTCGGAGTCCCGTCTCGATCTCGTGGCCCGGGACATCGTCGATCACTGGGAGAAGCGAAGCGATTCGATGCTCGGCAAGGGCATGATCGTGACGATGAGCCGGCGAATCGCCGTTCGCCTCTACGAGAAAATCATAACGCTCAGGCCCGACTGGCACTCCGACGACCCCGCGAAGGGAAAGATTAAGGTAGTCATGACCGGCTCCGCAGCCGATCCGGCCGACTTCCAGCCGCACATCTACCCGAAGCACGTGCGAAAGGATCTCAAGCTCAGGGCGAAGAACGCCAACGACGAGCTGGAACTCGTGATCGTGCGCGACATGTGGCTCACCGGTTTCGACGCGCCGTCGATGCACACGATGTACATCGATAAGACGATGCAGGGTGCCGGACTCATGCAAGCGATCGCGCGCGTGAACCGTACGTTCCGCGACAAGCCCGGCGGGCTGATCGTCGACTACATCGGGCTATTCGCAATCCTTCAGGACGCTCTACAGGAGTACTCACCGTCCGATCGGGACCAGGCAGGTGTGCCGATTGAGGAGATCGTCGACGCGATGCTCGAGAAGCACGATGTGGTGCGCGGGATCCTGCACGGCGTCGGCTACGACTCGTCGCCCGGGCTCTCGTCCTCGCAGCGTCTTACAGAGTACGCGAAGGTGCTCGACTTCGTTATGGGGGATCCCGACCGTACGAAGCGGTACAACGACGAGGTGCTTGCATTGGCGAAGGCGTTCGCCCTTGCTGGGGCCCGTGATGAGGCCGTCGTGATCAGGAATGACGTACGGCTTTTCGCGGACGTACGCGCTGCGATACTGAAGATCCTGAACCCAGATTCCGGCGGAGGTGGCTCCGGGGCAGTAGAAATCGATACGGCACTAGGACAGCTCATCAATGAGGCCGTCGCGGCCGAGGGTGTAGTGGATGTGTACAAGCTCGCCGGCGTCGAGAATCCTGAAATATCGATCCTGAGCGACGAGTTCTTGGACTCCCTCGCCAAGCGGGAACGACCTAACCTGCAGATGGGCCTACTGCGCAGGATTCTCAACGATCAGATCCGCACGGTGCAGCGCAAGAACATCGTCCAGGGACGCAAATTCTCGGAGATGCTCGACGAGGCTGTGCGGCGCTATACGAACAGATCTCTGTCCACTGCTGAGATCATCACCGAGCTTGTGAAGCTCGCCAAGCAGGTGCGCGATGATCAGAGCCGCTTCGAGAAGCTTGGTTTGCGCGAGGATGAGGTGGCATTCTACGACGCGGTGGTGCAGAACGACGCAGCGGTGCTGGAGCTCGGCGATGAGACCTTAAAGGCGATCGCGCGTGACCTCGTGAAGTCCGTTCAGCAGTCGGCGACCATCGATTGGAATCTCAAGGAGTCGGTGCTCGCGGCTATGCGCTCAAAGGTGCGAAGAATCCTTGCTCGATATGACTACCCGCCAGACGCCGAGGAGCAGGCTGTTGATCTCGTATTGAAGCAGGCGCAGGTGCTTGCCTCGAGAGAATCATAGGCGAACACTTGCCCCCGACATCAAACCTCTGAGTCGAACACCATCGAAGTACGCCTTACAAGCATCACGGTCGCCATCGTCGTGATGGCGTACTCCGCCGTGGCGGCCCCGGATTCATCGGTGAAGAGCGACGCAGCACGGCGCCTGGTGAGGGTCGGGATGGAGTTCATGATGTTCCTTCTTTCTGTTGTGCTGCCGTCAGATCGGCAGCGGGGTCATTGACATGACGGAGAGCATCAGCGGCGCGACGCCGAGCAGCAGGAAGGCGGGCAGCGTGCAGACGCCGAGCGGTATGAGCAGCTGCGACGAGAGCTTGGCGGCGCGCAGCCGGCCGTGTATGCGTGCATCATGGCGCTCCTGGGCGGCCGCTGCTCTCAGCAGCTCTCCCGCCGGTACGCCCGCCGCACGCGACAGTTCGAGCACGCCCCTGGTGTGCTCGCCGCTGATGCGGTCGCGCGCGGGGCTGTCGTCGACGAGCCGCAGGGAGCGCTCGATCGAGGCACCGCCCGACAGAGCGACCGACATGAGCTCTGCGTGCATGCCCGGTGTCCCCTGATCCGGCTGCGCCCGTCGCAGCAGGCGTCTCGTCCAGAGGCGCGCACCGAGCACGAGCAGTGATCCGCCGATCAGGCACGCGATGCCGATGGGGTTGGTGAACAGCACGCCGACCGTGTCGAAGCCGAGGGCGAATCCGAGCAGGAGTCCGGCGAGCGGCATCCACAGGAGCAGTCGCGCCGTGCCCGCCGGCTCTGCGAGCGCGATGCGCACGTCGTCGGCCGCAGCGGCCGCATCGCGCATCGTCTCCGCGAGCGATCTGAGCACTTCGGCGAGGGGAGCCCCCACGGTCGTCGCGACATCCCACGCCGCGGCGACGTCCGCCCACGCGCCGCCCTCGGCCTCGATCGCGTCCACGAGCGCGGCACCGTCATCGCAGCGCGCGACCACGCTCTCCGCGTGCGCATCGCCGGAATCGGCGAGGTGACGCCAGGCATTGAGAGGAACGGCACCCGCCTGCAGCAGGACGGCAAGGGTGCGCACCGCCACCGCCGCCTCCTCGGCACCGGCATCCGACCGTCGCGCCGTTCGCGGAACGCGCATCGACGCGAGCCTTACCACGGGCGCACCTCCTCGATGTCCAGCCGATCCGCGCGCAGCAGAAATCGTCCGACCTTCGAGATGCGGCGCACACCGTCACCCCCACGGGCGAGATGCACCACGATCGTGAATGCACTGACGGCCTGCCGCGCCAGGGCTGTGGCATCCATCCCGGCCAGTGCACCGAGCGCCTCCAGGCGCGCCGGCACATCGACGAGCCCGCTGGCGTGGAGGGTTCCCGCGCCGCCGTCATGTCCCGTGTTCAACGCCGAGAGCAGCTCCCGCACCTCCTCACCGCGGCACTCGCCCACGACGAGCCGGTCGGGCCGCATTCGCAGCGACTCGCGCACGAGACGGGCGAGGGTGATGGAGCCGGCTCCCTCCAGATTGGCCTGTCGCGCCTCGAGCGCCACGTGGTGCGGATGCGCAGGGCGCAGTTCTGCGACATCCTCGATCGTGACGATGCGCTCAGCCGCTGGAACGCTGTGCAGCAGCGCGGTCAGCAGGGTCGTCTTGCCGGTCCCGGTTCCTCCGGTGATGAGGATGTTCGCGCGATCCGCGACCAGCTGCTCCAGCCAGGCCTGCTGCGCCCCGTCGAACGCTCCCAGTGCCGCCAGCGCGTCGAGATCAGCCGCCCGCACCCGGGGGATGCGCACCGACACCGCGGTACCGGATGCCGACACCGGCGCGAGCACCGCGTGCACGCGGATTCCGGACGCCAACCGCACATCGACACAGGGCGACTGGTCATCCAGGTGACGGCCGCCCGCTCCGATCAGCGCGACGGCGAGGTCGCGCACCTCCCGCTCTGATGCCGCCCATCCGGCCACCCGCTCTGCGCCGTCGCCGCGGTCGACGAACAATCCGTCCGTGCCGTTCACGAAGACATCCGTCACCCGCGGATCGTCGCAGTGCTCGGCGAGCGGCCCGAACGCGGCGTCCAGATCGACGGGGACGGCACGTCCGCCGACCGACACGGGCGCCGCATCGCGCGGCTGGATGATGAACGGCTGTGGCATGCCCCGACGCTATGCGCCGCCGCGATCGCGCACACGCGGCTATCGCACGTGCTGTGCGGAATCCGTCGTGTCGTCCCTGCGGTGCAGAACGACTGCGGACACGGAGAAGGGCGGCACCTCACGGGGGGAATGGGATGCCGCCCAGAGGCGTGCCGGTCCGGGGAGAACGGGCACGCCGAGGCCGAATCAAATTGCGGCTGTCGTCGAGTGTACGCATGGCAGCCGTCCTCACAAAACCCACGTGGTTACCGACTTTCGGCAGTATTGACCGGAACAGGCGCAGACTAGATTCACCGTGTCATGGTCGTGCGCTCTGCATGACCTCGTCCCGCCGCAAAGGAGCGCATGCCATGAGCAGCCAGATCGATCATCTCCTCGACGAGACCCGCAGGTTCCCGCCGTCCGAGGATTTCGCCGCCGCCGCCGTCGCTCAGCCGGAGATATACGACCGTGCAGCGACCGACCGGGAGGCGTTCTGGGGCGATCAGGCCCGCGAACTCATCCACTGGCACAAGCCCTTCACGCGTGTCCTCGACTGGTCGACTCCGCCTTTCGCCAAGTGGTTCGACGACGGCGAGCTCAACGTCGCCTACAACTGCCTCGATCGCCACGTCGAGGAGGGCAACGGCGACCGCGTCGCGATCCTCTGGGAGGGCGAGCCAGGCGATTCACGACGCATCACGTACGCCGAGCTGACCGATGAGGTCAAGCGCGTCGCGAACGTGCTGTCCGGATTCGGAGTCGGGCCGGGAGATCGTGTCGCGATCTACCTCCCGATGATCCCCGAGGCCGTCGCGTCGATGCTCGCCGTCGCGCGACTCGGCGCCGTCCACTCCGTCGTCTTCGGCGGTTTCAGCGCCGACAGTCTCCGCTCACGCATCGACGATGCCGGCGCCAAGGTCGTCATCACCGCCGACGGCGGCTATCGCAAGGGCCGCGTGTCGGCGCTCAAGCCCGCTGTCGATCAGGCCCTCAGCGATCGAGGAGACGGCGTGCAGCAGACCGTCGAGCACGTCCTCGTCGTCAAGCGCGGCGAGAACGACGTGGACTGGGTCGAAGGCCGCGATGTGTGGTGGCACGTTGCCGTGCCCGCGGCATCCGCCGAGCACGACGCTCAGGCGTTCCCCGCCGAGAACCCGCTGTTCATCCTGTACACCTCCGGCACCACCGGGAAGCCGAAGGGCATCCTGCACACCTCGGGCGGATACCTCACCCAGGCGGCCTACACCCATAAGAACGTGTTCGACCTGAAGCCGGAGTCCGACGTGTTCTGGTGCACGGCCGACATCGGCTGGGTCACCGGTCACACCTACGTCGCCTACGGCCCGTTGGCCAACGGCGCCACGCAAGTGCTCTACGAGGGCACACCGGATGCTCCGCATCCCGGACGCTGGTGGGAGATCATCGAGAAGTACGGCGTGACGATCTTCTACACGGCGCCGACCGCGATCCGCTCGTTCATGAAGATCGGGCGCAGCGTTCCCAAGAAGTTCGATCTGTCCTCCATCCGTCTGCTCGGATCGGTGGGCGAGCCCATCAACCCCGAAGCGTGGATGTGGTACCGGGAGGTGATCGGCGGAGGCGACACCCCGATCGTCGACACGTGGTGGCAGACCGAGACCGGGGCGATCATGGTGTCGCCGCTGCCCGGTGTGACGGCGACCAAACCGGGCTCTGCGCAGGTGCCCCTGCCCGGCATCACGATCGATGTGGTCGACGAATCGGGCGAAGAGGTGGGCAACGGCAAGGGCGGTCTGCTCGTGATCACGGAGCCGTGGCCGAGCATGCTGCGCGGTATCTGGGGCGATCCGGAACGCTACAAGGAGACGTACTGGGAGAAGTTCGAGAAGCAGGGCTACTACTTCGCCGGCGATGGTGCGCGCCTCGACGAGGACGGCGATCTGTGGCTGCTCGGACGCGTCGACGATGTGATGAACGTCTCAGGCCATCGCCTGTCGACCGCCGAGATCGAATCGTCGCTCGTGGCGCACGAGGCCACGGCGGAGGCCGCAGTGGTCGGTGCGTCGGATGAGACCACCGGCCAGGCCGTGGTCGCCTTCGTCATCATCAAGGAGAGCTATCTCTCCGCTCACGATGCGGCGGGGCTCGCGACGCAGCTGCGCCAATGGGTCGGCGAGCAGATCGGCGCGATCGCGCGGCCGCGCGACGTCTACATCGTCGGCGAGCTGCCCAAGACCCGCTCCGGAAAGATCATGCGCCGCCTGCTGCGCGATGTCGCAGAGGGCCGTGAGGTCGGAGACACCACGACACTGGCCGACACCGCGGTGATGAGCATCATCTCGGCGCAGGTCAAGTAACCGGATCCATGGGAAAGGTCCCCACGCCCATCGGGCGCGGGGACCTTTCTCATCGCGTTCAGGCGAGGATGAAGGTGACCTCCACCTCGACGGGGCTGTCGAGCGGCAGAACCGAGACGCCGACAGCCGCGCGGGCGTGCTGCCCTGAGTCGCCGAAGATCTCGCCGAGCACGTCGCTCGCACCGTTGATCACCCCGGGCTGGCCGGTGAAGGCCGGATCGGATGCGACGAAGCCGCCGACGCGCAGCACTCCGCCGATCTTCTCCAGTCCGCCTGCGGCGGCGGCCGCGGCGGCGAGCGCGTTCAGCGCGCAGGTGCGCGCGTACGCCTTGGCGTCGTCCGCCGTCACCTCAGTGCCGACCTTGCCGGTCGCGGGGAGTGCACCTGCTGCGAACGGCAGCTGCCCGGAGGTGTAGACGAGGCCGCCGTGCACGACGGCGGGGACGTACGCCGCGACGGGAGCCGCGACCTCCGGAAGATCGATGCCGAGCTCGCTCAGACGCGCCTCGAGGCTCACTGCGCGCCCCCTTCGAACTGACGTGCGGCCTGCTCAGCGGCCGCGAGTCCTGCACTGTTGGATCCGTCCTGCGACACCGGCCGCTTGAAGTAGGCCACGAGGCCCCCTTCAGGCCCCTGGACGACCTGGACGAGTTCCCAGCCCTGCTTGCCCCAGTTGTTGAGGATCGCGGCTGTGTTGTGGATCAGCAACGGGGTGGTGAGGTACTCCCACGTGGTCATGGCACTCCTGCGGTCAGAGACGGTCGACAAGCCCGATCGTCAAAGGCGGTATTCAGGGAACTCCCCTACGATCTAGCGTATGCCTCAGAAGAATCGCACGGCGAAAGGCGTGCTCGGTGGACTTCTCGGTCTGATCGGGCTCAGCGCTGTCGCCGGGATCCTGGTGACCGCGACGGTCACGCCCGCACTCGCCGTCGCCGGTGCCGCCGGATCCCAAGCCCTCGATCTGTTCGACAAGCTGCCTTCGTATCTGAAGCCGGACGCGCCGATGGAGCCGAGCACGTTCTACGCGATCGGTCACGACGGCAAGCCGGTGCAGATGGCGACGTTCTTCGATCAGAACCGCACGCAGGTCAACTTCGATCAGATCTCGCCCGTCATGTACGACGCCATCCTCTCCAGTGAGGACAAGGGCTACTACGAGCACGGCGGGGTCAACCTCGGCGCGACGGCGAAGGCACTGATCGACAACCTCCGCGGCACCTCGTCGCGCGGCGCCTCGACGATCAGCCAGCAGTACGTGAAGAACGTGCTCGTGCAGCAGTGCGAGCAGAAGGTGCTGCCCGGCGACGAGAACTATTCGGACAAGACCGCGCAGTGCTGGCTCGACGCCACCAACGCCGTGGGCACGGACGGCATCGAGCGCAAGCTGCAGGAGATGCGCTACGCCATCCAGATCGAGAAGGACTACTCGAAGAACGAGATCCTGCTCGGTTACCTGAACATCGCCAGCTTCGGCGGAACCGTCTACGGCATCGAGGCAGCGTCGAAGTACTACTTCAACACGAGTGCATCGAACCTGACGGTTGCGCAGGCGGCGACGCTCGCCGGCATCGTGCAGAACCCGAACCGCTACCGCATCGACAAGCCTGCAGGTTCCGCGACGAACAGCGACGGAGTGGCCGTCAACAGCGCTGAGGACGGTTACGAGCTGACGAAGGTCCGCCGCGACTACGTCATCAATCGCATGTACGAAGACGGCAAGATCACCGAGGCGCAGCACACCGAGGCGATCGAGACACCGATCACCCCCGCCCTCAACCCCCCTGCGCAGGGATGCGCGGCTGCGGGCAACAACGCGTACTTCTGCCAGTACGTGAAGACCGTGGTGCTCAGCGACACCACCTTCGGCGAGACGTATGCCGAGCGCGTCAAGGCGCTGCAGCGCGACGGCCTGGAGATCTACACCTCGCTGGACCTGCGCATCCAGGATCCCGCCGTCACCGCTCTCAAGGACCGCGTGCCGGCCAACTACGACAACCAGCACTTCGGAGGCGCCGGCGTAACGATCGAACCTGCGACGGGCCGCGTTCTCGCGATGACCCAGAACACGACGTTCCAGGAGACCCCGACCGAGGATCAGGCGTACTCGAGCCTCGTGTATGCCGCGGATTACGCGCACGGCGGCTCCGCGGGGTTCCCGGTCGGCTCGTCCTACAAGCTGTTCACTCTGATCGACTGGCTCGAGACCGGGCATTCCGTCAGAGAATCGCTCAACGGCCGCCACCAGACGCTGAACATGAACGTGTGCGACGGCGAGACGAGCCCCCTCGAAACCAGTGAGGTCGGTAACTTCGACAACGCCGGCGGCTACACCGGCACACCGATGCAGTTCACGAGAGACTCGTTGAACTCCGGATACTTCGCCATGGCCTCCAAACTCGAGATCTGCGACATCAACGCCGTGGCCGACCGCATGGGCGTCACGACGTACGACATCAACACCCAGGACACCGCGAAGACGACGGATGCCAACTATCCGTACAACGTTCTCGGCGACAAGCCCATCGCCCCGCTCGACATGGCCGGCGCATACGCGACGGTCGCGAACAAGGGCGTGTTCTGCGAACCGAAGTCGATCGACAGGGTCGTCAACCAGAAGGGCGAGGAGCTGCCGATCCCGGCGACCAGCTGCTCTCAGGTGATCAGCCCCGAAGTCGCGGCGACCGCGGCGTATGCACTGCAGGGCGTCATGGATTCCGGCGGCACCGGTCAGAACGCCAACCCCTACGACGGCACTCCCCTCATCGGAAAGACCGGGTCGCACCAGACGTACGCGACGATGATGATCGAGTCCAGCACGAAGGCCACGACAGCCGTGTACATCGGCCGTACAGAGGGCACCGCGAACATCTGGAACGAGTGGTACAACGACAACCGCCTGCAGGACATCCGGTACGACGTCGCCCGTGACATGCAGTACACGGCCAATCAGGTCCTCGGCGGCGGAGACCGCTTCCCCGAGCCCGACCCCAATCTGTCCCGCCGCATACTGGTCGATCTGCCGAGCGTCGTCGGGCAGAGCGTGGCGGATGCGACCGCGACCCTCGAGAACGCAGGATTCTCGGTGTCCGTCGGGCCCGAGGTCGACAGCGACGCCGCCAAGGGCATCATCGCCAAGCAGGACCCCGGTGCCGGCCAGGTCTCCAGCGGCACGACCGTCACGATCTCGCCGAGCAACGGACAGGGCGCGACAGTGCCCGACGTGTCCGGAAGCAAGCTCGCGGATGCCGTGGAGGCGCTGAAGGCCGCCGGCTTCACCACCGTCAGTCCGCATGCCTCGTGCTCCGCCGGCGACGACGACAAGAAGACGGTGACGAGCACCACCCCTGCGGCCGGAACCGCCACGAAGAAGTCGACTGCCGTGACAGTCAAGTGCTCGTAGCAGGCTCCCGATCCGCACACCCGGCCCTCATCGCGCTCAGCGCGGTGGGGGCCGTCGGTGCTGCCTGCGCGGTGTGGGGCATCGGCATCGAACGCCACCTCTTCACCGTTCGCGAAGCCTCGGCCGAGGCGCTCCCAGCAGGCTCGCGACCGATCCGGGTCCTGCACGTCTCGGATGCGCACATGGCGCCCTGGCAACGACGCAAGCAGGACTGGCTGTCATCGCTCGCCGAGCTGGAGCCCGACCTCGTCGTCAACACCGGTGACAATCTCGGGCATCGTGACGGCCTGCAGGGCATCCGCCGCGCTTTCGACGCCTTCGCCGGCATCCCCGGCGTGTTCGTGCACGGCTCCAACGACGTGTTCGGTCCGTCGCCGCGCAACCCTCTGCGCTACTTCTCCGGACCTTCGCAGCGGCATCGGGAGCCAGAGCACCTCGACACGGATGCGCTCGACGCGTACTTCACCGACGAGCTCGGCTGGACCGATCTGAACAACGCGGCCGCACGCTTGCAGGTCGGCGGTGCCGACATCGATCTGTTCGGCGTCGACGATGCGCACCGCGACTGGGACGACCTCGATGCGGTGCCGGCGGCCATCGCCGCACTCGGCGCCCGCGATGCCGGCACTCCCCTGCTGGGGGTCACCCACGCTCCGTACCAGCGCGTGCTCAACTCGTTCACCGACCTCGGCGCGCAGGCGATCTTCGGCGGGCACACCCACGGCGGCCAGGTCTGCCTCCCCGGCTTCGGCACTCTCGTCGCGAACTGCGACATCCCGCTGAAGCAGGCGAAGGGGCTCAGCACCTGGACGCACGGTGGGCGCAGCATCCCTCTGAACGTCAGCGCCGGCTGCGGGCATTCGATCTACGCGCCGGTGCGCTTCGCGTGCCGCCCGGAGGCGACGCTGCTGACGCTCACGGCACCGGGCACGTCCGCCTAGCGCGGGCGAGCGTCGATTCGGCGCAGCGCACGATTGCCTGTAGACTCAAACGGTTGCAACGGGGTGTGGCGCAGCTTGGTAGCGCGCTTCGTTCGGGACGAAGAGGCCGCAGGTTCAAATCCTGTCACCCCGACCACTGTTGCAAGAAGGCCGCCCTCCGGGGCGGCCTTCTTCTCTTCCCGGATGGAAAGAATGCCGCGCCACGCTCGCTACGCTGGAGACATCATGACCACGCCCCGCCTCGTCGCATTCGACCTCGATGACACGCTCGCTCCGTCGAAGAGCGCCATCGATCCCAGGATCGCCGCTCAGCTGCTCGCGCTCCTGCGCCGCGTCGATGTGGCGATCATCTCCGGCGGCAACGAACAGCAGTTCCGCACCCAGGTGATATCCCGGCTCGGCGATGCGGATGCCGTGGACCTCGGCCGTCTGCACCTGCTGCCCACCTGCGGCACGCGCTACCTGCGCCACGACGGCGTCGGGTTCGACACGGTCTACGCGCACGATCTCTCGGATGAGCAGAAGTCGGCCGCGCTGCAGGCGCTTCGCGAAGAGGCGGAGCGGCTCGGATTGTGGGAGCCGAATCCCTGGGGCGAGATCCTCGAGGACCGCGGTTCGCAGATCACTTTCTCCGCACTCGGGCAGCAGGCCCCGCACGAGGCGAAGCAGGCGTGGGACCCCTCGGGCGCCAAGCGCGCTCTACTGCGCGACGCCGTGGCCGCCCGCCTGCCCGAACTCGAGGTGCGCTCCGGCGGATCGACCTCGATCGACATCACTCTCGCCGGCATCGACAAGGCGCACGGCATGAAGGCTCTCGCGGAGCACACCGGCATCCCTCTCAGCGACATGCTGTTCTACGGCGACCGCCTCGACGAGGGGGGCAACGACTACCCGGTCAAGGCACTCGGCGTCCGTTCGATCGCGGTCACCGGGTGGGAGCACACCACGTCCGAGCTGGAATCGCTGATCCCCACGCTGTAGTCGCCCAGAGAGAGCCTGGTCGTAGCATTACGGCATGGATCCGCTGACACTCACCATCATCGTCGCCGCGTGCGCCAGTGCAGCGTGCTGGCTGCTGTCCCTGTTCACCCGCGACACCTCGTGGGTGGACCGCGCATGGTCGATCGTGCCGGTCGTCTACGTGTGGATCTTCGCCGCCGCCGCCCTCGCCTCGGGAATCGAGGCGACGCGACTCGTGATCATGGCCGTCCTCGTCACCGCGTGGGGCGTCAGACTCACCTTCAACTTCGCACGCAAGGGCGGGTACACGGGAACCGAGGACTACCGATGGGCGATACTGCGCGAGCGGATGCGCCCGTGGCAGTTCCAGCTCTTCAACCTGCTGTTCATCATCGGGTTCCAGATGACGCTGCTCGTGCTCATCACCCTCCCCGCTCACCTCGCGCTGCAGCATCCTGCGCCGTTGACCGCCTGGGATGCCGTGTTCGCGGCGCTCTTCCTCGCGCTGCTGATCGGCGAGACGATCGCCGACCAGCAGCAGTGGAACTTCCACCGGAGCAAGGCCGCCGGCCGCGCATCCGGATTCCTGACCGCCGGGCTGTTCCGCTACAGCCGCCACCCGAACTTCTTCTTCGAGCAGGCTCAGTGGTGGGTGTTCTACGCGATCGGTGCGACGGCGGCCGCGGCATCCGGTCTGGGCTTCTTCGGAGGCGTGCTGAACGAGACGATCATCGGCGCGCTGCTGCTGACCGCGCTCTTCATCGGCTCGACGATCTTCACGGAATCGATCTCGGCATCCAGGTACCCCGAGTACGCGGAGTACCGGCGCCGCACCTCGATGATCGTGCCGCTTCCCCCTCGCACGGCGAAGCGGCGTGAACCGCGATCAGCCGGCTGAGACCTCCGTCCGCGCCGACGGCCCTCCCACCGGCACGAGCCGGGTGAGCTGGGTGACATGCGCAGGCTCGAGCTCGGCGAGGGAGGCGACGCCGAGCAGACGCATGGTGCGCTCGATCTCGGTGCGCAGGATGGCGATCGTGCGATCGACGCCCTGCCGGCCGCCGGCCATCAGCCCGTACAGGTATGCGCGTCCGATGAGGGTGAAGTCCGCGCCCAGTGCGACGGATGCGACGATGTCGGCCCCGTTCATGATCCCGGTGTCGATCATCACGGTGAAGTCGTCGCCGACCGCCGCCCGCACCTTCGGCAGCAGGTGGAACGGGATGGGTGCGCGATCGAGCTGGCGGCCGCCGTGGTTGGACAGCACGATGCCGTCGACACCGGCGTCCTGCAGGCGCACCGAGTCCTCGACGTTCTGCACGCCCTTGATGACGATCCGGCCCGGCCAGAGATCGCGGATCACGGCGAGGTCGTCATAGCTGATCGTCGGGTCCATGGCGGCGTCCAGCAGCTCGCCGACCGTGCCGCCCGTGGTGCTGAGCGAGGCGAACTCGAGCTTCGGCGTGGTGAGGAAGTCCCACCACCACCAGGGGCGGGGAATGGCGTTGATGATCGTCCCGAGCGTCAGCTGCGGCGGGATCGAGAACCCGTTGCGCTTGTCGCGCAGGCGGGCGCCGGCGACCGGGGTGTCGACCGTGAAGTGCAGCGTGTCGAAGCCTGCAGCGGCGGCACGGCGGGTGAGCTCGTACGAGATCTCGCGGTCGCGCATGACGTAGAGCTGGAACCAGTTGCGCCCGTTCGGATTCGCCGCCTTCACGCCCTCGATCGAGGTCGTTCCGAGTGTGGAGAGCGTGAACGGGATGCCGGCGGCAGCTGCCGCACCCGCCCCCGCCTCCTCGCCCTCGGTCTGCATGAGACGGGTGAATCCCGTAGGCGCGATACCGAACGGCAGCGCGCTGGGGCCGCCGAGGATGTCGACGGAGGTGTCGACGTCGGGCGCGGGCTTGAAGATGCCGGGGTGGAACTCGACGTCCTGGAACGCCTGTCGCGCGCGCGTCAGCGACAGCTCGCCCTCCGCGGCGCCGTCGGTGTAGTCGAACGCTGCCTTCGGCGTGCGGCGCTTCGCGATAGTGCGCAGGTCGTCGATCGTGAGTGCCGCGTCGAGGCGGCGCTTGCGTCCGTCGAACTCCGGTTTCTTGAACTTCATGAGCTCGAGGAGTTCTGAGGGCTGGGGAACCTGGCGGGTGACCATGGCCGTCCTTTCAGTGAGGCGGATGTGTGCGGGTCAGACCAGCGGCCGTGTAGTAGCCGGTGATGTGGTCGTGGACGAGGGCGCGCGCGGCATCCGCATCTCCCCCGTCGATCGCAGCGATCAGCGCGCGGTGCTCGTGCCGCAACCGGATCGCCATCGCATCCCAGTCGTCGATGGATGCCGAGCCGGCGAGCACGTACGACTCGATGGAGATGCGCAGTCCCGCCATCATCGCGGCGATCACGGTGTTGCCGGTGGACTCGGCCAGTGCGAGATGCATCTGCGCGTCGAGCGCGAGAAACTCGCCGGTCGTGAGCCCCTCGGCATCCATCGCGTCGAGCAGCCCGTGGGCCGCGCCGGTGTCGCGGGCGGGGTTCGATGCGAGATCCGACACGACGGCATCCTCGAGCACCAGCCTCGTGCGCACCACGTCGCCCAGCGCGAAGCCCTGTGCGGCCACCTGAAGCCGCAGAAGCGCCGACATGCCACCGGAGGGCGTGGCGATCACGATCGCGCCCGACTGCGGCCCTGAGCCGGTCGCCGTGCGTATCAGCCCCAGGACCTCGAGCACGCGCAGCGCCTCACGGACGCTCGAACGGCCGACGCCCAGATCGGCGGCGAGATCTCGCTCCGACGCGAGCCGGTCGCCCGGGCCGAGGCGCCCGTCGAGCAGGTCGCGCTCGATGTGCTCGAGCACGACGCGCCACGCGCGCGGTGTCTGCGCAGCATCCAGCATCGGCATCCTTCATGAGCGATCTCGTGGTCTGACCACAGTCTAGCCGATGTGGTCTGACCACGCAATCCAGACGTAGAGGGCGCTTCAGCCCAGACGCCCGCCGGATTCCTGCAGGTAGCAGTCGCCGCACAGCGACTCGTACGTGACGACGTCGGCCGGGGCGCCGGCCATTGCACCCTCGTCGATCGCCACCTGGTCGCCGTCGAACACGAAGCGCCCGTTGATCACGCGGCCGTTGAAGACGGCTTTGCGTCCGCAACGGCAGATCGTCTTGAGCTCCTCGAGCGAGTGCGCGATGGCGAGCAGACGTGCCGAGCCGGGGAAGGCATGTGTGAGGAAGTCGTTGCGGATGCCGTAGGCCATCACGGGAATGCCGTGGACCACGGCGATCCGGAAGAGATCATCGATCTGCGCGGGCGTGAGGAACTGCGCTTCGTCGATGAGCAGGCACGCCACATCGATCGGTTCGCCGGGGATCAGCCCCTCGTCGTTGCGCTGCTGCATCCGCGCCCGCTCACGCTGGAACAGCGCACGCGCGTCACCGTCCGGCGGGATGAGGAAATCGACCTCGCGGGTCATGCCGAGGCGGCTCTCCACCTGGTTCGCACCCTTGGTGTCGATCGCCGGCTTGGCGAGCAGCACGTGCTGCCCGCGCTCCTCGTAGTTGTACGCCGCCTGCAGCAGTGCCGTGGATTTGCCGGAGTTCATCGCCCCGTAGCGGAAGTACAGCTTCGCCACGGTGCGCTGCTACCTCGAGATGCCGAGGGCGGCCGCCGTCGCCGTCATGGATTCGTCCGCAGCGGCCGGGTTCTCGTTGAGCTTCTCGCCGTAGGTCGGGATCAGTTCGCGCAGTGCAGGCTCCCACCCGGCGTACTGCTCGGGGAAGCACTTCTTCAGCAGGTTCAGCATGATCGGCACGGCCGTGGACGCACCCGGCGATGCACCGAGCAGCCCGGCGATCGAACCGTCGGCAGCGGAGACGACCTCCGTGCCGAACTGCAGCACGCCGCCCTTCTCCGGGTCCTTCTTCATGACCTGCGCGCGCTGACCGGCATCGATGAGCGACCAGTCCTCGTCCTTGGCGGTGGGCATGAACACGCGGAGGCCGTCGACCTTCTTGCGGTGGTTCTTGAGCAGCTCGCCGACCAGGTAGGTGATCAGATCGGGGTTGGCGAACGCGACCCGCAGCATCGGCCACAGGTTGTGCGTGCGCACCTGGCTGACGATGTCGAACATCGAGCCGTTCTTGAGGAACTTCGGGCTGAACGTCGCGAACGGACCGAACAGCAGCGACGCCTCGCCGTCCACCACGCGCGTGTCCAGGTGCGGCACCGACATGGGCGGCGCGCCGACGGATGCCTGCGAGTAGACCTTCGCCTTGTGCTGGGAGACGACAGCGGGGTTCGTCGTCTTGAGGAACTGTCCGCCGATCGGGAAGACGCCGTACCCCTTGATCTCCGGGATGCCGGAGCGCTGGAGAAGTTTCAATGCCCAGCCGCCGGCGCCGACGAAGACGAACTTCGCGTTGAGCTCGCCCGGCGTGTGCCCCAGTGCCCGCCGGTACGACACACGCCAGCTGCCGTCGTTCTGCTTCTTGAGCTTTCGCACTTCCTGGTTGGTGCGCAGTTCGACGCCACTGGCCGCGAGGTGATCGAAGAGCTGATGCGTCAGTGCGCCGAAGTCGACGTCGGTGCCGGCCGGAACCCTGGTCGCCGCGAACGGCTCGCCCTTGCGCCGCTTCTGCATGAGCAGCGGGGCCCACTGGTTGATGACGCGGGAGTCCTCGCTGTACTCGATGCCCTCGAACAGCGGCTGCTCCTTGAGCACCTCGTAGCGCGCCTTGAGATAGGCGACGTCCTTCTCGCCGCGCACGAAAGTCATGTGCGGGGTGGCGTTGATGAACGTCGACGGCTCATCGAGCACGCCCTTGGAGACCAGCGACGACCAGAACTGGCGGCTCTGCTGGAACTGCTCGTTGATCGAGACGGCCTTGGCGGGATCGAGCGGTCCGCCGTCGCTCTGCGGCATGTAGTTCAGCTCGCAGAGCGCCGCGTGGCCCGTGCCCGCGTTGTTCCAGGGGTTCGAGCTCTCCTGGGCGACATCGGACAGTCGCTCGAAGGCGACGATCTTCCAGTCGGGCTGGAGTTCGTGCAGCAGAGTGCCCAGTGTGGCGCTCATGATGCCACCACCGATGAGGACGACGTCGACGGATTCAGTCACCAGACCAGTCTAGTTCGCCCTCCCGCAGCCGCGAACCACCGCCGGATCGTCGACCCTACGCCGCGACGCCCAGTCGCGCCCCGACGATCTCTGCGATCTGCACGGCGTTCAGCGCGGCACCCTTGCGGAGGTTGTCGTTGCTGACGAACAGCACGAGCCCCTTGTTCTCGGGTGCGGACTGATCGGCGCGGATGCGGCCGACGTAGCTCGGGTCGTTACCGGCGGCCTTGAGAGGCGTCGGCACCTCTTCGAGCACGACGCCGGGAGCTGCGGCGAGCACCTCGGCCGCGCGCTGGGGCGTGATGTCTCGAGCGAACTCCGCGTGGATCGACAGGGAGTGCCCGGTGAAGACGGGAACGCGCACACATGTTCCGGCGACCCGGAGCTCGGGCAGCTCGAGGATCTTGCGGCTCTCGTTGCGGAGCTTCTTCTCCTCGTCGGTCTCGTTGAAGCCGTCGTCGACGATCGATCCGGCGAGCGGGATGACGTCGAAAGCGATGGGTGCGACGTACTTCTGCGGTGCGGGGAAGTCGATGGCCGAGCCGTTGTGGACCAGTTCCAGGACGCCGCCCTGCTCGATGGCGGACTCGACCTGGCCGAGAAGCTCCTGCGCACCGGCGAGCCCCGAACCGGAGACCGCCTGGTACGTGCTGACGATGAGCCGCTCGAGACCGGCCTCAGCCGCGAGCGGCTTGAGGACGGGCATGACGGCCATAGTGGTGCAGTTCGGGTTGGCGATGATGCCCTTGGGGCGCTCATCGATCGCATGGGGGTTGACCTCGCTGACCACGAGCGGGACCTCTGGGTCGTTCCGCCAGGCGCTGGAATTGTCGATCACGACAGCACCGGCGGCCGCGAAGCGCTCGGCGTAGGCGCGGCTGGCCGTGGCGCCTGCGGAGAAGAGCGCCATCTCGATGCCGGCGGGGTCGGCCGTCTCGACGTCCTCGACGATCACGTCGACTCCGGCGAACGCGATCGACGTTCCGGCGGAGCGCGCGGAGGAGAACAGCCGCAGCTCACGGATCGGGAACGAGCGCTCCGCGAGAATCTCACGCATCACGGTGCCCACCTGGCCGGTGGCGCCGACGATGGCGACGGAGTGTCCTGAGTCGGAGATACGGGTCATGAAAGGCTCTTCCTACGGGGTTTGGGCGAGTCTATCGCGGGTTTCAGCGGCCGGTGCCGGCGTGCACGACGGCCTCGTCCTCGCCGTCGAGACCGTATGCGGTGTGCACGATGCGGGCGGCGTCGGCGAGGTCGGAGCCACGCAGCACGACCGAGATGCGGATCTCGGAGGTGGAGATCATCTCGATGTTGATGCCGGCGGTCGACAGCGCCTCGAACAGGGTGGCCGAGACACCGGAGTGCACCCGCATGCCGGCGCCGACGACCGAGAGCTTGCCGATCTGGTCGTCGTGGATCAGGCTGTCGAAGCCCACATCGGACTGCTCGGCGGCGAGCGCCTTGAGCGCCGTGGACGCGTCGCCCTTGGGGAGCGTGAACGAGATGTCGGCACGGCCGGTGGCGGCTGCCGAGACGTTCTGCACGATCATGTCGACGTTCGCACCGGACTTCGCGACGATCTTGAAGATCTCGGCGGCCTTGCCAGGCACGTCCGGCACGCCGACGACGGTGATCTTGGCCTGCCCCAGCTCTGTGGCGACACCTGCGACGATCGGCTCTTCCATGGCTTCTCCCTCGGTTTCGCGGGGGTTCTTCATGCCCTCGCCCAGAACGTACGTGCCTTCGCTCGATGTGAACGTCGAGCGGGCGTGGATGAGCACGCGGTGCCGGCGTGCGAACTCGACCGCGCGGATGTAGAGCACCTTGGCGCCGTTGGCCGCGAGCTCCAGCATCTCCTCGCTGGAGACGTGATCGAGCTTCTGCGCACGCGGTATGACCCTGGGGTCGGCGGTGTAGATGCCGTCGACGTCGCTGTAGATCTCGCAGACGTCCGCGTCGAGCGCGGCGGCGAGCGCGACGGCCGTGGTGTCGGAGCCGCCACGGCCCAGCGTCGTGATGTCGCGGGTGTCGCGGTTGAACCCCTGGAACCCGGCGACGATCACGATCGCACCTTCGTCGAGCGCTTCGCGCAGCCGCACCGGCGTCACGTCGACGATGCGTGCGGAGCCGTGGTGGTCGTCAGTGATCATGCCGGCCTGGCTGCCGGTGAACGAGCGCGCGTCGAATCCCATCGAGTGGATCGCCATCGCCAGCAGCGCCATCGAGATGCGCTCCCCGCTGCTGAGCAGCATGTCCATCTCGCGCGGCGCGGGGATCGGGGCGACCTCGTTCGCCAGCTCGAGCAGCTCGTCCGTGGTGTCGCCCATCGCGCTCACCGCGACGACCACGTCGTTGCCCGCGCGTCGCGCGTCGACGATGCGCTTGGCGACGCGTTTGATGCTCTCGGCGTCGGCGACGGAGGAGCCGCCGTACTTCTGCACAATGAGGGCCAACGTACTCTCCCTGGGATCTCGGGCGGATCCGCCCACGGCCATTGTACTTTCGACGCGTATTCCGCTCCGCGTATGTGACGCTCGCGCAGAGTTCGGAGCAGGCAGAGTTCAGAGCAGGCCGAGCCGCCGAGCCTCGCTGGCCGCAGCGGTGCGGCTGGCGACCCCCAGCTTCTCCAGCAGGTGCACGATGTGGGTCTTGACGGTGGATTCGGAGATGTACAGTCGCGAGGCGATCTCCTTGTTCGCTGCACCCTCGTCGACCAGCATCAGCACGTCCCGCTCGCGTTCGGTGAGCGTCACGCGGGGCGCGCGCAGCGCGGCGATCAGGCGTTCGTCGCCGCCCGGCGTGAGCACCATCGCCCCTGCTGCCGCGTCGATGATCGCGCGCGCGATCGTGTCGTTGTCGACGTCCTTGAGCAGATAGCCGGCCGCACCGGCCTCGAGTGCACGGATGATCTGCGCATCGTGGTCGAAGGTCGTGAGGATCAGCACGGCAGGAGGATCCGGCATCCGTCGCAGCGCCGCGGTGGTCTCGACGCCGTCGATGCCGGCCCCCAGGCGAAGATCGCACAGCACGACGTCCGGATGCAGCCCCGATGTCAGCGCGAGCGCCTCCTCGCCGGTCGAAGTCTCCCCGACGACACGGAATCCCCTCGCCTCGATGATCGAGCGCAGTCCGGCACGGACGACCGGATGGTCATCGACCAGCGGCACACGCACGCTCATGGCCGGCTCTCCCCTGATGCCGGCGATGCGGAACCCGGCGCCCCGGTGCCAGGCACCGCTGGCACCGCCGGCACCGCCGGCACCGGCACCGTCGCGACGAGCGATGTGCCCTCCCCAGGAGCGGAGCGCACTTCGAGTTCGCCGGCGAACTCGCGCAACCGCGATCGCATCGCGGCGAGGCCGTACGACGATCCGCCCGGTGCTGCTGCGGGCTCTGAGAATCCGACGCCGTCGTCCGTGACGGACAATCGTGCAGACGGTCCGGCCATCGACAGTTCGACGCCGACCGTGCCGGCTCGCGCGTGCCGGCGCACGTTCGCGAGCGCCGACTGCGCGACGCGCAGGAACACCACCTCGACCGGCGTCGGAAGATCGGGGAGCGCAGGATCCACCGCGAGCGAGACCTCGATCCCTGTGTCTGCGCGCAGCGCCTGCAGCATCCGCTCGATCGCCGCGGTGAGCGCCGATCCCTCCAGTTCGGCCGGCGCGAGGGCCGCGACGATCCGGCGCAGGTCGGTCAGCGAATGCTGGGCGAGGGATTCGATCTGCTGCATCCGTCCCGCATCCGCACTGCGCGCGAGCAGGACCATCGAGCTGAGTTCCTGTGCGATGGTGTCGTGCAGATCGCGGGCGAGCCTGGTGCGCTCCTGCGTCGCACCGGCCTCGCGCTGGGTGTGCGCGAGCTCCTCCTGGAGTGCCGCCATCTCGTCACGGGCGCGCACCAGCGATGCGATGAGGCGGTCGCGCTCGACGGCGTCTCGCAGCAGCGCGTCGTAGCCGAGCGAGATCGCGAGTGCGAACCCGCCGCCGAGCAGCGGACCGGCGATGTGCGCGAACGAGACCGGCGCCTGATGCAGGATCGGCGCGAGGATGGCCGCGGCGAGCACGGGCGCAGCGAAGGCGACCGATGCCCACGCACGCAGCAGATGCCCGGCGAGCAGCAGCAGCGGGAAGGACAGCCAGACGAACTCGGCGGAAACCGCGAGCATCACGACCCAGATGATGCCGAGTCCGAACAGCCACCAGCGGGAGAAACGTCCACGCGCGAAGGCTGCGCCGGCTCCGTACCAGGCCAGGAACACACCGGGGAGCAGCAGCGCGAGAAGCAGCGGCGCGTCGACGGCCGCGGCGCGGAAGGCGGTGACGACGGCGAGCAGCACGGTGATCAGATGCAGGGCGAAGCGCGCGGAGCGCAGCATCCGCCCCCGCGTGGGGTCGGTGGCCGCTGGCTCTGACATGCTCCGATTCTCCCCCTTCCGCGCTCCGAACGCCCGGCGGCGAGATCGATCATTCGATGGATCCCGTCGGCAGAGGCGACGATCAGGCTGGAGCCATGACTCACGACACCGTCTCCCGCACCGCTTCACGTTCCGCCCAGCTCCTGCTTCTGCGTGCGATCGCCGTCTACACCGTGGCGGGCCTCGCCGCCGGACTCTTCTACCGCGAGTTCACGAAGGCCAATGGCCACCCAGAAGGGCTGATGGGCCAGTTGGGACTCGCTCACACGCACATCCTCACGCTCGGCTTCATCGCCTTGCTGATCGTGCTCGCGCTCGAGAAGGTGTTCGCCCTGTCGGCGAGCAGACTGTTCCGCTGGTTCTTCTGGATCTACAACGCCGGCGTCGTGCTGACCTCGGCGATGCTGGTGTGGCACGGGATGCTGCAGGTGCAGGAGCTGGAATCGTCGAAGATGATCGCCGGGATCGCCGGAGTGGGGCACATGCTCGTCGGCGCAGGGCTGGTCCTGCTGCTGCTCAGTCTGCGGACGGCGATCCGTCGGGCATGACGGGAGGGCGGGTGCGAAGGCGCCCGCCCGTCGCGGCGAACCAGCATCCGGCGAGGATCACGGGGAATCCGATCAGCAGTCCCGGCGTGATCGGCTCGGCGAGCACGATCGCACCGAGCACGATCGCGACGACGGGGTTGATGTACGTGAACAGGGGCGCGCGCACCGGTCCGACCTCGCGGATGAGTGCGAAGAAGGCGATGAACGCGACGGCTGTGCAGACGACTCCGAGGAGGACCAGCGACACGGTGGAGCGGATCGTCGGCACCTCGTGCTGGGTCAGGAGCGCGGCGGGCAGATAGCCGAGGCCGATCGCGAACAGAGCGAGTGTGATGGTGCCGATCGAGGGGACGTCCGCGAGCTTGTGCGCGATGATGAACGGCGCGATGGCGTACAGCAGCGCCGTGAGCAGGATCTCACCGATCGCGAAGACGCTGGCCTGACCCTGCGGGAACAGGCCGGGGCCCGCTACGACTATGCCGACGCCGATGAAGCCGAGCAGGAGTCCGCCGAGGCGCACAGGCGCGAGCACGCTGCGGTCACCCCGCATGATGGCGATGATGACGGCGAACAGCGGCACGGTCGCCACCAGGAGTCCGGTGAGCCCCGAGGGCAGCTGCGTCTCGGCATGGCTGAGCAGCAGGAACGGCCCTGCCATCTCGACCAGACCGAAGGCGAGCACCCATGGCCAGTGCTTCCAAGCCGCCTTCAGCGCGCCGGTGCGGATCGCGAAGGGCAGCAGGACGAGTCCACCCAGAAGCGTACGACCGGCGACGACGGCGGGCGGTGTGAAGGAGTGCACCGCCTCCTTGATGAAGAGGTAGGTGATGCCCCAGACGAAGGCCATGATCGCGAAGAGGATCCATCCTCTGCGTGTGAAGCCTCCGCGAGCGTTCATCCGGCCACTGCCGCGGTGATGCCGGCGACGGGCAGGATGATCACAACGTCCGCCGGCCTTCGAATGCGCGACCGAGGGTGACCTCGTCGGCGTACTCGAGGTCGCCACCCACTGGCAGCCCCGACGCCAGTCGCGACACGGTGATCTGCATCGTGGTCAGCAGTCTGCTGAGATAACTGGCTGTCGCCTCACCCTCGAGATTCGGGTTCGTCGCGAGGATGACCTCCTGCACCGTGCCGTCCGCGAGACGCGACATCAACTGCGTGATGCGCAGATCATCGGGTCCGACCCCTGCGATCGGGCTGATCGCCCCGCCGAGCACATGATAGAGCCCGCGGAACTCCCTGGTGCGCTCGATGGCCGAGACGTCCTTGGCGTCTTCCACCACGCAGATCAGCGCAGGGTTGCGGCGCGGATCGCGGCAGATCGCACACCGGTCCTGCTCGGAGACGTTGCCGCAGATCTCGCAGAACCGCACCCGCTCGCGCACGTCGGTGAGGAGCTCGGCGAGGCGGGCGACGTCGAACGTCGGTGTCTGGAGGATGTGGAACGTGATGCGCTGCGCCGACTTCGGGCCGATGCCGGGAAGGCGCCCGAACTCGTCGATGAGCTCCTGAACGATGCCGTCGTACATCAGGCGAACCTCGTCGGCGGCTCATAGGGCTCTTCCCGCACGAACGTCGCACCGAGCACCTGGCGGATCACGGCCTCGCCGTAACGCTGCACACCGCCGGCGGCGGCGGAACGCTCGGTCGCGACGGGTGCGGAGCGCGGCGGTGCGGACTGCTGCGCCGGCCGCTGCGGCGCGGACTGCTGCGGGATGGTCGGCGGCTCGTAGGGCGGCTCGTCGTCGTCGGCGGGCGCATCCTCGTCATCCGGCAGAGGCGGCACATCGTCATCCACCGCTCCGTCCTGCGGCGGCTGGGGAGCGGCCGCCGCAGACTCGACTTCAGCGGGTTCGTCGTCGACGGGGAACTGCGGCTGCGGAGTCGCCGGCGTCGGAGCGGAGCTGGGGATCGCGGCGACGGCCCATTCCGTCACGGATGCGGATGCGGATGCGGCAGGTTTCTGCGGCGGCGCCGTGCGCACCGGCGCCGGAGCAGCCGACTCGGCGAGCGCCGCCGGCGGCAGAGGCTTCGGGAGGTACTTCACTCGAACACCGAGCTCCTGCTCGATCGCGGTGCGCAGATGGTCGGACGGGCCTGGGCCAGGTGTCGAACCCTTGAACGACTTGACGTCCTGCTGACTCGCGAATCCGAGCGTGAGCACCTCGGACTCGGCCACGTAATCGAGCGGCTGCACGGTCGTGACCACCAACCATGCCGTGCGGCTGGCACCCTCGAGCCGCTTCAGGATCGCCGGCCACGACGCGCGGATGCGATCGAAGTCGACCGGGCCCGACGTCACGACCGGACCAGACGTCGCGACAGGCGCATCCTCCTGAGCGGGAGCGGGTTCCGGCGCAGGCGACGCGACCGGCTCGACCGCAGGAGCCTCGACAGGCGCGGAGGCCTCCGCCGGAGTCTCCGGAGCAGTCGCCGCCGCCGGAGCCGGCGCAGAAGTCTCCTCGACCCGAGTCGATGCCGGTTCGGGCACGGCGACCGAGGCAGGAGCAGCCGGAGCAGCCGGCGCAGGAGCAGGAGCAGCGGGCGCGGGAGCAGCAGGCGCGGGAGCCGACGAGACGGCCGCGGGGACGGCGACCGCGGCAGCCCCCTCCCCCGCAGCGCTCAGCACGCGAGCGATCATGAGCTCGAGATGCAACCGCGGCGACGTGGCCCCCGTCATGTCGTCGAGAGCGGCGCTCACGACGTCGGCGGTGCGCGAGAGGCGTGCGGATCCGAAGGCGGTGGCCTGCGCGCGCATGCGTGCGAGCTCGTCCTCAGCGAGGCCGCGCAACACGGCTCCCGCGCCTGCTCCGACCGCCGCGATCACGATGAGATCGCGCAGGCGCTCGAGCAGATCGTCGACGAAGCGACGCGGATCCTGACCGGTCTGGACGACCCGATCGATGGCGGGGAAGGCCGCAGCCGCATCGCCGGCGGCGAGCGCATCGACGATCTCGTCCAACAGCGCGCCGTGCGTGTAGCCCAGCAGCGAGACCGCACGCTCGTACGCGACGGAGTCGCCGTCGGATCCGGCGATCAACTGGTCGAGCAGCGACAGCGTGTCTCTGGGCGAACCGCCGCCGGCGCGCACCACGAGGGGAAGCACGCCTTGAGCGACCTGCACACCCTCTTCGGCGCACAGCTTCTCGACGTACTCGAGCATGGCCGCCGGCGGCACGAGCCGGAACGGATAGTGGTGCGTGCGCGAACGGATGGTGCCGAGAACCTTGTCGGGCTCGGTCGTCGCGAAGATGAACTTGACGTGCGCCGGGGGCTCTTCCACGAGCTTGAGCAGCGCGTTGAAGCCCTGCGGGGTGACCATGTGCGCCTCATCGAGGATGAAGATCTTGAACCGGTCGCGGCTGGGTGCGAAGGTCGCCCTCTCGCGCAGGTCGCGCGCATCGTCGACGCCGTTGTGGCTGGCGGCGTCGATCTCGACGACATCGAGCGATCCGCCGCCGGCGCGTGACAGCTCCACGCAGCTCGGGCAGGTGCCGCACGGGGTGTCTGTGGGGCCCTCGGCGCAGTTGAGGCAGCGAGCGAGGATGCGTGCTGACGTCGTCTTGCCGCAGCCACGCGGGCCGGAGAAGAGGTACGCGTGGCCGACGCGGTCGCTGCGCAGCGCAGTCATCAGCGGCTCGGTCACCTGGGACTGCCCGATCATCTCGCCGAAGTTCTCGGGCCGGTATCGGCGGTACAGGGCTGTGGTCACCGGTCCAGCCTACGGCGTGCCGCCGACAGTGCGCTCGCTAAGACCCATCGATGACGACCCTGCTCACGACAACGTGTCGAAGACCTCTCCGACGAACGCCGCGGCGGAGCCGCCGGCATCGGCCAGCTCCCCCACAGCACGCACCAGCTCCAGCGTGCCGCCGACCAGCTCGATCACAGCCAGCACCTCGAATGCCCCGTCGATCGCGTCACCGACGTCACCGCTCGAGCGCAGCTCCCCGGCATGCTCGCCCAGCGCCCGCAGCCACGATCTCTCCATCCCGAACAGCACCGCGTACGGCAGCAGGCGCTCGTTCAGCTGGAATCGCTCCAGTCCCTCGGCTCTCGCGTGCGCTGAGACGTCCGCACGTGCCAGCGAGCCCTGCACCGACTGCAGGAATCGCAGCGGCTCCTTCTCGGCGAGATCGATGTACTCGCGCATGCCTGCCAAGTGCGCGCGCAGCGGTGCGGATGCGGCGGTGAATCTGCGCCATGGAGCCGGTGCGACGAAGAACACGGCGATCACCGCCGCGAGGCCCGTCGCCGCCGCACTCAGCGCGATCCAATCCGCCCCGCCGTCCTGGCCGCAGGCGACGAGCACGAAGAACAGCGAACAAGCGACGCCGCCGACCGCGAAGATCCGCAGCAGCACGACAGGCCAGGTGCACAGCCGCGTGCCGAAGAGCCCGGCGGCTATCCCCGCCTGCCCTTCTCGTTCGAGCACTGCGCGCACTCGTCGCGAGAGTGCACGCGAATCGGAGCTGAAGCGACGGACGCGGGTGGACGCGCTCTCCCTTCCGAACAACGCCTCGAGGATCGCGACCTCGGACGCCTGGAAGACGGCGCCCTCAATCGTCTCGACGCCGACCGGAGCACGGTCGCCGCTGCCACTCACCGGACGCAGCAAGCGGATCTTGCGACGCACCGCGAGGTCCACGAGCGCTGCGGCGATGGCTCTGCGGTCCTGATTCAGCAGCAGCGCGTCGCGCAGCACCGCACCATCAGCCGTCGGGGCGAAGCGGGGCCCAGGCGAGCGCGGAAGGCGACGCGATCGCACACGTGCCATCCCGGCGAGCACGAGAAGGGCCGCAGCGGGGACGAGCACGAGCACGATGATGCTGAGAGTCAGGTTCGACATCCGTTCATCCTGCCCGACGAGCGCGTCGATCATTCGACGGGCGTGCTCAATCCTCGAACACGTTGATCACCGGGATCGCGCTGGTCACCACCGGAACGGATGCGGAGATGCGAGTGCCGTCGTCCCTGCGCGCGTCCTCGAACTGCCCCAGTGTGGGACGCCCCTTCAGCACGGGCCCCTGATCGGCCAGTGCGACGACGACGTCCTCCGCCTCGGTCACCGTGTACTCGGCGCCGCGCACGGTGAATGACACCGCCTCACCCGCCTCCGCGGCGACGCGCAGCTGATCACGGGTGACCGTGACCTTCAGCGCGGTGCCCTGCCACTGCAGCGAGTACGACAGCGAGGGCCAATCGACGGGCAGCCGCGGATCGAAGCTGAGCTCGCCGGCGTGATCGCGCATGCCGCCGAAGCCGCACACCAGAGCGGTCCACACCCCGCCGGCCGATGCCACGTGCACGCCGTCCGATGCGTTGTGGTGCAGGTCTCCGAGATCGACGAACAGCGACTGCTCGAAGTACTCCCGTGCGAGGTCCTGATAGCCGACCTCGGCGGCGAGGATCGACTGCACGACCGCCGACAGCGTCGAATCCCCCGTCGTCAGCGGGTCGTAGTACTGGAAGTCGGCGAGCTTCTCCTCGGGCGTGAAGTGGTTGCCCTGCAGGAACAGCGCCAGCACCACGTCGGCCTGCTTGAGCACCTGGAACCGGTAGATCACGAGCGGGTGGAAGTGCAGCAGCAGCGGACGCTGGTCATCCGGGGTGTGATCGAGATCCCACACCTCGCGTTCCAGGAACATCGCGTCCTGCGGATGGATGCCGAGGCTCTCGCTGAACGGGATGAACATCGCCTCCGCGGCGGTGTCCCACGCGTCGGGCTCTCCGGCATCCAGTCCGGTGCGTTCGACCAGTGCGTCGTACCCCCGCGGATCCTGGGCGGCGATCTCCCGCACCACGCGAGCCGCATAACGCAGGTTGTACCGCGCCATGACGTTGGTGAACAGATTGTCGTTGACGACCGTCGTGTACTCGTCCGGACCCGTCACGCCGTGGATGTGGAAGGTCGCGTCGCCGTTCTGGCCGCGCCAGAAGCCGAGGGTCGCCCAGAGCCTCGCGGTGTCCACCGCGATGTCGACGCCCTCGCGGCACAGGAAGTCCACGTCGCCGGTGGCGCGCACGTACTTGCCCAGCGCGAAGCTGATGTCGGCGTTGATGTGGTACTGCGCGGTGCCGGCGGCATAGTACGCCGACGCCTCTTCGCCGTTGATCGTGCGCCAGGGGAACAGCGCACCTGCCTCGTTCAGCTGCGCCGCCCTGCGCCGAGCCGCCGGCAGCATGAGCACGCGGGCACGCAGGGCGTTCCTGGCCCACTGCGGCGTCGTGTACGTCAGGAACGGGAGCACGTAGATCTCGGTGTCCCAGAAGTAGTGACCGCTGTAGCCGGACCCCGTCAGGCCCTTCGCGGGCACGCCGGAGCCGTCGGCGCGCGCCGCAGCCTGGGCGAGCTGGAACAGGCACCACCTGCTGGCCTGCTGCAGGTCGTCGTGGCCTTCGATCACGACATCCGAGCGCTTCCAGAATGCGTCGAGCCACTCCTTCTGCCTGCGGAACTGCTCGTCGATGCCTTCGATGCCCGCCCTGTCGAGCGAACGCCGGCAGCGATCGACGAGTTCGCGCGCCGGCACACCGCGTGACGTGTGATAGCTCACGAGCTTCGTGATGCGGATCGGCACGCCGCCCTTCGCCTGCACGCGGAAGACGTTCTTGGCGACGTCCTGCTCGACGAGCATGCGCGCGCTGTAGTCGTTGTCCGTCTCGATCACGTGGTCGGCGACGACCGCCACGGTCATCCCGGATTCGGTGGTCTGATACGACAGCGCCGAGCGGAGCCCGTCCTGCCAGTACTCCACCGGCTGCAGCACCCGCTCGGTGATCTTCTCGGTCTTGCGCGGATCGAAGCCCGCCTTCTTGGCCGCCTTCGGCGTGCCGCCGTAGACGCTGCCGCCGTCCTGGCGATTGAGCAGCTGGCAACTGATCGTGACCGGCGCATCCGAGTTCTCGACCGTCACCTCAAGACGCAGGATCGCCAGATGACGCTCCTCGAAGCTGACCAGGCGCTCGTCGCGCATGCGGATGCGCTTGCCGGACGGCGTCTCCCAGACGAAGCTGCGCTCCACGATGCCGGTGCGCATGTCGAGAGTACGGGTGTAATCCCTGACCTCTGACTCCTCGAACGAGATCGGCTCGTCGTCGACGTAGACCCGCATGATCTTGGCATCGGGCGCGTTGACGATGGTCTGACCCACTTCGGCGAAGCCGAACGCCTGCTCGGCGTGACGAATGCGCCACGTCTCGTGCAGACCGTTCAGGAAGGTGCCGTGCTCGTGCGCGCCTCGACCCTCGATGTGGTTGCCGCGCAGGCCGAGGTAGCCGTTGCCCACGGCGAACAGCGTCTCGGAGACGCCGTCCTCCGCGTAGCGCGTCTCGGTCAGACGCCATGGGTCGACGGGGAATCGGTCGCGATCGATCATGCGGTCTCCGGGTTGTGGGCGGCTGATGCGCCGGGAAGCAGTCGGGCAAGGTCATCGACGATACAGGTCGCACCGGCGGCGCGCAGCGCTTCACGACCCGCGCCCCTGTCGACGCCGACGACAGTGGCGAAACCCGCTGCGGCGGCCGAAGCGACGCCGGACACGGCGTCCTCCACCGCCGCGCTCGCGGCAGGATCGACGCCGAGCCTCTCGGCTCCGGCGCGGAACATGTCGGCGGCCGGCTTGGAGGTCAGCCCCTCGCGCGCGGCGACGGTGCCGTCCACGACGACTGTGAAGAAGTCGCGGACGCCCGCGGTCGAGAGCACCTCTTCGGCGTTGGACGAGCTGGAGACGACGCCCATGGGGATGCCGGTGCCACGCAGCGCCTCCAGCAGCGCGAGCGAACCGGGGAACGGTGAGACTCCACCGCTGCGCAGCGCAGCGGCGAACGCGGCGTTCTTGCGGTTGCCGATGCCGCACACGGTCTGCGCATCGGCGGGATCGCTCGGATCGCCCCACGCGAGTTCGACGTTGCGGCTGCGCAACAGACTCGCGACGCCGTCGTAGCGACGCTTGCCGTCGACGTAGGCGAAGTAGTCGGCGTCGTCGTAGGCGGGCGTGATGCCCCATTGGGCGAAGACCTCGTCGAACACCGCCTGCCAGGCGCGCATGTGCACCTCTGCGGTCGGCGTCAGCACACCGTCGAGATCGAACAGGATGCCTTCGGCGAGGCTGAGGTCTGGCAGAGATTCGGGCATGCGGGCCTCCAGGGTTTCACGCGAAGGGACCGGCACCTCACTGTGCCACCCAGCCAGCGTAGTGGCGCGGGGTTCACGGGCATAACCCCCTTCGGGGCTGCGTCGCAGGGCTCAGACCAGGCTCAGAGTCTGCCGCGCGATCTCGAGCTCCTCGTCCGTCGGGACGACGAGCACGGACACCGAGGATGCGTCGGTGGAGATGCGGCGGATGCCGTGGCCGCGGGCCTCATTGCGCTCCGGGTCGATCTCGATTCCGAGGAAACCGAGGGTCGCGAGCGCCTCGGCGCGCACCCGCGCCGCGTTCTCGCCGACACCGGCGGTGAACGAGATGACATCCACGCCGCCGAGCTGAGCGATGTACGCGCCGGCATACGCGCGCAGTCGATGGATGTACACGTCGAACGCCAGTGCGTCCGCTTCCTCGCCCGCATCGACGCCCGCGAGAATGTCGCGCATGTCGCTGTGCCCGGCGAGCCCCTTCAACCCGCTGCGCGTGTTCAGCAGCGTGTCGATCTCCTCGATCGAATAGTCGGCGACGCGGGCGACGTGCACCAGCACCGCGGGATCGAGGTCACCGGAGCGCGTGCCCATGACCAGGCCCTCGAGCGGGGTGAATCCCATCGAGGTCTCGACAGAGCGGCCGCCGTCGATGGCGCTGACCGACGCCCCGTTGCCCAGGTGGAAGACCAGCTGGCGGAGCGAGGAGAGGTCGCGCTCGACGAAGGCCGCGGCCTGCTCGCTGACGTACTTGTGACTCGTGCCGTGAAACCCGTAGCGGCGGATGCGGTGCTTCTCGGCGAACGCCGCATCGATCGCGTACGTGTACGCCGCCGGCTCGAGCGTCTGATGGAACGCGGTGTCGAAGACCGCGACGTGCGGCACGTCCCGGAACACGGCGCGTGCGGCGCGGATGCCGGCGAGGTTCGCCGGGTTGTGCAGCGGCGCGAGCACTTCGAGCTCACCGATCGACTGCTCCACGGCATCCGTCACGAGCGTCGGCTCGAAGAATCGCGCGCCGCCGTGCACGACGCGATGTCCCACGGCCACCGGCGGATGATCGGCGAGGACGGGGCCGTGCGTCTCGAACTGCTCGAGCATCACGGCGAACGCCTCGTCATGGTCGGCGATCGTCCGTTCGCTCTTCCTGGTGGCGTCGAGCACGGTCGGCGCCGGTTCCCCGTCGTCGAGGCGTCGGACGGTGTGCGAGATCGCACCGCCGTCCTGGCCGATGCGTTCGATGAGCCCTTCGCCGAGCGGCGCCTCGCGGTCCATGTCGATCAGGCTGTACTTCAGCGACGAGGAGCCGCTGTTGATGATGAGGACGACGCTCACCGTGCCACCCCCGCAGGATGAGCGACGCCCTGCGCCTGGATCGCCGTGATGGCGACCGTGTTCACGATGTCGTCGACCAGCGCCCCGCGCGAGAGGTCGTTGATCGGCTTGTTCAGCCCCTGCAGCACCGGGCCGATCGCGACGGCTCCCGCCGAGCGCTGCACGGCCTTGTACGTGTTGTTGCCGGTGTTCAGGTCGGGGAACACGAACACGGTCGCGCGCCCGGCGACCGCCGAGTCCGGCATCTTGGCCTTCGCCACGGCGGCGTCCGCCGCGGCGTCGTACTGGATGGGCCCGTCGACGGGGAGCTCTGGCGCGCGCTCGCGGACCAGAGCCGTGGCCTCTCGCACCTTCTCGACGTCGGCCCCGGTTCCGGATTCCCCGGTCGAGTACGACAGCATGGCGACGCGCGGCTCGATGCCGAACTGCTGCGCGGTCTCAGCAGAGGAGATCGCGATATCGGCGAGTTGAGTGCTGGTGGGATCCGGGATCACAGCGCAGTCGCCGTAGACGAGCACGCGGTCGGCGAGAGCCATCAGGAAGACGCTGGAGACCACGTCGACACCGGGACGGGTCTTGATGATCTCGAACGACGGCCGGATGGTGTGCGCCGTGGTGTGGGTCGCACCGGAGACCATGCCGTCGGCGAGGCCGAGATGCACCATCAGAGTGCCGAAGTACGACACATCGGTGACGGTGTCGGCGGCCTGCGACAGTGTGACGCCCTTGTGGGCACGCAGGCGCGCGTATTCCTCTGCGAACTGCTCGACGTACTGCGGATCGGTGGGGCTGATGATCTGGGCTGCGCCGATGTCGATGCCGAGCTCGGTGGCGCGGGCGCGGATCTCGCTCTCGTCGCCGAGAATCGTCAGGTCGGCGACGTCACGGGCGATCAGACTCGATGCGGCGCGGAGGATGCGGTCGTCCTCGCCCTCCGGCAGCACGATGCGCTTACGATCCGCACTCGCCCGCTCGATGAGCCCGTACTCGAACATCAGCGGCGTCACCACGTGCGCCTCGGCGAGTCCGAGCTGCGTCGCGAGCTCGGCGATGTCGACGTGGGTCTGGAAGAGCCCGAGCGCACGGTCGTAGCGGTGCCGCGAGTCGGCGGCCAGCCGTCCCCGCGCGCCCATCACCCGCACGGCGGTGTCGTACGTGCCGTGGTCGGTGGCGATGATGGGGACCGTCGAGGCCAGACCGCCGAGCAGTCGCTCGATCGACTCGGGCAACGGGAAGGGTCCGTTCAGGATGATCCCCGCGATCGACGGGAACGTGCCTGCCGCATCCGCCATCAACGTCGCGAGCAGAACCTCGGTGCGATCAGCGGGGATGACGACGACGGCATCCTGAGTGAGGCGGGGCAGTACGTTGACCATCGACATGCCCGCCACCACCACGTCCAGCGCTTCGCGAGTGAGCAGGTCGGGATCGCCCTTGATGAGTCGTCCGTCGACGGCCGCGAGGATGCCGCGTATCGACGGCGCGACGAGTGTGCGGTCCTCGGGGATGGCCCAGACCGGCGTGTGCTCGGCCTGCGCTGAGCGCACGGCGTCGACGCTCGGCTGCAGGGCGTCCGGATCGGCGCGATTGACGATGACGGCGAACAGCTCTGCCCGCTCGTCATGCAGTTCGGCGAGCGCGAGCGCGGCGATCTGGCCGACCGCGTCGGCCGTACGCGCGGTCGATGTGCCGAGCTGTTCACCACCGCCCTGCTGGTCGCGGCCGCTCAGCACGAGCAGCACGGGGGCACCGAGGTTCGCGGCGATGCGGGCGTTGTAGCCGAGCTCGGCAGGACTGGCCACGTCGGTGTAGTCGCTGCCGATCACGACCACGGCGTCGCACTGCGCCTCCACGGCCTTGAACCTGGACACGATGGTCGCCAGCGCCCGATCGGGGTCGTCGCGCACGTCGTCGTAGGTCACCCCGAGGCTGTCGTCGTAGTCGAGATGCACGCCGTCGTGCGCGAGCAGCAACTCGAGCACGTAGTCGGGCTCAGCGGAGGAGCGCGCGATCGGCCGGAAGACACCCACCCTCGGCGTCACGCGCATGAGCGCGTCGAGCACGCCCAGTGCGATGGTGGACTTGCCTGTGTGCCCCTCGGCCGAGGTGATGTAGATGCTCCGCGCCACGGTGCCACCCTACGCCGGACATGGACCGGAAAGCGCGTCGACCACCGCGCCCGCGTCATCTTCGAACCGGGCGTAGTGGTTCGGGTCGGAGTTGACCTGCACGCGATGGATCGCATGCGTGGGCTCCATGCCCTGCCACCCCTCGAGTCCGGCGAGACGTCCGTAGAAGAGGGCGGCCGATGCTGCCGGATCCATCCTCGTCTCGACGCTCCCCCACCACTCCTGCTGCTGGAAAAGGCCGATGCTGCTGGTCCGCGTGCCGTCCGGATTGGTGAAGCCGGACGTCTCCCAGTCGCCGTAGTCGATGTTCTGCAGTGAGCTCTCGCCCATCGCCGCCATGACGCCGAGGACCTGGCCGTCGCGCTCGAACCCCTGCTCCGAGGCCGTGCGCACGATGATCGCGGCATTGTGGAGCTGCTCACCCTGCCAGCCTTCGACCCCTGCGTCCGGCAGATCGCCCGGCGCGTCCACGCACACCGCGACCGGATCGCTCGATGTCGCCATCGGCACGAGAACGATGAGGAGCGCGGCGAGGGTGAGCCCGCCGAGCGCCGCGATCATGAGACGTGCGTGCTTCGGCCGACGCGTCGCGCGGGAGACCGCCCGCCCACCCGGTCTCCGTCGTCTCGTCGCGCGCCTTCTCGTCCGCTGCCCCGCCCGCCCGCGCGAACCGGTACGACCCCGCGTGCCGGAGGCGGCGCGCTTCGAGCCTGCGCTCACGTGCCGCGCGCTCCGCGGCTGCGAGGACCACGCACTCCCGCGAGCGCCGCCACACCGCCGCCGACCGCGCCGAACAGATGCGCCTGCCAGGAGACGCCGGGGCCCACGCCGACGATGCCGGCGAGCATCGACCCGCCGTACAGGACGAGCACGATCACAGCGATGAGGGCGTGCGCGATGCGGTGTGCGATCGGCCGAGGCGAGAACACGCGCACGACGATGTATGCGAAGTACCCGAAGACGAGCACGGACGCACCGACCGTGAGCGTGCCCGGTGCGTTGAGCAGCCAGGTGCCGACGCCCCCGACGAGTGCGGTGACCGCGGTGACCATCCAGAAGCGGCCGGCGCCTTCGATGGCGATGAGACAGCCGAGCACCAGCAACGGCAGGGTGTTGCCGATCAGGTGCGCCCATCCCGCGTGCAGCAGCGGTCCGAGCACGAGCCCCTGCAGGCTGCCGAAGTCCCATGACCGCAAGCCGAAACCGGTGAAGGAGCCGGGGAGCACGGCGTCAGCGATCTGGATCACCCACATCAGCGCGACGAGAGCGATCGGAGAGGCGAAGCGCCCGATCGCGGCGGAACGCGCAGGAGTGGTGGATGTGCTCACACCACGATCCTCGCAGGCGAAGCTGAACGGTGGGCCGTCGGGCGGCAAAGTGCCCGGAGAGAAGAAAGGACCCTCCGCGCACCCAGCAGAGCCCGGTTACCCTTGCTACGTTTCCGTCCTGGGGGAATTGGCCTGGATGCTGCCACGCGGAGAGCCTCGGACAGTCTACCCGGCCTTCGGCGGAGAGACGAACCGGGACGGGCATCGTGAACCACGAATCCACAGGAGCGCAGGCCGCTCGCGCGGGTTACGATCGATTCACGCGCACAGAAGTGCCGGGGCGAGAGGGAACGCATGGACGACACCGCACCCGAGATCACGGCCGAGCAGTTCCGGACGCAGACCTCCGCCATCCTGACATCGGTGGGCGAGGTCATCGACGGCAAGCCGGATGCCGTGCGCAGCGCCCTGACGTGCATGCTGGCCGAGGGCCATCTCCTCATCGAGGACGTCCCAGGGGTCGGCAAGACGATGCTCGCCCGTGCGATCGCGGCGAGCATCGACGCCACCGTCCGCCGCATCCAGTTCACCCCCGATCTCCTGCCCGGCGACGTCACCGGCGTCTCGGTGTACAACCCCGTCGATCGTGAGTTCGAGTTCAAGCCCGGCGCGGTGTTCGCGCAGATCGTGATCGCCGACGAGATCAACCGCTCATCCCCGAAGACCCAGTCCGCTCTCCTCGAGGCCATGGAAGAGGGACAGGTCACCGTCGACGGCCGCACGCACCCGCTTCCCGATCCCTTCCTCGTCGTCGCGACCCAGAACCCGCTCGAGATGGAGGGCACGTACGCGCTGCCCGAGGCGCAGCGCGACCGGTTCATGATGCGCATCTCGATGGGGTATCCGGATGCCGCGGCCGAGGCCCTCATGCTCCGCCAGCGCGACAGCGTCAATCCGCTCGCCGCGATCACCCCTGTCGCTGACGCTCGCGCGATCAGGCGGCTGATCGGCTTCGCGCGCGCCGTGCACGTCTCCCCCGCCGTCGAGGAGTACGCCGTCGCGCTGTCTCAGGCCACGCGATCGGATCCCAGTCTGCATCTGGGCGCGAGCCCGCGCGCCACTCTTCAACTCGTGCGCGCGGCGAAGGTGTGGGCCGCCCTGGACGGACGAGAGTTCGTGATCCCCGACGACCTCACCGAGCTCCTCGTGCCTGTCTTCGCGCACCGGCTGCTCCCGGCCCGTGGCGTGCACCGCGCGGGTGCGCAGCCGGTGGAGGCCGCGCTCGCCCAGATCGTGGACCGCGTGCGCGTTCCGCTGGCCGCCAGATTCTGAAGTGACCCCGACCGTGCGTCGACGTCACGTTCTCACGGCCAGGGGAGCCGGCGCGCTCCTGGCCGGCCTGCTGTTCGTGATCGCGGCCAATCTCGTGGCGGCGCCCATCCTGCTCTACATCGCGATGCTGCTCTTCCTCCTCGTCGTGTTCGCTGTCCTCGTCGTGCGTCTGCCCCGGCGCAGCGGCCCCGTCACCAGGCGCATATCGACCGATCTGCTCACGGTCGGCGAGCGATCGCAGGTGGATGTGCGCTTCGACCTGCGCGCGCTGCGCATCCCGAACGGCATCTGGCGCGATCACCTGCCTCCTGCCGTGTCCGGCGACGCCACGGGCGAGTTCCCCACCGACAACGGCACGAGCATCCGCTACGCGATCACGGGTGTGCGCCGCGGCGTATGGGCGATCGGCCCTTTGTCGCTGCACACGATCGATCCGTTCGGCTTCGCGCAGCGCGTGCAGGAGTTCGGCGAGACCCGCACGGTCACGGTCGTCCCCGAGGTGATGCCGCTCGCTCCGCTCAGTTCGAACGTGGGTGCGGCCGGCGGCACCGCGCACACGTCATCCACCAGGCTCGGTCAGGGCAGCGACAACCTCTCCCCTCGGCGATACGTCTCCGGCGACTCGATGCGCCGCATCCATTGGCGCGCGACCGCGCATCGGGGTGACCTCATGGTGCGCCAGGAAGAGGAGGAATCCAGCCCGGATGCACTGGTGGTGCTCGATCGCACGGCACGACGATGGGACTACCAGCTCGACCATGCTGATCCGGCGTTCGAGGCCGCCGTCTCCGCCTGCGCCTCCGTCGCACTTCACCTGGTCCAGGAGGGGTACAGCGTCGACGTCCTCGACTCCGCAGGCACCGTGCTCGGAAAGCTCCGCGGACACGAGGACGACCGAGACGCCCTGCTGGTGGCACTGGCCCTCGCGCGGCCGCAGGGCGAAGGGCGCGACATCATCACGCTGTTCGACGGAACCCCACCCGGCCCCCTGGTGCTGATCACGGGGCATCTCGATGAGGAGGACGCGGCGATCCTGCGCCACGGCGGTGCCGCCGCACCCATCCTCCTCGCGACCGATCTCGCCGCCGGCGCCGCCGACGCCCTCACCAGGCTCGGATGGTCGTCCGCGTCGCTCGCTGACGACGTCGCGGCCGCCTGGGAAGACGCCCTCCCTGCACGAATGGCGACAGGAGGCGGTCATGTCTCCCGCTGATCCGCCGCGCGTGCAGCGCGCACCGTGGGTGGAGGCTGCCGCTGCGGCAGAGCGGCAGATGCGCACACTCGCGATCGCCCTGCTCACGGCGTTTGCGGCGTTCGTCGCGCTGTGGCCGTATACGTCGGTCATCGCGCCGGGACCCTGGTCACTCGTATGCATCACGGTCGTGGTCCTGATCGCATCCGTCGGTGCGCTGGCGCGCCATCTCGCATCCCGGCGTCGCGCCGCGGACGCCTGGGCGCTGCTCGCGCAGCTGGCCGTCGCGGTGTGCGCGCTGACGCTGATGCTGGTTCCTCAGGGCGCCCTGCTCGGCATGGTTCCGACGGGCTCCACCCTGCGGGCCCTGGCGCCGCTGGCCGCCCAGGCCTTCGAGGAGGTGCAGTTCGGCACGGCCCCGTTGAACGACACTCTGGCCCTTCGCACCATGATCGCCGCCGGCTTCGCCGTCATCACGATCATCGTCGACCACCTCATCGCGCACCGTCTCGGTCTGCTCGCAGCGATCGTGGTCGCCGCGGTCGGCGTGACGCCGATGATCATCTCTTTCGGCGATGCCAACGTGCCGTGGTTCGTCGTGCTCGCCGTCCTCACTCTCTTCCTGCTGCGGCACAGCACGCGCCACGATGCCCGCCGGGCACGGCGGGCATCCGTCGGCGTCGCACTCGGCGTCGGGGCGGCCTCGATCGTCGCCGCCCTCGTCATCACGCCGGTCCTTCCCGTCTCCGCCAGCTGGGTCGGTGCGGGAACCGCGGTCACGCTCAACCCGTCGCTGCGGCTCGGCGACGATCTGCGCCGACCGGCGCCCACCGACGTCCTCACGGTGGCGACCAGCGCCGCGACCGCACCCTACCTGCGCATCGCGACGCTGTCCGGTTTCGACGGCCGCGTCTGGCAGGCGGACGAGGAGGGCACCCGCCCCCTCGCCGACGGGTTCGGCGAGGCGGAGTGGACGGAGGACATCTCCGTCACGGATCGGCGCACGTCGATCCGTGTCGTGGGCATCTCCAGCTCGTGGCTCCCTGTGCCTTACCCTGCGACGCAGGTCGCGGGCACCTCGTCGGGGTGGGAGATCATGCCTGGCAACCGCACCGTGGTCTCCGAGACGCGAGACGCGGCGGGCGAGGACTACACCGTGTCCGCAGCCTCCGTGCAGCCCACACTCGAGCAGATCCGTGCTGCCGCCGCCGACCGTGGCCCCGCGGATCGGCCGGCCCCCGACGACCTTCCTTCCGTGATCGAGGAGAGGGCGCGTGAGGTGACGGCCGATGCGGAGAACGACTACGACCGGATGATCGCCCTCCAATCGTGGTTCCGCTCGGACTTCACGTACTCGCTCGATGCTCCGGTCGACGGCGGCTTCGACGGCACGGGCGCGGACGCCGTCGCGGAGTTCCTCGAGGTGCGTTCGGGATACTGCATCCATTTCGCTGGCGCCTTCGCACTGATGGCGCAGACGCTCGATCTTCCGGTGCGGATCGTGGTCGGCTACCTGCCGGGCCGGCTGACCGAGGAGAAACGCGGCGACGAGTTCGTGTACGTCGTCAGCAGCGATCAGCTGCACGCCTGGCCGGAGGTGCGCTTCGAGGGCATCGGATGGGTGCCGTTCGAGCCGACCGCGTCGCTCGGCGTACCAACGGGATTCCAGGCCGCGTCCGTCGATGGCGGATCGACCGGCGGACCTGCGACACCGGCGCCGAGCGCGGCGCCCTCGACAGCGCCGACGAGCGGACCGGAACTCGAAGACGAGCTGGACGACCCATCCGCCGCGGGCGGCGGCTCACTGCAGCGGCTCGACCCGACGCCCGTGGTGCTCGTGATCGCCGGGACGCTCGTGCTGCTGCTGCTGCCCGCCTCCATCCGGCTGCTGGTGCGGATGCGGCGACGTTCGCGTGCCGGCTCGGGCGACGCCGCCGCTGCGTGGCGCGAACTCACCGCGACGCTGATCGACCTGGGCCTGCCGGTCTCCGATTCCGACTCGCCCCGCGCCAGGGGCAGCGGGGTCGTCGAGCGCGGTGCGGACGCCACTGCCGTGCGGAGGCTGGTGGATGCCGTGGAACGGGCCAGCTTCGCCCGCGAGGCTCAGGATCCGATCGATCTCGCACCGGATCTCGTCCGCGTGAGCGCGGACCTTCACCGCCATGTCGACGCGCGCATGCGGGTCATGGCACTTCTGCTGCCGCGCTCACTGCTCGTCGCCGACGCGTCCCGTCGTCCGATGCGCGCCTGAGCCGGCGGTGCCGGGGATCAGGCCGGTTGCGCGGAGTGGTCGGCGCACGAGACAGCGTCGCAGCCGTCGCACACGACGAACTGTCGGCGGCACGCGGCATCGGGGCAGTTCGCCGTGCGCTTGGTCGGTGCTCCGCACCCGGCGCAGGTGCCGATCACGGCGGTGTGGTCGCTGAAGTCCACCGATCCGCGCTTGTCGAACACGTAGAGCGACCCGTCCCACAGCCCGTCGTCTCCGAATCGCTCCCCGTATCGGACGATGCCGCCCTCGAGCTGGTACACCTCGCCAAACCCGCGCGCCGTCATGAGGCTCGACAGCACCTCGCAGCGGATGCCGCCCGTGCAGTACGTGACGACCGGCTTGCCCTTGAGATCGTCGTACGCTCCGGAGTCGAGCAGGTCGACGAAATCCCTGGTGGTCTCGGTGTCGGGAACGATCGCACCACGGAAGCGGCCGATCTCGGCCTCGAGCGCGTTGCGGCCGTCGAAGAAGACGACGTCGTCGCGCGACTGCACGAGGTCGTGCAACTGCTCAGGACTCAATCTGGTTCCACCGCCGACGACGCCGTTCTCGTCGACGCGCAGCTCCCCCGGTGCTCCGAACGAGACGATCTCCTCGCGCACCTTCACACTGAGCTTGGGGAAGTCCACACTGAGACCGGCATCGTCGAGCCCTGTTCCCTCACTCCATTTGATGTCGGCGTCCTTGAACGCCGGGTAGGAGCGGAATGAGCGAACCCACTTCTTGAGGGCGGGCAGGTCACCGCCGAGCGTGCCGTTGACGCCGTCCTTCGAGATGATCAGCCGCCCGCGCAGCCCGAGCGCCTCTCCGAGGTCGCGCTGCCACACGCGGATCGCCTCGGGGTCGGCGAGGGGCGCGAACGCGTAGAACAGGACGATCTTGGGTGTGGCCACCCTGCGATTTTACGCGGGCTGCGCTCCACGGCGCCTGCGCGCCCACGCCCCGGCGCTCTCACTCGAGAGGCACAGGAGCGTGACGGCCTGGACGGAGGCGGTGAGCAGAGTCCAGTCCAGCCCGAGCACGGCGCTGCCGTCCAGGTAGTCGATCGCCATGAAGACGATCTGCAGTGTGACGAGCACCATGAGCACCGCGCGGGAGCGGCGACCGCCCCGCAGGACCAGCCAGGCCATGACGAGCTGCCAGATCATGAACGCCCCGAACACGGAGACGACGATCACGATCAGCGCCACTTCCTCGGGCTCCGCCGACGCGAGCAGCTGCCAGAACGTGGCGTCGCTGAGCACGTCGACGAGCTGCAGAGCGGTGACGAGCGCGATGAGCGCCACCGCGGCGATCACCGTCAACGGGGCGCGGGCGATCTGGCGTGCCGTGCTCGGATCGGGTTGCCGAACGACCACAGGCTCGGGCGGAACGGTGCGGGAGACGTCGATGATCGGGAGGTCGCCGTCGGTCACGAACCGGTCGCCGCCGCCGTTTCGCGAATGGTATCCGGTGGTGAAATCGCGGAGCAGTCGCACGTGGACGTCGGCGTCGGCCGACTGCGCCGTCGTGACCACGTGGTCGCGTTCCACGTCGGTGTTCTGGTCGATGCGATGCGTGACCTGCAGCGTGAACAGCGACAGCCCCACATCCGTGTCGTAGGTCGCCGCGCCCAGCCAGTCGGCGTGCGCGCCGCCTGGCAGCAGCCATCCGGGAGGACTGTGCCAGAAGCGCACGTGATGGCGCTGCTTGGGATTGCCTTCCACCTCCTGCTGATAGGCGACATCGTGGCGTCGGCCGAACAGCATGAGCGGCGACACGGGTGCGGTCGCGTAGCTGCGCCGGGTGAGTGTGGATGCGATGATCCGCCAGGTCGATGCGGCAGTGATCTCATCCGCGCGATGCCACCCCGCCGTCGTCATGACGTGATCGAGCTGGGCTCCTGAGCCGTCGACTCCGAGGTTCACCGGGTCACCGAGCAGCCCGTCGGCCGTGCGGGTGCGCCCGAAGAAGTAGTCGGGCACGTAGAGATCGGAGAGCATCCGATGCAGACGAGGGAGCACGAGATACGCGGTGATCGCCCAGATCGGGATGAACCAGGCCAGCGCCCAGGGCGTGCGAACGCCCTGGATCGCGATGATGACGGCCATCCAGACGGCGGCCGCGGTTCCCACGAGGAACGCGGTCCTGTCGAACACGGTCGCCGGTGGCAGGGGCTGCTGCATCTGCAGCAGCCACCGTCTGCGGTGCGGAAGCTCGTTCACGCGCTCTCCCTGTGCGATCAGATCACGTCGTGCCCCTCACCCTATGGGACTGAGCGCGACTGGCGCAGGCGGCTTCGGCGATCGGATAGACTGTTCAGGTTGTTCCTTGGTGACGTGTCCGAGCGGCCGAAGGAGCACGCTTGGAAAGCGTGTGTTGTGCAAGCAACCGCGGGTTCGAATCCCGCCGTCACCGCCAAATGGCTGAAGGGCTCCGCGCCAGCGGGGCCCTTCAGTCATTTATCGGATGCTGTCCATGAACCGCTCCCCGTAGCTGCGCCCGCCGTCCTCGGACGCCAGGCGCTCCATCCCGAGCCGCTCGTAGAACGCGGCGGCACCCGTGTTCTCGGGATTCATGCCGAGGTGCAGGCCCTTCACGCCGCGACGGCGGAGTTCTGCGAACAGCGTCTCGATCAGCCGGCGCCCGAGGCCTTGGCCCTGCGTCTCGGGCAGCAGGTCGATGTGCAGGTGCGCCGGATACTGCGCCGTGTGCGGATTCCGCCCTGGCCCTCGGCGGTAGCCGTACTCGATCATCTTCTCCTCGGCGCTCTCCGCGACCGCCGGGCGGGGGAAGCGCTGGGCGAGCTGCGGCCACCACTCATCGCGGAACCACTGCTCGAAAGCATCTGTGTCGTCGGTGGCGACGATGTAGCCGATCCCGCGGCCGTCATCGGCCTCGACCATCCAGCACAGATCTGGGTGGCGCTCGGCGTACGGCACGGCGAAGAGGAGTCCCCACAGCTCATCGTCGCCGAACATCCCCGTGGCATCGGCGCCGGCGTCCGCCGTCTTCACGCAGATCTCGAACAGCGCCGGGCGATCCGCGGGGCGATAGGGACGGATGCCGGTCATGGCAGGCTCCTCGGTGTCGGGGTGCCGTCGGTGGCCGACGGCGGCGGCATGAACTCTTTCGTCCGCACCCAGGTCAACATGATCGCACCGACGATGAGCACCGTGCCGACGCCGACGAGCATCCCGCCGATCGTGTCGCTGAGCCAGTGCACCGAGAGCAGGGTGCGTGAGAAGGCCATGGCGATCGTCCAGATCACGCCGAGCAGCAGCACCCAGATCCGCGGGAACAGCAGCACCGCGATCACCGCCATGGTCGCGGCGTTGGCCGTATGCCCTGAGGGGAATGAACCGAAGTCGGAGATCACGAGCATCTCCTCCGGTCGGGCACGGCCGAACAGGCTCTTGAGCAGCTGCACGACGACGACGCTCGCGAGCAGCGAGATCACCACGAACAGCGCCGCTCTCCACCGCCGCACGATCAGCAGCGCCGCCACGATCACGAGCGGGATCAGATATATCGCGATCCAGTTGCCGCCGACGTCGTTCATCACCTCGGAGAACCCCACCAGCAGCGGCGTCTGGATCCCGATCATCATCCGGTTCCATCCGCTGTCCATCGCCGAAGGGAGGTCGGGGCCCGGCGCGGTCATCGAAGCGCCCAGCGCCATCGCCGCCAGCAGGGCGCCGATGCCCCACCACAGCAGTACGGGTCGTCTGGTCATCCGCCCATTCTCACACGCGACACCCGCCCGACTACGGAGTGAGCATCCCGACGGTGCGCGGACGCACGATCAGCCACAGCGCGAGGATGCCGACCACCGCGCAGCCGACCATGACGGACGCCATGGTGGTCGCGGTGATCCCCGCCCCGACCGAGATCAGGCCCACCACGGGAGAGATGATCGCGGCGATGCCGTTGTTGCTCGCCCCGAGGATCGACGCCGCCGTGCCTGCGGCCTTGCCGTGACGGTCGAGTGCGAGCACCTGCACGCAGGGGAAGGAGAACCCGCACGCCGTCATGAACACGAACAGCGGGACGACGGTTCCCCAGAATCCCAGGTCGAGCTGATCGAAGACGATGATCGCGGTGCCGCTGAACAGCAGCACCGCGGTCGAGAACGCGAGCACCCACTGCGGGCCGAAGCGTGCGGCGAGGCGCGACGCGGCCTGCACGCCCAGCACGACGCCGACCGAGTTGACGGCGAACAGCCAGCCGTACTCCTGCGCGTTGAGGCCATGCGTCTCCTGGAACAGGAACGGGGATGCTGAGAGGTACGAGAACAGCCCGGAGAACGTCATACCGCCGATGACCAGCACGCCGAGGAACACCCGATCGCTGAGCACGCTGCGGTAGCGCTGCCAGATGGTGGTGCTGCCGCGTTCGTGGCGGCGCTCCTTCGGGAGGGTCTCGGGAATGAACAGCACGGCCGACAGCAGCATCACGACCCCGTAGCCTGCGAGCACGACGAAGATGCCGCGCCACGGCATGATGCCCAGCAGCCATGATCCGATCAGCGGTGCGGCCACCGGCGCCACGCCGGAGACCAGCGCGAGCCGCGACAGCATCACGACCAGCCGGCGTCCACCGAACAGGTCGCGCACGATCGCCATGGCGACGACGCCACCGGCTGCCGCACCGATTCCCATGACGACGCGCGCACCGCCGAGCAGCAGCAGATCCGGTGCGACGGCCGCGGCGACGCTCGCGAGCACGTGCAGCGCCGTGACCGTGATGAGCGGCAAGCGCCGGCCGACTTTGTCGGAGAGCGGACCCACGACGAGCTGACCGACGGCGAAGCCGATCATGGTGCCGGTCAGGGTGAGCTGGATCGCCGCCGAGGTCGTCTGGAAGTCTGACTCGAGCAGCGGGAACGCGGGCAGATACAGGTCGATCGTGAACGGCCCGAGCGCTGTGAGCGCACCGAGCAGCACGATGTACAGCACGCGACGGCGATGCGGGATCGCATCGCCAGGATGCAGCATGATCGGCGCGGTCGCCGGGTTCGGCCCCAGCACGCGGATCGCGCCCGTCGGCGTGCTGGTGAGGATCGTGCCCGTGACGGCGCGGATGCTGCCGGTCGGTGTGCGTTCGGAATCGGGAGTGGGGGCGTCAGCCGGCGATGAATCGTTCAAGATCCCTCAATGCTACTCGCGTCCCTCTGCCGGACCGGAGTCGATCAGCTGCCGAGGCGCGCGAGTCCCTGTTCGAGGTCGGCGATGAGGTCGGACACGTCTTCGATGCCGACCGACAACCGCACGACGTTCTCCGGCACGGCGAGGGCGGTTCCGCGCACCGATGCGTGCGTCATGTCCGGCGGGTAACCGATCAGTGATTCGACCCCGCCGAGGGATTCGGCGAGCTGGAACAGTTCGGTCGACTCGGCGAAGGAGCGTGCCGCGTCCGCGCCCGCGGCGAGCGCGAGGGACAGCATCCCGCCGTATCCGCTCATCTGACGCGCCGCGATCTCGTGACCGGGGTGCGAAGCGAGGCCAGGGTAGAACACCGTCTCGAACTCGGGGCGGGCCGCTGCCCACTCCGCGATCGCCTGCGCATTCTCGCTGTGCTGACGCACGCGCACCGCGAGCGTCTTGATACCGCGAGTGGTGAGCCACGCGTCCAGAGGGGCGGAGACCGCGCCGACCGCGAACTGCTGGAACTTCACCTGATCGTAGAAGCGGTCATCGGCGAAGACCACCGCACCCCCGAGCACATCGGAATGGCCGCCGAGGTACTTCGTCGTCGAGTGCACGACGAAGTCGGCGCCGAGCGAGAGCGGACGCTGCAGTGCAGGCGAGGCGAACGTGTTGTCCACCACGACGACGGCTCCGGCCGCATGCGCGATCTCGGCCGTCGCGGCGATGTCGACGATCTTGAGCAGCGGGTTGCTGGGCGTCTCGAGCCAGACGATCCTGGTCTCGGGGCGCAGTGCCTCACGGATCGCGTCGGCGTCACCGAGCTCGACGGTGGTGGTCTCGATGCCCCACGGCGCGAGCACCTTGGTGAGCAGTCGGTAGGTGCCGCCGTACACGTCGTTGCCGAGCAGCACATGATCGCCCGGCTTCAGGATTCCGCGCAGCAGCGCGTCCTCCGCGGCGAGGCCGGATGCGAACGACAGCGCGCTCGCGCCGCCCTCGAGTGCGGCGAGCTGCGTCTCCAGCGCACTGCGCGTGGGGTTGCCCGCGCGGTTGTACTCGTAGCCGTCCCGGAACCCGCCGATGCCGTCCTGCACATGCGTGGAGGCCTGGTAGATCGGCGGGATGATGGCGCCGGTCAACGGATCGGGCGCTTGGCCTGCATGGATGGCACGGGTGGCGAAGGAGTGGTCGGAGGACATGCTCACAGCCTACGTCCGTCCCCGGCGGCATCCGCTCCTGTTACGCCGGGTGACCGGGGCGCCGGCCGGTCACCGCGCGAGGTAGGCCAGCAGGTCCTGACGGGTGAGCAGCGTGTGCGGCCTGCCGTCGACCGTCACCAGCAGCGCGTCGGCGTCGGCCAGCGCACTGCGCGCCTGATCGACCGATGCGTGGATGCCGACGAGCGGCATCCGTGCACCGACGTGGGCTCCGATGGCATCGGACGGCTTCGCCTCACCGCGGAAGAGCAGATCCAGCAGTCCGCGCTCGTCCACGGTGCCCACGACCTCGCCCATCATCACGGGCGGTTCGGCGCTCAGCACGACGAGTTGGGAGACGTCGAACTCGGTCATCATGCTGATCGCTTCGAGCACGGTGTCGCTGGGATGGGCGTGCACGAGGTCGGGGACGACGTGCTGACCCTTACGCATCGAGGCGCGCGCCTCGAGCACGTCCGCGACCGTCTCCCCCTCTTCGACCTCGCTGAAACCGTACGAGCGCATCCATGAATCGTTGAAGATCTTCGACAGGTAGCCGCGGCCGCCATCGGGCAGCAGCACCACCATCACCGCGTCCGCGGGCAGGGTCCTGGCCACACGCAGTGCGCCGACGACGGCCATGCCGCTCGATCCGCCGACGAGGATGCCCTCCTCACGAGCCAGGCGGCGGGTCATCGCGAACGACTCCGCATCGTCGACCGCCACGATCTCGTGAGGGACGGCGGGGTCGTAGGAGCCGGGCCAGATGTCCTCCCCCACGCCCTCGACGAGATACGGGCGACCTGTGCCGCCGGAGTACACGCTGCCTTCGGGGTCGACCCCGACGATGCGCACGCGCTCCTCCGACACCTCGCGCAGGAACCGGCCGGTGCCGCTGATCGTGCCACCGGTGCCGATACCGGCGACGAAGTGCGTGATCCGGCCGTCGGTGTCGCGCCAGATCTCTGGACCCGTGGTCTCGTAGTGGCTGCGCGGCCCGTTCGGGTTCTCGTACTGGTTTGGTTTGAACGCGCCGGGGATCTCCTTCACGAGCCGGTCGCTGACGCTGTAGTACGACTCGGGGCTGTCCGCCGGGACGGACGTCGGCGTCATCACGATCTCCGCGCCGTATGCCCGCAGCACGTCGATCTTGTCCTCGCCGACCTTGTCCGGCAGCACGAACACGCACCTGTAGCCGCGCTGCTGCGCGACCAGGGCGAGTCCGACGCCGGTGTTGCCGCTGGTGGGCTCGACGATCGTACCACCCGGCCCCAGCTCGCCTGAGGCCTCTGCCGCATCGATGATCCGCTTGGCGATGCGGTCCTTCGACGATCCCCCCGGG
>Ga0308157_10001347_pt1 | contig 52229 bp, 51 predicted proteins | sample PhyBR1_FD_201035 | JGI IMG/M metagenome (GOLD analysis project Ga0308157, IMG submission 201035) | Phyllosphere microbial communities from UC Gill Tract Community Farm, Albany, California, United States - DLSLB.R1 | ecosystem: Host-associated > Plants > Phyllosphere > Unclassified | place: USA...
ATAATAAGGGGTGCTTGGCATTTACCAAATTAACTTCAGCTTCTTTAGATATCTCAGGCATTTCGGCTTCAATATCCAAAGCAAAGAGTGCTTTTGCCCTTACAAAATCCAATTTTGTCAATAGGCCATGATAAGCAAATAACAAAGGAACATGAGGTCTGAGTTCATTTGTTAAAGCCGTTAAAATCCTAACAATTTCCCTTCTTCTTTCAAACTCAAGGTCCCTGACCTTATTGTTAAGATGAAAAACTTCTTCAGGTTCAATATAAGCTGTTTGACCGGTAGCTGATTCATCATGGATCAATCCTTTAACCTTCCGTTTATTCTCCGCTAAGATTGGAATACAAAGCCTCCCATCCCTGATTGTCAGACTGCCATCTGCAGTCCAGCCATTTTGCTGCGCTTGTTTATAAACAGAATCCAGGCGTTTCCGTGCATCCTGCTCAGCTCTACTGATTTGCTGTGTTATATCAAGTAAAAGCTTGGACGCATTATCCTTTATTTTCCCTCTTTCATCAATAATCTGTTCAATACTTCTAAGGATATTCTTTTCAATAGGAAGATGTTCGAACAGCAATTCTAGATTAGGATATTGCTGAGCTCGGTCATTAAAATATCGAATTACCGCATATACGGTTCGTAATGAAAGCAATATTCTATGGAACTCATCTTCCAAAAGGAAGGAGCCCTCTACTTTAGCTTTCTCAATAATGGATTTTATAGGATAGAAATGATCAACGGGTAATGCTGCATCATGTTCCAATAAGTTTTTAAACTCGTGGGTTTGTCTTAAGAAACGGTCTATTAAATCCAGCTTCATTTGCGGTTGGATTTTGTTCACCATTTCCTTCCCCGACTCACTTAAGCATTTTACTTTAATGAGCTCTTTTATTTCTATAAATCCTAACTTTTCTGCTGCGTTTTGTGGATAGATCATTTTTTACTTTACTGTACTTTCATAGGTCTAACCCTTGGTTTTCTTACCGGTTTCAGATTTTCGTCTCTACGCTGAAATATAGAAGTATCTATTTTTTCTTGTAGTTGCATTTCTACCGGCATTTCCTGCACCGGAGTTTCTGTTGCAGGAACAGTGGGTATATTTGGTACAACAGGTGGCGCGACAGCTTTATTCTCTGGTTTCTGTAAAAGGTTCTTTTCCCAGAAACGCATCAGCCCTACGGGCTCATACAACCTTCTTGTGCGTTCGGCAATGGTAAGTTCTGATGAATCAGCTGCTGCATTTATAATTCTGTTGTTCATGACTTCCAAATTTCTTTGCAGGCGAACCACCCGATTGATACTATCTTGTGTGATAATGTTCTTAAGTGAATCTTGACTATAAAAATTACGTTCTTTTTTTTCCAGATTCTTCACCACTTCATCATAAACCTTTACTGTTAAACCAGGGTTTCCATAATAATAGTTAATGTTTTTATTAAATGAGGAGGAGTCTATTCCAAATTTGGTAAATAACTCTTCATACAATGGATCTATAACTTTCTTGGCACTATCTACCGGGATATTTGCGATATAACCGTCCAAGATATGCACTTCCGACATAAGCTCAACCATATCTTGCTGAGACAAAATACCTTCAGGAACCTGCTTTTTGCAGGAAATGCTTATAAAAAACAAAGGAAGTAAACCAAGTATTAATCGATGCATTTTGTAAATTTGTACAAAAATACGGAAAAGCTTGCACATAGCTTTCCTAAATTAATCAAAGCGAATCCTTTTCAATATGAGTATAGCATCAAATATCACTGACTTACAAAAAGAACTTAACCCAATCGGTGTTCAATTAGTCGCCATTTCAAAAACCAAACCCAATGAAGAATTAATGGAAGCTTATGAAGCTGGTCAGCGTATCTTTGGGGAAAACCAGGTACAAGAACTTGTCGCCAAATACGAAGCTTTACCAAAAGATATTGAATGGCATTTGGTTGGCCACCTGCAGACAAACAAAGTAAAATACATCGCTCCCTTTGTTAGTTTGATTCATTCAGTCGATTCCTTAAAAATTCTTTCAGAAATCAATAAACATGCAGCAAAGCATAATCGCATTATCGATTGTCTATTACAAATATATATTGCCGATGAAGACACCAAATTCGGGCTTGATCATGCTGAGGCAATTGAATTATTGCGTAGTGAAGAATTTAAAGAACTTAAAAACATTAGGGTTCGAGGCTTAATGGGGATTGCTAGCAATACAGAAAATGAAAAGATCGTCAAAGAAGAGTTTTATGAACTTAAAATGTTTTTTGATGGGATAAAGACAACCTATTTCCGTAAGGTAGCTACTTTTGATATTCTTTCAATGGGAATGTCCGCTGACTATAAATTGGCAATAGAACAAGGAAGCAACATGGTGAGATTGGGAAGTACTATCTTTGGAAAAAGAATAATCAAACATTTTAAAGCAAAATAATGGGAATAACCATAAGAAATGCAATAAAAAAAGATTGTCCAAGACTACTAGAACTAATCAAGGAATTAGCATTGTTTGAAAAAGCACCAGAAGAAGTAACGGTAAGCATGGAAGAGTTTGAAGATGCCGGTTTTGGTGATAAACCTGTTTGGTGGGCTTTTGTCGCTGAATCGGAAGGGATAATTGTCGGAATGTCTTTATATTATATCCGATACTCTACCTGGAAGGGCAGACGATTATATTTAGAGGATATCATTGTTACCGAAAGCATGAGAGGGAAAGGTTTTGGTAAGGATTTATTGGATCATACAATAAACTACGCCAAGGAGAATGGTTTTTCCGGAATGATGTGGCAAGTATTAGACTGGAATCAGCCTGCCATAGATTTTTATAAAAAATATGACACAAAGTTTGACGAGGAGTGGATCAATGTTAGCATCAATTTTTAATAGCAAAGAAATCTGTTTTTTATCGGTGCTAATAATAGCAACCGCATCAGCATGCCAAAGTAATAAAACAGATGGTTCTCATAAACCCAAGCAAACAATGGGGCAAGCGAACGATACGTTGAGGTATGAAGAAAAAAGTATTAAAGAACTCAGTCCATATTTTGCAGAAAGAGATGGTGATATAGACACGACCTATGTAGAGGTTTCTTATCCTTCATTTATCGATAGCGGCATGAATAAAATCGTTAATGAAAACATTTTATTAGAAGGTGAAGAAAATCTAAATCAATATATTGATAATTTCCTTGAAGGATATGGCAATTTTGTGGAGGAAAATATTGTAGAATATCCATTAGCTTGGTACAAGGTGACGCATATAAAAGTGGAACTTAACAGTCCACAAATAGTAATGCTTAAGAACTTTACCTACGAATTTTCGGGAGGGGCGCATGGAAATTCTTTTGAGCTATGGAATGTGTATGATGTACAGAATTATCGAAAATTACCATTGAATACATTTATTTCTGAGAATAAGATGAAAGAATTTACTAAAATTGCAGAAAAATTCTTTCGTGCGGAGGAAGGGTTATCAGACACAAGCAGTCTAGAGAATGGTTATTTCTTTGAAAATGACACTTTCGCTCTGCCAGCAAATTACGGAATATCCACTGAGGGAATTGTTTTTCATTATAACCCTTATGAAATTAAACCGTATGCTGCAGGTACCACTACAATTACTATCCCTTATGAAGAGATTCAAGATTGTATGACTCAAACAGGCAAGAATTATATAAATAAGGTTAAAAAATATTTTAATTCAATTCAGTAGTATACATGCAGGTATTTAAATTTGGGGGGGCCTCCGTTAAAAGTGCAGAAAACATAAAGAATGTAGTATCCATTGTTGAGAAATATAGAAATTCTCCACTTCTGATCGTGGTTTCAGCTATAGGTAAGACCACAGACAAGTTAGTTAAAATTACAGAAAGCTATTTGAATCAGGATTCTGAATGTTTTATGCTCCTAGAAAGTTTGAAGCAAGATCATTTTAATATTTTAAATGAGCTATTCCCTGATCATAACCACCCTGTATACGATGATATTGCAAATACCTTCGTTGAAATTGAATGGATTTTGGAAGAGGCTCCTCAAGACGATTACGATTATCTTTATGATCAAATTGTATCGGTTGGGGAATTACTTTCTACCAAAATAGTTGCCGCATACTCCTCACACCAAGGCGTTCCTACCCAATGGGTGGATGCCAGAGATTTTATCATGACAGACAACACCTATCGTGAAGGAAAGGTAGATTGGGAGAAAACTGAAGAAAAAATCCGAAAAGAACTACCAAGCATCTTAGATGAATATATTATTGTTACGCAGGGTTTTATCGGTTCTACCTCTGAAAACTTTACCACAACCTTAGGAAGAGAAGGTTCTGATTATTCCGCTGCCATATTTGCAGCAAGTTTAAATGCCGAAAACATAACGATTTGGAAAGATGTTCCGGGAGTATTAAATGCGGATCCTAAATGGTTTGACAAAACGGAATTGATACCGGAACTCTCTTACACGGATGCGATTGAATTGACTTACTATGGTGCAACAGTAATCCACCCTAAGACCATTAAACCATTACAAAATAAAAAAATAACATTAAACGTTCGTTCATTTGTAAATCCTGAAGAACCTGGTACACAAATTAAAACGACCAACCAAACATTGCCTGTTCCATCTTTTATATTTAAAGTAAATCAGGTCTTTATCAATATACAACCAAGAGACTTCTCTTTTATCGTGGAAGATAATTTGAGTCATATATTTGATGCTTTTCACCAGAACCGCATCAAAATTAATATGATGCATAACTCAGCTATCAGCTTCTCGGTAAGTGTTGATGATACCGGTGAAAATGTATTGAATCTATTGGAACAATTGAAGAAAAGGTATAAAGTTTCAGTTGCAACAGGCTTAGAATTAATTACTATTCGTTATTATAATCAGGAAACTATCGATCGAGTATTATTAAATAAGGAAATTATTCGCGAACTTAAGGATAGTTATACTTGCCAAATGCTTGTGAAAAACAAAGATGAATAAACACATTTTAGAAAAGGATGTACAACAATTCATTAAAGCTAATCGGGAAAAATCTCCTACAGAAATAGCTTTAAAGAAAAGTCCTTTCTCAAATGTGAGCTCTGCAGAATTGGCTTCTCAGATAGATGGCTGGCAACGCAGTGTACGAAAATTGCCAACCTGGGCTTTTAGCGAGGGTATCTATTACCCTGACAAAATTAACTTGGAACAGTGTTCCTCCGAACATACTGCTTTAATTAAACAAACTCTAATTGCCAAAGGAAGCCGTGTAATTGATCTTACTGGTGGCTTTAGCGTAGATAGCTGTTATATTGCCCAGGAAGCAAAAGAAGTAATCCATTGTGAGATTAATCATAAATTATCGGAAATTGTGGCTTATAATGCGACAGTTTTAAGAGTGCCCAACCTTATATGTAAAGCATTAGACGGCATTGAATTATTACAAGCATCTGAAGACAATTCTTTTGATTATATCTACGTTGACCCTTCCAGACGAGTAAACCAAGGAAAAGTTTTTCTTTTGGAAGACTGTGAACCAAATATCGTTCAACAGCAGGATCTTTTTTTTAGAAAGAGTAAATATGTGATCAGTAAATTATCCCCTCTTTTAGATATAAGCACTGCTATATCAAGCTTAAAACATGTCAAATATGTTTATGTAATCAGCTTGGATAATGATTGTAAAGAACTTTTATTTATTCAAGAAAGAGGATTCATTGGAGAACCTAGAATTAAAGCAATTCGTCTTTTTCAAGATCAACTTCAGACTTTTGAATTTACGTACAATGAAGAACGCGGTACTTTAAGTAGATTTTTAAAACCTCAACATTATCTTTATGATCCTGATGTCGCTCTTACAAAAGCAGGAGCATTTAAAAGTGTCGGGAAATATTTTGGCCTGGGAAAGATACATCAACACGCTCATTTATATACATCTGAGGTTTATAATCCAAATTTCCCGGGTAGGATTTTTGAAATTAAACAGGTTCTATCCTATTCAACGCTAAAAAAGAATAATCCCTATAAGCAGGCAAATATTGCAACCCGTAATTTCCCTGAAAAAGTAGAGGTAATCCGAAAAAAATATAAGATTAAGGATGGCGGAAATATTTATCTGTTTTTCACAACAGACATTAACAATCAACTCATTGTCATCGAAGCTCATAAAAAATAGTTAACATAATTTATTACATAATAACTCTGTTAACTATCCTGATATCTAACTTATCCTTTTTAATAAAGTCTTATACAACTTGTAGCCTAACCTCTGTTTGCCAAGGAAATCCTGATATACCCTTTCCTTTAAGCCTTTTGATCACTTGCGCAGTATGATGTTGAATGTGTCTGATATTATTGACATGAAATTCTAATCGAGAATAAGGATACCATTCAAATCCGGAATCGAATTCTAATAGATATATTGACAAGAGTATGTCAGTAACAAATCGCTAACTATTTATATTATTTTAACAAATGTAAATCTCTTCTTATTATGAATTGCGGATTTTTGCAAGGTCAAAAAAAATACAAAAAGATTTAATCAATAGATGATGAATAAAATGTTAACGAAAAATTCAGTTATACGACTAGTAATAATATGGTTAGTTGTTTTATTGTTTATGCTTTTTGAAGAAGATATACAAAGTTATTATAGCAATAATTTTGCTGCAATTGGAATCTTTTTGTTGGTTCTCATTACCATCATTGTTGCTGCTTTTGGCGTAGTAAAGGAGGCTGATGTCTTAGCCCATAAATTAGGTGAGCCTTATGGCACTTTAATACTAACTCTTTCCATTGTTTCTATTGAGGTAATTTTAATTGCAGCTATGATGTTTGGACCAGAGGAAAACCCAACTATTGGTAAGGATTCTATATTTTCTGTCATGATGATTATTATGAACTTAGTGTTAGGACTCTGCATCTTACTAGGCGGATTAAAGCATGGAGAACAGGAGTATAACTCTCAAGGTGCAATAGGTTATCTATCCATGATTATTATGCTTGGAGGAATATCAATGATGCTTCCAAACTTTATCGTTGGTAATGGGAATGGTGAATTTACAAGTTGGCAGGCAGGTATTATCTCAGGTTTAGTTATCCTTCTATATACAGTATTTTTAGCGTTCCAGACCAAAGGTTATAAACATTTATATATCCAGCCTATGCAGGGGGATATGGAGGTTTCTTATAAGAGTAGAAGTTTTATTAATCAGAATCAAAAAAATATAAATGTAGTTATTAGTAAAAAGGAAATCCTGTTACGGACCTTATTACTTTTAGCTATGATTTTGCCAATCGTTTTATTATCCCACAATCTAGCAAGCTTAGTTGATTATGGGGTTAAGGAATTGAATCTACCGCCATTATTAGGTGGTCTATTAATTGCAATTATCGTGTTTACACCTGAGTCCATGACAGCTGTTAAAGCCGCCATCAACAATGAATTTCAACGAGCAATAAATTTATGCCATGGAGCTTTTGTATCAACGGTAGGACTAACTGTTCCGGCAGTATTAATTATCGGATTAATCGCCAATAAAACTGTTCGTTTTGGCTTGACTTCCACTGAAACTATCTTGTTTATCATCACCTTAATATTAAGTATGCTGTCTTTTTCGGGAAAGCGTACTGTTCCTTTTATCGGAATCATGCATCTAGTATTATTCATAGTATTTGTAATGCTAATTTTTATTCCCTAAAATAAAAACGGATAGCTTTAATAAAAAGCTATCCGTAAAGATCTTACCTATTCCAGTGAAATCTACCTCATTTCATTTCTTCTCAAAAAGTCTTTGATAATTTGTGGTAAAACTCAATTAAATAAAATTAGTATTCTATTTCAATTAGAGATTTTAGGGGAATTAGAATCCCATGTTTAATTTGAAGATATTTATCAGTTAAAGACCATACGGTAGTTTCAATTCTTTTCGGACCATCCTCCGTATTGAAAACGATGGTGGTTTTCGATTTGAATTCATTTCCCAACCGCAAAGCGCTTTGCAGCTTATTCGAAAATTGGTTTGTTTTATCAATTTCGGCGGGGATAATTCTGAATTTATCTACGTCTTCTTTTTCAATTAGTGTTCCTGTCATTCGTCAATTAATTAAACGGTTTATAAAGGTTAACGTTAATTTATAAATTAATATATATTTCAGCAAGATTTTAAAGCAGAATATTAAATTAGTTACATTTGCATTATATTCAGAAATACATAAATGAGCATATTCGAAAAGGAATGGATATTGAATTTTACTCAATGCTATCCTAATGGACAATTAAAATTCAGTGAACTAAATAATATTCTACAAGTAACGGCAAGTGAGCATGCCGAAATCATTGGCTTCGGTTATAAAGCCATGTTTGAGGTAAGACAATCCTGGGTTCTAAGCAGAATGCTAATAGAAATCGATCGACTTCCTAAGTACACTCAAAACGTGAAAGTACGCACCTGGATTCAGGACTTTACCGGAAATAGATCTATTCGTAATTTTCAATTATTATTTAATGATGAGGTAATTGTTTCTGCTAGCAGTTTATGGGCAGTCTTCAATATTAAACTGCGTAAAGCAGATACTTTGGCTTTAAGTACGGATCATATGATATTCCATAGGGATCGAATTGCTACTAAAAATAATGTTGAGAAAATTGATGGTAATTTATCATTTGACCTACGCTGCAACTATAAAGTTAAATTATCTGATTTAGATATAGTAAACCATGCAAATAATGTAAAATATATGGAGTGGTGCTTTGATGCAATGGATCCGAAAGATATATTATCCGGAAATATTCGTATGTTGGAAATGAATTTCCTCAAGGAATTAAATTATGCTGATGAAGTCAGTATCAAGGAAAATAACAATACGACTTTCACGATAGAAAAGGATGACAGGACTCATTTTTTGATGAGGGTAACACGATAGTTTTTTGTAACAAAATAGAAAAGCCCCAAAATTGGGGCTTTTCTATTTTGTTAAATGGGATGGAATTATAAAGCCCAAGCCTTATCACCTTTTTTGTAAGGGTAGTTACCATCAAATTTTCCTGGAATTTTAACGTAGCGTAATGCTTGTTTCATTCCTACTTCGGAGGTAAAGAAACCTGTTAAGGTTAATTGTTTTAACATCGTAAAGAAGTGATTTGAATCTTCATCTTTCTTCTTCCCTTGGTATTCTTTAGCTTCCTTATCGTATTTATTTACAAATTGTAATTTTTCCTCAGCAGAAAGTTCCATGAATCCTTTATTGAATTCTTTTTTAGCTCGGTCATCTACGTCATTGAAACCTTCTAAAAATGCTTTCTGATCCTTTTCTTCATAACAATCGCGGATCATTACAGGAATAAACTCTCCTACCCCTGCTTCTTTAGCTCCGGGGGTGGATGTCTTAGGAAGAATCGCTTCAGCTAATTCACCTAGGAAATCAGGTGCATTACCTTCGAACAGCGATGCAACCTCCTTTGAAGCTGGTCTAGTACAACCTTGAAGAAACAAGTTTGCACCGATTACAGAACCTCCAACGATGAACGCAACGTTTTTTAATGCCTCTCTTCTGTTCATTGTTTTTTTATTAGATTGTATAATTAATATCCCAACCTTGACGGTATGTACGTTTAATAAACTGGTTAACGACATCAAAGTTAGTTACCTTCATGTTTTCATTATCCCATAATAGCTTTAAGTTACGGCCTGGATATCCACCATCAACACGTAAATCAGCTCCACGGATCGCTAAATTTGCCATTAATAGGGCTTCAGTTAGAGGACCAGAAATTTCAAATGGTGCACTCACCTCTTTTTTACCATATCCGGCAATACAAGCCTCAACCCACTGCGCATAGTGACCGCCAGCACCTCCAGGAACACGAGCATATTTCAATGCTACATTCTCTTTTCTAGAAGTAGGAAGAAGACGTGCATTATCACCATAAGTATCAGCAAGGATTTTACCTTTTGTTCCAACCATTAAAATACCATTTCCACCATCACCGAAGATTTCGTTTGGTTCTAGCTCTTCAGGACGTGCAGGTTGAATACCGCCATCCATCCAGTGAAGGGTAACAGGTCCAGCTGTTCTTGTTGCTTTAGGGAAAGTCATTGTAGCATGACTAGACGGAGGACAACTTTCAGGGAAGTACCCACGTTTGAATTCATCTACATACACCGAACCCACAGAAGCCTGTACATCCTGTACATACGACAATCCTAATACGCTAAATGGAACTTCTAACAAGTGACAGCCCATATCTCCAAGAGCACCGGTTCCATAATCCCACCAGCCTCTCCAATTAAACGGCACTAATTTATCTACGAAGTCTTTTTGAGGTGCAGTACCTAACCATAAATCCCAGTCTAATTCTTTTGGAATAGAGGCTTTTTGAGTAGGCCATGAAATACCTTGAGGCCAAACAGGACGGTCAGTCCAGCAGTATACCGTATGAACATCTCCTATTAAACCTGCTTCGTACCACTCGCGAGCTATTCTTGGACCATCATTTGATGCCCCTTGATTACCCATCTGAGTTACAACTTTATATTTTTTTGCAGCATCTGTCAAAACCCTTGCTTCCCATACATCGTGAGTCAATGGTTTTTGAACATACACATGTTTTCCTAACTGCATTGCTGCCAATGCTTGAATGGCATGGTTATGATCCGGAGATGATACGGAAACAGCATCAATATTTTTGTGCTCTTTGTCTAACATCTCACGGTAATCTTTATAATATTTAGCTTTTGGAAAACGCTTTACAGAATTAGCAGCTCTGCGATCATCTACATCACAAAGGAAAGCTATGTCTGCTTTTCCACTATCATGGAACGCTTTAATATCGCTTTCACCTTTTCCGCCAACTCCTATTCCTGCTACTACTAGTTTATCACTTGGTGAGGTGAATCCAGTCCCCCCTAGAACATGCCTAGGTACAATACTGATTCCAGCTGCTGCGATTGCAGAATTTTTTATAAATTCTCTTCTCGAATTATTCTTACTCATAATATTGGGTTTAGTCTATTATAAATTACCTTTTTTCAATTCACTCACAGCAAAATCAACTGCTCTTGCTGTTAATGCCATATAAGTTAAGGATGGGTTAACACATCCGGCAGAGGCCATAGCTGCTCCATCCGTAACAAACACATTTTTAGCATCCCATACCTGGTTATTGCCATTCAAAACAGAAGATTTTGGATCTCTACCCATTCTCGCTGTTCCCATCTCATGGATTCCCATTCCGAAACTATAACCACTATCATATGTATTTACGTTCTTCACACCGATTGATTCAAGCATTTCTTTCATCTCTTCGGTCATGTCTTTACGCATTTTGTTCTCATTATCTTTGATTTCCATGTCCATTGATAAAACAGGTAATCCCCATTTATCTTTTACAGTTTTATCTAATGAGATTTTATTTTCGTGATATGGAAGGATTTCTCCAAATGCGGTAAATCCTACACCCCAATTTCCTGGTTCACAGGTTGCATCCTTCCATGCACCTCCTACCTGCATCTCAGCAATCTCACCCGACCAACGGCCACGGCTACCTGAACCTTGGTATCCAAATCCACGAACATAATCACGCTGCTTGGTATCACTAGGTATATTTACAAAACGAGGTACATATAATCCTGTCGGACGTCTACCAAACTGATATTTATCCTCATAACCTTCAACAGTACCACCGGCACCTAAACGGAAATGGTGATCCATAGCATTGTGGCCTAGTTCGCCACTACTACTTCCTAATCCACCTTCCCAAACATCAGTAGCTGAATTCATTAGAACCCACGTTGAATTGAATGCTGATGCACAAACAAAAATCACCTTTGCAAAAAATTCATAGGTTTGATTTGTTTCAGCATCAATGATTTCAACACCTTTTGCTTTTTGGGTATCCTTATCGTAAATAATTTTTGTAACGATTGAAAACGGTCTTAACGTTAAATTACCCGTCTTCATTGCAGGCGGCAATGTGGAAGACTGTGTGCTAAAGTATCCTCCAAAATTACAACCTAACCAACATTGGTTTTGATATTGACAATTGATACGTCCGGTATGCGGTTGAGTAATGTTTGCTGTCCTACCCATGATAAAGTGACGAGTGCCACCATATTGCTTTTTCAAACGCTCTGCAAGATCTTTTTCTACCACATTGAAATCCATAGCTGGTAAGAAATCTCCGTCAGGAAGAACATCTAATCCATCACGGTTACCAGATATACCTGCCCATTTCTCAGCATAACTATACCAAGGAGCAATATCCTTATAACGAATCGGCCAATCTGTACCATGTCCGTCTTTCAAGTTTGCTTCAAAATCTAAATCTCCAAGTCGATAACTCTGACGTCCCCACATTAATGAACGACCCCCGACATGATATCCTCTAAACCAGTCGAAACGTTTTACCTCTGTATAAGGACTTTCTTTTTCATTAACCCAGAAATCCAGGTTCTTTTCATTTAATGGATAGTCACGCTTAAGAACCGGATAATCTTTCTCCATCTGTACAGTTCTACCACCTCTATGCGGATATTCCCATGTGTCTTTGTTGGCATGATAATCCTTTACGTGTTCCACATTGCGACCACGCTCTAACATAATTGTTTTCAAGCCTTTCTCAGTAAGCTCTTTGGCAGCCCAACCCCCACTGATTCCGGATCCGATAACAATTGCATCATATACATTATTTTCCACCATTATCTTTTAAAATTTATTAGTTTTCAGTTTGTGTTTGAATAGTTTCTTTTTTGAAAAATAGCATGAAAATGATCATGACTATAAAGGCAATTCCTGCTGGAACAACCCATAATTTATTCCAGAACAATGCTAGATCTGTAGTTTTAAAATTAACATACATATCACTTACGTATCCAGCAACCCAGAATCCGATTAATTGACCCACTCCATATGTAGCCAATGTAATCAACCCTTGAGCAGCGCTCTTATTTTCTTTCCCTGCTTTTGAATCTGTATAAATTTGTCCTGAAACAAAAAAGAAATCATAACAGATACCATGTAAAGCTATACCTATTAAAAGCATGAACGTATATTCACCGGCATTCCCATATGCAAATAATACATATCGTAGTACCCATGCCAACATTCCTAGTAAAATGGTATTCTTAAAACCAAATCGAGTAAAGAAAACAGGTAATAGTAATAAACATAAAGCTTCTGATATTTGACCAATGGTCATTTTTCCGGTAGCATTTGCCAATCCGATTTCTGTCAAGAATGGATTTGCATATTGATAGTAAAATGCTAATGGAATACATATTAAGATTGAACAAATAAAGAAAACCAAGAAATTACGGTCTTTCAATAATTTAATTGCATCCAATCCTAAAATTTTAGAGATACTTTCTTTCTCTCCGGATTTCTTATCAATTACAGGAGGAGTTTTTGGGAGCGTAAAGGAGAATAAGCCTAACACTAATGAAGCTACTGCAGCCATCATGAAAGTATTTCTTAATAAACCATCTTGTAAGCCTTGTTCAGAATCCCATTTAAATAAATACGAAATAGAGAGTCCGGCAATTATCCAACCAATTGTTCCCCAAATACGAATAAAAGAGAATTCCTTCTCCGGGTTCTTCATCTGTCTAAAGGATACTGAATTCACTAAGGAGAGCGTTGGCATATATAGAATCATATAGCCAAGTACATAAGGAAAAAAATTGGCAATTGATTCACTTTTGAACAGTTGATACATTAAAAAAGCACCAACCAAATGTAAAACTCCAAGAATTCTTTCAGCATTGAAATAACGGTCGGCAATCATGCCGATAATAAATGGAGCAATAATGGCTCCCCATGATTGTGTGGAGAATACATTTGCAATCTCCAGTCCCGACGCTTTTAAGTTGTTTCCAAGAAATGTTCCCAGCGTCACGAACCACGCTCCCCAAATGAAAAATTCGAGGAACATCATAAATGATAATTTAAATTTAATAGATGAAGACATTATTTAAGGTTTATTATTAAATCTTGCAATTTAAAGATATATATAAATTAGTAATATTAAAGTTTCATAACGAATTTGTTTCAATACTAAAAGCGTTTAGCATTAGAACGAATCCACCTCTCTATAGGCTTTAACTAAGGTCTCCTCACCTTCTTTTCCGGATTTTGACATGCCGTGTTCCATGCCAATTATCCCTTTATATCCTTTCTCGTACAACCATTTAAATAGGTTTTTGTAATTTATTTCTCCTGTTGTAGGCTCCTTTCTACCCGGATTATCACCGACTTGAACATAACCAATTTCACTCCAGCATAAATCCATCAAAGGAATTAAATTCCCTTCATTTTTTTGTTGGTGATATACGTCATAAAGAATTTTACAAGATGGACTATTTACTGCTTTACATATTTCATACGTTTGATCTGTAAAACGTAAGAAAAGATCAGGAGTATCACTTAATGGCTCTAATACCATTGTAATTCCATGGGGTTCGAATATTTCCGCACCTTTTCTTAAACCTTCAACGACATTTGCTGTTTGAACACCAATAGGAAGATTTCTAACATAATCTCCTGGTACTACTGTAACATGCTTGGCGTTACATCGCTTTGCAATTTCCACAGACTCTCTACAGCCTTTTAAGAACACATCAATATGTTCTTGTTTGCCAGCTGCCAAACTATTGGCACCGTTCCCGCCCTTTGGTACAACAAATACACCCATCACCATACCAAGCTTAGCTAATAGCTCGCCTATCTTCTTTTGCTCATCAACAGAACGACCGGGCATGCCATTATCTTCAATACCTCTGAAGCCTAAATCATACATATATTGAATTTCATCTAAGAAATTCTTACCTGCAGTTGCACTGAACATGCCTTGATGTGGTGCGTAGTTTAATTTGAAAGGTTGGTTTGCGGTTGCTTCCATTAAATTAGTAGGTTGATCTTTGGCAGAAAGTCCGTTAGAAATCAATGAAGCTCCTACCAATAGTGAACTATTTTTTAAAAAATCTGATCGTTTCATGTCAGGGTTAAGTTTATAAATTAAGTATTTAATCGGTTAGCAAATACTTCTGAAATCCTGAAGATTGGGCCTCTTTAATTTGTCCTTCTTCTAAATACATCAAATAAATATCAATTATATTTTTCGAATTCGCAAATGAAATCGCTTCTTCAGGTTTCATAGCCATGAAAACATTGTCATAAGCATCTGCATCTATGGCTGTATTGGCAATAACAGTTACCGATATCGTTTTTGATTTTAATGGATACCCTGTTTTAGGGTCAATATGATGTGAAAATTTGTAATCCTTTACTTGACGAAACTTCTCGTAACTACCTGAAGTCGTGACTGATTTATCTTTCAATTCTAAGATATAACTTCGCCCTTCACCTGCTACCTCTGGTCGCTGAACCAATACCTTAAAAGCAGTCTGATCAGGCTTAGTTCCATGCGTTCTTATCTCACCGCCTACCTCCACAATAAAATTTTCAATTTTATTTTTCATTAGATAATCATGAATCACATCAACTGTATATCCCTGAGCGATTCCATTCAGATCGACTTGAACTCCCTTAACCTTTTTTAGTAAGGTATTTCCTTTCAATCTTAGCTTTTGCATTCCAACATACGTTAAAGCTTGTCTTACAGTCGCTGAGTCTGGAATTCCTTCCACTTTATCAGTTCCGAATCCCCATAAATTAACTAAAGGCATAATGGTTACATCAAATAGCCCTTTGGATTCTTTAAAGATTTGAAAGGATCGCTTCATTACGGAAAGCATATGTGGATCCAACTCCATCTTTGAAACCACAGATTCATTGAACTTTAAAATGTTCGAACCCTGTTGATATAGAGACATAGATTGATCTATGACTGCAAAAATACTATCAATCGATTCTTTCGAAATGGTATTACTTGGGGAATAGTAGGTTATATTGTAGGTAGTACCTTGAGCTCTTCCAAAAAGCTCGTGTTTCTGTAAAGCTGAAATTGGTTGCTGAGCATAAGAACAGCAACCAATTAATATAAATAGGATAGAATTACAGATTCTTATCACTATTAGATATATTTTTCTACGTTAATACCAGGCTCTGGCACAGGATAAAAGCCATCTGCATTTGGTAAAATTTTAGGATTAGCATCCCAAGCAAATTTTTCCGGCATCAAATCGATATTGGAAGCCATTGCTCTGTCCCATTTAATTACTTCGCCTGTATAACAAGCTATTCTACCGATAATACCACATAATGAACTGTAAGCTCCATATTCAGCATTATCAAATTTATATTCACCTTTGGCAATTGCCTCAAAAAGCTCTTTGTGTTCTTGTTGATAAGGATTTGGATTTCCTTTACCATCATGACGATAAATCTCTTTTCCATTGGCATCCCATAGTATTGCCTGATTATTAGCCGAAACATACATTCTACCTTTCGTAGCTTGGAATGTTTCATCTACACGGTTAGAGATTCCTTCAAAATGTCTACACTGGCTATATACAACTGCACCATCATCATACGTTAATTCTATCGCAAAATTATCATAGATTTCGCCATATTCTTTACCTGTACGATGAGCCCTACTTCCAGTACCCTGGATAGAAACCGGATATTTTCCTTTCACCCAGTTCGCAATATCAATATTATGAACATGTTGTTCAACAATATGATCACCACATAACCAATTGAAATAATACCAGTTACGCATCTGGTACTCCATCTCTGTTTGACCTGGTTTACGAGGTCTTACCCATACCCCACCGGAGTTCCAGTATACCTGTCCAGATACTACATCTCCGATCGCACCGTCATGTACTCTTTGTATAGCTTCACGGTAGTTTGTTTGATAACGACGTTGCAAGCCTACTACTACATTCAGTTTCTTACGTTTAGCTTCTTTCGCTGTCTCCAAAACACGACGTACTCCTGGAATATCTGTAGCTACTGCTTTTTCCATAAATACATGCTTTCCTTGTTTTATAGCTTCTTCGAAATGTAATGGACGAAATCCCGGAGGAGTAGTTAATAAGACAACATCAGCTTCTTTCATTGCATCAATATACCCCTCAAAACCAACATATTTGCGACTATCAGGTACATCAATTTTATCTCCAAATTTTTCCTTAAGCGTATCGTACGTCTTATCTAGGTTATCTTTAAATGCATCGGCCATTGCAACTAATTTAATATTTTGACCTGACGCAAATGCATCAAATGTAGCTCCTGTTCCACGACCACCACAACCGATTAAGGCTATTTTAATAACATCGGATCCTGCCGCAAAAACACTGCTCACTGATCCGCTTGTTAAGGCCGCAGCACCTACGAGGGTAGATGAGCTTTTTATAAAATCCCTACGTTTTAAACTTTCCATGAAATTAGATTTAAATTGAGTTTATTAATAAAGGTTTAAGTTATTTAAAAATCTTTGATTGGAGCTTTATCATAATACTCCATAATTTGCTCGTGACTAGGCTGTTTCAATGGTCTAACTAAACGCATACCTACAAAGGGTGCTTCCGGAAACCACCAATTAGACTTCGGGATTTGAGGATCCAACTGCTTCCAGAACGGATCTGATGCTCCTCTGGATGCTGATCGTAAATCAATTGGTTCACTTTCAAAAGATCCTCCACGCACAACATGTGGGTACAATTTTGTAGGAACATTTACCGGATTATCTGCAACCTTATCAGCTGTTGTTTTATAAAATTCAGCATCATATTGATCATAAGTCCACTCCGAAACATTTCCTAACATATCGTATAAGCCCCAAGGGTTTGCTTTCTTAGACCCAACTTTCTCCGTTTTTCCATCAGAATTTTCTTTATAAACTGCATATTCTGCTAATTGAGCTAGATCATCACCAAAAAAGTATTCTGTTTCAGCACCTGCCCTACAAGCATACTCCCATTCAGCCTCTGTAGGTAATCTGTAAAAAACACCTGTTCTTACATATAACCATTTACAGAATTGAATTGCATTATAATGAGTCATTGCTAAAGCCGGTTTTCCATCTTTTCCGAATCCGAAAGTCATATCCAAGTAAGGTTTAGTAGGTCGGGTTACGGCATCTACCTCAGCAGGAATGTTTCCATCAGTAGATTTAGTTATTTCAAAGTCTTTATATAAAAATGGTTCAAATATATTCCAGGTGACTTCATAGGTTCCCATCCAAAATGGATCTATTTTAACTTTATGTAATGGTTTTTCATCAGCATTAGAAGATTTTGAACTCCCCATATTAAATTCACCTCCAGGAATAGCTTCCATAGTGAATTCTAAACTTGTACCTTCAATCTTTTGCGTATAACGCTCTACTTTCTCCTGAGCATTAGACAATTGTATCCCTGCTAATAAAGCAAAGAATAAAACTCTCTTCATAAATTATGATAATTGTATTAAAACCCTAAAATTACTAGTATATATTTTAATATATTCCAATAAAGATAAACATTTATCTAATGATTTTAATAACATTTAGGTTACATAAGTAATGCATTAAGTATTTTAAAACATATATAAGTAGTTAATAGTCCCAGGGGAATACTTAAACCTATAATTGAATTTCCAACCTTTGAATTTAGCTTAAATTGACTTAATATAATACTGGTAGCCACCAAACTAGGCATAGCCATCTCAAAAATAGATACCTGAATAATTTCTCCCCTAACACCTATCCATAATGCAAGTAAAATTATAATTGCGGGTGCAATTATTAATTTATAAATAAGTGCATAAGTAATATTCGGAATTTCACTTTTCACGATAGAAAAGTTCAATTGTAAACCTATAGAAAACAAAGCTAGTGGAGAAACAGTGGAGCCTATAATCTTAAAAAAATCGTCTAAAAAACTCAAATCTATAATCCTCGGTACAATAAGGGCAAGAACACAACCTATCAAAGGAGGAAAGGTAAAAACCCTTTTCAAGATAAATTTAAAATCCACTGACTTATTCCTTTTCAGGCTTCCTTTCATAGCTACCACCACACCAACTGTGGAGAGTAGAAAAAAAGTCATTTGATCACTTACAATTCCTATTGGCAATGCCTCTACTCCGTAATAAGCCGTAATTAAAGGAAATCCTACAAATGAAGTATTGCTCAATCCGGCAATCAACATTAGGGTGTGAGATGTTCGCTTGGATAAATTTGAAACCTTTTCTATACCATAAAAAAATAAGATTGAACCAGTAAATACGATAATTGGTACAATCATCGTGAATAACAGACTGTTATCCCAAGTAAGTTTAGGAAGAAAATTAAAGGATATAGCAGGGAGTCCAAAATAAAGAACCCAAGCATTCAATGCTTTATAACCATCTTTGGCTACCCAATTGAATTTTCTACTTATTATCCCGGCGGCTAGGCAAAAAATAATGAGGATAAAATTTGACACAGTTAATATTTTTCAAGCAGATTTTATCATTTTAAATAAAAATGACACAGCGCTCCTTTTAACGCTCAAAGTTATTACTATTTTTGACGTCTGATTAATAAATATCAATATTCTTTTTGCTGTGGCTAGACTTTATATTTTTGTTCTCGTACTCTTCATACCTCTATTGAGCAATGCACAATTTTCCGGTATTAAAGAAGAAATAAAAAAAAGCCCATTAATATTAGAATTAGAGGTGGAGAACGGTGGAATTCTTACGCAAAAAGGACTAAAATCTACTACCTACGAAGGAGCTTACTATAATGGATTAAACTTTAAAATCGGCTGGAAACAAAGAGCTAAGAAAGATCAGTACTACCAAATATATAATTATCCTATATACGGTATCGGACTCTATTCCAGTACATTTCATACGCCTATATTAGGTAGTCCATTCGCTATTTATGGATTTGTGCAAACCCCAATAGCCCCTAAGGAAACCAGTAAATGGAGTTATGATTATAGGATTGGCTTAGGGTTATCCGGAAACTTCGAACCCTACAATGAGCATGAAAATCCGTTGAATTTGGTTATTGGCTCTAAAAATAATGTTTTTATCGATTTAGGCCTACGTGCTCAATATCAAATCAGTCCACAATGGAAAGCAGGCGTAGGAATGGCTTTTCATCATTTCTCTAATGGAGCATTAGCTTTACCGAATAAAGGTGTCAATTTAGTACCCCTTACAGTATCCGTAAATTATCAATTAAACCCTGATATTAAAATCACCCGCGATTCAATTCTTAAACCTTATAATAAAAAGATTCTATATCATATAAATTACGGTGTAGGATTGAAACAGTTAAGGAACGATCTTGATCAAAGATTCTTTAAAACGACGCTAAGTGCATATGCCAGCAGGCATGTCTCCTATAAATGGCGACTTGGAGCGGGACTTGATCTCTTTTACTCTTCTTCCGGTAACGATAGGGAAATTGCAGGTGATAAAAGCGGTGAGCTCAAATCAAAACTTTCCGGCGGACCTTCTTTTTATGTAGCCCATATATTAAATGAAAGATTGGTATTAAATGGAAATGTTGGATATTATCTCCATAATCAAAGTTTTAATGGCGAAATCAAACGATTTTTCCTCCGTGCCGGTGCCCGATATTATGTATACAAAAACATCAATACGGGAGTATCCATAAAAGCTCATATGGGGAAAGCTGATTTTATTGAGTGGACTGTGGGATATACTTTTAATAGAGATTCAAGTAATTAAAGAAACTTTTAAACTTGATTTGTGTTCCATAAACAAAATGAACAATCAGATGCATTTAAATTTTTCAGATAAAGTCATTTCTTTCAACAAGCAACTTAATTTCATAGGGGAACTTCCAAAAGATTATTATGTGATGAATCCATTCCTAGATAATCCGGAAACTTTGCAAGTTATGACCCAATTTTATCAGAAATATTATCAGGACAATAATCCTAGAAAATTTATTATTGGAATTAACCCCAGTCGACACGGGGCTGGCATTACAGGAGTCCCTTTCACGGATACAAAACGATTGGAAAGTGTATGTGGGATTAAGATGAAGTCCGCGAGAACGCATGAAATATCATCCGTTTATATGTATGACGTCATCGCTGAATATGGAGGAGCAGAATCATTCTACAACGACTTTTACATCAATTCGCCTTTCCCTTTAGCAATTATAAAAGAAACAAAGCCAGGGCAGTATATAAATGCTAATTATTATGATGATCCGGCCTTATTCAATAAATTAAAAGGATTTATGATAGAATCCTTGAAAAACCATCTGTCACTAGGTCTTGACCCTAATGAAGTCTTTGTCTTAGGAAAAAAGAATGCCCTTTATCTTGAAAAATTAAATAAAGAAGCAAATTTATTTAAGAAGTTAACTGTATTGGAACACCCGCGATTTATTCAGCAGTACAAATCAAAAGAAAAGCAATTTTATTTAGACAAATATATTATCGCTTTAAGAGGTCAAACTGAAATAACCTGATTCGCTGATACATTTCAGTATTAAATATTATTTTTTCCTGAAAATAATTAACTCATTAATCATATTATAAGTACATTTGCGCCATTCGAATACGCTTAATTTTTAAAAGTATTCCCTTCCATATCCTCTCTAAGGATACAATATGATTACACGAAAAATGGATAGAAAAAAAGTTATTCAGCAAAATTATTTCAAACTATTTACAATTTCCTTATTAGTTGGTTTATTGAGTTCAGTTCTTGCATCCGTATTAAGATATATTACAGAACATACTGAACATTTTATTTTCAACTATATATCTAAAACAAATAGCCTTTACTTTATTGTCTTACCCACCATCGGTATCACCATATTGTATTTTATGCGAAAACATTTATTTCAAGCACGCAAAAATAAAGGCATAACCGAAATCTATAACACAATTGATCGTAGAAAAGATCATCTCCCTTTTTTCAAAATCCCTTCCCACTTTATCCATGGATTTATAACTGTAATTTTTGGGGGTTCTACCGGAATAGAAGTTTCGACCGTTGTATCAACTGCTACGATAGGTAATGAACTTTACAAGAAAAACTTCTCTGCTAAACTTTATAAACGCGAGTTAATATGTGCTGCAACTGCCGCAGGTGTTGCCATTCTATTTTCAAGTCCACTTGCCGGGTTATTATTTGGAATAGAAGTTATCAGTAGAAAATTCAAGAAAACTATTTTAATTAGTTGTGTCGCTTCAACTTTGGTGGCAGCCATCTTCATCTACACTTTAGGAAATGAACCACTGATTCCTAAATATATAAATGATTGGAAATGGCACTCACTTCCATTCTTCTTTATTCTGAGTATTCTTGCAGGACTCTTTGCTGTCGGCTTCACGGTAATGGTTATTAAAATCAAAGGTATCTTTGGTAATATAACCAATAATTTCATGAGAGTTAATTTAGGCGCTTTGACCGTAGGGTTAATGATCTTCTACTTTCCTGCACTTTTTGGAGACAGCTATCATGGACTAAAGGAAGTAGTCAATTCTAGTTCTGTAACGATCCCTTATTTGTTATTGCTGGTCTTACTGAAACCATTAGCTGCATCTCTCACATTAGGAGCTGGAGGAGATGGAGGAGTTTTTGCACCTAGTATTGTAGCAGGAGCCTTTTTGGGATTTGCCATGGCTTTTTTCTGCCAAAACGTTCTACACATAGATGTAAACCCAATCAATTATGCGCTAATTGGAGCCGGCGCTGCCCTCTCTGCGGCAATCTATGCTCCTTTTACTTCTATTTTCTTAGTCTGCAATATTGTACCGAATGGCTACACGTTAATTATCCCATTAATTGTATGTTGTTTAATTTCTAAATATTTTGCCAAGAAAATACTTCCTTACAATGTTTACACATTTGATATGTATAAAGAAAGTATAAAAAAGACGCTTACCTAAAAATCTCCATCAAAAGTTAATCGTAATAATTATATCGACAAATTGCAAAGCAATTCTATACTCATTAAATTGCGTTATATTCATCGAAACTTAACCTATTACGAATTATAGCCATGAACAGATTTAGCTTCCCTCTTTCTATTGCTTTATTATTTTTTTGCACGCAATATCTCAAGGCCCAAGAGAAAATAATAATTAGTCATTTACCCTATATTCAGGCTTTAACCGATTCTACAGTCTCTATACTATGGACTACAAATAAAGATGCAATCGGATGGGTTGAATTAGCTCCTGATGACCAAACCCATTTTTATCAACAGGAACGTCCAAAATTATTTTCAGGCAAATATGGCTTTAAAGATGTCGGAACGGTTCACCAAGTAAATCTGAATGGACTAAAACCCGGAACGAAGTATAGGTATCGCGTTTATAATCAAGAAGTGCTAAAACACGAAGGAACAAAGGTTCAATACGGTGATTATGTCGCTACAAATGTGTATAGAGAACAGCCTTTAACCTTCTCGACACCGGCTCCAAAAGCAACAGTTTCCTTTGCGGTAATCAATGATATTCATGGCAAAAATGATGTCATGACCAACTTGATTAATCAGATTGATCTGGAAAATACAGATTTTATTGTATTCAATGGCGATATGGTTGATAACCTGTTAAACGAAGAGCAGATGTTTACTGGATTTATGGACAATGCGATTAAATTGTTTGCCAGCGAAAAACCTATGTATTACGCAAGAGGAAACCACGAAACCCGCGGTCCTTTCGCTGTGGCTTACCCTAAATATTTCCCTACAAGCTCAGGTGAATTATATTATATGTTTAATCAAGGAAATGCTTGCTTCGTCGTATTAGATTGTGGAGAAGATAAGCCGGATTCAGATATAGAATATTCGGGAATTGTTGACATGGATGCGTACCGCAGCGAACAAGCAAAATGGTTAGCGAAAGCTGTACAAAGTCCCGCTTATAAAAACGCGAAATACAAAATTATTATTTGCCACATTCCTCCTATTTTAGGATGGCATGGAATGGAAGACATTAGAAATAAATTTGTTCCTATTTTAAATAAAGCTGGAGCACAAATTATGTTGAGTGGGCATCTTCATAAACATGAAATATTAAAAGCAGATGATACAATCCACTTTCCTGTTATTATAAATTCTAATGTAAACATCATCAAGGCAAACCTAAATGATAATGAAGGAACTTTTAGCATTTATAACCAGGAAGGCAAATTAGTAGAGGAAATAAAAATAAATTAATACCTCATCAAAACCTTATTAATTTATTTAAAGAGACTAAATATTCTCTTTCCAAAATTTTTATCTACAGTAATATAGGAAGGATAATAAATATTCTGACCGGCAACACGTATAGAAGGTTTTATTTTTAATACCATAAAGCCTTCTGATTTTTTATTCAGAAGTTCATCAAAGAATTTATCAAATCCATTTTCCTTTGCTTTATTAAATATGTTAGCCTTAAAAGTCATAGGTACAATTGCACTTTCACCTTGATTAAGATTAACATTTTGATCAACTGTTCCTTCAAAAAGCGGAGAATTCTGAATTTCGATTACGTATTTAAATGAATTAAATGCTGCTTTCTTAGCCTCCGGATTAGTAATTTTTAAATTTACTTTACCTTCTAGCGGGAGTTCTTTACTGAATAATGCGACAGCAAGATCTGCTATAGAGGACATATTATAATTTCCATCAGACCCCTTATATGAATCAAGATTTTTTCCATTAAATAGAACCTGATCTACAGATTCAACATCATACTCACAATATGCTAAGGCTTTTATCTGCGCTTTTTTGTTTACCTGACACCCTGAAATCATCAAAATGAGGCTTAGCATTAATACTCCTACTATCTTTTTCATATTTTTTTACTTTCTTCCAAAATTATAAATCAGCCCTAACGTAAAAACAGCATTGCCAGGTTTTAAATATTGATTATCCATTAACCCGATATTCCACCCATTCGTATATTGAATTTGAAAGCCTTTATTTAGTTCTAATCTCGTGAAAAACACAGGCTCTATATACAAATTCTCTTCTAACTGACTTGATACTCCGTTTAATTCAAAACGATCCATCTTTATTCTACTTAGACGAATTGCCGTCCCAAAGTTTAATGTTCTCTTATTTCCAAAAAGGTTAATCTTATTTTTTCGGGTAGACGAAAAATTAGCCTGTACAAAGATTTTATTAAAATCAAGATCTCTCGTTTCTACTGGGTCAGTGCCCGTTGTGCTTGCACGTTTATCTACATCAGTAGTAGACCCTATGCCATATCCGGCATAAAATTCTAGGACGCTGCGTTTAGCTTTACCAACTACAGTGTAATAACCCAAACCTCCTTCATAGAGATGTTGTTTAAAATCATTGTTGTCTGATGTATAATTGAGATAGGAACCATTACCAATAATGGCTAAATGATCTGTAAAAGCGATACCAACATTTCCACTTAGATTCCCCTTAGGGTTTACATGAGCGGCAATATATCCCTCACCCTTATTATTGAACATAGGAGTTGCCGGAACATTTGGTAAATAAACCGAGCTACAGCTGCTCAACCAGGCAGCCACTGACAATAGACCACAAAAAACAAGCTTAGACCTTACTTTCTTCATAAAATTCTTTAACTCTGCATCTCCTCAAATTATTATGCCAAAGATTCAGATTTTATAAAAAAGAAGGGGTATTATTTATATATAATTAGATAACCTGATGAATCTCAAGCTGTTCTTGCATTTCTTTTTGTAGTATAATAGCTTCTTCACGCGCTTTCTCAGCAAAATCTTTTCCTTTTGAAGCATAGATGATTCCACGTGTACTATTAACCAATAGTCCACAATCTTTATTCATCCCATATTGACAAACATCTGCTAGGGACCCTCCTTGAGCCCCCACTCCCGGTACCAGCAAAAAATGATCAGGTGCATGCTCCCTTATTTTTACAAAGGCTTCTCCACGTGTCGCTCCTACCACATACATAATATTTTCAGAGCTTCCCCATGTATTCACTTTATCAATTACCTCTTCAAACAATTGCTTTCCCTCTGTATTTTGAAAATTCTGAAAATCCAAACTACCTTGATTTGAAGTTAATGCCAAAACAATTGCCCATTTCCCTTTAAAATCTAAGAAGGGTGTTACAGAGTCTTCCCCCATATAAGGAGCTATTGTGATGGAATCAAAATTTAAACCTGAAGATTCCGGATTGAAAAATGCCTGAGCATACATCTTTGAGGTATTTCCTATATCGCCTCGTTTGGCGTCAGCAATACTAAAACAATCCTGGGGTAGTAACTCACAAGTTTTCCGCAAGGATTCCCATCCCTTTACGCCATAACTTTCATAAAAAGCAATATTAGGTTTATAAGCTACACATAAATCAGCTGTAGCCTCTATTATTGCTTTGTTAAATGAGAAAATAGGATCCTCATCAGCTAAAAGATGTTCGGGGATTTTAGTAATATCGGTATCTAAACCAACACATAAAAAGCTTTTCTTGCGTTTTATGTTTGCAATTAGCTCTTGCTTAGTCATTGTTATTGATTGATTAATGAAATCAGAAAATCTTCAAATTCTTTGGTAGAATAGTCAGCCATTCCTCTATGATCAAAAGCTAACATACCTTGTTTATTTAACACTACGGTTGATGGAATAGCATTACTTAACCATGCTTCAGGAATTTCACTCTCCGGAAAATAAATTGGCAAGTCCAATTTCTCTTTGGTCATAAAATTTTTAGCTCCTTCAAGGTCATGCTCAATTTCAACTAAAAGAAATTGTACCTGATCATTGTCTTTATATTTATCATATAACTTTTGGATCGAAGGCATTTCCGCACGACAAGGACCGCACCAAGTTGCCCAAAAATTGATAAATACAACCTTCCCCTTTAGTTCTGAAGTTTGTAGGGTTTTGCCGGATTCATCTGATAACGTAACGGCATCCGTCATGACCATTGAACTTATCGGTGTAGAAGTTTCTGAGTTCTGTGCAGGTATATCAGGCTTAAACAAACCTATCTTCATTAAGCCCTGTTGTAGAATACTTCTCGTGGATGGTAAAAGGACAACTAATGCTAAAACAGCAATAATAACCCACGAAATTATGTTTTTCTTATTATTTTTCTTTTCTGTCATGATTAAGAATCAAATTTCTCCAGTTGTTTTAACAAGGTAGCAAAATCTTTCGGGTAATCGGCTTCAAAAGCATACTCCTTACCATTAAGCGTAAACTTTACAGATTTTGAATGTAAAGCAAAACGTTTCATTATTGGTAATTCTTCTTGATCCTTAGATAAGGTATATCCTCTCCTTTTAATTTGAGATAAGAAGACAGGTTTTCCTTTGTACATGGCATCGCCTACAATAGCTGCATGTTGAGTAGCCAAATGAATTCGAATTTGGTGCATTCTCCCTGTAATAGGCTTACACTCTACTAAGGTGAAATTTTTGAAATACTTTAAGCTGTTGAAAATTGTTTCGGCTGGTTTCCCATTATACCTGTCAATGGTTACATTCTTATTCCCCTGATTAAGAATTGGCAGATCAACTTTTAAATTCTCAAAAACATGTGTCCCGGCAATAATCGCATGATAGGTTTTATCCACCCGACGTTTTTCAAATTCTATCGATACTAATCGATAAGTTTCAGGATTCTTGGCAATTAATAACACTCCGGATGTATCTTTATCAAGGCGATGGCACACCTGCGCATCGGGGTAATAATTCTTAGCTAATCGAAGAATGTTTACTTCGTCTCCCCCACGGGCATCTAAGGATGCTACAAATGGTGGTTTATTGATTACAATAAGGTTATCATCCTCATGTATGATCAGTTCGTTAAATTTTGGAAATTTAAATAGATTTTTCTCTTGTTGAACCATAATGCAAAAATAAGAATTAAGTGCTAATTTTCTATTATTCAGCTTAGTTTAAGCAATAGGTTATCATTCAGGTTGATACTCCTGTAAAAATGTCTACTTTTGCATTAAAAGCAATCAACATGTCAGTAAATAAAGTGATCAAGCGAATTACTACCTCTATTATTCGCGATATGAAAAACAAAGGCGAGAAAATCAGTATGCTTACAGCTTATGATTATTCTACTGCTAGAATTCTGGATGATTCAGGAATTGATATTCTTTTAGTAGGAGATTCTGCTGCGAATGTCTTTGCAGGATTCGAAACCACACTGCCTATTACATTGGACAACATGATTTATCACGCCTCCGCAGTAGCTAGGGCTGCTAAAAGAGCGATGGTTATTGCTGATCTTCCTTTTGGTGAATATCAGGGTGCTACAGAGGATGCTTATAAAGCTGCTGTACGTATGATGAAGGAGTCAGGAGTGCATGCTTTAAAATTAGAAGGTGGAACAGAAATTATAGATAACATTCGGAAAATAGTTCAATCCGGCATTCCTGTCTGTGGTCATTTAGGTTTAACACCGCAATCAATTTATAAATTTGGAGACTTTGGTGTTCGTGCCAAAGAAGATGCAGAAGCTGATAAACTGAAAGAAGATGCGTTAGCTCTTCAGGAGGCAGGCTGTTTTGCTATCGTGTTAGAAAAGATTCCCGCTAAATTAGCAGAAGAGGTTTCAAAATCCTTAGAAATCCCTACTATAGGAATTGGTGCCGGAAATGGATGTGACGGACAGGTTCTAGTTGTAAATGATATGTTAGGTATAACTCAAGAATTCAAGCCGAAGTTTTTAAGACAATACCTTAACCTTAATGAAGAAATTAATAAAGCGGCTTCGCAATATATAGCTGATGTTAAATCAGGAAACTACCCTAACGAATCTGAACAATATTAAAGATGAATAAATTCCTGCTTATTTTCATACTTGTGGCAATTTTGATTTATTTCATTTCTCGAAGAGTCATGATGAAAGGGAATTCCACAGCTGTTCAACGTAGTAATAAGCAGGGATATATTTTATTAGAGAGTGGTGCCAGAATTATCCAAAAGACGATAAAAAATACGTTCGTAAGTGCCGGTATTGGTCTCCTCTTATTCGCCGTAACGATTTTCTTGGCAATGAAGATAAAGATTATTCTGATTGCGTTGCCTTTAAGTTTTTATTTGATGAGTCAACTATTTCTGTTGAATAATCAACTGAAATATGTTAAGGATCAAAGGATTTGGTTTAATCCTAACACGAACGATGTCATGATCGAATGGCTAAGTGGTAATAAGATCCTTTTCAATTTATTGAGCGATATTCAACAAGTTAAAGCTGTGAAATCCGTACAAAAGAATAATCAGATATTATTCGGCTATTATGAACTTACGGTGCATAATAGTCAAATTTACTTACCATTTATACTTGAGGAAAATCAAGTAAATACGAGATTTTTTAAGACCTTAAAAGAAAACTACCCGATAAAACCGAAGTCCTCTTTGTATCCTATTATTTAAACAACGGATATTGCACCCCAATAATCCAACTTATACCCTTTCAAATACCTACAAATATTCCCAAAAAGAGAGTATTAAACTAGACAGTTTTTACAGCAGAATGACCTATTTATTAGGCATAAGAGCCGTATTGCTATATTTTATAAAAAATCCTTCTCTCTAATAATTTATTATTTTATGACAAAAAATATTTATTAAAAATTAATAACTAATTAAAATATAAACCATTAAACTTTTATTAAATTTTTTATTAAAATATTCATTTCTTATAACGTAAATATTGGCATATCTTTTGACTATTTGACTTTAATTGACAATATAGTCAACCAAATAAATTATTATCTATATGAAAAATTTTTTACTTACTCTAGTTGCTATTTCAGCATTAACATTTTCAGCAAACGCCCAATTAAAAGGTAAAGCTTTATTAGGAGGCGAGGTTTCTTTTGCTGGTAGCTCAGTTAAAGATTCTGACTCAAAATTTACAGGAGTGTCTATTGTTCCATTGGTTGGTTATTTTGTAACAGACAATATTGCAATCGGTACCGGTATTGGTTATGCATCATACAAGACTGAAGTTACAAAAGATGTAGACAATAGCGGAAGTGCCTTTGTTATTCAACCATTCGGAAGAATGTACAGCAAACATGAAGGAATTTTAAAATTCTTCGGACAAGTTGCTGTTCCAATGTCTTTCGGAACTGAAAAAGAAAACGGCGATAAAACAGGAACAACCAATACCTTTGGTGTTGAAGTAGCTCCAGGTTTCGCTCTAATTCCCGCAAAAAATGTAACTATTGATTTCAAGGTTAGAGGTTTATACTTCGAAAATTCAACTGAAAAAGCTGAAGGAACTGATGTTAAAACCACTACAACTGGCTATGGATTAAATGTTAATTCTTTAGCTCCATCAGTAGGTGTAATTTTTGTATTCTAATTTTCATTTCTTACCCCTTAATAATTAGACTGCTTTCCTTTTGGAGGCAGCCTTTTGTTTTAATCATTTACAATTTCAAAAAACAGAGTTGATTTTTTATCCACAAATAAAGCTCTTCTGCAATCACTAGTTGTAAATGTCATGAAGCAAATTAAATCTTATTTAAACACTAGGAATTTTATACCCGTTATGATACCCTGCTGCTAATAATTTATTTGCTTCGGATTCTTTAAATCTCTGTTTGTCCTTATCCCAATATATTTTCATTCCGGTTCTATAAGCTATATTCCCCATTTGAGAGAATTTCGCAATATGACTACCTACTTCAAGCGGAGCGTGCAGTATGGAGGCATCTTTTGTACGGATTGCCTCAACAAAGTTCTGCATATGTAAATCTAATCCGTTATCAACCTTCTTCTGATAAGGAACTGCTTTCATCCTATCCATTTCCGGTATAACTTCCCAGCCATTTCTATCTAAAACTAACGTTCCGTTATTTCCAATAAATGCGATTCCATGTTCCCGACCATAAGGTCCTCCTGAAATACTTGTTGCATGTTCCCATTGGATATTAAAATCGTCAAACTCATATACGGTTGTCAATGTATCCGGTGTATCTCCCGCATCATCCGGATAAGCGAATTTTCCTCCTGCAGCCATAATAGATTTTGGATCGGACACTTTCATTCCCAAAAGCGCGTAATCTAATAAATGTACACCCCAGTCTGTCATTAGACCTCCAGCATAATCCCAATACCAACGGAAGTTATAGTGAAAACGATTAGGATTAAAAGGATGAGTTTTTGCCGGCCCGGTCCATGATTTATAATCCACCCCAGCAGGTACAGGACCATCTGGTTCTACAGGCACCCTTTGTTTCCATCCCAAATAAGCCCATGCCTTTACCAATCTGACCTTTCCTAATTGACCCGAATGGACAAAGTCTATCGCATCCTTAAAATGTTTTTGCGACCGTTGCCACTGTCCTACCTGAACAATATTATTGTATTTTTCTTTTGCAGCAACCATGGTATTACACTCCACAATAGAGTTTCCGATAGGCTTTTCGATATATACCGGTTTCCCTGCTTTACAGGCATCCACTAACATCAAGCAATGCCAATGATCCGGAGTACCAACAATCACAGCATCAACCTCTGGATCTTGTATTAGATCCTTATAATTTTTATAAACTTTCGGCGTCTGCCCTAATCCTTTTAATTCATTTAGCCTTCCCTGAATCACAGAATCATCTATATCACTAATTGCAGTACAACTTACATTATCAATTTTTAAAATCGAGGTCAAGTCAGACCAGCCCATTCCTTTAATGCCTATAGCACCTACGCGGAGGTTAGATTGAACTGTAGTTTTAGCGTATAAAGAAGATAATTGAATAGCAGGAAATAATAAAGCCGACTTATAAATAAATTCTCGTCTTGAAATGCTCATTCGTATTAGGTTTATGAAAAATGAATATTATGAATGCAAATTGAAAATAATTTTACAACAATTTATGGAAATTATGTAACAATTCTGAACTCATTTATAAAGAACTTTGTTAAGTAATAATAAGATTCATAGAAATGAAGGATAATCAAACATATAAAGTTAGTGGTATGACTTGTAATGGTTGTAGAACTAATGTGGAAAAAAAACTTAATGAAATTCCCGGAGTAAAGGCTGAAGTAAAGCTGGAAACTGCGGAAGCCAAAATCCATACGGATGAAAATATTACAACCGATAAACTTCAGGAAAAATTAAACGAGCTAGGTGGACATTATCATATTCATGAGAAAAACGGACATCCTGTTCAGCATCATCATGAACCGGGGTCTTCTGAAAGCGGTCAATATATCTGCCCGATGTTTTGTGAAGGAAAGGATAAAATTTACAACGAACCGGGCAGATGTCCGGTATGTAACATGCATCTGAGACCAATAGAGAAGGTAGATTTCAATGCACCTTCTCATCAGGAACATCAGCATCAAAAACCAAAACCTGCAACTGGAAATGCCGGTAAATATTATTGCCCTATGATGTGTGAAGGCGACAAGGTTTACGACAAATTTGGATCCTGCCCGGTTTGTGGAATGAATTTGGAAAAAATTCCTGAAACGACCCTCAAAATCGAATATTCCTGCCCGATGCACCCTGAAATTGTCCAGGACCATCCTGGCAATTGTCCGATTTGTGGAATGGAGCTGGTAGCAAATCAAGTGACTGAAAAGGATGATCTACATTATAAAAAACTTCTGAACAAACTTTGGATAAGCATTGCCTGTACAATACCCGTGTTTATTCTTTCTATGGGCGATATGTTACCGGGGCAGCCTATTAGCCAGTTTATCCCCTATAAAATCAATGCCTGGTTACAATTGGCTCTAACACTCCCTGTTGTTTTTTATACTTGTTGGATGTTTTTTCAAAGAGCCTGGACTTCCTTTAAAACCTGGAATTTAAATATGTTTAGCTTAATTGGACTTGGTGCTGCCGCAGCATTTATTTTCAGTTTATTAGCTTTATTCTTCCCACAAGTATTTCCCGCTGAATTAAAGGGACATCATGGTGAAGTACATTTATATTTTGAATCCGTGGTCGTCATCCTGACATTGGTGCTAGTAGGTCAGGTCTTGGAAGCTAAAGCACATTCGCGAACGAACTCTGCTATTAAAGAGTTAATAAAATTAAGCCCTGCAGAAGCTATACTTGTGGAGGACGGAAAAGAGAGGAAAATATCAATTCATGATGTTAAGTTGGGTAATATCCTGAGAGTAAGAGCGGGAGACAAAGTCCCGGTAGATGGAAAAATAACAGAAGGAGATACCTCCATTGATGAATCCATGATCACAGGAGAACCTATACCTGTAGAAAAATCCATTGATGATCTTGTTATCGGTGGTACCATTAACGGAAATCACGAAATCCTTATAAAAGCAGAACGCATTGGTTCTGAAACTTTATTGGCACAGATTATCCAACTCGTCAATGATGCCAGCCGCAGCCAACCTCCTATTCAAAAATTAACAGATAAAGTATCCAAGATCTTTGTCCCAACAGTAATAATTATTGCTCTAATTACTTTTATTCTATGGAATATATCCTCAGTTCCAAGTAGCACTGCGTTGGCATTTTCTAATATGTTAGCGGTATTAATTGTTGCCTGTCCATGTGCTTTAGGATTGGCAACTCCTATGTCAGTGATGGTCGGAATTGGAAAAGGTGCTAAAAATGGAATCTTAATTAAAAATTCCGAAGCATTAGAAAAGTTAGAAAAGGCTGATGTGCTAATTGTAGATAAAACAGGCACCATCACAGAAGGAAAACCTAGTGTGTCTGATATCTTTTCTGGAAATCCTAAATTTCAGGAAAAAGATATTCTACAGATTGCAGCTTCCGTTAATAAGAACAGTACTCACCCTTTAGCACAAGCCATGCTCGATAAGGCAAAAGAAATGAAAGTTCAATTATTGGATGTAACCCAGTTCGAAAACATTGCAGGAAAAGGGGTTAAAGGAAAAATATTCCACATGAACGTTCTTTTGGGAACTCCGAGACTAATGGAAGATCAGCAGGTCGCATTAAACAATGAGCAATTAGAAAGAATACAAAACTTGCAAAAAAAAGGTAATTCAGTTTCTATTTTAGCCATCGATGGCGAATTTGCAGGCATAGTGGCTGCTTTTGATGCCCTGAAAAAAAGTAGTATCGAAGTCATTAAACGTTTTAAAGAAGAAGGTATTGAGGTCTTTATGTTTACGGGTGACAATCAGAATACCGCTAATATTGTTGCACAGGAAGCAGGGATTGAACATGCCCAAGGAGGCCTACTTCCGGAGGACAAATTAAAAGGAATTAAAGATTTACAGGAAAAGGGCAAGAAGGTAATTATGGTGGGCGACGGAATCAATGATGCCCCTGCACTAACTCAGGCAGATATAGGAATTGCCATGGGAACCGGTACAGATGTTGCTATCCAAAGTGCTGAAATCACCTTAGTTAAAGGGGATTTAGTGGCAGTACACAAAGCCTACAAATTGAGTAAGTCAATGATTAGCAATATCAAGCAAAACCTACTGTTTGCCTTTTTATACAATGTTATCGGAATTCCAATAGCAGCAGGTTTGCTATATCCAAGCTTCGGAATTCTTATGTCTCCAATGATCGCTGCGGCAGCAATGAGCCTAAGTTCAGTGTCCGTAATTATTAACTCACTGAGATTAAACAGCGTAAAATTGGACTAGGCCCTTACTTCAGATAGGCTACAGCATCAACCTCAATTTGCATTCCTTCTAATGCAAGTTGGGGTACTGGAATAAGCGTACTTGTAGGAAGAGAGTGCCCTGACCAAAATTCTTGCGCATGTTCCGTCCAAATCTTTAATTTTTCCAAATTATGGTCCACGATCAATATCGTAATTTTTACAATATGCTCTGGCTTTGCATCGTGAGAATCCAAGGTAATCCGAATATTATTTAATGTGGCTTTTACTTGTTCACTAAACTCTTTTGATAGTTCATGTGATTCCCCTACTCCACCACTCTGCCCAGAAATAAACAATAATCTTCCACCTGCAGGTACTAAGGCTGTGTGTGAAAATCCATAAGCTGTAGCATCAAAAATTCCTTTGGGATTTAAAAAGTCTATTTTATTCTCATTCATACTCAACACATTAAGAATTTATTACCTGTTTCATTTTGTTAAAATTGCATAAATTAAATATCACACTCCATTAATCAATGAGGAAGTAATAACTTGGTTCGCCTTGCCAACATTAAATGCGCTATTAATCCTAATACAGCAAACCCAATCCCAACAATGCAGACTCCTGTCCAACCAGCCATCCCCCATGCTTGAGCAGCTAACCAGGAGCCTAAAGAACCACCTATAAAATAGGAAACCATATAAACAGTATTCAATCGACTCGTCGCATCTGTTTTGATTGCAAAAAAATCAGTCTGGTTCATGATATGTGAAGATTGTAAACCTAAGTCTATTAATATAATACCAATCACTAAACCTATATAGCTGTCGCCCATAAAGTAAATAAATCCCCAACTTAATAATATAATTCCAAGGGAAATTGTGAGAATACGATGACGTGACCAAATGGTATTTAGTTTTCCGACAAATGCAGCTGCTAATGCACCAGCTGCTCCAATCAAACCAAAGGATCCAGCTACAGAAGGTCCAACTTCAAATGGAGGTTGTTCTAAATGAAATGCTAAAGTTGTGAAAACAGCACACATTGACGCAAAACAAACCGCACCTCTAAATGAAGCTAATTGCAAAACAGGCTGACTCTTTGCTAATTTCCACACCGATTTCATCAATGAAACATAATTCCCCCGGAAATTAGGTTTCATTTCCGGAAGCATCTTCAAAATAAAGAACCAAGAAACTACCATTAAGAAGGATGCTCCCCAATAAATACTCCTCCAGCCCCAAATATCACCAATTATTCCACCAATAAATCTGGAAAGCAATATCCCCATTAGCAAGCCTGACATCACCATTCCAATATTCTGAGACCGATTTTTCTCATTTGACAAATCTGCTACCATAGGTACAAAAAGTTGAGGTACCACCGAAGTACAACCTATTAAAAAGCTTGCTATAGCCATCATCCATAGCTCTTGTGCAACTGCCATCCAAATCAAGGCTAGAAAAACAAAAACTAAATCAATCAATATTAACCTCTTTCTATACAATTTGTCGCCTAATGGAATAATCATTAATAATCCAAAGGCATAACCAAGTTGGGTTAATACTGTAATTTTACTTACTTCAGCTTCACTCACCTTAAACTCTGAAGCTATTTCTGCCAAAAGGGGTTGATTATAGTAATTATTTGCAACAACAACTCCAGAAACAATACACATCAACCATAACAATGCCTTCGAAAGTTGGTTACTTTTACTATTACCCATCATCATTTATTTATTTTACCCGGTACTAAGCTAGAATTATTTATATAAAATCACATTCCACTCTAATCTTTTCAATAGATTAATTATTTAATAATACTGATGTCCAAAAGAAAAAGATATGAATAAAAAGCTTATCCAATTGAGTTTGTCATAATTCTCGCCTTTTTGACAGTAATTCAAGTATTTTTCTTCTGCCAATATGGCCTTATCGCTGATGTAAATTTTAACCTAAAAAGAACTCACCTTTTTATTTTTGTTTACCGATTGTCATTAAATCTGAGGGCTCGCTCTTTTAGAAAAAATTATCTTTTTAATAATTAACATGTTACGAAATTATCCAAAATATAACGTCCAAATAGAAAGTTTTGACAATATACTTTGGCATACTACTTGACTATTTGACTATACATGACAATTAAGTCAAATATTAAAAATAAAAATCATGAAAAAAATTTTACTAACATTGACAGCTGTAGCAGCTTTAGGAATGGCAGCAAATGCACAAACCGAAAAAGGTAAATTTATATTGGGCGGACAAGTTAGCTATCAAGGTCAAACAGTGAAAGATTCTGATGTAAAATCAAATTCATTCAGCATCGTTCCTAATGTAGGATATTTTGTTGCAGACAATATTGCAATTGGTACTGGTGTTGGATACCAATGGGAAAAGAGCGAAACTACTGCTGATGCGAATACTGTTAATTCTGCATTTGTATTAGCTCCTTTTGGTAGATTATATAGCGCAAACGAAGGACCAGTAAAATTCTTTGGTCAATTATCAGTTCCAATGTCTTGGGGAACAAATGAAGTGGATGATACAAAAACAGCAACAACTGCTAACTACGGTGTAGAATTGGCTCCAGGTATTGCTTTCTTCCCAACTTCTAACATAGGAATTGAATTTAAAGTAAGAGGACTTTACTTCAATTCTAATTCAACAAAAGCTGAAGGAACTGATGTAAAAACAACAACAAGTTCATATGGTTTAGATGCTAATTCTTTAGCTCCAACTGTAGGTGTGACTTTCCACTTTTAATAGTAAGGTTTAAAAATAAAGAAGCCTGTTTCGTTTTGAAACAGGCTTCTTTATTTTATCCCTACCCAAATGGGTAAAGCAAACTGCTTTAACAAATTTGCTAATGGCACTTCTTCTATTTCTGATTTATTAACCCAACGGACCTCCTTAAGTTCAGCATGGGGTTTTAATTCATTCCAAGATTGACTAACCTTACTTTGAAAAACATAACCTCTTACTGTTTTTCCCTCCTCATTTACAGCTTGCGCTTCATGCACCCCAATCAGTTTACAATCTTCTTCACTAAGCACTAAATCCAATTCTTCGTTAAGTTCGCGGATTAAACTATCTACCGGACGCTCGCCCTCTTCTATCTTTCCTCCGGGCAACTGATAATAAGCCGACCCCTGCTTCCGGACAGTCAGTAATTCATCCTGATCATTGATAATGATACATACTGAAATCGTTATGTAGTTATTTAGCCTCATTTGCATAATTAACAGATTATTTTTTAAAATTTCGAAATAATGGAATGATTTTTAATAAATAATAGGTTGATTTAGAAGTTAATGATATTTTTACATCGAATTTATTAAAATCCATACTAATATACCAAACTAACGAATGAAAAATTATTTTTTCTGGTCTTTACTATGTACTGCTTTAGCGTTATCATCATGTAACAGCCCGACCACAAAAACTGAGACTGTTGAAGATCGTAAAAAACAAGACTCCTTAGAAAAAGTTAAAAAAGCGGAAGAAGCAGAAAAAGCACGTCCCAGAACGGCAGCAGACATCAAACTGGAAAAAGAATTACAATATGACGAGCACACCCTTGAAGAAACATATCCGTACAAGGATACCACTCGTCAATTCCAATTAGAAAAGATTAAAGAAAAATTGGCATTTATTGAAAATTTCCAACGGGCACCCCATACTTATGCTGTTTTACAAAACTATAAAAATCGTAATGGTGAATCTCCGGTCGTTGAAAACTTTGTCCGGAATGCATATAAAAGAGTTTCCGATACATTAGGAACGGAAAGATACCAATCAGCACCATTATATCATGCTGAAGACTCCGGAAAACCTTCGATCTATGGTCGGGACGGTTCATTGGTCAGTTTAGAAAGTAGTGACACGCTAAAAATGGTTAAAGTAAACGGAATTTCCTTTGACGGAACATGGTTTGTTCCTAAAAGATATGTTAAATCTATAGGTGATTCCTTAAAAATCACCCACGTTAACGTCGTAGATGTTACAAACCAAAATATTTTAACAGTTGAAAGAACGGGTGAGAATGAGTGGAAAATCCGTAGTATGAACCCCGCCACATCGGGTTTACACAACCCCCCGCATCAAATGGAAACTCCTCTTGGAATCTTCATGGTTCAGGAACAAAAAGCAAAAATGTTTTACTTCGGTGACGGCACAAAAACTATTGAAGGATTCGCACCATATGCGTCCAGATTCACCAATGGAGGCTATATTCATGGTGTACCGGTTAACAATCCCAAAGGCAAAATTGTTGAATACAGCTGGTCTCTGGGTACGACCCCAAGATCACACATGTGTGTCAGAAATGCCTCTTCACATGCTAAATTTGTCTATGATACGTCAAAACCTTTCAAATCGCTAGTAGTTGTCATTGATTAAGGCTATTTAACACTTTGATTATCATATTTTTCCTAATTTTGTGTAAACTATTAAAGTAGACAAGGAAAAAGTGCTTATGGATAAAATATTGCTTATTTCATTATGGGCTATTGCGACCTCCAGCATATCTGGAGACCTAAACAATACTCAGCAACTAAATGCCCTTAAGGAAATCAACCAGACAAAAGAAGAAATAGTTAAAGATCCTGTAAAGGAATTGTATGATGAGATGCACTTAGCAGGGACCATCAAATGGGATGCCTTTGAGAAAGCTATGCAAGGCTATAATCATTTGAATCCAAAGAATAAGAACATCATAACCATCATTGACTTCACGCTACCTTCTACGCAAAAGAGAATGTATGTTTTGGATATAAAAGCTAAGAAGCTTTTGTTCCATAGTGTCGTTTCTCATGGCAGGAACAGTGGCGAGAAATTTGCGACTGCCTTTTCAAATAAACATGGATCCTTCCAGAGTTCATTAGGATTTTATTACGCCTCTGAAACTTACTTTGGGGGTAATGGATTTTCATTAAGACTTGATGGACTGGAAAAAGGAATCAATGATCAGGCAAGACCAAGAGCTATTGTTGTGCATGGAGCAGATTATTGCAGTGCGGATATTATCAAATCAACAGGAAGATTAGGAAGAAGTTACGGCTGTCCTGCTCTGCCTCGCGAATTGGCAAAACCCATCATTAATACCATCAAAGGAGGAAGTCTGATGTTTATTTATGCAGACAACAAAGATTATCTGGCGGCTACCAAAGTCATCAAGAGCAACCCTTTATCTCCTTCTGCAACTCTTATTGCTACTCAGCATGATGATCAGGATGCAAAATCGAAAACGGTCCTGAATTAGTGTTAAAATAAAACATGACAGACATAAGGCGATAGATTTATCTATCTTAAAAATCAGCTTTGCTATAACTAGCAAAGCTGATTTTTTATTAGCCTATTTTTTTAATAATTCAATGGTACAGATAAACCGGTACGCCATTAAATCCAAAGAATTAACCAGCTCTTTACCTGCCCTCCTATTTACTTTAAGATCATTGTTCCTTTAAACCTCTCTCAACATTCTCCTAAATATAACCCATTACTCACGCCTTTCGAAAGGAGTTTTATTTGGGTGAGATACGGGTGAGATACGGGTAAGAAACGAATCAGCAACTTGTTAATTACTTCCTGAACGTCGTTGACAATTTGAGTGCTTATTTGCTAAACAGCATTTCTTTGTACAAGAAAACGAGGAGGATTAAAAACTTAAACAAATCAAAGGATTGAAAATTCGGTAAAATAAAAAAGGTGTTTGCTGAATAAAGCAACCACCTTTTTATAGATATTACATCAGATAACTGATACTAATTTATTTGTGATTTATTGTCTGTTAAACTTAACTACTAAAATATGCTCTGACATTTTTTCCTTCCATCCAGTTCATAAAGGCCCGATTCACGACCTTGTTTCCTCCCGGAGTCGGATAATTCCCTGAGAAATACCAGTCACCTTTGTGATTAGGACAAGCTATATGAAGATTATCCAACGTTTGGAATACAACTTCCAATTCAGCTTTAAGATTATGAGGTCTTACAATTCTGGAAATTTCTTCTGAGATTTGATCGTCAGTGAAAGGCTCGTAGATTGCTTTCACATAATTTTCAATCTGATCTTTCGGCATCGAAATCGATGCTACGCATTTTTGGTAAACTTCTTCAATAATATGAGCAAGACCGTTTTTACGTAATAAGGAAATTGCAGCTTCAAATGCCACGAACTCTCCCATTCTGGACATATCTATACCATAACAGTCTGGGTATCGGATTTGCGGAGCTGAAGAGACAACAACGATTTTCTTAGGGTGAAGACGATCCAGGATAGTTAGAATACTTTGTTTCAAGGTTGTACCTCTCACGATTGAATCATCAATCGCAACTATCGTATCTTCATCATTATTGACAATACCATAAGTAGTATCATAAACATGCTGAACCATATCCTGACGATCCGCATCCTGCGTGATGAAGGTACGCAGTTTAGCATCCTTAACATTCAATTTTTCAAAACGAGGTTTCATTTCTAACACCTCATTTAGCTCCTCGTCAGATATCTTGTCAGCACGGTTTAATAACACTTCTTTCTGACAATCTCTTACATATTGATTTATACCTTCCATCATTCCGTAATAAGACACTTCTGCCGTATTAGGAATAAAAGAAAATACAGTGTTTTTTATGTCGCAATCAATGCTTTTTAAGACTTGTGGGATTAATAATTTACCCAAAGATTTGCGTTCCTGATAAATATCAGCGTCAGAACCTCTTGAGAAGTAAATGCGCTCAAAAGAACAAGACATCTGTTCTACGGGTTGTCTAAACATTTCTTCTGAAACCGTTCCGTCTTTCTTTGCTATCAATGCATGACCAGGTTTAATTTCCTTTACTTCACCTAAAGGTATATTGAAAGCTGTTTGGATAACCGGTCTTTCAGAAGCCACCACTAACACCTCATCATCTTGATAATAGAATGCGGGGCGAATACCTGCCGGGTCGCGCATAACGAAGGCATCACCATGACCAAAGATACCTGCTATCGTATATCCCCCATCCCAAGTTTTTGCAGAACGGGTTAATATTTTCGAAACGTCGATGTTTTTAGCGATTTGAGCAGATATTTCAATATTTGAGAAGCCTTCACTTTTAAATTGATCAAAGAGTTCCTGGTTTTCTTCATCTAAGAAGTGACCAATTTTCTCCAATACCGTTACCGTATCGGCCTGTTCTTTAGGATGCTGACCTAAATCGTAAAGTTGTTGTAATAGCTCATCAACATTCGTCATATTGAAATTTCCTGCTAAGACAAGGTTTCTTGACATCCAATTATTTTGTCTTAAAAAAGGATGACAACTTTCGATACTATTTTTACCATGAGTTCCATAACGTAAATGACCTAATAGAACCTCTCCTGTAAAACTAACATTATCTTTAAGCCACTGAGTATCTTTAGATTCTTCCGGGTATGCCTTATGCACTGCCGCGAATTTCTTCTGAACGTATTCGAAGATTTCGGCAACTGCCGTTGACCCCATTGCTCTATATCTTGAAATGTAACGATTACCAGGTTTTACGTCAAATTTGATCGTAGCGATCCCTGCTCCATCTTGGCCTCTATTGTGTTGCTTCTCCATGAGAAGGTACAATTTATTGATACCGTAATAGGGCGTACCGTATTTTTCCTGATAATAAGATAGTGGTTTTAAAAGTCGGATAAGTGCTATTCCGCACTCGTGTTTTATAGCGTCGCTCATATCTTGAATTGATGGCACAAAGGTACGGATTTTTCAAAATAACTGCGATACATCTAAATGTAAAAAATTAGTAGTCTCCCGAGATTTTAATCATAGTCCTCAAATGCCGTTTTTGATTGCTTAAAGGCATTATATTCAACAAATCGTTCACGCCTTGAAATAAATTCTTCCTTCTCAATTCTTCTCCAGGTCATATAGCTATTTACATACTCTCCAAAAGAAAGAATAGGTTCAACAGATTTTAGGTATAAAACATCCCCTTCAAAGTCGATTTTACGTTCTTGGAATTGTCCCTCCCAATTCGGAAAGGATGAAGTTGTGATAGCGTATTGAATAGTTGCATTTGCGTTGTCTATCTTATAAGAACCTGAAAAAGCAATAAAGCCTTTTACTTGTGATAAAATTTCCTCTTCATTAGCCAAGTATCGATCATCTGAACTGAATAATTGTCGTTCAGAACCCGATATCTGTACAGACATATATCCGTCAGCACCATACATTAATAAACCCTTCGGGGATTTGCCCATTGGAAACTTTGAATCAGTTCCCTTGATAGGTACTTCTATATAAGATAGTAGTTGCCATGTGCCTACTAATTCATTCTTCAGTGTCGTCATTTAGGATTATTGTTGTTTATCAGTATAACGACGATTTTTAAGGATTAGTTTGTAACAATACTTATATAGATATTCTCATGACAAAAGAAACATCTTTATCTTTGCTCTTCAAGCTGAGGACCAAAAGATTAATCAGTTTTTCACTTTTTACAAATCAAAAAATATGAGTAATAATTGTTTTTGCAATAGCCAAAATACCTATGAAGATTGCTGTCAAAGGATACATCTGGATCCGAATTCAGCAGAAAATGCAGAACAATTAATGCGTGCAAGATATTCTGCATTTGCCCTTCATTTAGTTGATTTTATATATAATAGTTTTCATCCGAGCACGCGTAGGTTTCAAAAGAAATTCGAGATAGAACAATGGAGTAAAGAGAATCAATGGACTAATTTGGAAATAATAAAATCCACAGAAAACACGGTCGAATTTAAAGCATATTATCAAGATCCATTTGGAGAGAAGCGAATTCATCATGAGAAATCAAGATTTCAAAAGACACAGGGTTCCTGGTATTATGTAGATGGGAAAATAAGTTAAGAAGTAAATTATCCGAATCTGTAGTTTTAATTTTATCGAAATTTAGTAAATTAGGAAATATTAACTAAATAATTAAACTATGGGAAAGTTTGTAATTTCAACCAGGAAGAATGGAGAATTCCAGTTCAACCTAAAAGCTGCTAATGGGCAAGTTATCTTAAGCAGTGAAGGGTATACCACAAAAGCGGCATGCGAGAATGGTATTTCATCTGTGAAGAAAAACTCACAGGATATTAATAAATTTGATAAATTGACAGCTAAGAACGGTAAATTCTACTTCAATTTAAAAGCAGGTAATGGTCAAATTATCGGTACTAGTGAGATGTATGAAAGTGAGGCCGGTCGGAGTAACGGAATAAAGTCCGTTCAGGAAAATGCAGCAGATGCCAATATTGACGACACAACCACATAATTAAAATAATTAAACAAAAATAGCCGCTACAATTGTTATAGCGGCTATTTTTTTATCTAAATTTTTATTTACCAGATTACGATACGTTTTTCTTTAGGAATATAAAGTTTATCGCCTTCTTTCGTTTCGAATGCTTTGTGGAAAGCATCTAAATTGATGATTGGTCCTGTTGCACGGTATTGTGCCGGCGAGTGTGGATCAGTTTTAACTTGATTTACTACGAACTCATCAGTAGTTTTTGTACGCCAGATAGTAGCCCAAGAAAGGAAGAAGCGTTGATCTTGTGTAAATCCATCAATTAATCCCGGATTTCCTTTATCTTTCAAATACAATTGAAGCGCATCAAATGCCACCGATGAACCACCTAGGTCACCGATATTTTCACCTAATGTGAATCTACCGTTTACAAATACGCCCGGTACAGGCTCGTAAGACTCGAATTGAGCAACTAAAGCATCAGCCGCAGCTTCAAATTTAGTTCTATCTTCGTCTGTCCACCAGTTGTTTAAATTACCATTCCCGTCATATTGAGAACCGGAATCATCAAATCCATGCGACAATTCATGACCAATTACTGCACCGATACCACCGAAATTAACGCCTGGATCTGCTTTATAATCATAGAATGGAGGTTGTAAAATAGCTGCCGGGAAAACAATCTCATTAAATAACGGACTGTAATAAGCATTTACTGTTTGAGGTGTCATTCCCCATTCAGATTTATCAACCGGTTTTCCCTGTTTCGCTAAGTTCTCTTCAAAGCTCCAACGACGCGCATTATATACATTTTCAATTAGCGAATTTCCGATTTCTAACTTCGAATAATCCTTCCATTTATCAGGGTAACCAATTTTAACCGTGAATTTTGATAGCTTCTCAAGTGCCTTCTCTTTTGTAGTCGGAGACATCCAAGCAAGGTCTTTAATATGTTGGTCAAAAGACTTAATTAAATACTGAACTAACTCTTCACAAGCTGCTTTTGCTTCTGCAGGGAAGTTTTCTTTAACATATAATTTACCCAACAATTCACCCACTGTACCATTTACGAATTCCAGACCTCTTTTATCTAAGGCACGTTGTTCTTTTTGCCCCTTTAAAGTTTTGCCATAAAAATCAAATGCCAATTCATCTAATTCCTTTGTCAAATAACCTGTAGCATCATCCATTACATGGAACTTTAAGTATTCTTTGATAACCGGAAGATTCTCTTCATTCACGATGTTATCTAGATTCTCATAGTATTTAAGCTCACCGATAATGACAGTATCTGCTTTAAAGCCTAGTGTCTGAATGTAATTTGCCACATCCATATTTTTCACCATTGAACCTAAATCCTTAACCGCAACCGGGTTATAGCGTTTTTGAGCATCGCGCATCTCTTCTACTGTTTTCAGATTAGAAGCGATTAACTTTTCGAACTCAATAACTTTTGGTCCTTTAAGGTCACGGGTTTTAGGATCCACTTTACCGTATAATGAATTGATATACTGATTGTAGTTTCCTAACGTTTCTGTATTCTTAGCATCCTCTTTTTGGTAATACGTACGACCTAAGCCTAATCCGCCGCCACCTAAATAAACAGCATTCAAATTACTATTCTTCATGTGTGCATACACATAAGCACCGAAAAATGGATTTCCGCCAACGGCTCCATACTTAACAAAGTATTGATAAAGCTCTTTTAGGTTTTTAACATTATCTATATCTTTCAATTGTTGTTGAATCGGAGCAATACCTAATTTATTACGTGTATCGAAATCCACATAAGATTTGTAAAGATCTCCAATTTTCTGTCCGTCTGTACCTTTTTCAAATTTAGTACCTAAGGACTCTTTTAAAATCTTTAATGTTGCTTCATCAGTATTCTCTCTTAATTGATCAAAAGACCCCCAACGTGCTTTATCTGAAGGGATTTCAACTGTTTTCATCCAATTACCATTCACGTAATTGTAAAAATCATCTTGTGGACGCACAGATTGGTCCATGTATGACACATTGATTGCTTGATGCTGTTGGCCGAAAACACAACCAGTACTCGCAAATAATGCTGCCATTAATACATATTGTTTCATAATTAACCTTTTTTGTTTCAAAACTTTGGTAAGTTCTTATGCAAACATAAGGATTCTTAAAAATTCTTGAAGTAACACTTTTTATATAATTGATCAAATTGAATAATCCCATTCGGATTTATTACTTTGCATTAATGATTATTCAGATTGAAAATAAAGACTACAAGCTTATTCCTACAGAGGAAGAAGGAATCCGGATAGATGATAAAAATAAGGAGATACCTACTATTTACGCTGCTGCTCGGTATTCGATTAATGAGCTGGCGACCTATATCCAGCAATACTCAAAAAACAGAAAGCTCAAAACTAATCCGGATGAAGATTTTATTGAATTCTTTACAATCAATCTTTTTGATAAGAAATACCCGGCACGAGCTTTTCAATCCGGGAACAGTAGACCTTATTTAAAGAATGACATCATCTATTATTCTAAAAATAACGTGAGCAGGATTAATCATGAAAAGCTAATAGCATATATTTCAGATAGCATTTTCGAACAATGCATCCTAGATTTTGTTAGTTTTTGGGAAGAAGAGTTCAATCTATTAATTCAAGATATAACATTTAAAAAAATGTCTTCGAGTTTATATCTTGTTAAACAGGGCAGCATCATTTATAATAAATCAAATCGATTATTCAATCGTAGGGTGAATGAATATTTGGTGGCCAAGGCATTATTGGAAATAGCCGGACAAAATAAGATCTACACATCAAAATTCAGTCAGTATTTCCTTGATCTTAAACAGATAGAAAAGCTAATATCTTATGGAAAGTAAAGCGTTTAAATTTCATATTCCTATTAATTCTCATCAATTACAGGGATTGATGGAAAAGCCTCAGGATTTATTGAAACTACTTCCAAAAGATGAATTGGAAAATTTTCGATGGTTTATATTTGATGAATTATCAGATAAGGACGGGAGTCCGACGGTAAATAATCTTTTGATTACGAAATTCTCTTATGATCAGACCAAAAACAAAGGCGGCTTTCGTATGTCATTTGATATTGATCGTAAATTCTGTTGCTCTGATACTGAAAGTTGCAAAAGTGATTACCTGGATTTCACTTTCCAGATAAATGACAATGAATTAGAAGCTTCAGGAAGTTATTTTGATTGGACAATGGGTAATTAGTGATTAGACAACAGACTTTAAGACAACAGACAAAAGACTTTTATGTCTGCTGTCTGTTGTCTTATAATCTATCTTACCCAAAAACTTCATTTAATTCTTTAGCTAACCGAAGGCCTGCTTTCAATAAAGCATTTTCCATAGGTTCTTTAAATCTAAAAATATAATCGTAGGAAAGTGATTTATTTTTAGCGACGTCATCATAGATGATATTTGCTAATTGATGAGATTCATACAACCAATCTTCAAAAGTTGAATTTGTATATTGTTTATAGAAGTATTTTTCAAAATCAAGTACCCTTGCATATTCAGTATAAGACCATTTTTCATTGTCTACCAAATCACTATCCCATACACGATGAATATTAGATCCTTTTCCAAAAAAAGTAACTGCAATTTTATTCCCTCCTAAGTCTTCTGCTCTACTTACATGCATAGGTTGATGTGCATCACCTAATAGATGAACCATAAAATAAAAGGCTTGTTGTCTTTGTTCCAGGCTTAGTTCTTCATTAACAACGTCTTTCCTTACTCTTTTATATGCTTTATAAATATTCTGTTCAGGAGAATTCTGAAGTTCTACCAAGAACTGTTCATGTGTTAGATTACCCGGTGTATTTAAAAAGTGCCAGGAACCAGTTTTTAATAACAAAGAATCCGGCGAAGATTTAATAAAATCCGCCCAGTTTGACCAATAAGCTATTTTTTGGTTTCCTATAAGTTTTTGGATGTTTCTCTTTGCCTTTTTCGTCAAATGTTGCTCAGCAATTTCTGATATTACCCGATGACCTGTCATTCCCCAAGCTAACACGGATTTGGTTTGGATCAATACCATAAAAACTACAAGAACTCTTATTACTAGTTTCATATTAAAAATTATTATTTAAAAATTTCAAATCCATATTTTGCTGTCGACCAGAAAGCATCTAATGCTATTATTCGGGGTTTAAAAAAAGAAATAAGATCTGGCCAATCTTCTTTCTTAAAAATACTCAGGCCGTTCAGCTCAGTATATATTTTTGCTGTTGCCTTTCCGTGATCATCATATTGAAGATGATCCCATATCCATTCTTCATTTAACTCCGATTTTAAAAGAAGCCGATATTCTTTGAATTGATCAAACAATAGTTCGCGCATTCCCTCATCAGGGTTTACCATATCAATGGATATCCGAGCAACCTTATTATCAGCCTCCATCCTAAAAAAGAGATGTTTAATTCCTGTTTTATAGTTGATCCAGGTCACCTTATCTCCTTCAGCACCTGTAATGGGCGCCATATATTGACCAAAACTAGTCCAAAAAGACTCCCTTATACGTTTAGCTTCTTCTCGTGAATACAATTCCTTAATTTTAAGCAAAACTAGGAATCTCTTTTAAACATTATGATGTTTAGGCTGTTTTCCTATAAAATAATTACAATGGACAAGAAGAAAACACTAATCACCTTAACAGCCGTAGCTTTAGGGTCGGTAATTTATAATTACTTAAAACCTGTTAAATCAGATGTTGAAGTTATTCAGGATTTTGATCTTGAAAAATATCTTGGTAAGTGGTATGAGATTGCACGGCTTGATTTCTTTTGGGAGAAGAACTTAAAAAATGTAACAGCTGAATATAGCGAGAACAAAGACGGTTCTGTAAAAGTTAAAAACGAAGGCGTTCAGATCCATTCCGGAAAAACAAAGACAAGCATTGGAAAAGCTAAACTTGCGGCTGAGCCTAATGAGGGGAAATTAAAAGTTTCATTCTTCGGACCTTTTTATTCGGGATATCATATCGTACAGATCGACACCAATTATCAAGATGCATTGGTTTTTGGTGATAATTTAGACTATATGTGGATTTTATCAAGAAATCCATCTATTTCAGAGGAAAGAAAAGAAGCCTATCTGGCTTATGCTAAGTCTTCGGGGTATGATGTATCGAAATTACAATGGACTCTTCAGGATTCTTAAATACTCCTAAAGATCAAACACGGGCTGTATCAAAGAATAATCCAACGTTGGATCTTGAACAATTACATTAGAAATTTCATTTAAGTCAGATAGACTTATTACATTTCCTAATCCGGCATTAAAAAGTTGGGTTAGGAGATTCGCCCCGGCCTCTTTTTCTTGAGGGGTTAACAAAGCGCTCCCCACATAGAAATTTAAAATAGACGAGGCATATTCACCAAATATTTCAAAATCTAAGTTTTTGCCTTTCCGAGATAAAGATTTGAAAAACTTTTCGAAATCATTTTGGATCATGTCCTGCTGTGCTTTTGTTAACATAACACAAAAATATAAATTAAAAAGGAGCCTTTCCTAATGGAAAAGCTCCTAAATGTTGATCTTTTATTTAATCCTTAGCAAGGATGTATTATTTCCTAACACTAATTGCTACTCTTCTGTCTTTTACACGATCAGACTCAGGGGCATCAGCAGGGAAGTTCGCAAACTGTGAGCCGTAGCCTTCTGTCTCTACAACCCTATTGCCTACACCTCTTGATTCAAAAGCATCTTTAACGGCGAGTGCTCGCGCATTGGACAATTTTTGGTTTATAGCCTCGTCACCGGTTTTATCGGTATAACCGCCAACTTTAACTTTCGCATCCGGGAATGCTGCTAAGATGGCAACCAGATTATCCAATTGTACCTGACTTTCAGGTAATATATTAGCGGTTCCGGTTTCAAAGTTCAAGTTATCAAAATCAAACCAACGCTCTTTCAATTGATCATCCGATAGTGTTTTGTAATCAGAATTTAAAAACTGTACTAATTGATCTTCAATACCACCTTTATATGCATTAATCACTGTATCATTAGGCAAAGTAACCATAATACTCTCTCTGATTAATTCAGTAGGAGTTTCTGTTACGATAGTTGTATCTGTGATCAATGAATCCACATGCGCGTCGGAAACAGGGGTTTCTTCACGATTACATCCTTTACCGAAGAAAAACCATAATAACAACAAAATAATTGGAATCAATAACCACCAAAATCCTGCACCTTTTTTACGTTCCGGCTCTCTCTCAATTGGTGCCGGAGGAACATCTCTCCTACCTAAGTTGCCTGTTGCCGGAATAATAGGATCTTCTACAATTACATCGCGGACAGGGTCAACAATAATTTCCTCCTCAACTACAGGACCTCTTACATCATCGCCAAGGATATTTAAAGGAAGTCCTACAGGTAATGCCTTTAAGAAATTAGCCCTATTATTATTCAAATCGGCTTCAATAGACGTATTATCCCATCGTTCACCATTACTAGTTAATGCACCAATTACAGCCGGAATACCAGCAGAAAATAAACGAATTAAGCTATTTGTATTAAGGCCTAAAAAGTTTGCCGTATTTGGAATTACCTGATCAAAGGTATTGCCAAACAAAGAACTAAGTACTGTTCTGGTGGTATCACCATCCTGTGGCACATCCTGAGTTGTAGGACTGAACCTTAAAATATCAGAAAAATCAAATCCAGAAAATTTAGATTTTAATGTATCCAACAGATTACGTAATTCCGGACCGGATTTACGTTGAAGACCTAAGAATAAAGAAGGAATAACTGTGTCTATACCTCTTTTTGCTTCCTCATTAGAAATATTTTCTTGAGAAGCAAGAGTACCATAAGTCTGCTCATTAAAGTATGATTGAGCAAGTTGAATTAAATTGTTTTCCATAACTTGTGTTTATAAGTACAATAAGGAAAACAAGCATTGTAACATTTTGTTTGCAACCAAGTCTTATTGTCATTTAATATTATCTTAATATTTGAAACCTATTTTTGCACCTAAACAAAATTATCAAGCATGAACATTCGCATTTTTAATTTAATTATCGCATTATTACTTCTTGTCGGAACCAGCTATGCCCAAAAGCAACCTAAGTATATATTCTTTATGATTGGTGATGGGATGGGTCTGAACCAGGTTCAGGCAGCAGAAGTTTATCAGGCAGCACTTCAAAATAAAAACACCGTAATCCCTACGGTTTTTACGCAATTCCCTTATTCGACATTTGCGACATCACATTCTTTATCTCATGGAGTTACAGACTCCGGCGCTGGTGGTACAGCATTAGCGGTTGGTTATAAGACAAAAAATGGGGTAATTTCTATGGATAGCGCAGGAGTTAAACCGTATAAGAGTATCGCTTATCTGGCAAAAGAAAAAGGGATGAAGGTCGGAATTACAACATCTGTAAGTATTGATCATGCCACACCGGCATCTTTTTATGCCAATCAACCTAATCGGGATATGTATTATGAAATCGGACTTGATATTATAAAATCAAATTTTGATTTCTTTGCTGGTGCCGGATTCCTGAAACCAAGCACCAATTTTAAGAAAGAAGAAGTTGCTCCTATTTTTCCGCAATTAGAAAAAGCAGGTTATAAATTATTATATGGTTTAGATGATTATAAAAAAGCTAATAAATCAGATAAACTAATTTTAATGAATACTAAGGACAGCAGTCCTGCTGCATTAAAATATGCAATTGATCAAAAAACGGGAGACCTCAACCTGGCGGAAATAACTTCGGCAGCTATTGAATCTTTAAGTGAAGGTGAGAATGGATTCTTCTTAATGGTTGAAGGGGGAAAAATTGACTGGGCGTGTCATGCGAATGATGGCGCTACTGCAATTCACGAAGTATTAGATTTTAACAATGCTGTTAAAAAAGCTTATGAGTTTTATCAGAAATATCCTGAGGAGACTTTAATCATTGTGACTGCTGATCATGAAACCGGTGGAATTGGTATTGGGAATGGAAGCTCAACTTTAAGATTAAAAAATATAGAAAATCAAAAGGTTTCCCAGGAACAATTAACCGTTTTGATCAATGAATTTCGTTTAAAAAATGCAAATGCAAGTTGGGAACAATTGAAAGAATTTTTAGGCCATCATGTTGGTTTATGGAAAGCGGTTAATGTAAGTGAGTCAGATTCTGAAGAATTACATGAGGCTTATAAAAAGAGCTTTGTTGAGCATAAAACTGAAACCAGCAAAAGTCTGTATGCCACAAATGATAAAATTGCAGCTTTAGCTGTGAAAGCTTTAAATAAGGCGTCATCTTTAAGTTGGGCATCAGGAGGGCATTCAGCAGCCTATATACCGGTGTATGCGATTGGTGTAGGGGCAGAAGAATTTCATCAGAAAATGGACAATGTGGATATTCCTAGAACAGTCTCTAAAGTTGCCGGATGGCAACATCCATAAAATAAAAAACATCTAAACAAGCAGGGGCTGTCTAAAAAGCCCTGTTAATAGAAGATCCCCGATACTGAAAAAGTGTCGGGGATTTTTATTGTTTGTCCTAAAAAACAGTTATTTTTAGGTGCACCCAAACAATATGGCAAACATACTAT
>Ga0308157_10001348_pt1 | contig 52222 bp, 46 predicted proteins | sample PhyBR1_FD_201035 | JGI IMG/M metagenome (GOLD analysis project Ga0308157, IMG submission 201035) | Phyllosphere microbial communities from UC Gill Tract Community Farm, Albany, California, United States - DLSLB.R1 | ecosystem: Host-associated > Plants > Phyllosphere > Unclassified | place: USA...
TAAAGGCATCAACAGTGGCATTAATGCCATGGTTCGATAAGATTGCGCCATGATGATCGTCGGAATTCTCATCGGCCCGGGACGGCGTGCATTTGATATTGCGGTTATTCGAGAAGTATTCGATGACCGTTCAGATCGAGGACTCCCCCGGCCGACAATTCGCCTCATTGCAGCCGAGAACGTCACTGATTTGGACCCGTTTCAATCGATCCGGAGCACCCATGACTTCACCTCCGTGGAGGAACTCGACATCCTGGTGGTCCCAGGCAGCGAAGATCCGCTGTCCGAACCGAGTCAGGTAGAAGTCGATGCGGTCGCGAGGGCTGCATCTGCCGGTGTAACTGTAGCTTCGTTATGCACCGGCGCATTCACACTTGCTGAAGCAGGACTGCTCAATGGGCGCGAAGCCACAACACACTGGCGTTTTGCCGACGAACTAGCCCGCCGCTACCCAGAAATTCACGTCAAGGCCAGGGATTTGTATTGTGGCAAGGACAAAGTCTGGACGTCAGCAGGTGTCACCGCCGGGGTTGATCTCTTGTTGCACTTGGTTCGCGAGAGTTGGGGCGTAAAGGCCTCACAGACCATCGCCAAGGCAATGGTCACACCCGTGTTCAGACCGGGTACTCAAGCCCAATATGCAGATACCCGTCTTCCTGCCAGCTCGTTGCCGTCTGTCGAGCACCTACATTTGCAAGTCAGCAAGGATCTCCAACGACAGTGGAGCGTCAAAGAGCTCTCAGCTACCTGTGCAATGTCTCCACGAACGTTTCACCGATGGTTCTCTGCGAATCTCGGAACTACACCCGTCGCTTGGCTCAATGATCTCCGCGTGCAAGAAGCACAACGCCTCCTTGAACAAACAGACCTGTCAATTGGTGCCATAGCTCGTGAAGTCGGATTCACTTCGGATGATCTGCTGCGTAAGCATTTTATAGCTCGCTTAGGAATCACACCGACAAGTCACGCGGCCACCTTCCGTCAACAACGTCCTTGATGAACTGGGATTTGCCTGCTGAGTAGGCAAGCCGGTCATGCCCGACGCTTCTAGCCAGTCCTCGTTTCAAATTGGCATAGGCACCGGCTAACGAAGCGTCTGCCTGCAGCCGACCTCGAAACACCAAATGCTCTTGTTCCCAAAGCGAACCGGCCTCGCACACGTGAACATGCACTGTTCTCAACTCACCCGCTGGCGGCCGAAAGAAACGATGGTCCGTTTCGTGTTGTCGCAGTACCAGCCCGAGGCTTTCAAGGCTATGTCGGTAGACAGGCTCGTCGGCGATATTTGGAACAACTACTAAAAGGTCGAGAACCGGTTTGGCCACGAGGCCAGGAACCGCAGTCGAGCCAATATGCTCGACGGTTTCAGCGATAGAGCCAATGGCTCTTTGAATGCGAAGTGCCCAATCCAAGGCTTGAATTGCCCAATCGGGGTCGTGCTCAACAAGCCGGACTGGCTCGTTACCTGGGCTACCAAACCATTCACTCTTCACCAGTTCAATATGCATCGACGACGAAGGTGCTAAATCGTGTTCCCTTCAAGTAGTCGTGTTTGCTCCGGTGAGGGTCGGATCGGACTTAAGAACAGGAACTTTCCTCTGCCTGTTCTAGGCTGCCGCATCATCGTATAGTACCTATTATAGGTACAAAGGATGTGAGCAAAATGAGCAAGACCATAACGAGCCGAGAATTTAATCAAGACGTCTCAGCCGCAAAAAGAGCCGCGATGAAAGAACCAGTCATGATTACAGATCATGGACGTCCGTCGCACGTGCTACTTAGCGCTGAAGAATACGATCGCATCACAAAGAGCGAACGGCTCGTTGGCGATTTCCTATGGGCCGGAGAAGAAGTTGACTACGAATTGGATATTCCCGCCAGAACCCTAGAAGAACGAGACATGGACCTATGAAATTTTTGGTAGACACAAACATCATCAGCGATTCGCGAAGAACACTCCTTTCCCCTGCACGCACTTGGCTATCAGCACAGCGAGAATCTGACATCCAGATAAGTGTGATTACCCTTTTTGAACTTGAGGTCGGAGTACAGAGGGCAGAACGCAAAGATCCACTACAGGGCAAAAGATTGCGAATATGGCTAGACAACAATGTCAAGCGGAATTTCAAGGGCGCATTCATCCCCGTCGATGATCGCATTGCTCAGGTCGCTGCAAACCTACAGTTCCCCGACCCGCTGCCACATATGGATGGACTCATAGCCGCCACTGCCCTAGTTCACGATTTAGTTCTGGTAACGAGGAACGTGAAGGATTTTGATCAAACTGGTGTCTCGCTCTTCAACCCATGGGAATGAATCAATTCGCACTTGCTGATACTTCTCAGCATCCATGTCACGCAACGTACCCGTTCGCGACCGCACCAACCGTACACAATTCAGAACTCATTGTTCTTGCACTACCCCACCGGCTTCCCGTTTTCTCCCAACACCGCTTCGCCTTCGGTGTGCAACGGGTTCTTGGTCGTTGGCATCCACGCGCAACGCGTCTTCATTCCGGTTGCCGATTTCTCATCCCTGATCAGCACCGTGCCTAAGGCCCACTGTCCATCCTTGGTGACGGTGCCAGCAGCTTCCGGACCGGCCATGTAGCCCATCATTTCCTGGCGCTGCAATGGCATCTTGCTTCTGGAATTTGGCGCTGAATAGACCGGGATCGAGACTGAAATCGTGTCTCCCTGCACTTCTGGATGGCAATATCCACCGTAGCCACCCAGTGCATCCGTGCGCACGAGGTAGTACTGGTCATCGCCGGCATACTGCTTTACTCCAACCGTTCTGACTTGTTTCAGCGGCCCGTTCTCGGAACAGGCAGTATTTTCAAAGTCGCTGCGCAGATATTCAGTGACCTTGACTCCTTGCTTCGCTGGCGCGACGCTTTCAACAGTGGAGCCGCAATTATGCGAGTACGAGATTTCGCCGGGAACTTGAACTGGCCCGTCAGCTGTCGCTACCCATGCAACAAAGTGTTCCCAGTAGGCATTGCCGGAAGTGCTGGTGAAGGTCGCGACTGCGTCGTCTACTCCGTCGGCATTCAGATCCGCATAGACGATCTTCCCCAACTTGTAGCTGTTGAATTCATCGCTGCCCTTTGAATTCTTGAGACGAATATTCGAGGCTTTGCCGTCAATCGCCATCGGATCAATCCACGTCGCATTGGCAAGGTCCGCATCGCGCAGAGATTTGATCTTGGGCGCTTCCTTGCTCGGCGATGGGACAACCGTCGGAGTCAAGGTCTTCAGGTCAGTCTTCGGTTCGCTGCAACCAGTGAGCAGCAACCCTAATGTTGCGACGACACCGAAAGCTTTCAGTCCACGAGAAGCGTTGATCATGTTCAGATACTAACTGAATATAAAAACGACTCATAAAAACCTGTGCCATCAAGATCATCTGTGCGTAATGCTCGTTAAAAACGTCAGCCTCGGACTTCACAAGTGGAAGTCCGAGGCTGGTGTCTGGCTTTGGATTCTGCGGAACTAGAGTCCCAGCTTCTCCATCACGATTTCACGAACGCGGCCGGCGTCGGCCTGTCCGCGGGTAGCCTTCATAACAGGGCCCATCAGCGCACCGATAGCCTGCATCTTGCCTCCCTTGATCTTCTCAACCACATCAGGCATGGCAGCCATGGCGTCATCCACGGCCTTGCCCAGCGCGTCATCGTCGTTCACAACAGCCAGGCTGCGCTTCTCAACGATTTCGCTTGGTGTGCCTTCGCCAGCAATGACGAATTCCAGGACCTGGCGGGCGATCTTGTCGTTGATCTTCTTGCCCTCGATCAGCGAGTTCAGCTCAACGATGGTCGCAGGGGTGACGCCCAGATCGGCGATGTCCTTGTCCGCGGCCTTGGCCAGACGAGCGATCTCGCCCATCCACCACTTGCGGGCCACGGCAGCCGATGCGCCAGCAGTCACGGTGGCTTCGATCTCGTCGAGCACGCCGGCGTTGACCACGTCGCGGAATTCCTTGTCGGCGTAGCCCCACTCGGCCTTCAGGCGCTTGCGGCGCTCGGCTGGAGGTTCCGGCAGGCGGGAGCGCAGCTCTTCGACCCACTCGGCGGTGGTGACGATCGGCACCAGATCAGGCTCCGGGAAGTAGCGGTAGTCATCCGCGTCCGACTTCGGGCGGCCCGAGGTGGTGGAGCGGGTGTCCTCATGCCAGTGGCGGGTTTCCTGGACAATCTTGGCCCCGGAATCCAGTACGGCAGCGTGGCGCTCGATCTCGAAACGCACGGCGTGCTCCACAGCGCGCAGGGAGTTCACGTTCTTGGTCTCGGTACGGGTGCCGAACTTGTCCGCGTCCTTTGACATCAGCGACACGTTGGCGTCGCAGCGCACGTTGCCGCGTTCCATCTTCGCATCCGAGACGCCCAAGTTCTTCACGATCTCGCGGATCGCCGCCACGTAGGCGCGCGCCAGCTCCGGGGCGCGCTTGCCGGCGCCCACGATCGGCTTGGTGACGATTTCCACCAGCGGCACGCCGGCACGGTTGTAGTCCACCAGCGAGTAGTCGGCGCCCTGGATGCGGCCTGCGGCGCCGCCCATGTGAGTCAGCTTGCCGGCGTCCTCTTCCATGTGGGCGCGTTCGATCTCCACGCGGAAGACTTCGCCATCTTCCAGCTCGATGTCCAGGTAACCGTCATAGGCGATTGGATCGTCGTACTGGGAGGTCTGGAAGTTCTTCGGGGTATCCGGGTAGAAGTAGTTCTTCCGGGCGAAACCGCACTTCTCAGCGATCTGGCAGTTCAGGGCCAGACCGATCAGGATGGAATACTCCACGGCGGTCTTGTTGACCACTGGCAGTACGCCGGGCAGGCCCAGGTCAACCGGGGTGACGTTGGTGTTCGGGTCATCGCCAAATGCGTTCGGCGCGTCCGAGAACATCTTGGTCTTGGTGTTCAGCTCAACGTGGACCTCAAAGCCCAGTACTGGGTCGTAACGATCCAGGGCTTCGTCGAAGTCGACCAATTCATCGGTGTAGTTGCTCATGATCTTTAGGCCTCCTGCGCGATCGAAGCGGTGTTGATTGCTGGTGCCTGCGAGATCAGCGACTGACCCCACTGCTTTTCCAACAGGGTTTCCAGGGCTGCACCGGCACGGTACAGGCGGGAGTCCTCGAAGGCCGGAGCCAAGAACTGGATACCTACCGGCAGGTTCTCGCTCAGACCACCAGGCACGGTGATGCCTGGGATACCCGCGAGGTTAGCCGGGATGGTGGCCACGTCGTTGAGGTACATGGCCAGTGGGTCGTTGTCGTTCGCGCCCAGCTCGAAAGCTACGGTGGGTGCCGTAGGGGAAACGAGCACGTCGGCCTGCTCGAACGCGGCGTCGAAGTCGCGCTGGATCAGGGTGCGGACCTTCTGCGCCGAACCGTAGTAGGCGTCGTAGTAGCCTGCGGACAGTGCGTAGGTACCCAAGATGATGCGGCGCTTAACCTCATCACCGAAACCGGCGGCACGGGTGGCAGCCATGACGCGCTCGATGGTCAGTGGACCCTCTTCTGGAAGCACGCGGTGGCCGTAACGTACACCGTCGAACTTGGCCAGGTTGGAGGAAACTTCCGAAGGCATGATCAGGTAGTAGGCGCCCAGCGCGTACTTGAAGTTCGGGCAGGAAACCTCAACGATTTCAGCCCCAGCAGCCTTGAGCAGTTCCAGGGACTCGTTGAAGCGTGCCTGAACACCCTCCTGGTAGCCCTCGCCCTGCAGCTCCTTGATAACACCAACGCGCAGACCTGACAGGTCACCGGTGGCGCCAGCCTCGGCGGCAGCGACCAGACCTTCAAGGTCCTTAGGCAGCGAGGTGGAATCCTTCGGATCGTGCCCGCCGATCAGTTCCTGGAGGTAGGCCGAGTCCAGCACGGTGCGGGAGACCGGGCCGATCTGGTCCAGCGAGGAAGCCATGGCGATCGCACCGTAGCGCGAGACCGCACCATAGGTTGGCTTCACGCCCACGGTGCCGGTGACCGCACCTGGCTGGCGGATCGAACCACCGGTGTCGGTACCAAGAGCCAACGGGGCTTCGAAGGATGCCACGGCAGCGGCCGAGCCACCGCCGGAACCGCCAGGAATGCGGTTCAGATCCCATGGGTTGCGGGTGACACCGTAGGCGGAGTGCTCGGTGGAGGAACCCATAGCGAATTCATCCAGGTTGGTCTTGCCCAGCATTGGCAGCTTGGCAGCACGGATCTTCTCGATCACGGTGGCGTCGTAAGGGCTCATCCAGCCTTCGAGCATCTTGGATGCTGCGGTGGTTGGCTGACCCTTGGTGACGATCAGGTCCTTGATGGCAATCGGCACACCGGCCAGTGGGTGCAGTGCTTCGGCCTCGGCGCCACCGGCGGCACGGATTGCGTCAACTTCTGCGGCCACGGCCAGTGCTTCTTCCGCGTTCACGTGCAAGAAGGCGTTCAGTGCGTCATCAACTTCGGCAATGCGATCCAGGTGTGCCTGGACTGCCTGCACGCTGGTTACTTCACCGGCACGGAGCTTGGCGGCCAGTTCGGCGCCGGAAAGCTTAATGAGTTCGTTCATGAAATTATTCACCGTCCAGAATTGCTGGGACCTTAAAGCGGTCCGAATCCGAATCTGGGGCGTTGAGCAGTACTTCGTCAATGCTCAGCGTCTGCCCCACCGTATCTTCGCGCAACACATTGGTCAGCGGAATTGGGTGGCTGGTGGCTGGGACGTCGGAGGAGGCGACTTCGCTGACGGACGCGATGGCACCGACGATAGCGTCGAGTTCACCGGTCATTTTGTCCAGCTCTGCGCCGCTCATCTCGATGTGGGCTAGGTGTGCCAGATGCACAACGTCCTCACGGCTGATGGCAGACATGTATCTCCCTAATCAATGGCGGTTGGGTTTCATAGATAAGTCTATCCCTTGCACGCCTGCCAGCAGACCTTTATGTGGCGCAGTAGTTATGCTGTGCGCAATACCAAACCGGTCAATTCTTGGCCCAACGCGTTTTCCCAGTAGCCGATGACCCCATCCGCGCTGGACGCCCCGGAAACCGGTTTGCGGATGATGACCGCCTCTTTGCCAGCCACCTGACCGTTGACTTTGATGCGCGGATCGTCGGTGAAGGACTGTGAATGGTGTTGGGGTGTGGCCTTGCCGGCCAGTAATGCGCGGGCTTGGGCACTAAAGACCGGATCCCCTGCTGCATCGTAAATGTAGCGTTCGCCCAAGATGGCATGCTCGCTGGTACCGATCAGGTACTTTTCACCGCCGGGCAAGGGAGCCTCACGATAGGTCAACGGCACGTGGTACACCACGTCGGAGGTGTCCGAATGATCGGCATAGATGCGCAGTTCCACCCCGACCTTCCCCTGCGGGTCTTCGAGCCGGAAGCCTCCGATGTGTTGAAGCTTTGGGGTGCCATCACCGGTATAAAAGTCCTGCTGGGGCAGCCAGCCAGAAACCAATTCGTCCTTGCTTGGCGACATACTGGTGTTGTAGACAATTCCCATGAGCTTAGTCTGTCAATTGTGCCATTGACGCACAAGCCCTACTTGGCTGCCGCTTCAAGCATCGCCTTGACCAGTGGTCCTGCGCTCTGTGCCCCGCCCTCGCCATCTTCAACAAAGGCCGCCACAGCGATATCGCCTTGGGCGACGATGGCCCAGGCGTGCGCATTGCGTTCGCTGTCATATTCTGCGGTGCCGCTCTTGCCAATAATCTTCGATCCCGAAAGGGTATTCAGATCCTTGAGGGTTCCGTGATCGATCACTTCACCCATCATCGTGGCGAGGTCTTCAGCTTCTTTTTCGGTCAGTTCAGAGGCTGGCTTTGCCGGTTCTTTGGGCTCCGGGGAAACCACCAGCTTGGGTTGCACGGTGGATTTGGCTTGGACCGAGGCAACCACGGTGGCCATGCCCAAGGGGGACGCTTCCACCACGCCTTGACCAATCATGTTTGCCGCCTGGGTGGTTCCTTCCGAATCATCAGGAACCGAACCGATCACGGCACCGACGCCGGTGCCATCTTCACCGGTCAGCCCCAGAGCGGCAGCAGCTTCGGCGAGCTTCTTGCCACCGATTTCTGATCCTTGGTTCACAAAGACGGTGTTGCAGGACTGGGCGATGGCTTCCGAAAGTGCAATGGTGCCAAGCTTCGCTGCTGGGTATCCGTCGTAGTTCTTGAAGGTTTTGCCATCAACCACGGTGCTGGCCGGGCACTGGACTTTCGAAGTGGGGGTGGAGCCTTCGCGGAGCATAGACAGGGCGCTGATGACCTTGAAGGAAGAACCTGGTGCATAGGAACCCTGCAAAGCGGTGTTCAGCCCTGAGGAGACGGGACCCGAGGAAGCCGCCAGCACGCTGCCATCTGAGGGACGGATCGCGACGATGGCCGAGTTGGAGTCAGCATCTTCGATCAGTTCATCAGCGGTTTGTTGCAGGTCCATGTCGAGGGTGGTTTCCACGTCCTTGCCGTCCACCGGTTCGGCGGTAAACAGTTCGGCCTGGGCTTCATCGTCCTTGTTGTAGCGGGACACTGTGATGCCGTCGGTTCCGGAGAGTGTGTCGTTGTAGGAGGCCTGCAATCCGGACATGCCGACCTGATCGCCGCTCTTGATCTTGCCATCGGATTTCTTGATGATTTCTTCGGTGGCTTCACCCACGGTTCCCAGTAGTGGTCGGGCGAAGGACCGGGTGGGTGCCAATGGGATTTCATCTTCTTGGAAGGTGGCGCCTGGGATCTCGTTGATTTCAGCGTCGGTGACGTCGCGGCTGGAATCATCGCGTAAGACGATGGCCTGGACCCAGGCTTTGTCCCCGGCGGCGAGTACGGTTTTGACGTACTGGTCTTCATCGATGTCCACCAGTTTGGCCAGCTTGGTCGCTGATTCTTCCCAGTTGGCTTTTTCGGTGTGGGTCTTGTCGATGCCTACACGAATTACCGGGCGGTTGGTGACGATTTTTTCGCCGCCGGCGGCGGTGATGCTGCCTCGGTCGGCGACCTGATTACTTGCCTTAAGGTAGCCGTCGGCTTCAAGATCCGGGGCAAGAACCGTGGGGTCAAAACGCAGTTTCCAGGCCTCGGAGTCCTGATCGAATTCCCAGACGGCCTTGGTGGTGTAGCTCAGGTCGTTATCTGAATCATCAAGATCCCATACGGTGGTGATGTCGGCCGTGGCGGTTTTAACACCATCGGTTTCTTCTTCATCCTCGGCCACGGAGCTGACGGTACTGGTGTGCTTCACCTCGCCCATGGGACCAAAGGCGGTTTCCTGGGTTTTCGCTGCAGCTGCGGCATCAGAGCTGGCGAATTGAATGGTGCTGAAGTCCCCCGAATTGATCGCTGAGACAAGATCCGCGGCGGAAGGTGCAGGATCCGGGGTGTTGGCACTGCAGGCGCTCAGCGAAGCTAGGGCTAAGGCGGCAACGGAGAGGGAGACAGCAGAACGGCGAAGGGCACTCATAGCGTCATTCTATTCATTCGGTACGGACAGTTTGCAAAAACTTCCTTGGCAACCGTGCTTTATTTCCTAGATTAAGGTTTTTGGGTTGAGGTTTGCGGGGCGTGATTTAGAGCGTAAGAGTGTAGACCACGAGTTTGATATCGGTTCCTGGAACGGTCCAGTCGCGCTGTTCAACATGCACAAAATTCATCGACTCATACAGCGCCCGGGCCGAGTGCCAAGAGCTTCCGGTGGTCAAACTGATGGCGCTGATACCAGGTAGTCGGCGAGCGCGTTCGATGGTGGCTGTGATCATGGCTCGGCCGATGCCTCCGCGCTGGGCGGTGGGGTCAACACTGAGCATGCGGATTTCTAGTTCGCCGGGCAGGGCAATATCGGCGTAGTCGCTACCGACCTGAATCAAGGTCATCGACCCGACGATCGCTCCTTGCCTGCGCACTACGTAGATCTCTGTTTGCTCGGCACGCTCCCCTACCTTGCGAACAAATTGCAGATAGTCGTCGTCGGGACTCTCAAAGTGGCCCGCGGCAAAGTATGACTGCGCCGTCAGTTCTCCTACCTGCGCATAGTCCGCTGGCGTAGCTAATTCGATCACAAGCTCTGCTGTGCGGAAGGTGAAATTCTCTGCCTGATTCATGATGTTCCCAGTGTGCCAGATTCCTTGTCAGATCCAATAGTGATGGTTGCGCAGCGGAAAACGTGCGCCGAAACCTTGAAGGTTTTTTGCTGTAGGGCTTGCAGAAAGGTTTGTTAGTAGAGTTAACTAACCTCATGACTGCTCTGCATCGTGAATGGAACCTGCTATCGCATGGCAGCGCCATCCTCCCCTCCCACGGCAGAGAACATAACCTCTCGTTGGTGCTGCAAACCCTATTAACCCAGGGCGCCCTCTCTCGCGCGGCACTCTCCCGCGCCACCGGACTAACGCGGGTGACCGTTTCGGAACTCGTGGCTGAACTTCTACACCGCTCCCACGTCATCGAGGTTGGCCAACAAGGAGGCAAGCGTCCGGGAAAACCCGCTACGCTAGTCGATTTAAACCGTCCGGGTCTGCGCATTATTGGCGTGGACCTCTCAGGTATCCTGCCGAGCAAAGCCGCCATTATGGACTTAGACGGCACCCTGATCGAAACTTTCACACTCACAGGGCACAACCCTGAAGCCGCCGGTGAGCAGGCGACCAAACAGCTTCTAGAGCTGCTGGACCTCGCGCTGAGTAATTGCTCCGAACCCGTTCTTGGCATCGGCATTGGCACCCCGGGGATCGTCACGGATCAAGGCATCATCATCAACGCCGAAAAGTTCGATTGGCAAGATTTTGACCTACGCACCACCGTCCAAGAGGCCACCAATATCCCCACCCACGTGCTCAACGACGCCGACTGCGCGATTCTGGCCGAGCACACCTTTGGTGCCGGTAGCGAGCACATGATCCTGCTCAGCCTCGGGCGCGGGGTGGGATGTGGCGTCATCACGCACAATACGCTGGTACGCGGATCTGGTTTTGCGGCCGGAGAACTAGGGCATGTGCGCTATGACCTGACAGATCAAACACCGTGCAGATGCGGCAACGTCGGATGCCTGCAAGCTCGGGCTTCGGTTCCGGCCATACGTCAAGCCATCGCCCAAGGCCTGTCCCGGGAACAAGCCGGACAGCAAGCTGCGGCAGCCCTGGCCTCGGCCATCGCACCACTGATCTCAGTGCTCGACATTCGTAATGTTCTCTTCACCGGAGAACCTGAAGTAGTTCATCACGACATGGCCCACTGGTTATTAGAAGCGCTCAAAGAGCGTACGGCAACAGCCATGGCCGCTAACTTCACTCTGAATATCAGCGAGAATCCCGAAAACCTGGTCTTACGTGGCACCGCGGTCAACGTGCTCTTCCACCAGCTCGGCATCTCGTAAACAACGCCTCCTGTCACCCAAAAACCCAAAAAAACTGCAGAACGGAACGTATAAATCATGCGAGTACTCATTGCTCAGACCGCGCAAGACGTCGCGAAAATTGCCGCGGATAATGTCCTTGAAGGACTTGTTGCCCACGGCGCTGGCACCACCCCGGTCCTAGGACTAGCCACCGGTTCTTCTCCCCTAGGTCTCTATGGCGAATTAGCCCGCGCAGTGAAAGAAGGGCGTGCAGATTTTTCTCGCGCCCAAGGCTTCGCCCTCGATGAGTACATCGGTATTCCCGACACCCACGAACTCTCCTACCGGCAAACACTGATTAATGAAGTGTGCCAAGTGATCGGCTTGCCCGAGCAGGACCTGCATACTCCGCAAGGAATCGCCGATTCGGTTCAGGCGATCGAAGACGCAGCACATGACTACGATCAGGCCATTGCGTCAGCCGGTGGCATTCACGTTCAAATTCTTGGCATTGGGTCCAATGGCCACCTCGGATTTAATGAGCCAGGCAGTGCCATACGCAGCCGCACCCGAATCAAGCGCCTGGCAGCAAAAACCCGTCAGGACAATGCTCGTTTCTTTGATGGCATCGAGCATGTTCCGACGCACTGTGTCACCCAGGGCCTAGGGACCATTCTTGAAGCTGGCCGGCTGGTATTAGTAGCGACAGGCGCGGGCAAGGCCGAGGCTGTCACGGCCTGCGTTGAAGGACCTCTAACTGCCTCCTGCCCGGCATCTGTGTTGCAGTTACACCCCGACGCCGTCCTTGTTTTGGATGAGGCTGCCGCGGCGGGACTCAAACTACGCGAATACTACGATGATGCGGCCGCAGGGCTCTCCGATATGCAACTACGCGTCCAGTAATCCGCTGGTGACCTGTGCTCTCATGACAGAATGAGTGCATGGCCGTCTATTTTGAGTGTTTTACTAAAGCGCAGTTGCCTCGGCGTGAACTCTTCGAGAAATCACTAAGCATTGATGCCCACACCGGTTCGATGGCTCGTTCCGCGGAGCAAGCCATCGCTGGGGTCACCAGCGGTCAAATTTCTCTTGGAGAACAGGTGACCTGGCGTGCAAAGCATTTTGGTATACCTTTTCGGTTGACCTCTGAAATCAGTGAGTTAGTTGCTTTCCACTCATTCACCGACCAGCAGGTACGCGGTCCGTTTAAGAAGTTTCACCATGTTCACGAATTCTTTGACCATGAGCATGGCACGTTGATGGTGGACAAGATCCATTTTGAAGCGCCGCTCGGTCCGCTCGGTTGGTTGGCCGAACGATTGGTGCTTAGCTGGTACATGCCGCGCCTGATCCGGATGCGCAATACGTATCTGGTGAACACTTCAGCACTCTAAGCAGGACTTCTGGACACTCATGATGGTTATCTCTTCCGCAACCGAATCTTCACCCGTGCAACGACTAGCTCTGGGTGTCTCGCATGTACTCTCGCCCATTATCGTGGCTACCCTGTTGCTAGTACTCTCGCCGCTACGGGATGCTTCCATTAGCTGGGCAGAAGCCATGGTGGCAGCACTCTTCACCACCGTCATCCCCTGGATATTACTTGCGGTGGCTAAGTTGCGAGGCAAGGTCAGCGACCTCCACGTAACGGTGCGCCACCAGCGCCACCGTATCTACGCGATGACCGCAGCACTGATTCTCGGTGGCTTATTTGTTCTGTGGCTGATGGACGCCAGTGCGGGGATTTTCCGCGAAGTCTATTGCATACTCTTGGGACTGTTAGTGGTTGCCATCATCAACTTCTGGTGGAAAGTCTCGGTGCACATGGCCGTTGGCACCTACGTCATCTTGCAGGTTGCCGGGCAGAACACGGCGCTAATGCCATGGGTGGTGCTTTTTATTGCGGTGCTTTCCTGGTCCCGCATTCGTAGCTTCCAGCACACCGCCACACAGGTGTGTGGCGGTGTCATGGTTGGCATAGCTATCCACTACGCGCATGAGGCCATGGCGCTGGTACTGAATTAGTTGTCCGGTTCGCTCAACTTAGCGGTATCCACGAGACCGGCATACTGCCACCCAGGGTTGGTTGTGGGACGGCCAACCAGGCATCCAGCTTCTTCGGCAATCAGTGCGCCGGCTGCCCAGTCATACTCTTGCGTTCCGTATTCGGCATAGGCATCCAAGGCACCTTCAGCGACCAGGCACAGATCCAAGGCAGCCGAGCCGATACGCCGAACATTAACGTAGTCCTCAAGCATGCCCTCTAAAACGCGAGCTTGAAACTGTCGGCGCTGGGCATCGTAGCCAAATCCGGTGCCAAGAATTTTGGCTTCTGATGGCGTGGGGCCGGTCAGCTGAGTCATCTTTCCGGTACGCAAATCATGTTTCCACGCGCCCAAGGCCTTGCCCGCAAAATATTCCACCTGCAGTGCAGGGGCAACGATCGCGGCAGCTACCCAGGTTTCGGTGCCGTCTTCTTCGAGTTGGCAAGCACCTACCGAAGAACAGTAGTAGGCAATGTTGCGTACGAAGTTCGTTGTACCGTCCAGTGGGTCGATGCTCCAACGCACCCCGCTCGGGTGAGCTGGTTTCGCGCTAGGAAATTCTTCCCCGGTCAATTCATCGCTGGGACGCGAGGTCAAGATGGTAGCTCGGATGGCTTCTTCCGAAGCACGATCAAAATCGGTGACCCAGTCTCCGGCGGCGGACTTATCACTGAGGTTAAACTGCGATTCGTCGCGTCGAGCAAGAATTTCGGCCCCAGCAGCAGCGGCGCGTCGTGCCACCATCACCAATGGGTCGTGACTGATTGCCTTGTCCATGTATTAGCCTTCCGTAGGTGCGGCGAGGGCAACCTCGCGTGCGGCGTCTGGTCCTTGGTCTAAGAGCACCCCCAAGCCAGCTTCATCAAGTACTGGCACTCCCAGTGATTGTGCTTTGTCCAGTTTTGATCCGGCAGATTCGCCGGCGACAAGGAAGTCTGTTTTCTTCGAAACGCTTCCGGTGGCTTTTCCGCCGCGCACGATAATGGCTTCCTTGGCGGTATCTCGTGAGTAATTCTCCAACGTTCCGGTGACAACGATGGCAAGGTTTTCGAGATTTTTCGTGATGTTCTCGTCTTGCTCATCTTTCATCTTCACACCAGCGGCCTGCCAGGCGGAGACAATCTCACGATGCCAATCAACCTTGAACCAGTCCACCAAAGCTTCAGCGATGATCGATCCGACGGAATCAATTTCGCTCAGCTCTGCCACGGCGCTACCGGAATCAAGAACCTCCAGCAGCGCATCCATGGAGCCATAACGGGTGGCGATTGCACGCGAAGCGTTGGGGCCAACATGGCGGATGGACAGGGCCACCAGTACACGCCACAGTGGGTTGTCCTTCGCCTTTTCTAGCTCGTCGAGCAGTTTGAGGGTGCTACGGGTTGGCGCAGAAGGCTTTTTAGCGGTGGCCTTGGAGTAGAAGTAAGGGACCAGTTCGAACTTTCCGGTACCTTCACCCTTGACGCGTTTTTCGCGCCAAACTTTAACCTCTCCGAGCTCTTCGAGCTTGTCCTTGAGGTTGAAGAGCTGGGACTCATTATGCAGTGGACCCGGGCCTGCCGGAAGGATCACTCCCCCTTGGGTGGCGGGGTCTTCGCCGGGGCCGCTGGTCAACGCGGCCGCAGCTTCATAGCCCAAGGCTTCAATATCCAGTGCGCTACGGCCGCCTAGGTACGCGACGCGTTCGGTCAGCTGGGCTGGGCAGGATTCGGCATTCAGGCAGCGAATATCTACGTCGCCTTCCTTGGCCGGCGCCAGTGGTTGGCCACAGGAGGGACATTCGGTAGGCATGACAAAATCACGCAGCTCGGTGTTGCCTTCACGCAGGGGCAGGACCGGGCCAACGATCTCTGGGATCACGTCCCCTGCCTTACGCAGGATAATGGTGTCGCCAATTTTGACGTTCTTCGCCTTGACCACTTCTTGGTTGTGCAAGGTTGCTCGCGCAACGGTTGAGCCAGCAACCAGTACCGGTTCCATCACTCCGAAAGGAGTCACGCGTCCGGTGCGGCCCACCTGAACCTGAATGTCCAACAGCTTGGTGTGAACTTCTTCGGGTGGGTACTTGTAGGCCACGGCCCAGCGCGGGACACGGGAGGTATAACCTAGTTGTTCTTGGGTCGCCAGATCGTTGACCTTGATGACGATGCCGTCGATATCGTGGATCAGATCGTGGCGCTTTTCGCCGTGTTCGGCAATGTAATCTTTGGCTTCTGCGATCGTGTCGACGACTCGGCCGTAGGGAGACACGGGTAGACCCCAGCCGCGCATCAGTTCATAGGCTTCTGACTGCTCGGTCATTTCGAAGTCACGGCTACGTCCTAAGCCGTGGACAAACATCCGCAAGGGGCGCTTAGCCGTTTGTTCGGGATCTTTTTGGCGAAGGCTGCCGGCGGCGGCATTGCGCGGGTTGGCTAACGGTGCCTTACCTTGAGCAATGAGCGTCTCGTTATAAGCGTTGAAGTCATCGGTGGCGATGAACACTTCACCACGAACCTCAAATTCTGCAGGCCAGCCAGACCCGGAGAGCTCTTGCGGAATATCGCTAATGGTCAGGGCATTGTGCGTGACATCTTCACCGGTGGTGCCGTCCCCTCGGGTGGCCGCGCGCACCAATTTGCCCTCACGGTAGGTCAGGTTCAGTGCAAGGCCGTCAATTTTGACTTCGCACAACCATTTGACCGGTGTTTGTGGGTGTAAGCGTTGAGCATTAACTTGTGCTCGTTCAAGCCACGCGTTCAGCTCGTCGAGTGAAAAAACGTCTTCCAGCGAGTACATACGGCTCGCATGGGTCACCGAGGCGAAGGCGGCCGAAACTTCGCCACCGACTTCTTGGGTAGGCGAATCCTGTCCGGCCAAAATGGGATATTGTGCCTCGAGGCGCTGCAGCTCATGGAACAGCGCATCATATTCCACGTCGGAAATCAGCGGTGCGTCTTTTTGGTAGTACGCGTCGCGGTGACTGCGGATCTGTTCGACCAGCTGATCATAGCGGGCCTTGTCTGCTTCCGGCGGAGCATTAGTGGTCTCAACTGGGGTTACGGCATTTTCACTCACGTATCCAATTGTGCCCCATCCAACCGACAGAATCGCAGACTTGAAAGCTTAGTTCTCTGCTGCCTCTGGCAACGGGCTTTCAGCGGCCAATACGTCAATCACGATCACCGCAATATTGTCTCGTCCACCGGCTTCCAAAGCAGCACCGGTCAAGACCCGAACGGCTTCGGTACGGTCTTTGAAGTTCACCAAAATGGTTTGCAGGATGTCCTCGGTGAGCTCACCGGATAGTCCATCACTGCACAGCAGGTAGCGGTCACCAACACGTGGTTGTAACACGGTGAGATCGGGGTGGCTTGCTGCCCCAGCTCCCAAGGCTCGGGTGATCAGGTTGCGATGCGGGTGGTTGCGGGCCTCGGCTTCGGTGATTTGTCCGGCATCCACCATCTCTTGGACCGCTGAGTGGTCCCGAGTCAGCTGTTGTAGGGCGCCATCACGCAGGCGATAGCCGCGGGAGTCCCCAACATTCACGAGTAATAAGTTAGGTATTTCTTCGTTGAGCACCGGCAGGGGTGCGGTAGTTGGGGTAGTTGACTCACGGTGCTCAGCCAACATTTCCGGAGTGACCTTCGAGATCACGTCGGTGTTGACCTTCATGGCAAAACTGGAGGTCCACGGTGGCACCGCGGTGATCGGGGCAGTGACGTTATCCCGGCCCTTATCCGGAGCCTTGATCTGCAAAAGCGCACACAGTGTCGTTCCACCACGAGCTTCTAGGGCTTCACGGATCCGGTCATCGGCTAGTTGAACCTGGCGCTGGACTTCGGCGGCGGTGGGTAGCTTGCGCACCGAGGTTTTATTGGCGAAAGTGCAGATTTCTTGCATGGTTTCAACTGCCAGCTGGCTGGCAACTTCCCCGGCCTCATGCCCGCCCATGCCATCGGCGACCGCATAGACGATGTCATGCATCAAGATACGGTCTTGGTTTTCGGTACGCTTCAGGCCCACGTCGGTCATTCCGGCGGCAGCTAGGGTGAATGGTACAGGTGTGGGTTCATCAGTCATTAGTCAATCACCAGTCCTGCTCCCTCGCCGGGCGAGAGTTCATAAGGTTGGATGTCACCGAAGCCGCGCACTGCCGTGATTTCTTGGGCCGTGAGTACAAAACGAGCATCGTTACGCAGAGTATTTGCGGTCAGCGCATCGGTGAGCACCGCTCCGGGTTCCGCCAGCGAAGTCAACCGAGCTGCCATGTTGACCGTCGGCCCGTAGATGTCTCCTAGTCGAGACAATACCCGGCCCCAGACCACTGCACCACGGGTTTGTGGGAACAGTTCATCCTTGGCCAGTTCGCGTGAGAGTGACAGCGCGATCTGTGCCCCAGCTTGCGGGGTTTCTGCCACGTAGAGCACTTCATCACCAATGGTTTTCACCAAACGTCCGCCACCCACGGAAATGATTTCGGCGCATTTGGCTTCGAAGCGTTGCACCAGTTGAGCCAGGGTGCGTTCGTTCATGCGGCGTGAGAGTGAGGTGTAGGAAACCAAATCGGCGAAGCCCACCGCGCGGGCTAGGGGCAAGGGGGTGCCGCCGTCGGCTTCGGGGCTGTCTTGTTTATAGGCAGCGACACCGGTCTCAACACGAAGTGCCATACGGTGCACGGCCGAGTTCAGTTGGCGGCGCCAGGAATATAGCAGTAGGTCTTCAATGGCCGGAATGATTTCTGGCAGCATGCCAAAGAGTTGGCGGCGGGCTTGGCGGTCGGACATGTTCTGGTTGGCGATCATGTCTTCGACCAACGCTTCAATTTGCCAGACCACCATGCGGTCGGTCATTTGCCCTACCGAGCGCATCAAGGAGATCGCGGTTTCTTCGGTGAGCTTGCCTTCACGCACCATGCCCACCATGGTGCCCAGTGCTGCTTTGTCCGCTTTGGTGAAGAAGACCTCGTCATCGCTGAGCTCTGGGAAGCCGATGGCACGCCAGAGTTTGCGGGCAGAGTGCAGGGAGATCCCGGCCTCGGCAGCGACCTCGCGGCGACGGAATTCACGCTGCCCACCGATCAGTCGGTGTTCTAACTCGGCGACATTGTCACGCACCGCGTCAGGGGTGCGGGCGGGAATCTGCAGGGGGCCTTCCATGGCCTGGGCAAGCTCGAGGATGGGATCGGCTTCGTCGAGGCTTTCGAGTGCTGGATGCTCGCGGGCATCACGGGCGGCCTGCGCGGCAGACTGTGGGGAGTCGGCCCGGGATGAATTGCCGTGCTCGGTGCTCATGAGCCCATCTCCTCACTGCTGTTCGTTTCGGTGTGCGCCACACTGTGATTGCTACGCAAGTTCGTCATTGCTTCCATGGCCAACGATCGGAAATATGGGACGGAAGGAACATGCGCAATTCTCACAAAGCCTTGATTCATGACGATGTCTAAGGTTCCGGCACGCGTGAGCACATTGTTTTGCTTAGCGTAGGCGACGAGGTCACGAACCGTAAATAATCCTACAGATTGCAGTTGCCCTTGACTGTAGGTCGACCTAAACATGATCCGTTCGTTGGTCAGCACGATCAAAGAGCGCATCCAACGCACCCAGGGAACAATGCTCCAGATTATTACCAGGACCGCCCAGAGAACCAGCGTCACGATCATCCATACATCTGCGTTGTTGGCCAACCAGTCGGAAAGATCATCGCGGGAGAGGTAACCAATGCTGAAGGTGCACAGCGCGGTGAGGATGAGGAAGGCACCGATCGGCTGTCGCAGTACTCGGGAGTGCTCACGAGATTTGATAATCACTCGTTCCCGTTCATGTAGCGGCAGCTTCATCGTTTAGGTCCTCGCCCCTCCCATCTGGATACAGATCTTCGCTCTGTCTATTCAATAATAGTCCCGGCGCTAGGCACGATGCCGGTTAGGCATACTTTCCATCGGCGCGCCGCACGTGGTGCACATCCCCAGCCAGCACTTGTCTGCGCTGGCCCATTTGGTCCTGCAAAACCAATGCGCCGTCATCGGCCAGATCCACGGCGGTTGCTTCCAGGGTTGATCCGTCGGGGAATTCCACCCGGACTTCTTGGCCCAAGGTCGCTAGTTTCTCGCTGACCATGTCACGCAGCGATCGACCATCAAATCCCGGCAGGGGCATTTGTACTGCACCGGAAACCTGGCGGAATGAGCGGTCGAGGTTCACCAATTCTTTGAGGTACTCGGCGAGTAATTCGGTGCGATCGATGGTGCGGGAGCTGGCTACCCGTAGTGAGGTGGCGGTGGCAACGGGAAGCTCGTCACGGCTTTGGTCGACGTTCATTCCGGTGCCGACCACCACACCGAAGCCTGAGCCGACCGGTACCATTTGGGCCAAGATGCCGCAGATCTTGAACTCGCCGGCCAACAAATCATTGGGCCACTTAATACGTACCGGGACCTGGGCTACGCGTTCTGCCGCACGGCTCCAGGCCAAGGCCGCCAACATGGTGTACCAAGACAAAGCTTCAACGGAAAGACTGGCGTCGGGAACCATCAGCACGCTCACGGTGATCGATGAGCCAAGGGGGGTCACCCAAGCTCTGCCGAGTCGGCCCTTGCCGGCCTGTTGATGCTCCGTATAGAACACGCTCAGGTGCCCGGCGCTGCCTTGGGTGGCTAGTTCGGCTAGCTCCGTGTTGGTTGACCCGGAGCTGTCTCGAAATTCCACTGCCCCCAGCGGCAGGTGCCCGGTGAGCTGAGCAAAACGGGTTCGGTCAATGGCGGCGCGGGCGGTGCCATGAGAAGTGTCCATATCTAGAACCCTATGACACCGCCGCACCGTTCTACCGCCGCGAACTAGTCTTTACAGGAAAATGTCTTCAACTAGAGGCACGTCTGGATTCAGTGTGTACTTCTCCAAATCCGTCTCGCCTGCCAATGTCAGCACCTGCGCATCGGTAAAGAAGTTGCCGCTGAGGTTTTTAGGATCACTGCTGAGAATCGCCATCGCGGCGTCGGCGACGATCTGGGCATCGCGGGCTCCCTGGATCATTTTCTGTCCACCGGGCAGGTTACGGATCGCGGCAGTATCAATCAGGGTTTCTGGCCATAGTGAGTTCACCCCGACGCCTTCATCCTTGAGTTCTTCTGCTAGTCCAAGGGTAGTCATCGACATGCCGTACTTGGCCATGGTGTACGCCAAGTGCTCCCCTGCCCAGCGTGGGTCGAGGTTCAGCGGCGGTGAGAGGGTAAGAATATGTGCATGCTGCGAGGCACGTAGATGTGGCAGCGCAGTTTTAGAGAGCAGGAACGTTCCGCGCACGTTGATGTCTTGCATCAAGTCATAGCGTTTCATATCTACTTGCTCTGTTTTGGCCAGGTTAATAGCCGAGGCATTGTTCACCACGATGTCGATACCGCCGAAGGTGGCCACTGCCTCAGCGACGGCGCGCTGTACATCTTCATCGATGCGTACGTCCCCGACAACCGCTAGGCCACGGCCGCCGGCCTGGTTAATTTCTTCCACGGCGGTGTGAATGGTGCCTTCGAGGCTGGGGTGCGGGTCTCCGGTTTTGGAAAGTAGGACGACGTTGGCGCCAAGGGCTCCGGCGGCCTTGGCGATGGCCAGACCGATGCCGCGGCTGCCGCCGCTCATCAAGATGGTGCGATTCTTGAGGCTCGCCGAGACCGGGGCGAGTTCAGTGCGGGGTTCAGTAGTCATGTGATCTAGGTTACGCGAAGTTTTCCAACTAAGCTACTGTTCAGTAACTTATTCTGGCGAGCGACGCACTGGATGTCTGCCCAATTTGTAAGTTTCCTACAACCAGAAGTCCTGTTTCCCCAGCTAGACTGACCTAGATGGCATTTTTCTTGTGCCATTCCTACACATTGAAGACAACTCGAGGGAGTCGAAGGCATGACGCAGGGCAGAACCGAGGCAGACGAAGCAATCGACCTGTCCACCACCGCCGGAAAGCTTGCTGAATTCCGCCGTCGCCAGAAGCTCTCCGAAGCACCCAGTGGCCAGGCAGCAATCGAAAAGCAGCACTCCCGCGGAAAGCATACCGCCCGTGAGCGCATCGAGATGCTCATGGACGAGGACTCCTTTGTAGAATTTGATGCCCTTGCTGTTCACCGTTCCACCGCTTTCGGCATGGAAAAGAAGAAGCCGATGGGTGACGGCCTTGTCTCCGGCTACGGCACCGTTGATGGTCGCCTCGTCGCCGTCTATTCCCAGGACTTCACCGTCTATGGTGGTTCCCTCTCGCAGGTCAACGGTGAAAAGATCGTCAAGGTTCAAGAATTTGCACTGCGCAATGGTTGCCCAGTGGTTGGCATCTTGGATGGCGGTGGCGCCCGTATCCAGGAAGGCGTCGCTTCTTTGGCCATGTTTGCTGATATCTTCCGCAACAACGTTCACGCCTCAGGCGTTGTTCCACAGATCTCCCTGATCATGGGTCCTTCTGCCGGTGGCGCCGCCTACTCCCCTGCGCTGACCGACTACGTCATCATGGTCGATAAGACCAGTCACATGTTCATCACCGGACCAGATGTCATCAAGACCGTCACCGGCGAAGAAATTGACATGGAAGCCCTCGGCGGAGCGCGTCAGCATAACGCGAACACAGGTACCGCCACCTACCTGGCCAGCGACGAAGAAGACGCGGTCGAGTTCTGCAAGGAACTGCTGGACTTCCTACCATCCTCCAACCTTTCGGACGCTTTGATCGCCGAGTTCGATGAAGAGCTGGAGATCACCGAGGAAGATCTGGCATTGGATACCCTGATTCCAGACTCCGCCAACCAGCCTTATGACATGCGCAAGGTCATCGAATCCGTGGTTGATGACGCACACTTCTTTGAAATGCAGTCGCTGTACGCACCGAACGTCATGATCGGCTACGCCCGCGTTGAGGGCCGGACCGTAGGCATCGTTGCCAACCAGCCAATGCAGTTCGCCGGCACCTTGGATATTGCCGCCTCCGAAAAGGCAGCCCGCTTTGTGCGCAACTGCGACGCCTTTAATATTCCTATCCTCACCTTTGTGGATGTCCCAGGCTTCCTGCCCGGCAAGGACCAGGAATTCCAGGGCATCATCCGTCGTGGCGCCAAGCTGCTCTACGCTTACGCCGAGGCCACCGTGCCCAAGCTGACCGTGATCACCCGCAAGGCTTACGGTGGAGCGTACATCGTGATGGGTTCCAAGAAGCTTGGTGCCGACTTGAACCTGGCCTGGCCTACCGCGCAGATCGGTGTGATGGGTGCGCAGGGTGCAGTGAACATCCTTTACCGTCGCGACCTGGCTGCTGTGGAGGCTGAAGGTGGAGACGTCGAGGCTCGCCGCAAGCAGATCATCGACGACTACGAGGCCGAGCTGCTCAACCCATACCAGGCAGCCGAGCTTGGTTACGTGGACGCGGTTGTCGCCCCGAGCGATACCCGCGTGCAGCTGGTTCGTGGATTGCGTGCACTGCGTGAAAAGCATGCCGTACTGCCTCCAAAGAAGCACGGCAACATCCCGCTATAAGCATCCACCGCACCCCGTCTCATAGAGCACTCATCAAGGAGCAAAGCTAATGGAACAAGAGATCCAGACGCCTGTCGCACCACAGATCCGCGTGACTAAGGGCAATCCCAGCGCCGAGGAACTGGCGGCCGTCACCGCTCTGCTGTGCGCCATGAGCAACTCCCCTGCCCAGCAGCCCGAAGAGAACGCCCCGGCCAAGAAGCGTGTGGCTCGCCTGCGCAAGCGTCGCGCCCTGACTCCACGTCTCGGCTGGACCATCGGGCGCCGCTAAGGCACCTTGTTGAAATAACCAACATGTAGTGACGGCTTGTTCTCCCCTCCGCGGGGACAACAAGCCGTCACTTTTTGCATTTAATTACATACTGGCGAACCAAGCACCGGCCAGATCCGAGCTCGACATGAAAAAGTAGCGTTGAGAAAGGTCCAACACTTCAAGTTCCGGAGTCCATAGATGGCTTACCTAAACTGCCGAGCCAAAGAGAATTCCAAATCTGGCGCAGGATTGATATTCCGGTTTGATGTTCTTCCGTAAACTCTTCAACAAATCTTTCATATCAACTACTCTTAGCTACATGACATCCTCCGCACCGCACCGCGAACCTTCAGCGATCGACAAAATCGCCGAAGAGTTTTACAGCAAAAGCCTTGAGCTCACCCCGGAATGGGGCGTCGAGCTGGGCCTACCCGGCTACGAATCCGCCTATGGCGATTACTCCCCCACTGGCACCACGGGACAAATCAGCCTCTTACGTGACACCCTCAGCGCGCTGGCTAACACCAACACCGTTGATGCCATCGACGAAGTGACACTCGATGCGATGACCGAACGCCTGAGTTTGGAATTAGAAATCCTCTTCACCGGGCGCACTGAATTGAACAACATTGCCAGCCCTGCCCAAGAGATCCGCTCCATCATCGACCTGATGCCACAAGAAAGTGCCGACGATTTCGCTTTCATTGCTCAGCGTCTCGAAAATCTGCCCGCTGCCATCGATGGATATATAGCATCCTTACGTGATTCGGCAGCTAACTCGATGTTCCCCGCCAAACGCCAGGTTCGAATTGTTGCGGGTCAGTGCACGGACTACGCCAAAGACGGTGGCTTCTTTGACGAACTGGCCACTTCGGGCAGCGCCGTTGATTCCACTTTGACCCAACGCCTAGAACGTGGCGCCGAAGACTCAAAGCTTGCCTACCGTCGACTAGCTGGCTACCTGGAAACTGAACTTCTGCCCCAAGCGCCAGAACAAGACGCCGTGGGTCGCGAATACTATTCGCTGATGTCCCGCCGATTCTTGGGTGCAAGCATCGATCTAGAAGAAACTTACGCGTGGGGAGTTGAACAGCTCGACGCGATCATCGCTGAACAGCAACGAGTCGCACAACTGATCAAGCCGGGATCGACCATTGAGGAGGCAAAACGCGTCCTCAATGAAGATCCCGCTCGAAAGCTCAACGGTACCGACGCTTTACGCGAGTGGATGCAGGGTAAAGCCGATCAGGCCATCGCTGACTTGTCAGGGAAGCACTTTGATATCCCTGCACCCATGGACCGCATTGAGTGCATGATTGCCCCAACTCAGGATGGCGGGGTGTACTACACCGGACCATCTGAAGACTTCAGCCGTCCCGGACGCATGTGGTGGTCGGTACCGCCGGGTGAGGATCAGTTCACCACTTGGGCCGAGTTAACCACTGTGTATCACGAGGGGGTTCCCGGACATCACCTGCAGATTGGAACGGCACACCTTCAGGCGTCAACCCTCAATAGCTGGCGCCGGCTGATGTGCTGGGTCTCAGGCCAGGGTGAAGGCTGGGCACTGTATTCAGAAAGGCTCATGCACCAGCTCGGGTACCTCGATGATCCCGGCGACTACATGGGCATGCTTGATGCGCAGCGTCTACGCGCTGCCCGTGTTGTCTTCGACATCGGCGTGCATCTTGGACTGCAGGTACCACCGCAGTGGGGCAAGGGCACGTGGGATGCCGAGAAGGGCTATGAATTCCTCGAACGGAACCTGGACCTCTCGAAGGGACAGCTGGACTTCGAATACAACCGTTACCTTGGCTGGCCAGGCCAAGCACCCTCCTACAAGATTGGCCAGCGGCTATGGGAACAAATCCGAGATGAATACGCAGCCGCTGAAGGCGAAGCGTTCTCATTGAAAGACTTCCACACCAAGGCTTTGCAGCTGGGTTCCGTTGGACTCGATACTCTCAAGCGCGCACTGCTTAAATAAGCAGACGCTAAAAGAGTCAGAATGACTAGCTGGGCCATCATATTTGATGGCCCAGCTTTTCATCGTTGATAGCTAGAAATCTGAATCAGATTGCCACACGTATCATCAAAGGTTGCTACAGTCACCGGACCAGCATCGGTAGGGTCCTGAGTGAACTCCACCCCAAGGCCAGTCAGTCGTTCATACTCAGCTTGAACATCATCTACGGCGAATGACGCAGCTGGGATTCCATCTGTTTTCAGCGCTTCACGATACGGTCCCACCGCTCGGTGCGCCGCCGGTTCAAGCAGCAATTCCGTTCCGTTCTCGTCTTCTGATGAAACAAGCGTCAACCAACTAAATTCACCGACCGGGACGTCATTCTTAACTTTGAATCCTAGAACCTTGGTGTAGAAATCTTTGGCTTTGCTCTGATCTGAGACAAAGACACTGGTGATGTAAATACGCATTGATAACGGCCCTTCAAGATAATTGGCGTTCAAATATGTGCGAGCAACTCAACGATTCAGGCTCCCTGCCAACTCTTCCACATGACCGTCGCGGGTCAAGGTCCAAACAAAATGGATCCTCAGCGACTCAAGCACGTAACCTATTGATTAACGATAGATACTGATTGATAATCGATCCATGACAAGTTTTACCACTACGCTATTGCGCATCACGTTAGCCATAATCTTCTGCGGCGCGATACTCGTTCAGCTTTTTGTACTTCCAATGTTTATCAGCGAGGTCCTCACGCAATATCCGGAAGTCGCACAGCTAGCGACCCCCTACAAATGGGTGGTCATTCTCGGGATCCTTTGCCTGCAAATCTGTCTGGTCGCCATCTGGGCCCTGCTCAACAAGGTCGAGCATCAAGAAATCTTCTCCCCTAACGCGTTGCCATGGATTGATACGTTCATTAGCGCCTGCGTAATCGCTGGTTTCCTAGTTCTCGCTTTGGGCTTCCATTTGCTGGTTATCGTAAACGTTGGTGGCCCGGGAGTTCTGCTGGCAGTTGCAGGAGGTATCGTCATACCGGCCGGCTTAGCATTACTTATGAAGGTCATGCGACGACTTCTTAACTCGGCAATCACCATGAACAGACAGCTATCGGCATCGCTTTAACTGTGAACATCGAGTCGCATGACACATGCCATAGATATGATCCAGAATCCACTTGAGCGCTAAAGCGGAGAGCAATTCACCGGTAAGCCGCGCGTATTAGATGTGAGTTCCTATGACAATTCTTTGCTGAATATCACGGATATTTAGGCTCAACCCGTCGAAAACCGGTGGCCTAAAACACAATCCCCGCATATTTGTCACACGACGTAACATTGACTGCATTCCGCAGTGAAAATCCCCCTAGCCTTGAATGCATGTCAAACGCCGCACCATCATCAAAACTCCCCCGCTGGATGACCAGCTTCGGGCCGCAGATCATTGCTGCCCTGATCGCGGGCCTCATCTTGGGGCTCGTAGCAAAATACACCGGCAGCACCGCCGACGAACCAAATGGTCTTGGCCGGGCCCTGTCGATCATCGGCTCCAGCTACGTTTCACTACTGCGCACCGCGGTTATCCCGCTGATCTTCTTTGCAGTCGTCGCTTCCATCGCCAACCTGTCTAAGGTCACTAACGCAGCTCGACTCGCATGGCAGACCCTGCTGTGGTTTGGCATCACCGCCCTGGTCTCGGTAACCATCGGCATGATCCTTGGTGTCGCATTCCAGCCCGGAGCAAATACGGGGCAGGAAGCACCAGTAGACTACGACGGTAAGACTGGCGATTGGCTCGGCTTCTTGACCGGGCTCATTCCATCCAACTTCCTTGGACTTGGAGCGAGCACTTCCGTAAGCGATGGCTCAGCAACGACTTCGGTGAGCTTCAACGTATTGCAGATCCTCGTAGTTGCTATCGCTGTTGGTGTCGCAGCCCTGAAAGTTGGCAAAGCTGCTGAACCATTCTTGGATTTCTCAGCCTCAGCGTTGGCGATTATCCAAAAGGTCCTGTGGTGGATTATTCGCGTAGCTCCTATTGGTACCGTGGGCCTGATCGGTAATGCCGTGGCAACTTACGGTTGGGACACCATCGGTGCACTGGGTAAGTTCACTGTGGCGATCTACATCGGACTGGCCTTGGTTCTCTTCGGCTTGTATCCAATCTTGGTTCGTAGCCACGGGCTGTCGATCAAGCAGTACTTCTCAGGAGTTTGGCCAGCAGTACAGCTTGGCTTCGTTTCCCGCTCCTCCATCGGCACCCTGCCATTGACCCAGCGCGTGACCGAACGAAACCTTGGCGTACCTTCGGGCTATGCTTCGTTCGCCGTCCCGCTGGGCGCAACTACAAAGATGGACGGTTGCGCAGCAATTTATCCTGCAGTAGCTGCCGTCTTCGTCGCTCAGTTCTTCAACATTGATCTGAGCCTCACCGACTACATCTTGATTGCTATTGTTTCGGTGCTTGGTTCTGCAGCCACCGCGGGCACCACCGGCGCAGTAGTGATGTTGACCCTGACGCTCTCCACTCTTGGTCTACCACTTGCTGGTGTTGGCCTGTTGATGGCTGTCGACCCGATCATCGACATGGGCCGCACCGCCGTGAACGTTGCTGGCCAAGCGCTGGTTCCAACCATTGTCGCTAAGCGTGAAGGCATCCTCGATCTGGAGATGTACAACGCACCGCGCGATGGCAACCCCTTCGCCGACGAGTCCGTCGCAGAAGAAAATACGATTGAACCTGTCGCTGCGAAGTAGTCACGTTCAAACAGGTGGGCGCCCGAGCATTTTTGCTCGGGCGCTCACCTGTTTAAGGACTTCGAGGATTTCACAACCCATCAACTTGCACAGGGTGCAAGTTTGCACGTAGTGTAAATATGTGACTTTTCAGAGTACCGGCACGCGCCGAGAACAAAACAAACGGGCTACTAAACAGGCCATCGTCGACGCGGTCGAGCAACTCCTACGCCAGGGCGCAGATTCAGCGCCCACCGCTAATCAAATAGCCGACGCAGCGGGCATATCACGACGGACGTTATTCAATTATTTCCCGAGCGTGGACGCAATCTATTCCTATCCCCTGCATCAGGTTCTGGACACGATGGTCGAATCCATGGAACAAGATGTCGATTCACTTCCACTTCTTGAGGCGATTATTCAGGGCCTGAAATCTGACGAAGTAGCAGCGCAGTTAGGTCAAGTGGCGCACTTCGGTGCCTATATCACTGAAAATGAATCCAATGGCTGCATGACGGCAAACATCAATGAATGGCAGCAAGCCACTACGGATGTGCTCGAAAAAATCGGACGCCGCTACCCTAACGCCGACCGCTTTTCCATCCGAGTCCTGACTCACGCGCTCTTAGGCGCTGGCCAAGCCGCGTTTGATGAGTGGCTGGAACACATCCCAGTTGATCAAAACCAAAGCAGAGATCTCTCGCCAGAGCTCATCGCCACGTTCCATACGCTGGTTACCGATGCAATGCAGACTCTTGAACACGGCATCACCCATTTTCCGCTAAACAGTACTAGCACTTCGAAGGACATCTAAGCTCATGGCCTCACTTCTTTATCGCCTGGCACAATGGGCACACCGTCACCGTATGCGCGTCATTTCGATGTGGCTCGCAGCCTTCATCTTCATCGGTGTTTGCGCCAGCCTGTTCATGGGACAGTTGTCGAATACCTTCACCATTCCGGGCACTGAAACCCAGCGCACCCTAGACCGAATGAAAGAAGAACTCCCGGATCTAGCCGGCGGCTCCGGTTCTATCGTGTTCCGTGAAAGCACCGGTAAGGCGTTGAGCGAGGGGCAGAAGAAGTCCGTTGCCGAAGCTCTGGATCAGCTCTCCTTGCAACCTGAGGTGATCGATGCGATGAGCCCCTTCGAACTGCAGGAGAAGCTAGACGAAGCTCAACCAGAAATCGATAAAAACGAGAAGAAACTGGTTGATTCTCAAAAGAAACTCGACGATGCCACCAAGCAGATTGCTGACGGCAAAGTCCAGCTCGAAGATGGCCGCAAAGAACTGACTACCGGTTGGGCTCAGTACTTTGACGGTGAAAAGAAGATCAACGACGCGGAGCCACAAATCGCGGCTGGCGAAAAGAAACTCAACGACAGCCGTGCACAGTTAGAAGCCGGTCAAAAGGAACTTGATTCGGGTGCTGCACAGCTTGCAGCCGGTGAAGCCAAGTACAAAAAGGGCCTCGCCGAATACAACTCCGGCAAGAGCACCTATGATTCAGGGCTAGCTCAGTACAAAGCTGGCGAAAAGAAGCTCGACGCTGCACAAAAAGAAATTACCACCGGCGAAGAACAGTACAAGTCCGGTATGAAGCAGCTGCTCGGCGGCTCCTCACGTACCGAATTTGAGGCCACTCTTTCTCAGGGGAAGAAAACTGCTACTGCTGGCCTGAAAGAAGCAGAAGATGGTCTGGCCAAAGCCCAAGCGGGCTTGGCCGAGGCTGAAACTGCTATTGCTAAGTTGAACTCTCAGATTAAGTCCACCGAGCAGGGACTTGAGCAGGCAAAAGCTGACGGTGATGATGCAGCTGTTGCCAAGTACACCGAGACCCTCAAGCAGCTTCAGGCAGGTCTGAAGCAGGCACAAGAAGGTAAGGCCACGGCCGAAGCTGGAATTTCGCAGGCCCAGGCTGGCAAGGAAGAAGCCACCGCTGCCCTGGCGAAGATTTCGCAAGGCGAAGCTGGATTGAAGCAGCTTGATGCTGCCCGCAAGAAGCTCGATGACGGCCAAGCCCAGGTTGATGCTGGCCGTAAGGAATTGAAGGCAAACAGCAGCAAGCTCAGCGCAGCGAAAACACAGCTCGCCGATGCTAAGAAGCAGCTTGACCAAGCAAAGTCTGAAATTGATACAAACAAGACAAAGCTAGCCCAAGGCCAAAGCAAGCTAGATGCTGGATGGGCTCAGTTGAATGCTGGCCAGAAGGAATTTGATCAGAAGAAGGCTGAATTCCTGAAGGGTAAGGCTGATCTGGTCCAGGCCAAAGCGAAGCTTGATGAGGGCGAAAAGACCATCAAGGAAAAAACCGCTGAGTTGGAGCAGGCCGAAAAGGATGTCGAAAAGGGCCAGAAGGAACTTGAGTCCGGACGCGCTGAACTGCAGTTTGCCGCTCGCCAGGTTGGCGCCAATTCCGACATGCGATTTGTCTCTGAAGATCAGAGCACTGCTGTTTCGCAAGTCAGCTTCAAGATTCAGACGGATGCTTTGACCCCTGCAGACCGTGAGCAGATCAAGGCCATTGCCGCCGGACCCCAGGCCAATGGTGTTGAGGTCCTCTTCTCTAAAGAGATCATGCAGGACATGTCTCAGGTCTTTGGATCATCTGAAATTATTGGTGTAGTGATCGCAGCCATCGTGCTGGTGATCATGCTTGGCACGCTGATCGCTGCCGGCCTACCACTGCTCTTGGCAGTGCTCGGGGTGGGCGCCGGTGTCGGTACCACGATGGCTTTCTCCTCGGTCATTGACATGGCTTCGATTACCCCTGCGCTAGCACTCATGCTTGGCCTTGCAGTGGGTATCGACTACGCACTGTTCATCATTCATCGACACCGCACCCAATTGCTGGCTGGAATGGAAGTAGGCGAATCAATCGCACGCTCCGTAGGCACCAGTGGCAACGCCGTTGTTTTCGCCGGCTTGACGGTGATCATTGCCCTGGCGGCACTGGCAGTTCCCGGGCTTCCATTCTTGAGCGTGCTGGGCTTGTCGGCAGCTTTCACCGTGTTCTGCTCGGTGCTACTGAACATTACTCTTTTGCCTGCATTGCTCTCGCTGGCAGGGAACCGTCTAGTCTCTAAGCGTGCGCGTCGCAAGGCAGCGGCTCAGGCAGAGAATCCTGAAATCAAGGAACCACTTTCTGCTCGCTGGGTTCGTATGGTGACCAAGGTGGCCGTTCCCGCCACTTTGCTTGTCGTGATCGTCCTTGGTGCCATCGCATTGCCGGCAACGCAGATGCGCACTGCACTGCCTGATGGCAGCGCAGAACCTGCCGATTCGCAGGCTTTCCAAGCCTTCGAGCAGACCAGTGATAAGTTCGGCGCTGGCTACAACGGTCCATTGTTGGTGCTCGCGGATTTTCCTGAGAACCTGACTGAGCGTCAGGCACAGTCCAAGGCATTGGACGTGGCGGACATGTTGCGTGAGTACGACGGTGTAGTGGCTGCTATTCCAGTAGCGCTGACCGACAATCACCAGCTCTCGGCCATTCAGGTCATTCCAACGGATGGCCCGTCCTCAGAACAGACCGAAGCTTTGGTCCACCAGTTGCGAAATGATCATTCGAAATTCTCTGAGGCTACCGGCGTCGACATCGCGGTGACCGGACAGGTTGCTGCCCAGATTGACGTGTCGGAGAAGGTCACCGAGGCGCTAGTTCCGTACCTGAGCATTGTGGTTGGCCTGTCGCTGATCTTGTTGCTCTTGGTCTTCCGCTCAGTCGTGGTTCCATTGCTTGCTACCGGTGGATTCCTACTGTCTTTGGCTGCAGCCTTCGGCGCCAGTGTCATGGTGTACCAATTCGGTTGGTTCTCCAGCTTCTTCGATGTCAATGTCCCCGGACCATTGCTCAGCTTCTTGCCAATTCTGCTCACCGGTATTCTCTTCGGTTTGGCCATGGACTACCAGGTGTTCTTGGTCTCGGCGATGCGTGAACGCTATGCCCATGGAGAGCGCGCTAAGGACGCGGTCCGTTCCGGTTTCTCCATGGCTGCCCCTGTGGTCACCGCAGCTGCACTGATTATGATTTCGGTCTTTGCCGGTTTCGTCTTCTCGCACCTTTCGATGATCCGTCCACTGGGCTTCGCTTTGGCCTTCGGTGTGCTCTTTGATGCCTTTATTATCCGTATGACGCTCATCCCTGCGGTGATGCATCTACTCGGAGATAAGGCCTGGTACCTACCGAAGTGGCTGGATAAGATTCTTCCGGATGTTGATGTGGAAGGATCTAAGTTAAATGAGTTGCTAGATTCAGAAGAATCAAGCACTGATGATGACTTTGATCAGGATTACACCAAGGAGAATGCCCCGGTATGAGCACACAGACTCAACCTTCTGCGCGACTAGTTCTGGCCTCGGCATCGTGGGGGCGAAAGAAAGTGCTCACCGATGCAGGCTTGGAATTCACTACCCAAGTCTCGAAGGTTGATGAAGATGCGGTGCTCGCAGCGGCAGTAACCCAGCACGGGCCACAGTCTCCTGCGCAAACGGCCCAGCTATTGGCTCGTGCTAAGGCTGAGGATGTCGCTGGGGTCGGTCATGCCGAAGGTACGGTAGTCCTCGGATGTGATTCGGTCTTCGAACTCGATGGAGTCGCTTATGGCAAGCCACATACCGAGCAGGTGGCCCGTGAACGCTGGCAACAGTTAAGTGGCGCGACCGGCGTATTGCATTCGGGACATTGGCTCGTTGACCCACAGCATCCAGAGAAATCTGTAGGTCGAGTCTCTTCGACAGTCGTTCACTTTTCGACAGTCAGCGACAAAGAAATCGAAGCCTATGTCGCTAGCGGTGAGCCATTGCCGTGCGCTGGAGCATTCACCATCGATGGGTTGGCTGCTTCCTTCATTGAATCTATTGAGGGAAACTTCCAGAACGTCGTGGGTGTGGATGTGTTTGTACTTCGTGAGCTTCTTGCTCAACTAGGAATCAGCATCGTTGATCTCTGGAAATAACTTCTGAATTACGTGTCTGGGACCTTTGGTCCTAGGCACGTATTTCTTTGCTATCCAGCGTTGATTCTTTGCTGTAGCCCAACTGACGCATTTGATGGGTATGACAGTGCCTGCATTGCAGGTATTGGACGATTCCATCCGAGGTGTGATGGGTCGATTGAGTTTCCCAGGAGTGTTCGTGTTCTTCGACTAGAACGGCGGAATCGGCGCTTGCAATGGAATTTATGGTGGTCATGAACTCAGCATGATGTAATGTCCTTATGCAACTCAACCCTTACGGAGAATATGCGGTGCTCCTAGCCGCATCCTTGGCTAATAATTGGCCTGAGAATCGTGACGAAATTGAGCAACGCACCCGCGAGGTCGGCATGACCATGCCTTTCCCCGTGCGACGCAACGACCACAAAGAAACTCGTCAGGTCATTGATGACTGGCTACGCATCGTGGACGCCGACTCAGATCACCAACGTGCAGAATTATTGAATCAGCAAATGTCCCAGGCTTCGGCTTATCCCCGCATGGTGGATCACGACGGGGAAGGATGGCATCTGCACTATCGCGATGATGGACAGAGCATGCCGCAAGTGCTCCGGTCAGTGATCGCTGTAGGAACTGCCCTGCACATAACAACTCGTGGAATGCATCGCCTGCGCCGTTGCGAAGCTGAACCCTGCACGCAGGTGGTCGTAGACATTACACGCAACGGACGGCAACGCTACTGCTCAGTGCGCTGCTCCAATCGTGCAGCTGTCCGCAGGCATCGCAATCGACAGCCGTAGCGGTATCGATCAAAAACTCTCACTCGCAGTTCGGCGCACTCTCGGGCGACCGCCACCAGTCCGAGGCACACCAAACTCAATATTTTGTAGGATTCCTCCAAAGTTTTCGGACAAACACCCGGGTTTGACCGTTTAACTACATATAGTTCCCACAAAAACGATAGGCTCCTAGGTAAGAAACCCTAATTTTGAAGACAAGGTTCAAGATGAATCAATTGACGAAGGTGCTAATCGCCAACCGCGGCGAGATTGCAGTACGTATTATCCGTGCCGCACGCGATGAAGGAATCGAGTCTGTAGCGGTCTATGCAGATTCCGACCGTGATGCACTGCATGTGCGTTTGGCTGACGAAGCCTACGCGCTAGGTGGCACCACCGCCGCTGAGTCGTACCTTCGCATTGAGAAAATCCTAGATGCTGCTGAACGCTCGGGTGCTGACGCCATTCACCCGGGCTACGGTTTCCTTTCCGAAAATGCCGAATTTGCTCAGGCTGTCATCGACGCGGGACTGACCTGGATCGGCCCTTCGCCTGACTCCATTGATCAGCTTGGCGACAAGGTCAAGGCCCGCCACATTGCTGAAAAAGTTGGCGCCCCGCTAGTCCCAGGCACCAAGGACCCAGTGGCTTCGGCTGACGAGGTCTATGCATTCGCCGATGAGCATGGTCTTCCACTGGCTATCAAGGCTGCCTACGGCGGTGGCGGTCGCGGTATCAAGGTCGTGCGCAATCGTGAAGAAATTGGTGAGCTCTACGACTCCGCGGTCCGTGAAGCAGTGGCCGCTTTCGGCCGCGGTGAATGCTTCATTGAACGCTTCCTTGACGCACCACGCCACGTAGAGACCCAGTGCCTGGCCGATGCCCACGGCAATGTTGTTGTGGTTTCCACGCGTGACTGCTCCTTGCAGCGTCGTAACCAGAAACTGGTGGAAGAAGCTCCAGCACCATTCTTGAGCGAAGAGCAGACCACTCGCCTGTATGAGGCTTCCAAGGCGATCCTGCGTGAAGCCAAGTACACCGGTGCCGGTACCTGCGAATTCTTGGTGGGTCAGGACGGCGTGATTTCCTTCCTCGAGGTCAACACTCGTTTGCAGGTAGAGCACCCAGTTTCTGAAGAAGTGACCGGACTAGATCTGGTGCGCGAGCAGTTCCGCATCGCCCGCGGTGAAGAACTTGGCTACACCGACCCAGAAGTGCGCGGCCACTCCTTCGAATTCCGCATCAACGGCGAAGATGCCGGCCGTAACTTCATGCCAACCCCAGGCACCATCACCAAGATGAACCTGCCATCGGGTCCGGGCGTCCGTGTTGATTCCGGCATTGAACAGGGCGAGAGCGTTTCGGGGAACTTCGACTCGATGATCTCCAAGCTGATTGTCACCGGAAGCACCCGCGAGGTCGCTGCAGCTCGTGCCCGCCGTGCCCTGGAAGAATTCCAGATTGAAGGCATGGCCACGGTTCTTCCATTCCACCGTGCCGTCATGAGCGACCCAGCCTTTGTTCCTACTGAAGGTCCTTTCAAGGTTCATACCCGCTGGATTGAAACCGAGTTCAGCACGGTAATCGAGCCACACCCACTGCCGGGAGCAGAAGCTGAAACCGAAGAGGGCGAGCGCACCAGCGTCACCGTTGAGGTCGGCGGTAAGCGCCTAGAAGTGACGCTTCCTTCGTCCTTGGGCTCGATCTCTGCCAATGGTGCGGACCGCGCCGCAGGTAAGAAGAAGCGCAAGCCTAGCCGCAAGAGTGCGGCAGGAGCTAGCGCCAACTCTGCTGAGCTACGTTCGCCGATGCAGGGCACCATTGTGAAGGTCGCTGTCGAAAACGGCACCGAAGTAGCTCAGGGTGATCTCATCGTTGTGCTTGAAGCCATGAAGATGGAACAGCCCATCACCGCGCACCGCGATGGTGTGGTCAACGGTCTTCAGGTTGCCGCCGGTGAGACCTTGTCCTCCGGCGCTGTCATCGCGACGATTGACGATGCCAGCTAATAAGCTTTCGTAGCAATATTGTGGGGTTCGAACGTGTTGTACACGTTCGAAACCCACATTTTTTGTTTGCACCATGCTTTGAGCTGTCAGTTACTGACGAGCGAGCCATTCCGTAAATGTCTGTTGACCCAAACGGGCTGAGTCATGTGGCAGGATGCCACCATTTCTGAGGGCTTTACCCATGGCCCCGGGGACCGGAACCTCAATAATCTTGGAGTTCTTGCCCTGATGCTTCAGATACTGGGCAAAGAGTTCTGGCATGGCTTCTTCCTTGGGACCTGCCAGGTCTTGCACGAGTCCCTGTGCGGGTTGTAGAGCCAGCTCAACAAGTGCGGCGGCCACTTCAACCCCAGCGATGGGTTGCAAGCGCATTTTCGGTGCCATCTGTACCGGGCCAGCACCCAGTCGGTCAATGTTCTGCCCGACGAATTCATGGAATTGAGTGCTGCGCAAGATGGTGTAGCCACCGTCGAGAATTTGCAGCATTCGCTCCTGGGCCGCCTTACCTGCGTAGTACCCCGAATCAATCTCGGCTGCTCCCACAATGGAGAGCGCCACATGATTTTTTACTCCACCCTCACGCCCTGCCCGAATGAGATTCGAGGTTGATTGCGTAAAGTAACGCATGGCCGTTGACGCGCTGGTGGTTGATGCCCCGGAGACATCAATGACCGATTGGCAATCGGCCAGCCACTGTTTCACGGAGTGGAGGTTCGTCAGGTCGCATCCGGCCGATCTGGAGAGCACCAAAGGCTCGTGACCTTGAGTTTTGAGTTCTTCTACGACTAACCGGCCGATAGCTCCGGTTCCACCAGCAACTGCAATACGCATGGGCTCTTCCCCTTCGATAAGCATCGATGACAAAGCCATACTTGCACATAAATATTTCGTGCATCAACGAAGAAAGCCTGGCAGATCACCATTGGTGATCTGCCAGGCCTATCTCGTGAAAACTTCTAGTTACTCAACGAACTCTTCCATGTCGATATCCGTGGTGTCACGTGACAAGAACAGTGCTACCAAGGTGAGTACTGCACCCAAAGCCAGATACAGACCAACGCCAACAGTGTTGCCCGCTCCGGCCTTCCACAGTGCCACCGCCACGAAGGAAGCAGGCGCTGCACCAATCACCGAGGACAGGTTATAAGCAACCGCAGAGCCGGTGTAACGAACGTTCGAGGGGAACAGCTCCGGCAGGTAGGCAGCCATCGGGCCAAAGGTCAGGCCCATCAGGGTGAAGCCCACGATCAAGCCGGCCATCGCCGCACCCTGACCAGGGCCGAAGAACAAGGTCCAGGCCAGGCCGAAGACCAAAATACCGGTTGAAACCCAGATCAGGAACTTACGGCGGCCAAACTTCTCGGCCAGCGGGCCAGAGACTACGGTGAAGATACCGAAGAAGACAACGCCGATGATCAGCATGGTCAAGAAGGTCGGACGCTCGATGCCCAGACCTGGAACAAATCCAGCAGGGTCAAAGGTCTTACCCTTAGCTGCGGCCGCGGCAGCTGCCTGTTCAACAGTAGCTGGCTGAGTGCCGTAGGTCAGCGTGAAGGAAGTCATCAGATAGAACAACACGTAGGTGGCCAACATGATGAAGGTACCTGCCAACGTTGGACGCCAGTGCTTCTTCATGGTCACCGCGAATGGCGACTTAACAACCTTCTTTTCATCCAGAACCTTCTGGAATGAAGCGGATTCAACCAGCTTCAGACGAACCCACAGTCCGATGACCACCATGACGGCGGAGAAGAAGAACGGAATACGCCAGCCCCAAGCTTGGAACTGTTCAGGGGTGCTCCAGGTTTGCAGGGCAACAAAGATCAGGTTTGCAATGATGAAACCGATTGGTGCACCCAGCTGTGGGAAGGTGCCGTAGATGGCTCGTTTATTCTTCGGAGCATTCTCCGTGGCCAGCAGGGCTGCGCCGGACCATTCGCCACCCAGCGCCAAGCCCTGAGCAAAACGCAGGATCACCAAGGCCATGGGAGCCAGCACGGTCCAGTGGCCGGCAGCAGGTGGCAGGAAACCGATGAGGAAAGTAGCAATACCCATCAAGAGCAGCGAAGCAACCAGGGTGCCCTTGCGACCGAGCTTATCGCCGTAGTGGCCAAACACAATCGAACCCAGCGGGCGGGCGACGAATGCGACACCGAAAATCGCAAACGAGGAGAGAATCGCGTTAATGGCGGTGGCGTTCGGGAAGAACAGTGCCGGGAATACGAGTACCGACGCGGTGGCGTAGGCGTAGAAATCGAAGAATTCGACCGTGGTGCCGATCATGCTGGCAAACAACACGCGTCCGCGAGAGTTTTCCTTTGGCACCACTGTCTGGTTAGCCTGCGACATTGAGGCTGCTCCTTAGGGTGAAAATACGAGTAAATCGTTCATTTACGAATGTCATAATCTTAAACCTCTTTGCCCAGTATTCGGATATTGATGTCCACTATTTGGACATCATCGGGCCACAAAAGGAGTACTCGGACCCCATTCACCGCCTAACTAGCGGGAATGCGAGGGTTCACATATTGAGACGTGACTAGTTCAAAGATGAATCCTACTTATACCAAAAGGCAAACCCAAAGTGAATAGCATCACCGTATTTCAAAAATACTCAGTTAACACAGCAACGGCGGTATCTTGCGTAAAAAACGCAGATACCGCCGTTGCGGAATGTAGAAATTAGCTGTGTCGGTGCAGACGGCGTGCGGCCTCTGCCAACGAACCAGACAGCGATGGGTAGACGGTGAAGGTCTCGGCAACGTCATCGACGTGCAGTCCATTCTGAACTGCCAGTGCCAGGGAGTAGATCAGCTCACTGGCTCGTGGTGCAACAACGACGCCGCCAATGACCGTGCCCGAACCCTTGCGCGAAACGATCTTCACGAAACCGTGTTCCACGTTCATCATCTTTGCGCGCGCGTTGGCGTTCAGGTCCACCTTGATGATGTTGGCCTGGTACTTGCCCTCTGCGACCGCACGCTGGGTGACACCAACGGTAGCGATTTCGGGAGAGGTAAAAACGTTGGAAGCCACTCGGTCAAGGTTCAAAGGCTTCACCGAATCACCCAGTAGGTGAGCGACGGCAATTCGTCCCTGCATCGCAGCCACTGAAGCTAGGGCGAAAACGCCGGTGCAGTCACCGGTGGCGTAAATGTTGGTGGCGGTGGTGCGCGAAACACCATCAACCTTGATATGTCCCGAATCGCTGAGCTGGACGCCAGCTTCTTCCAAACCGAGGTTCGCAGTGTTGGGAATGCCGCCCACTGCGACCAGGCAATGGCTACCTTCCAGCACACGCCCATCAGCCAGGGTAACGAAGACCTTATCGCCCTTGCGCTCAACGCCTTCTGCGCGAGCCTGAGACACAACGTTAACGCCGTTCTCCTTGAACGCGTCTTCCAGTACGCCAGCTGCGTCAGCGTCCTCGCCTGGCAATACGCGGTCACGCGACGAGACCAGAGTGACCTTGGCACCAAGCAAGTTGTACGCCGAAGCGAACTCAGCGCCGGTGACACCGGAACCAACAACGATCAGGTGCTCTGGCACCTCGTTCATGTTGTAAATCTGAGTCCAGTTGAAAATGCGTTCGCCATCTGGCTTAGCCGAAGGAAGTTCACGAGGGTGAGCGCCAACCGCGAGGAGGATCGCGTCGGCTTCAAGAGTCTGTTCCGAGCCGTCCGGGTGGGCCACGGCCACGGTGTTCCGGTCGAGCAGACGACCTTCACCAATGACGATGCGGACCCCATTGCGTTCCAGACCAGTGCGAATATCTGAGGACTGCTCCTTGGCAAGGTCCAACAGTCGGTGATTGACCACCGAAAAATCGGTCACTGCGGTGTCGAGTCCATCAACATGGACACCAAAAGCCTCAGCCTGCTTCACGCGACGCACGGCGTCGGCGGTAGCGATCAGGGTCTTGGACGGTACGACATCGGTCAGCACTGCTGAACCGCCCATACCGGCACGTTCTACAACGGTGACATTGGCGCCCAGCTGGGCTGCTCCCATGGCAGCTTCATAGCCGCCTGGACCGCCACCGAGAATGACTAAACGGGTTGCTTTATTCGTACGATCTGCGCTCACAAAATCTATTGTTCCCCATGTCCGTTCAATGCGCACATCGAAAGGCCATTTTTGGACGTGATATTGATTCTGAAGCACTAGTTTCACCTGACAAAGCGCCCCGCTACCGGTAGCGTATTGCCCGTGACTGATATGCATAATGACCCACAGGCTCTAGCAGCCCAGGCTGCACAGGTAATCGCCGAGCAGACCAACGTTGAGAAACACGATATTGCGCTAGTGCTGGGCTCCGGATGGGGCCAGGCCGCCGAACTGATCGGTGAAACGACCCACACCCTGGATGCCACCACTATCCCCGGCTTCCACGCCTCCGCCGTTCCAGGCCACAAGGGCAGCATCTCCTCGATCCTGACCTCCACCGGCAAGCGCGTGCTCGTGCTCGGTGCCCGCACCCACTACTACGAAGGCCACGGCGTACGCGCGGTGGTCCACGGCATCCGCACCGCTGCGGCTGCCGGCTGCGAACAACTGGTACTGACCAACGGTTGCGGCGGCTTGAACGAAAACTGGGCACCCGGCACCCCAGTAATGATCTCCGATCACATCAACCTCACTGCCACTTCCCCACTAGAGGGCGCAACCTTCGTTGATCTGACTGACCTGTACTCCTCGCGCATCCGTGAGATCGCTCGTGAAGTGGACTCCAGCCTTGATGAAGGTGTCTACGCACAGTTCACCGGACCGCATTACGAAACTCCAGCCGAGGTTCAGTACGCCAAGAGAATCGGTGCTGATCTCGTGGGTATGTCCACCGCGCTCGAAGCCATCGCCGCACGCCACGCAGGCATGGAAATCTTCGGCATGTCATTGGTGACGAACCTGGCTGCCGGTATCAGCCCGGTTCCGCTGAGCCACCAGGAAGTCATTGAGGCCGGTCAAGCTGCTGGCCCTCGCATTTCGAAGTTGCTGGCACAGATTATCGCCAAGCTCTAAGAGACCTTGTAGTACTGGGAATCAACGGCGTTCTTCTCAAAGGGAAAACAGTGAATCACACACAAAAGATCCAGCTTCTCACCGATGCTGGCAACTGGGCGGCTCAGGATCCAGATCCGGAAACCCAAGCCGAACTACAGCAACTGATCGAACGAGTCAACAACGGGGATGCACCAGCATTTGATGACCTCGCTGATCGTTTTAGTGGAGTGCTGGAATTCGGTACGGCGGGCCTGCGTGCCGAACTAGGCGCCGGTCCGATGCGCATGAACACTGTCGTGGTCATGCGTACCGCCGCTGGAATCGCTCGTTTCCTCACTGAGAAGGCCGCCGGCCAGTACACACCCAAGGTGGTCATCGGTTTTGATGCCCGCTTCAACTCGGACGTTTTTGCCCAAGCCTCCGCAGGGATTTTTGTGGCCGCAGGATTTGATGTGTTGCTGATGCCAGCACCACTGCCCACCCCGGTACTAGCCTGGGCTGTCCGCGAATTCTCTGCCGAAGCCGGCATCATGGTCACCGCCAGCCATAACCCGCCACGAGATAACGGGTACAAGGTTTATGTTGGTGGACGCGCCACCGACGATGCGGGACGCGGAGCACAGATCGTCTCCCCTATCGACGCACAAATCGCTGAACTGATCGACCATGAACAACCGGTAGCCCAGATCCAGCGGGCCACCTCCGGCTGGGAGGTACTTCCCGCAGCCGGGGCCGAAGGCGATATTGAAGCTGCCTACCTGGCGGCTATCGCCCCGGTGATCCCCGCTGCCAAGAGTGATGATGAGGCCCGCAAGAACCTGCGCGTTGTCGTCTCGGCCATGCATGGTGTTGGTGGGCATACGATGAAGCAGGCACTGCTTGATGCCGGATTTAATGATGTCCACATGGTTGCCGAACAAGAACAGCCAGATCCGCTGTTCCCCACGGTCAGCTTCCCTAACCCTGAAGAACCAGGGGCCATCGACCTGTCGCTTGATTTAGCGCGTAAGGTTCAAGCAGACCTGGTCATCGCCAATGACCCAGATGCTGACCGTTGTGCTGCAGCGATCCTCGACGGTGATTCTTGGCGGATGCTGCGCGGCGACGAAGTGGGGTGGCTGCTGGGTGATCAGGTCTCCAAGAGCCTGCCAGAGGGTAAGAAGCTGGCTAACTCGATCGTTTCTTCTCGCATGCTGGCCGCCATCGCCAAAGACGCGGGCCGCGAGCACGAAGAGACTTTGACCGGATTCAAGTGGATTTCCCGCGTTGAAAACTTGGGCTTCGGCTATGAGGAAGCCTTGGGTTATTGTGTCGCCCCAGACCTGGTCCGCGACAAGGACGGCATCTCCGCTGGAATTGTTTTGGCCGATTTGGCTGCCGGTCTCAAAGCCAACAACAGTTCATTGGCCACGCGCCTCGATGAGCTGGCAGCCAAGCACGGGGTACACGTCACCGACCAGCTCTCCCTGCGTTTCACTGACCTGGCGCAGATTCCCGTATTGATGGATCGCTTCCGCGATCAGGCCCCCGAAACCCTGGGCGGTTCTGAAGTTTCCGAGGTCACTGATCTGTCCAAGGGGACCGAAAAGTTGCCGGCCACCAATGCGATCATTTTGCATACCTTCTCGGGTGCACGGGTGATCGTTCGACCTTCGGGCACCGAACCCAAGCTCAAATGCTACTTGGAAACTATTGAGCCGGTTGATGATCTGTCCGGGGTGCCGGCAGCCCGGCAACGAGCTACCGAACAGGTGCAGGCAATCAAGAAGGAATTGGCAGCCTACCTGAATGCCAATTAGGCTTACCCTTTCGAGACTTTCATTTGAATCACTTGAGATCTTAATTGTTAGAGGAAAAGATGACTGAACTTAGCGCCCGCGAGATCGCTGGATACATTGACCACACCCTGCTGGCACCGAATGCCTCCCGGGAACAGATTGTCCAGATCTGCGATGAAGCCAAGAAGTACGAATTCAAGTCGGTGTGTGTGAACCCATTGTGGGTCTCCACGGTGGCTCGGGAGCTGGAAGGCTCAGATGTTTTGACCTGCTCGGTGATTGGTTTCCCTCTGGGAGCCTCCGCGACTGACACCAAGGTTTTTGAGACCAAGCATGCCGTGGCCGATGGTGCCAACGAAATCGACATGGTCATTGACATCGCCGCAGCACTGCGCGGGGACCGTGACGCGTTGGTCAACGAGATCTTCGCGATTGCCCAGGCTGCTCATGAAGGCGGCGCGATCTTGAAGGTGATTATCGAAACCTGCCTGCTCACCGAGGAAGCTAAGGTTCTGGCCTGCGAGGCTGCCAAGGCTGCTGGTGCGGACTTTGTGAAGACCTCCACCGGGTTCTCCACCGGCGGCGCCACCGTTGAAGATGTGGCTTTGATGCGTCAGACTGTGGGCGCTGACATGGGCGTTAAGGCGTCCGGCGGGGTGCGTAGCGTAGAAACTGCGCGTGCCATGATCGCTGCCGGCGCTACCCGACTAGGTTCTAGCTCAGGAGTTGCTATCCTAGAAGGAGAGCAAAGCGGTTCCGGTTACTAGGACATCGCATCTATCTGTTTCCTCAAGGAGAAAAAGTGTACTCGAACGGCAAGAACACTGCCCATTCCGGTGAAGGCCGCCTTGTCGGCAACATCATCAATTTTGTAATCTTCTTCGTGATGTTCGCAGCCGGTGTCTACACCCTGGGCTACTGGGAATTGCACAACGCATGGGTACCAACCTTGGTCGGTTTTGCCCTGATGTTCCTGGCCTTCGCTATTCCGATGCACCTGATGGGTCGCGCAGATAAAGCTGAAGACTTGATTGCAGCCAGCGCTGCAGAACAGAAGTAACTAGAACTTCTTAGAGTTGGGGAGGCCCGTTGGGGCCTCCCCAACTTTGTATTTAACCATGATTGCCACCGCGACTGCTGAGTACACATAAACTGAGCTCATGGACGAATTCTGGGAATCGCAGGTCGAGGCCTTCTGGAAAAACGGCGAAGGCAAAGATGCCGAGCAGCTTCGTAAAGAACTTGAGCAACTACTAGCTGGCATGGATCCCAAAGATCCTAGAGTGCTCTTTGAAATCGCTTCTCTACACGATTTTTTGGGTGAGGAAGAGCAGGCAGTTGTGCCCTACCAACAAGCCTTGGATTCAGGATTGTCCGGGCAAAAACGAGAAGAAGCGCTCATCCAGCTGGCCAGCACCCAACGCAATCTAGGACAGTTCCATCAAGCCATTGGCCTGTTGCAGCAAATCCCCTCAACTTCTGAACTTCATGCCGATGCCCAAGGATTTCTCGCGTTGGCATTGCTGGACGCCGGTCACAGCACCGAAGCCGTACGCACGGCCGTCACCGCTTTGGCACCGCATACCCGGCTCTACGCACGAGCATTGACTGCCTACGCCCAGGACTTGTCCGTCCCGGGCGTAGCGCAGGCCTAATACAACACCAGCACAGTTACTGCGCGGCCGGGGCAGGTGTGGGTTCGAAGATGGCGTAGAGCAACTTCTCGGCCCACTCAAGAATCTCTTCATCCGCCAAGTCTCGTCCACCAATTGGCGAGGTCTTTGGCTTAGGCAGGAAGATCGAATTCAACGCAGGCTTGTTCGCAGCTCCCGGATAGAGACGTTCCAGGCGCACCTGACGTGAAGCCGGAAGGTCTTCAATCTTCGCTGGCGAGAGCTTGATGTTGTTACCAATCTGCTGGATATCATGCAGTCCCACGGCACGGGCACGAATGCGCAGTGCTGCCACCCGCAGGAGGTTCTCTACTGGCTGTGGCAGCTTGCCATAACGGTCTACCAGTTCTTCTCGGACCTCGGCGAGCGCCTCATTGGTTTCTGCCGAAGCAATGTTGCGGTAGGCCTCCAGACGCAGTCGCTCGCCGGGAACATAATCATGCGGAAGATGAGCATTAACCGGCAGGTCAATTTTCATCTCAGTGGCTTCCTCTTCGCCTTCACCCTTGTAGTCGGCTACGGCTTCACCCACCAGTCGCAGGTACAAATCAAAGCCCACGCCTGCGATGTGACCGGACTGTTCGCCGCCCAGTAGGTTACCGGCCCCTCGCAGTTCCAAGTCCTTCATCGCCAACTGGTATCCGGATCCGAGTTCGTTGTGCGCTGCCACAGCTTTCAAGCGCTCCAAGGCGACTTCGCCCAAAGGCTTCTCAACGTCCCACAGGAAGTACGCGTAGGCGCGTTCACGTCCACGCCCCACACGGCCGCGCAACTGGTGTAGCTGAGAGAGACCATAGTTATTGGCACGGTCCACAATCAGCGTATTGGCGTTGGAGATATCCAGGCCCGTTTCAATAATGGTGGTGGAGACCAGAACATCGAACTTCTTTTCCCAGAAGTCTTGGATGATCCTCTCCAGCCGTGACTCACTCATCTTGCCGTGCGCCACTTCCACGCGAGCTTCCGGAACGAGTTCACGCAATTCAGCAGCCACACGTTCAATTGAGCTGACGCGGTTGTGCACGAAGAACACCTGCCCATCGCGCATCAACTCTCGTTTGATCGCTGCGGAAATCTGCTTATCACTGCGCGGGCCAACGTAGGTCAGCACCGGGTGACGCTCTTCCGGTGGCGTGGCCAGGGTTGAGGTTTCACGGATGCCAGTCAGAGACATCTCCAAGGTACGCGGAATCGGGGTAGCACTCATGGCCAGCACGTCCACGTTGGTGCGCATCTTCTTGAGCTCTTCCTTATGCTCCACACCGAAGCGCTGTTCCTCGTCAACGATGACTAGACCCAAGTTTTTGAACTCAACGTTTTTTGAGAGCAGTCGGTGGGTACCGATGACAATGTCGACGCTGCCGTCTTTCAGCCCCGCCAGGATTTCCTTTGATTCCTTGGCAGTTTGGAAACGCGAAAGAGTCTTCACTCGCACCGGGAAGCCTGAATAACGTTCGGTGAAGGTCTGATAGTGCTGGGAGGCCAGCAGCGTGGTGGGCACCAGGACGGCGACCTGCTTGGAGTCTTGGACGGCTTTGAACGCGGCACGCACCGCGATTTCAGTCTTGCCGAAGCCGACGTCACCGGAAATCAGCCGGTCCATCGGAATTTCCTTCTCCATATCGGACTTCACCTCATTGATAGCGGTGAGCTGATCCGGAGTTTCAATGAACGCAAATGCTTCTTCAAGTTCGTTCTGCCATGGGGTGTCCTGACCGAAGGCATGTCCTCGGCTCGCCATGCGGGCCGAGTACAGCTTGATCAAATCCCCAGCAATTTCCTTGACCGCTTTGCGGGCCTTGGATTTGGTGCTGGCCCAATCCGAGCCGCCCATCTTGGAGAGAGTCGGAGCTTCGCCACCAACGTATCGTGTGACCATGTGCAGCTGATCCATGGGTACAAAGAGTCGGTCCCCCGGTGCCCCACGCTTTGAGGACGCGTACTCCACGACAAGGTATTCGCGCTTGGCATCCTTGCCGGACCCATTGACCTTGCGTGCCATCAGTTCCACGAACTTACCGATGCCATGCTGCTCGTGAACGATGAAGTCCCCTGCTTGCAGACTCAAGGGGTCCACGGCATTACGCTTGCGCTTGACCGTGAGCTTGCGGCCCTTTCGGTTTGGGTAGGCGCTGGAGCGTCCAAGTAGATCAGCTTCGGTAAGCAACCCGAATTTGAGATCTTCAAAGACGAAGCCACGTCCGGCGGTGGCCTGAGTGATTTCAATCAGGCCCGCAGTAGGCTCATGATCAATATTCTCTACACGGTGTGCAGGGATACTAAATTCTGCGAACAACTCCGAGAGCCGCTGGGCCGGACCAGGCCCTTCGGTAGCCACAACAAATCGCCATTGATCTTTGACTCGTCCGGCGATGAATTCCATCATCGCTTCAATATCGCCTTGGTATCCGTGAGGTTCTCTAGCCGGGAAACGGATGGTTGAGGCACCTAGGTCTAGCTCTTCATCGGCGCCCATGGCCGTGAGCGCCCACCAGGAGACTTTGGCTTCTTTGGCGTGCTCTAGGGTTTCGGCCAGTGAGGCGAAATCGCCGGTGGCGAGTTTGCGTTCGGAGGTGGCGGTGTTCAAATCCAGTGGTGCGCTGGCTCCGTCTGAGGCTGAGGCCCAGGCTGCTGCCAAGAATTCTGCGTTGGTGGCGTTGAGGTCTTGGGCGCGGGCGCGCACCCGCTCAGGCTCCATGATCAGGGCAATGGATGACTCTGGCAACAGCGAGAGCAATGGAACCATCTTGTCGACCAGCAATGGTGCCAGCGATTCCATGCCTTCTACCGCGATACCACCAGCAATTTTGGTGAGCATTTCTTCGGCGGCCGGGAAATGGTTCTTCAGGTTTGCAGCCCGGCCCATGACCTGCGGGGTGATCAGCATTTCACGGCAAGGAGTGGCGATGATCTTTTGTGGCCCAGCATCATCGGTAGAACGCTGGTCTGCGATGGCGAAGTACCGCATGGAATCGATCTGGTCGCCAAAGAAATCGATACGCACCGGGTGATCAAGAGTTGGTGGGAATACGTCAATAATTCCGCCGCGCACCGCGAATTCTCCGCGGTGCGTCACCATGTCGACGCGGGCGTACGCTGCCGCGGCAAGATCCTTGATGACCTTGTCGAAGCCTGGCTCTGCGTCGAGTTCTAAGGTCACTGGGCGGAGCTCACCAAGGCCTGCCACTAGGGGCTGAAGTACCGCACGAATAGGGGCAATGATGATGTTGAGGTTTTCGTCGCGGTTGTGAAGCCTACGCAAGACTTCCAGGCGGCGTCCTACGGTATCGCTACGTGGTGAGAGGCGCTCGTGTGGCAGGGTTTCCCAAGAAGGGAATTCTGCAATCTGTTCTGCAGGAAGATAGGCGCCCAGTGAGCTGGAGACTTCCTCGGCTTCGCGTCCGGTCGCGGTGACAATGAGCGTCACCGAATCGTTGGTGCTTTCCTTGAGCGCTTGGCTGATATGCGCCGAGAGGATCGCGCGCATTCCTTGTGGTGCTGCGATCTCCAGCTCTTCGCTTCGTGTGGAGAAGCTGTTGGCTGCACTTTGACGGATTCGGCGGAAGGATGACTCCTCGCGCAGGAAGTCATGAAGTCCGTTCAGGCTCATGGGGATTTCGTATCCTCTCGTGCAGGCGCTTGGGGCAGTAGGCTCAGTGCTCAATGGGAGCCGAAACGACACCACGAACACCGACCGCAAATTTTTTCCGCGGCCGGCTCAACGCCAATATGTTGTTTTGGGTGCAGTCCTAGCCTACCTAATACATCCCACCGGATAGGGTTAATACTGTCCGTCTCCGGGCAAGCAATTATTGCCTGCCCGGCCAGCAAAATTTCCAGATTGGGATAAGCTTTCATGGCATTGAATGCAAGCACTCAGATCGGCCACCCTGCCCAGCAGGTTATCGCTACCTTGAGCGATCGTGGCTTCGCCGATCACCTGACCAAGGTTGCCAACGGCACTTTGACTGAATTCACCGTAGATGGCGATATCGCTGGTGCCTTCACCCTCACCACGGTCCGTTCGGTGCCTACCGATCGTGTCCCCGACATTGCCCGCAAGTTTGTTGGGTCGTCCATCGAGGTCACCCAGGTAGAAAAGTGGAGCGCCCCGGATGCTGCCGGTAGCCGTACTGCCAACGTACAGATCACCGTTGGCGGTGTCCCAGTGACGGTGAGCGGTACCGAGCAGTTGACCGCTCAGGGCGAGGTTTCCGAATTCGCCGTAGACGCCAAGGTTTCCTCGTCGATTCCTTTCATCGGTGGCAAGTTGGCTTCCGCCGCTGAGCCATACATTGGCAAGGCTCTGAACCTGCAGGCATCTCAGGTCAACGCTTGGCTTTCAAAGTAAGCTTGTTGATCTCTTAAGCTTGAGCTACCCCAAATCCCCGGATGTGCGATTCTTCGCAATAAATCCGGGGATTTGTGGTCCACAGCACGAATCACGATAGGGTGGATACTGGTGTGCCGGGAAGTCTGGTCGGCGTGAATTGTTCATTTAACGAAGTAAGCGAGTTCCGCGCATGACCCACACTCCTCCTTCCGGTTCCGGAAAGAACCTGTTTTCACGCCCAAGCTACAAAGAATCGGTGCGCATCGGTGACATCCTGCGCAAAGAAACCGTCGGTGGCATGGTGCTCATCGCCGGTGCATTGCTAGCCCTGGTTTGGGCCAACACTCCCCTGCGCGATTCATATTTTGCGTTACGTGATTTCCACTTCGGCCCCACCCTGTTCGGGGTTGATCTGAATCTGTCCATTGGTCACTGGGCCGCGGACGCACTGCTGGCGGTGTTCTTCTTCCTCACCGGTCTCGAGCTGAAAAAAGAATTTGTCATCGGCGACCTGCACAACATCAAAACTGCTGCCGTACCGGTGACGGCTGCCTTTGGTGGGGTGCTGGTACCGGCACTAATTTTCACCGGCGTTGCTGCCAGCTCCGGAGGCGGCGAGCTTCTGCGAGGCTGGGCCATCCCGACAGCCACCGACATCGCCTTTGCGGTGGCGGTCCTCGCGGTGATTGGTTCAGCGCTCCCCACTGCGTTGCGCATCTTCCTGCTGACTTTGGCAGTTGTCGACGATTTGATCGCCATCGTCATCATTGCTGTAGTTTTCACTGATGAACTCAAGTTTGCCTACTTGGGTCTGGCGTTAATCCCCATCATTCTCTTTACCGTTCTTGCACGTTACTGTGGCAAGTTCTTCGCGAAGTACGCCTGGGCCGCTTGGATCATCCTGTTGCCACTGGGCATCATTACCTGGATCTTCGTCTTCGGTTCGGGTATCCACGCCACCATCGCCGGTGTCGTTCTGGGCTTCTGTGTTCCGGTGAAGCGCACCGATGGACGCGAAGGTATCGGCCTGGCCGAACGCTTCGAGCACCGGTTCCGCCCCCTGTCCTCCGGCTTCTGCATCCCGATCTTTGCTTTCTTTGCCGCCGGCGTGACCGTTGTTTCTTCGGATCCCAGCAGCGGAAATGTCCTAGCTGATCCGGTCTTCTGGGGCATTGTGATCGGATTGGTCCTCGGTAAACCCATTGGCATCATGGGCTCCACCTGGCTACTGACCAAGTTCACTAAGGCTTCGCTGGATAAGGATGCCCGCTGGGGCGATCTTCTGGGAGTCACCCTCCTGGCAGGCATCGGGTTCACCGTTTCGCTGCTGGTCTCCGAACTGTCTTTCGGTCTGGAATCCCCGCACTACGAGCACGCCAAGGTGGCCATTCTTAGTGGTTCCTTCATTGCTGCCATCCTCGGTGCTCTCTGGCTAGTACCGCGCAACCGCCGCTACAAGGCGATCACCGAGCGTGAAACTCGCGACGAGGACCACGATGGAATTCCTGACGTCTATCAGCAGGACAACAACAACTAGTCTTCAAAGACAGTGAGCAAGCTTTAAACGACTGTGGCGCTTGCCTTCCTGATGGAAGGCAAGCGCCACAGTTCTATGTCAGTCCGTTACTTGTTCGCGCCAAGCATCGCTGCTTCAGCGGCGACCCAAGCCAACATTGCGCACTTGACGCGTGCAGGGAACTTGGAGACGCCCACGAAGGCGGCAGCGTCTTCTAGTACTTCTTCGTCTGGTTCGAAGGTTCCCTTAGAACGCATCATCTCGCGGAAGATCTCCAACTTGTCCAAGAATTCACTCTTGGTCATCTCTGGAAGCATTTCGCTGAGCACGGATGCTGAAGCCATGGAGATGGAACAGCCATCGCCTTCCCAGCTCATCGCTTCGAAATGATCATTGTCATCCAACGCGACTCGTACGCGAATCTGGTCGCCACAAATAGGGTTGTGCTGGTGGGATTCACCGTGCAAAACTCCTGGGCCAACCTCTACGAGTGGCGATCCGATACGACGCTTGGAATGATCCAAGATAACTTGCTGATACAGCTGATCTAATTCGTTCATTTAGACTCCAAAGTATTCACGCACGGAGCCCAAAGCATCTAGCAATGCCTTGATGTCTTCTTCCGTGTTGTATAGATAAGTGCTGGCACGCGTGGTGGCGGTAACGCCCAGGGCGCGGTGCAATGGTTGAGCGCAGTGGTGGCCTACGCGCACGGCGATACCGCGCGAATCCAGGTACTGTCCCACATCGTGGGGGTGTACGCCGATGACTTCGAAAGGTACGGTGCCGATGCGTCGGATATCCTTGGGACCGAAAACGCGGATGCCTTCAATCTGGGACAGGCCCTCATACAAGAGGGCACCGAGGTGTTCTTCCCACTGAGCAATGCGCTCCATGCCGATTTCCTGCAGGTAACTCACCGCAGTGGCCAGAGCATGGGTCTGGGAGATGCGCTGGGTTCCGGCTTCGAAGCGCTGCGGAGCAGGAAGGAATTCAGCATGTTCCATATCAACAACGGTGATCATTGATCCGCCGGTGAGGAATGGTGGCATGGCGTTGAGTAGTTCTTCGCGTCCATAAAGTGCGCCGATACCGGTTGGTCCGAGCATCTTGTGCCCGGAGAAAGTCATGAAATCAACGTCTAGTGCTTTGACGTCTACCGGTAGGTGCGGAACAGACTGGCACCCGTCCAAGACGGTCAGTGCGCCCACCTTGCGGGCTGCGTCAACGAAGCGCTGTGTATCGGTGATGGTCCCCAGTACGTTCGAGACGTGGGTGAAAGCGACCAGCTTGGTCTTTTCGGTGACCAACTCATCAAGCAGGTCATAACGCAGTGCACCTTCGTCATCCACTGGCACATAGCGCAGGGTCGCGCCGGTGCGGAAGGCTAGTTCCTGCCAAGGGATGAGGTTAGCGTGGTGTTCAATTTCGGTCGTGAGAATTTCATCGCCCGGGCCAATGCGGAAGCGTGCTGCTTCATCTCCCCCGCGCCCCAAAGAGGCATTGGAGATTGAGTAGCTGATCAAGTTCAGCGCCTCGGTAGCGTTAGAGGTCCACACCAGCTCATTGGTTCGAGCGCCAATGAATTTAGCTACGGTCTCGCGGGCTTCCTCATAAAGTTCGGTAGCTTCTACGGCCAGGGTGTGAGCACCACGGTGAACAGCTGCGTTGGCGTTCTCATAGAAGTGTTGCTCTGCCTCGTAAACGCAGCGGGGCTTCTGGCTGGTGGCCCCCGAGTCCAAGTACACGACGTCGGTACCGTTGACTTGGTGCTCCAGAATCTCAAAATCTGCCTTGATGCGCTGAACCTCAACGGCACTGAGCGATACCTGAGCTTCTGGCTGACCGGTCATCGTCTGCACGTGGTCCTCCGAATAATTGTCATGGGTTGCCTAGTGAGCGGCGCAATCAAGCGATGCCACTGGATTAGGCAAGGTGTACATTGGGTAATTATTCCACTACTGGCCAAGAAGCACATCTAAGTTTGGCCTTAGTAAGTAACGCCTCAACCCGGACGTATTTAACGAGCCAAGGACCACGGAGAGCTAGCCAGCCCATCCCGTGATCCTTGAAAACTGATTCTTCGCACGTTGCAGTCAACGTGTGAGGAGTCAGCTTGTATGAAATTTAGTTTGTGCAGCTTCGAGGCCCGAGCTCATTAATAGCTCTACCGCGTCGGCACAGTTATCAATCAAGAACGGAAGATCCTGCTTCTCCGTTTTGGAGAAATCCTGCAGGACCCACTTCGCGGTATCCATGCGTCCCGGCGGGCGCCCAACGCCAGCGCGAACACGCAGATAATCTTTGGATCCCATCGCCTTGGAGATATCCCGCAGGCCATTATGGCCGCCTTCTCCCCCGCCGCGCTTGAGCTTGATGGTGTCAAAGGGAATATCAATC
>Ga0308157_10001349_pt1 | contig 52184 bp, 68 predicted proteins | sample PhyBR1_FD_201035 | JGI IMG/M metagenome (GOLD analysis project Ga0308157, IMG submission 201035) | Phyllosphere microbial communities from UC Gill Tract Community Farm, Albany, California, United States - DLSLB.R1 | ecosystem: Host-associated > Plants > Phyllosphere > Unclassified | place: USA...
CATCTTTCTTCTGGAGAAGCGTCGTCAACGACTACATCAATGGCACCATGCATCGTATCAGCGCCAGTGATAACGTCGAAGTCCTGATTAAGTGTTCCCACAATGCATAAATCTAAGTTTGGGGCAAGAGGTGCGCGGCTCATAATCAACTCACTTATCTGGAAAAGAAGCAATTATATAATAAGGTTTATTATTGTAAGTCTGATACTTCAGCGCAACTCTGATTTTAGTTGCTTTATACGCAGTTTTGCTCCCTTTCTGAACAACATAACCAACGGTTTTACCCATATCGTAACTTATCGTCATGTTATGTCGTGGTCTACTTGCAGCCCATAGTTTTATCCACTCCCGATTATTATGAAGTGCCTTTGATATGGCTGCTTCGGCAATCTCCAGCGACGAGAACGAACCAGATAGATCCAATACCCCATTGGATTGGATAATTCTTTCATGAAGTTCCTGGGGTGATTTTCCAATATGCTTTAAAAGCGTATGCCCGCCCGGTTTTAATCCAGAGACAGAATTCACTATACAATCTAATTTTAAGGTTAACCATAAAATATGGTATAGAAAATTATCTATCTGAATGTTTTATTAACATGATCAAATTATTTGAGCTTTGATCAGTAGTGCAATAATGGAAAGTGAAAAGCAACAGAAAAACCCTAATAAAAATGTATAATATAATGGTTTTAAGTTGTTTATTTTTTTTAGATTTTGACCTTCATGTGTAAATCTATAAGCATTGTCGTTCCTGTTTAAAAATAAAATTTTTTTATTTTTTTTTAATCGCATAAAAAAATAGGTCATTAGAGGTGAACCTATATACCCCATATTGCAGTGCAACAAGTAAGGAGTGGGCAGTGTATGCTGTTGTTGGAAGTCTGAGATCAATTCCTTGTAGCGAGACCTGTTCATTAGATACAAAAAAACGCTTACCACTAAGCAAACCAAAGGAAGCATGATTAAAACCATTATGGCCGACTTCATTCTTCAAATTCCCATGTATTCATAGATAGTATCCATTACAGAATCACTCGCTTTAGCACCTACATAGCCCGCAGCTATTGAGCCAACAGCAGCGCAGACTACCGCGCCGGTTCCTGCCGTGGCGATCCCTATTGCTGCGCATATACCTACGCCTGCTAAAGAACCGGCTGCACCAGCTCCAACACCCGTTAAGGTCGAAGCCCCAAACTTACCATACTCTTTGAATGCGGTTCTTTTACATTCGCTCTCACGTCCTTTAACGCAGGCATTGACTACGTCATTGGTGGTTCCAGCAAAGGCAAACCCCATTCCTATGTAACCACCTGATTTCAAAAACTTTGCCGCTTTCGCTGCATTGCCTACATAACTTGAATAACCCGGGATCCCTGCCAGTCCCACTGTAGACCATTCATGTACTATGGAGCGGCTGGATAGATTTAGTGCCCTTCGCATGTCTTCGTAAGGTTTGAACTTAACCGCATAACGTATCAATGATTTAAGTAGCGGTTTGTTCACAAGTTCTTTTAGCTGATTAAAGAGTTGGTTACGCTCTGCGTAGAATTGCTGACTAATCAGTGTTCCCTGAGTACGGAACTGGTTTTGGTAACTGACTTCTATTTTTTTGAGGATATTCTCGATCTCTGAAAAGTATCTCTCACCAACGTCACCAATAGTGCCAAAAACTTTATCTCCCGCAGTAGTCAGTGCAGCGATCAAACCGTAATGCTGCTGCATGAAACTCGCTTCGTCAGGAGTTACTCCAACAAACGCAATATTGGTTTTCTGTTTGGCCTGCCTTAATGTGCTCAACATTTGCGTAGTTTGTGAAGAAGCAGGGTCAGCCACTATAACTATCTGACCCGGACTCAACCAGGGAGTGTCGGCATTGGTCTGCATAAAGAGACGTGCTGCTTCAGAGTTACTGTCATTGAAAAGCATTCTTGCCTGGAATCCGAGGTTGCCAGGTTGTTGAACTACACAGTATGCGGGTGCCAGATTGCGCGGCATGTGATTTCCTCCACTGAAATAGCGGCTTAGTTAAAAATTTAAGCCTATTTTTTCCATAGATACTTTAATCAATCATGCCGGATATTGTAAATACTTCTAATGACCTAGGCAAACTATTGGTTTACATGACAAATCTATATGACATTGAAAAGCGCTAACACTTCATTGTTAGCTATTTGGGGAGAGGGGGAGTAAAAGCATTAAAAGCCCGCAAGGCTTTCAACTTGCGGGCTCTCAGGACTTCGATGATGGTTCTGGCAACCATCAACCAAGAATTTGGTGGGCTGGCGGAGTCTGGATTTACTATTCAACTATCTGATTATGCAGGTTATTTATATGATATTTTATGATTGGTATACCTAAGCGTATACCAATCTCATTCATCAACCTATCTTTCAAGACCTGTTTAGGCTTAACTTATATCGTTAGATATGCTTTTAACTACTGCACTTCTAACACCCGAGTGCTTAGTGTCAAGGACTCCAAAACGAAGGAGGTCATTCATTGGCGAAAAATTCAGCTCTCATAAGCACATCTATATTCACTAATTCTTTACTGAGTCATGAAATCCATGCGTGAAATATGATATTCGGTTGATGGTGAATTTTTTTAGTCAAATCCTTCGAGTAAGTCATTTACCCCATTAGATGTGTCTGAAGTAATATCATATAGAATCTTGCTAGCTGCTTGTCTGTGTATTACAGGAGTCGTCAAAGTATGCCTAAACTGAAGTATAATACCTATGATATCTGGGATGATCTCATTATTAAAAGCAACAACCTCACCATTTCTAGTCCTAATTATCATGTTTTCCGGTACTTTAAGTGCGTCAAAGTATAATCTATCGTAATAGTCTTTTTCTCTAAAGAAATATTCTGGGTTCCTTAACCTAATTATTTCGAAGACAGTGCTCTTAAGAGAAGATGGATATGTGATGTGAGTGACGTAATCACGGAACCCTATAAAACTATTTTCAAAGTTGTTATTGGGGGTTTTTTCATTTTCAAATATATCGAAATCTCCTAAACTTGCGTGACTGTAGGGAGTTAAAAGTAGGCTTAAATCGGAGAAAAAACTAATGCTCGTCCAAATTTCTTTATCACTTTCATTAAGAAATTCAAAAGATGATATTTTTTCTGAATGTTCGAAATATTCATGAAGACTTTGTTTGAGTATGGACTTTCTGAAAGAGTCATAATCAATATCAGAGCAAAGTTCAATTATATTTTTAAATTTGACTGGGCTATTGCTCTCATACATTTTCAGTAATAATTCATCTCTCTTATCTTTAACCTCAATACAAACGAACTCAGCACAGAAATATTCCATTAGTGACTTGTGAGACCACCGATAAAGAGAGCCTTCCTTAATGAATAAGGGGACTGAATATGTAAGATCGCTGATAAACTTTATTGGCTTTACATTAATCCCCTTGATTTTTTCGATGATACCAGTCAGTACACTTTCAAGCTCTCCTCTACTGAACTCTAATCTACCATTATTTTTTAAACACCAGAAAGCCAATCTACGCAAAATTATGCTGAAGTCAGTTATGTCTAATCCAGACTCTTTTCTTCTAACGTAACCTGTTTCTTTACTGAGGTCATGAGTCTCAAAAAGCGCTTCAAAAACTTGGCTGTAAAAAAGGTCCTTGCGTCTCGGGATTACAGGTTTATATTTATATGAACAGAAAAGAAGAGAAACATATAAGGGTGTTGTTAAGAATTCAATGATGGCGCTATTATCTGCTTCCTTCATCGCTTTTATTTCAGCAATAAGTTTATTGGAAAGGACTAAACTATTGCCAATCTTCGATGAGTTTATATCATACAGCCTTATTAAATCATATGATTGATTTAAATTCAGTGGTCGAATTTTAAATCTACTAAAGGAATGTAATTCGAGTAGAGACTGGTCTGGCCTTGAGGTTATAATTATTTTAGATTCAGACATTTCATCGCTAAAGGTTTTTATTCTTTTTATTAGATCGTTCTTAATATCGAAAGGTATTTCATCAACACCGTCAAAGAAGTAGGTAAAAGGTATTCTTTTTAATGTACTATCATCATTGATGCTATCTAGCCCTATAAGGTTTTTAATTTGATCTATAATTGGGCTGTTGTTAAGGGTTCTTAATTCTATATATATGGGGATTTCACCCGAGTTGTCTATGACGTCGACAACGATTTTCTTCATCAGCGTCGACTTACCCATTCCGGCATTGTCTATTATTAAAATGTTCTTAAATTGCTCTAAAAATATATCGCCTCTGCGAACTATATGATCACTTGTTTCTCTAGAGTCTAACTTTGATAGAGTTAAAGGGACATATATATCATTAACTTTTTTTAAAATGTTTGGGAAGGCCAGTGAGTTAATTAATGAGCATTGCGCTTTTGTTTTTGCTAAATAGTCAGACATCTGACTCTTAAGCTTAAACATATTCTTTTCTTTCTTATAAAAGTCAGCGCCTCTATTAAATAGAAAAGGGAGTATTTTTTCTTCGAATAGCTTCACCGCCCAAGGTCTAGCTAAATCAACTGCATGCTCAATAGTGATCATTTATGCCGCCCGCATTATACGCCTTAAAATTTGATAATAATATATCACGCTTAATCTATGGAGGAAAAGCCATCTGCTGATGGCAGCCTACTGGTTAGAAATGAATAAATCATTGCAGTAGAACTCAAAAAATGAATTTTTCTAGTATTTAGTAGACGAAAGGGTAAAAAATCATCAGTCCTTCTCAATGATATGGCTTACCAGATGTGTGCGGTCCACTGTTCAGTTGAATAGTCACTTTAGATTACTTTGAGGTTCATGCTGCAAACGGTAATTTTATTGAAAACCGTTCTACTTAAAAAAGATTTTACAGAAAATCCTTCACTTTGTTCACCTTCCTTTTTTATTTATATCTATCAGTCATTTACTTGGTGAATGTCAGGTGAAGGGTGAAGGATATCATTCATCACCGCTTAAGTTTAGACATAAAAAAACCGGCTTTCGCCGGTTCTGGTTAGTCATACCGCAGCAGGGGCGTCGCACTTTGGCAGCCAATCAGTGCTGCTTTCTTCCGCCAGATCCAGGTTGGACTGCACCCCCAGCTTTGTAGGCCGCTTCATGTAGTGCTGTCCGTATTCCCGCATGATGCTTTCCAGCGACAGGCCAAACATCTTCATGCTGAGCGGATTCTTGTAGCCGTTGGCCTCCATATAAGCCAGATAGCGTCCACTCAAGGAAGCCGGATGGGGCTCCTGCGGCTACCTGAGGCTGACGTAATTAGTCATACCACCGAGCTAGTGAAGGGCCTGTCCTCTGAATGGCGGTTGCGTATCGAAGACCTCAACAAAAAGGTGCTGGCCTGGCTAGAGGCAAGACAGACCGAAAACGCCGCTACTGAAAATCTCAGTGAGCTGCGCCAGCGTAAGGCCGAGATGGAGCAGGCAAGTCGGGGCAACCGGGCACGCTTTCGTGAGCTGCTGGGACAGAATGGCGGCAACGTCACACCGGAGATGAAGACGCTGCGCGCGGAGTATCTGGAGCAGCAGGAAACGGCATCTGACCTTGCCGGGCTGATTGCCGAAAAGGAAAAACAGCTGCCGGTGCTGGCCGACGTGACCGGGCGTGAGGCTAACGCTTACGTGTTCTGTCATGAGGGCATCACGGATGAGCGCATTGATACGCTTATTGATGACTTCTTTATCATTCACGGCGCAGAGCTGAGCAGCCTGCTGAGGATGAAGTACAGCCAGTTTGAGGGTAATGGCTCAACGCATGCACCGGGGGTTATCGAAGGCGCGAACGATGCAGACACGCTGTACCGAAGATATGTCATGAACCTTATCAGTCAGTGGACGGGTGTAAACCAGCCGCTAATGTTCCGGGATGACGTGCTGAGCGTGAGCGGTGCACATCCTTTCCGGGGAACCAGAACCGACCGCAGCAAGCGTAAACTTTTCTAAGCCGCAGACACAGAAACTCACCGAAGCCCGGCCCGTGCCGGGCTTTTTTACGCCAGTTGTGTGAGTGCATGTCTATGCTGCATGAAAACGCATGAGTATTCGGCACCCCTGAACGGCAGGAAAGGCCAGCGGCGGCGCGGCTCAGAGCAAATCATGCAGGTGCATGAAAACCTCTGCATAAAGCGGGCAGGCGTGGCGGGGCTACGATCGCGCACTTTGAGCCTGCAGGGTGATGTAGCAATACTTTTATTTGAAAAAACACATCATGAGTTGATTTCATTAATGATCTGATTATATTGTTCATTATGACGCCAAGGCTTAAAACTGATGTGACAGCCTCCTTTTTTGAGAATTTAAATTAACTAATGTGTATGGTTCTATTTATGATTAAGGGATAATATGAGCAGTGAAGATGCTTTATATATTCATAATGGACGCAAGAAAGAAGAAGATATTTCGTTTAAAAGAAATATGGATTATGAGAAAATAGAAAATCGTGTCTTGGTAAGACCTGTTGGTATGAGAAAGAAGTTCGAGCATGTGGCGTTTAATTACACTATATTTGAGCATGCCTACTTCAGGCAGTGTAATTTCGTCAATTGTTCTTTTGTAGGTTGTAAGTTTTTGAGTTCAAATTTTAGTGGTTCAAAATTCTCGGATTGTGATTTCAAATACGCTATTTTTGAGCGTACTTTAATTGACGTTGATTCATTAATTAGAAGCCTACCCCAAGAGGATAATTTAAAAGCTGCGTTTTTAAGAAATCTCAGAGTGAATTTTCAACAGCAAGGTGATGTAAAATCAGTCAATTATGTGGTTTCTGAAGAATTAAAAGCTCATGGGAATTTTTTGAAAAATGCTGCATTTTCCGGACAGGAATATTATCGGCTAAAATATAATGGCATGAATAGAGTGAGAAAGGTACAGGAATATTTAACCTTTTTAGCTCTTTCTCTAATATGGGGGAATGGGGAAAGTATAATGAGGTTGTTTCTTTCCTTGATCACTTTCCTGTTGTTTATGTCTGTATTTTTATTATCTCTGAGCGCTACAGAGTTCTCCCTAGATGGGTATTGGTCTTGTGTGAAAATGTCTCCAGAAGTATTTTTTGGCGTAAAGAAAATAGGTGGTAATCATGACGGTGTCTATACTTTTATTACAATTGTAAGATTAATTTATTTCGGTTTGTTTATGTCGGTTCTGGTAAAAAGATTAAGTAGGAGATAATATGCATATTTATGCGTTTGGATCATTATGTAGGGGGGAGGTTTCGAAAGACTCTGACGTAGATATTTTAGCATTAGTTGATGGGCGCGATGAGCGTTTTGGTAGTCATGAATATTCTGTATATTCGTATGGGAGAATTATTGAGATGTGGGCAGAGGGGAATCCTTTTGCTTGGCATTTATTTCTTGAAAGTAAACTAATCTTTAGTGCCGATGGTGATGACTTCTTGAGGGATATAGGGAAGCCCCATGATTACGTTAATTTCAAAAATGATTATTTAAAGTTCAAGACTCTACTCGATGAATCATTAAAAAGTTTAAAGTCAGGGACTAAATCTTATATTTTCGAAATGTCTAATATATTCCTTGCGGTAAGGAATATTTCAATATGCTATTCTCTTGCTTGCAGTGAAAAGCCAATCTTTTCGAGAGCTGCGGCACAAATGCTTTCCAATAAAAGTATTAAACTGCCTCTTCATGTCTATAACATCTTAGAAAGGTCAAGGATTTTGAGTACAAGGGGTATGGGCGAACATATTAAATATGATGAAGCATTGGAAGTAATAAAATACGCTGATGAGATAATTAACTGGACTTTACTCCTAGAGGTTAATGTTAAATGAATGAATTTTTGAATAGAATTGATGCACAAAGGAATATTTTGAAAATAGTAAACAGTTTTGAATGGCCTAGTGAACCATTGAATAGCATGACCTCTAAAAGCATTAATCGGTGGGCGGAGAAGAATAGTATTAAAAGCGATGATGAACTAGTCGTTTTGCTTGTTAAAGCGGCTGATAAACTGTTTTTCTTGGCAAATAAAAGTCAAGAGCAAATAACTGATGACTACAAAAAAATATCATCAGAAGTATCCACAATAACTTTAAAAATTCAGAAGCTAATACCTCTAGCATGAAGCTATCAATGTCAAGGAAGTTATCTTGACATTGATACAAAGCTTCCCCACCAAGCCATTAAATCTACTCTTTGTTTAATATAGCTAGATCTATTATAGGCTCTACGAACTTCATTTTTATCGCTGTGAGCTCATGCTGCCTCAATGACATCTGAATTGAAACCAGCTTCATTTAAGGCTGTGCTGGCAATCGAACGCAGACCGTGTGCAACAAGTTTTCCGCCATATCCTATTCGTTTTAAAGCGGCATTAGCAGTCTGACTATTCATGGTTTTTTTGGATCATTCCTGCTCGGGAATACATGTTCACGATGAGAACTTAAAAATTCATTATTCCAAGAATACCTAAAGCTTGAGCCGATAAAGGAATAACGTGCTCTCTTTTTGCCTTCATCCGTTCTGCTGGAAACGTCCAAAGCCTTTCATCGAGGTTTATCTCAAACCACTTCGTTCCCGAAGCCTCAGCAGGGCGTACTAGAGTTAGGAGCTGCCATTCTATTAAGCATCGTGTTGTTAAAGACAAATTCGAGACAATCAAAGATCGCATTAAATTTGGCAGTTCTTCTGGTCGTAACGTCAGCATGTTTTGTTTCTTAAGCCTTTCAAAAGCCATGCCAATACCTGATGCTGGATTTGCATCAATCAAACCGGTGTTAACCGCGTAAATCATTATCTGGTTAACACGTTGAATCAATCTGCGGACCGTCTCTAATGCCCCACGAGCTTTAATAGGTTCAAGGGCCTCTACTAATGTTCTAGCCTAAATTTGTTGAACGGGAATTCCACCAACGGCAGGAAACACGTCTTTCTCTAATGAGCGCCAAATATCTTTGGCGTAATCAGGTGTGACGCTTTTGCTTTTAAGCTGGAACCAATTAGCAGCCACTGTCGAGAAAACGCTGTCCAGAGCAATCTGTTGCTGCTCCACTGCAGCCTCTGCCTGTACTTGCGGATCGATCCCATTGGATAACAAGGCAAGATAATCCGCTCTCAAGCTACGGGCATTGGCAAGTGTAAGGGCAGGTAAGGCACCTAATCCGATCATTGTTCGTTGCTTCGTGGCGGGACGTTGATAGCGGAAGCGCCAAAGTTTTTTACCACTGGTTTTGATGCCTAAGAAAAGGCCATCGCCATCATGTAGTGTCATATCCTTATCATCGGCTTTAGCGCGTAGCACTTCTGTGTTGGTTAATGAGCGAGTAGTCCTTGCCATGTCTACATTTCCTGCATGAATTGGTACACGTTTTTGGCCCACATTACAGCGTGTACTTAAACGTGTACCAATTATCACCAGATTCAGGCGGATCATCCCGTAAGATCACAAACACAAAAAAGCCCGCAAGGCTTTCACCTTGCGGGCTTTCAGGACTTCGATGATGGTTCTGGTAACCATCAACCAAGAATTTTGGTGGAGCTGGCGGGAGTTGAACCCGCGTCACAAAACGACATTCCCCATTGATTACAAAGACTATTTTTGAAAATAAAATTTTCACGTGCACTACACGTGCATTTTCCAGTCTCGCAGCTGTCCATGCTGTGTCGATTAAGTAACGATCTTCTTAACTATTTCCCCGACTGATTCCCTCCCACAACGGCCAGGTGATTTGTCTGCTTCGATGTATTTCCGTCATAATCTTTCAGATAAGAACCGTAATGTCGAAAAAGCATCTCAGGTCCTTTATGACCCATTTGCCCACATAGCCAATAAAGATTTACGCCGATACTGATGTGCCTGGTCGCATAGGTGTGTCGTGTCTGGTATGGATTCCGGTACCGAACCTGTGCGCGGCGTAACGCTGGCATCCAGGCCTTTTTACGGATTGCTGCTGAACCGCTCCATGGCTCCATCGTTTTTGGATCCTCAAACACATACTCGCTGCGCATAAATGTGTGCGACCGCATGCCCGCCAGAGCTGAAAGCGCCATATCATCGAGCTCAACCTTTCGTGTACCAGCTGCTGTCTTGGTTCCTTTGATCACGCCAATCACGCTCGCCTTCTGAACGTGTATGGTGTTGTGCACCAGGTCGACATCCTGCCAGCGCAGCGCGCAAAGTTCGGAACTGCGCAAGCCGGTGTGCATCGCGAACTGGAAGAGATAGCGCCACTGTTCGTAGGCGCACGCATGGAAAATGGCTTTAGCCTCGTGAGGAGTGAACGGATCGACAACATAGTCATCTTTTTCTTCAGTCGTTTGTTTGGGGCGATAGCGCGATGCGGTAACCAGAGATACCGGGTTTAGCTCGATAAGCCCATCTGTCACAGCTTCATCAAGCGCGCTGCGCAGGAATGAAAGCAGGTTTCTGATGGTTTTAAGCTTGGCGTTTTTATTGCTGATCCACGTCTTCATAACTCCAGCGGTCAATTCTGTGACCGGCAGAGCGTGAAGCGCTGAAAGAGCGGTGATGCACTTTTGATAGCCATCAATGGTGGAGGGGGATAATTTGCGGTTAGTGCAGATAGTGATGTACTCGAGCAGGTATTCCCTGACCGTTTTCGTTTTCTTCACTTCGCCAAACATTGCCAGCTTCCTTGATTTAGGGAAGTAGTCGCCGTACAGGAAAGTGCCCAGTGATATTTTATTTTGAATCTCGCCCAGCAGGCGATCGGCATATTTAATATTGCGTGGGTTTACCTCTAAACCTGAAAGGGGTTCCCTGCAGAGAACCCCTTTAAAGGTAAAGGTAAGTTGAAGAGTATCGCCGGTTTGGTGCCGGCGAATTGTTATGCCCCGCGGTAAAGCGGATCCCTGCTCTTTCTTGCCCATCTGTTTACCTCTTCAAGATCAATCCAGCGTTCTTGGACGCCGTCCACTTTTAATACGTGAACACCCACTTGCCAGATCTTCCTTTGTATCCGTTTGTTAATGGCATCGACCGATTCACCGGTGGTTTGGCAGTATGTGGAAATGGGCATTACATCAAGACTCATGCGATTTTCTCCTGAGCAATTGGGGAACACATTTCGGGAAGATTGGCGCGCACTAACGCTTCGGCGAATGGGGGCGGTACCGCATTTCCACATCGGGCAACCTGCTTATCTTTGGCGTATTTATTGCCGCGATAATCCTGATCAATGACGTACCAGGAGGGAAAACCCTGAGCGGCATAAAGTTCGTGTGGCTGCAGCATGCGCATACCGATATCCACGATTTCGTAATCAGTGCCGTCGACAGTTACCAGACCAAAACGGTCGTTGGTGGTAACCGTTCCCAGCGGATCTGTTAGGCCCACGCCGCCTTTCTCATTACCGTAATACTTCATCAGGAATGCGCGCACCTCACCGACATGCTGACCGCCGGCGGTGATAGTTGGCATAGGTTGATCAGTGCGCTGGCCGTCTTTGCAGGTTCCACGCAGCTTTACCAGATTGCTCGTTACCAGTGCGTGATGATCGGTGGTAGTGACCGTGTGGGCTGGCGCATCCATCGCGGCGCCGGGGCCGGTGTAATTGCCGCCGAAGTGTTTAGCCAGAAACGCCGACACCACTGCAAATTTATTGCCCCCAGCCGTTACAATGCCTACAGGCTTGTGTAAATCGAGAGTGTGAGACGCTTGCCCCTGGCGTTCGCCATATCCCATCTGAATTAGCGTCGGGCAAACTAATGCGCTTTTACCACCGCCACCGGCCGTTACCGTTCCCGTCGGATCATCAACTGGATGGCCGATGCTGTTGCCGAACTGTCGGGAGATAACCGGCGCAAGCAGCGGGCACATCACGTTGGTGCGATTCTGCGTCAGCAGCGTGAAGAACGGTTTATCTACCGGGCGCGGCTTCATCTGGAATGTCGAACCGCCGGTACCGGCAAATATTGGTGCAACGATTGCATAACCATGAGTTTTTGTAATCGTCTGAAGCGGAGCATCAAGCGACTGTCCCCGGAAGCAGTCGTAGCTGCCTTTGCTGGTGGTGTGGTTGCACTTCACGATGAACGGCGTCGGGTTGTCGATCACGAAGCGCTGGATGCCGCGCGCGATGCGCTTAAGCGTGTTTTCCGCCAGCGGCTTATTGCGTTCGAAAATGCTGGGGCAGGGAATTGACCAGTCGATGCATTCCGCTGCGGTGCGCCATGGCTTCAGATGGCCTGACTGCACAGCCAGGCTTTTCGGGTCACCGTGTGATGGCTGTGGCCATGTAACTGGCTCGCCGTCACAACGCATCAGCATAAAGAAGCGTTTGCGAATTGTTGGAGCGCCGAAGTCGCAGGCGCGCAGCTCGCGATATTCGACTGTATAACCCAATCCAGCGACCAGGCGGTGAGCATCTGCGCTATGGCGGCCAATCCTGAGGAATTCGCAAACCTCGTCCAGCGCCGGGTGATCAGCTGCTACGCCATTGCTCAGCATGGCAACGAAAGCAGCGAACGTCTCGCCCGCACGTTCCGGGTCTGGCCTGTCTTCATCCGCCAGCAGCGGCCCCCACGTTTTAAACTCCTCCACGTTCTCAAGCATGACAACGCGCGGGCGTTTTGCCAGTGCCCATCGAATGACGATCCACGCCAGGCCGCGAATCTCTTTCTTAACTGGTTTACTGCCTTTGGCTTTGCTGAAGTGGCGGCAATCAGGTGAAAACCACGCCAGCCCGACTGGCGCGCCTGCTGTCGCTGTCACCGGGTCAATCTCAAACACAGATTCACAGTAGTGCAGCGTGTCCGGATGATTGGTGGTGTGCATGGCGATCGCGTTCGGGTCGTGATTGATGGCAATATCCACGCTGCGGCCGGTAGCCATTTCGATCCCGGTGCTGGCACCACCGCCCCCAGCGAAGTTATCAACGATGATTTCCCTCATTGGGCGTGATCTCCAAATGATGCTGTTAGTGATTGAGCTGCCGTAATAATTTCAGCGGATGGATGGCGCTCGAGCAGCATTCGGTTGATATGCTGGAGCACCTTTCGGTGGTGCCTTTCGTCTATGGCGGGCAGGCCAGAAATCTGATCAGCAATTAGTGTCACCTCAGCAGGCCATACATCATTGGTTTCAGTCGTGAGCGCACTTCGGATGGCAGAACGCAGTACCCTGATATTGTCCAGAACTGATCGATCAAGCTGTTTAACTGCATGCATAAAGTCAGGCATGGACAGCTGATATTCTTCCCGACACTCTTCAGCAACGCGCTGCAGCCTTTCCATCTGCTCTTCACGAACGTCAGGATCAAAACTAGCGCGAACCCATTCTTTCAGCTGATCAGCATTGGCCTTTGCTTCGATCATCGACACTGCCTTACTGACAGTTTCCTTTGGCACGGCAGCAATGACGGGATTGGCCACGCTGTCAGCGGCCCAGGTATGCGCAAACTTTGACTGGCTGAATGAGAAAGCGGGCAGATCCCCGAATGCAGCTACAGCACACGCCCACACGTCAAAGCCGCTTTCGGCAATAATCTGCTCTTTGGTCATGGGTACTTCTGATTCATCGGCATCAGGTTTTTCGTCCTGCGCCACGGGCTGATCATTATTCTGTGCTGAAGGCACCAGATTGCGTGCTGCGCGTTCAATCTGCGTCAGAAATGCTGCGCCGCGGGCTTCAAGATGGTCCCGACTGATGTAATCAAATTTAGGTCCGCGCCATGTTTTATCGAACACCGCGATAGCGGCCCCAAACCCGGCAGAGGATTCTGAGGGCTGTCCATCAGCTGGCCGGTACCAAGTTGGCAGGTCGAAGCTGATGCGCCCGCGAATAAAAGCGATGTGGTCTGCATCTTCCGGCCACCAAACTTCACCCGTTGCAGCCTTAATCAGAAATATGTACCGACCGCCTGTTTCTCGCATCGCGAGCGTGTGAGCCATAATCTGGCGCATGCCCGTGATGTACTGTCCCTCATGCTGTGAAGCACGGGAATAGGGTGGGTTCGCGTATGCCGCACCGTTCAGACCAGCCAGACGTTCAGACCAGTTCTGTGATAGTGCGTTATCCTCTGCACTGTAATAGGCCTCACATTTGGCATTGCTCGCATCTGCAAACAGGTCCAGTACGAACGGACCATAAATTGAATTGATGCCCCACCAAAGCCGATCAGGCGTCCGCCACTGATCGCCAATTTGCTTAAGTTGGTGGAATGGCTGAGCGCGTAACGTTTTTAAAGCAGAGCAATATGGATTTTCTGAAGAGCGATTCATAAGATAAATGTCTCTTAATTTGATATTTTTCGAAACATAGTTTTGCGAGGGATTTGCCGTAAGTGGTTACTAATTCATTATTTTTCTTTTAGAACAATAATGCGGTAAGATGTGAAAACTAACTTTTGGTTGACAGGAATATCGGATATGGATATTTGGGAAAAAAGCAAGCTGCTGATTTTTATAATTTTTGTCATCCCTGGTTTCTTAAGTATGAAGCTATATAGCATTCTTCATCCGAACGTCATGATTGATACAACTAAAACTATTGTTGAAGTAGTTACATATAGTTGCATTAATTACGCGATTTGGTTTTTCCCTATTTATTATATCGAAACAACATCCTTTTTTGTCAGTCCGTTTTCATATTCAATTTTTTATTTGTGTGTTTTGTTTTTAAGTCCTATTCTCTTAACTTCATTTCTGGTTTGGATGAGGACATGGAAGTGGTTAGGAAAATACCTCCCTCACCCAACAGGAAGGGCATGGGACTATTATTTTGGACTCAGAAAACACGCTTGGATCATTGTTACTCTTAAAAGTGGTAAAAAGATTGGTGGTAAATACAGCTACGAATCTTTTTCTTCCAGCGCACCTAATCCAGAGCATTTATATATTGAAGAAAATTGGGTTATAAATGATGACGGTGGTTTAGAAAGACCTCGAAATGATACGATGGGAATATTAATTCTTTCCAGCGAGATTGAGAGCATAGAGTTTTTTAAATTCATTTTCCCTGAAAATAGTCAACCATAGAGAGGAATAATGTCTAAGAAAACAGGTTTAGCACAAGATGGTTATCAACCGGTTGATAAAGGTTATCAACCAAAAGACAATGGAGTTAAGCCAGGTTATCAACCACCAAAGCAAACTCAGCAGCCATCTCCCCCTCCCAAAAAACCTTGACCATAAAAGGAATAACTAATGAGTAAAAATGATAAATTTCAGAATAATGGCTACCAACCTAAAGATTATGGGTATCAACCTAAAGATTCAGGTGTAAACGGTGGATACCAGCCCCCTAAACAAGTAACTCAACCAGCACCACCGCCTAAAAAGCCTTAAAAGATTTTTTCTAAGGGCTTATATTTTTAAGCCCTTCAAAAATGAAATTCATTGAGTTCTGTCTCCTTTACCCACAACACGTAACGAGTATTATTTTCTCCATTAAACACTCCCGCTACCTTTTAGATCATTAAAACGCTGGAGGAAAAGCACACGTGCCTGTCGAGGATTGAGCGGAGCAATTAGGAATGAAGTGTCTGCTTCAATACCGTCCAGCATGGGCCAGTGTTTACCATCGTCTAAATCCAGGTCGCGGCGTTCTGTAGCGAGCATGACCAGATCCGCATGCTTCACAGCAGCGCTCATGGATACGGGTAAACCAAACTTAGCGGCGATTAATGCTTCGACTGCTTTAATCACGCCTTGGTAGTCCGGCAGAAGCTGTTTCAGCTGCGAATTGATATCGCTGCAGTAAGCCTCGGCGGCATCATGTAGCAACGCTTCAAGAGCGAATTCTGGCGGTACCAGATAGCTGACGTGAACTGAATGCTGCGCCACGCTATAGAAATCCTGTACTTGCCCCGTGAATCGACAGATGTTGGAGAGGGCACAGGCGATGTCTTCGATGCAGATATCGTTTGCTGACAGACTAATGTAATCGAAATGCTTACCTGACTGAGTTGTGATACAGTTCATTATTTTATCCTTATTAATATTCACGATAAATTGTTCTGTCAATCTAATAAATCTTGTTTTATTGTGGCGAATAAACTGGCTTTGAATTGATTTGTTAAAGAGAGTTTCTACTGGATCGATAATTATTGTTAGAATGAATTAAGGCATGGTGTTTCATAAAGGTTTTATTTAAACCCTACTAATCAAATTAATGAAAAGGATGTTGTTTTGAGTGCGAAATCTGCTAAGTCTAACGATGAAAAAGTCGATGTTGTAGAGAAAGATCTAAAGGATATTAAAATCGGTTATGTAATGCCAATTGCAAAGACCGAAGGGTATCCAGATTCGCATTGGCTTGATGTTGTCAATATTATTGATGATACAGTATTAGGTATGGGTATTAAAAAAGGCAGAATGGTTAGTGATGGCGGAGAAATAACTACCATTCACTCCAGAATAGTTAATAACCTCAATGAAGATGATTTAATAATTTGTGATGTCAGTTCGCGCAATCCAAATGTGATGTTTGAATTGGGTATGAGGATAGCTTTCGATAAGCCAGTTTTAATTATAAAAGATGATGCTACAGACTACTGTTTTGATTCCGGAACAATAGAGCACATAGGCTACCCTAAAGACCTCAGGCACGGTTTAATAAATAAGTTTCAAAATAAGCTTGAAGAGAAAATAAAATATACTTATGAATCTTACCTCCAGCACAAGGATAAAAAAACGAGCCCCATTTTAAAGAATTTTGGTTCGTTTGAAAGAGGTGAAATTCAGCTGGATGATGTTAGTGCTAACGAACTACTTATTCAAGATATTCAGGTAATAAAAGATACGTTGGTCAGATTGCAAATGAATATGCCGAATGAAAAAAATATTTCGGATGATTCATTGGCAAATAGAATTGGCTATCTTGTGAGAAGCTCTGGTGATACTACATCTATCAATCTCAGAAGAATTCGTCCAAGTCGTAGGATTTCTCTTTACGGATGGTTAAAAGAAAATAATTTTGAATTCGATGTGAATAGTGATATGACAATTTTAAATGTTAATGATGTTGGTATGAAGTCCCATGAAATTATCAATGAATATGTCCTTGGTTTAATAAAGTAGATATTAATAATAATTAGCCGGCCCATGAGGACGGCTAAACAGCAAGAAGTTTATGTCATTCAGAATGGGATATCTTCGTCGAAGTCCGGAGCCGGGCTGTTCTGATTGTTGCGCCCGCCGCCAGCATTCTGCGCCAAGCGAGAAACGTTACCGTTACAGGCAGGCTGCTGATTGCCACCCAGCATCGAACGCTGGTTACTGGCAGGCATACCACTCATTGCTGGCTGAGCCTGGCGTTCGTCACGGTCAGTCAGTACCGACAATAGTTTCTCAACCGCTTCCGCCGGAACGTTATCCATCGCCTCTTTATAGGTTTTACGGGTTTTGGTACCGAACGCCTGGCGAATTTCATACTTATAGCCATCGCCACCATCAGTTTTGGTGTAGAGCACTTTCTGTAGCACGAAGCCGATCGGTTTGCCCTCCAGATCCTTACAGTGATATTCCGGTCCGTTTTCGCCCTGGACCTCAGTCGAGAAAAGCTGCTTGGTCTGGGTCAGGCCCATGATGGCGTTAATCATTGCGGTACCGCCTTTCAGCGGATTACCGTCGCGGCCAATGTAGGAAACACGCAGGTAGTTGATTGAGCCCACGTCTGAATCGAGTGAAAACTCCATCGACTTAGACTGAGAGTCACGGCCACTGGTGAACACCGCGCTGCGGATAGTGCCGGTATAAGCGCCGGTTTCGGATGCGCCGCTAGGCCCGGATGACTTAGCTGACTCAGCGTCAAAGACAAAGATTGGTTGCTGCATTATGCGGTTACTCCGTTATTGAGTTCGTAATAGTCCCGGATCGCCGCATCCACGGCGTTCAGGTCGTTATCGATCTGGAATTGCTCGAACAGGCCGATCGGGGATTTAACCGGGTCGGTGCCATCCGATTGAGTGGTGAAGTAGTAGCGCCCATCAGTAACGCCGGTGCGAAGCGCTATACTGAACATGCCCTCTACGGTGATTTTTTCGTCCAGCATTTTGCCGATGGTTTTCATCTTGATCCGGCCGGCGGGTGTCTCTTCGGTGTGAGCGAGGAAATAGACAATCAGGTCATCTTCCGCCGCCTGAGCGGCCCGGATGACATCCCATGCGCCGCCGCCAATTTCAGTAAACTTCTCGAACGACTTTTCACTTCGGCGCCGCATGAACTGGTTGCCCATCACGTACTGGAAATCGTCCACCACAACGAAACGCTTTTTCGCGCGCCGGGCGAAATTGATGATGGTCACGATGTCGTTCGGAACATCGGTAAAAAAGACGTTTCCTGTTTTGGCAATGAAATTGCGGGGTTTCCAGCCAGTGGATTTGAACGGCAGACGCTTGTTTTCAGGGTTAACGAGAAACCCGAATTCGGGATCCAGATGCATCAGGCTGGCTGATTTACCAGAACCCGAGTCACCTAGGATAAGTACGGGAATGCCCATATCAGCGCTCCAGATAATGTTGCAGGGTGAATTTCAGATCTTCGTCGGCATCCATGTTCGCCAGCGCCCAGCGGATCCAGCCCTGGTCTGTCGCTGCTATCTCTTCAAAGGTTTTTCCCTTGTGCTTTCCGAATCGCATCGTATGAAGCAGTGAGGGCAGGGCTGTGATTTCACGCATCTGCGCAATCGTCATTTTCACGTCACGATTTAAGCGGATCAGCAGAGCTGCGGTGACGTAGCAGTCATACAGCGCACGGTGAGCGTGCAGGTTTTCCGGCACATCCACATCGAGCATGAAGTGATAGCGCAGATACTGGTTTGAATGGCTCTCCAGTTCCGGGAACAGCTTGCGCGCCAGCTTCAGCGTGCAAATCCATGGCGCGTTAATCTGGGGCAGTTTGGGGCGGTCAAATGCAGCATTGTGGGCTACGTAGACGCTGGCTCCGAGATAACGATCAACAGCATCATCAATCGGCGGTGCCTCGGCGACCATGGCATCAGTGATGTGGTGCACAGCCATGGCGCCAACGGTGATTGGCTCGGGCGGCTTTACGAAGTCGCTCATCGGATTGCAGATCTGGCCGTTAATGATATCGACGCTGGCCAGCTCACAAACACCACCCTCAAAGCTGGTGGTTTCAGTGTCGATTACGCGAATGATTGCTGACATGCAGGACTCCTGTTTGTGCATCGGCGTTCGCTTCGCGCTGTGCAAGCTGGTGGGCCAGCTGCTGTAAATCTGCCGGGGTGAGGTGATTCTGCTCGCAGATTGCGAGCACCGTATTAAGCGCGAGCCTGCGCATTGCTTCATCAAGCGCAAACTCAGTCGGGATTGTGGTAATTACATCCATCCGGCACACATCCCCGCCGCAACAACGGCGGCTACTAAGACAGGAACCAGCCAGGTACGGCGGCGTGGGTGAAAGTCAGCGCCGGTCAGGCGATGGCGGAACTGCATACGTTCTATCGGGCTCATGATGTTCGGCTCCTTGTTTTGCCCTGGCGACTTGCCGGGACGCGGATTGATTGCTGATAGCGTTCGGCGCACCGACTGTCTGCGCAGAACGTTCTGTTTTCGTTTCGGTTCCAGAACCGGATCAACTTCACTGCTGTGTCATCCGGGTGCCGGAAGCGTCCGCAGTAATCGCATGGCTCTGAGTCGATATATTCCGTACCGGATTGCAGCACCACCCACTCACTGAAGCGCTGACGCTGACCCTGCTCATCGGTAAAGTGGATGAACGTGTCATCGTTGCCTCTGAAGTCGGGTTCAATGCTGCAGCCGTTGAAAATCACTGTCTGGTTACCGATGCGGATCGGCGTGCCTACGGGCAGTTCGCCAAGGCGCTGCCGCGTCAGTTTTGGGATGATTTGCATGGGGTATCCTTGGAGAGCTAATCGGTAGTCAAAAAAATGCCCCCATATAGGGGGCCAACGACTACACACAGCATTTATGGGATTGTGGCGCCAGGCGCTGATCTTCTGGTTGTCTCGAAGGACTGCAATTCACCACAACGGATAGAGCACTCTTCACCGGCTTTGTAGTGCACCTCCAAATGCTCTGCCCTGTTGCGTGCCGGGATGATGCCCGGCTTATCCACCGCCTTTACTTTTAAGCCCAATAAACTGCTACGGTACTCCGGGCTCGCCCTTGTGGGCGCTTTGGCCGACATATGTCGCTGGCCAGTGCATCGGTTCGTCGCTCGCATTACTCCTCTGTGACTCAGCCCAGGTCAGTTAGGGGTGGCCGCTATTTCAGTTTGCCAGGGATGCGATTGAGTACCCGGTGCGCGACTGTTCGATTGTTAAAGAGCAGAACAGCTTTCTGCGGTGGGCTGCGTCTTGCTGTGATTTGAAGTTTATTAAACTATAAACGTTATCGTCAAGTAAACACTAAACCAGAAGGCGAGGTTTATCGTTAACTAATTAAAAGTTAAGTGAATTTAATTTCTGATTTTTTCTTGGAAGTGTTTGATAAGGGGGGCCGGGAGAGAAAAAACCGGCAAAAGCCGGTTAATTACGGAAGGTTGGTGATCTTTGCATCAACGACAACACCGATAATTCGACAGTTGCCGTTTATCTCGGTCATAGGATATTGAGGGTTAAGCGGTTTTAAAAATTTTCTGCCCGCGTCAACAATGAGCTTCTTGAATGTAGCCTCGTTCTCATATTCAAGCTTAGCGACTACCAGCTTGCCGTTTCTAGGTTCGACCTCAGGATCTATTAGTATGACGGTGCCTTCTGGAATGCTCAGCCCTACCGGAGATGTCATGGAGTCACCTTTAACATCCAGCCAGAAGGAGCTTTCTGAGCACTCAACAGTTGTGTCATACCAACGATCAATGCCTTTTCTATGATAGGGCTCAATAGCCTCTGACCATTCTCCCGCACTAACCCAGCTAATCACTGGAAACTTCCCTGTAGGTTCATGTGGCCCCTTATAAACAACATTGCCATAAGATTTTTCAGGCACGTCCGTAGGTTCGTCCAGGTAGCCGGACGGCATGCCATATGAATTTTCAATTCTCCGGGCTGCCTTTTCTCCAAACGAAGCTTTACCGCCCATCAGTTGTGATAGGTAGCTCTTCTCTTTGGTTGGCAGCGTTTTATCTGTAAACCACGCTTTGAGGCGCATTCGCCTGTTGTCTGTCATGTTCATTTTGCCATTTTGATTAGTATCCACTAAACAAGCAAATACTTGACGTTAAGTTTAGTGTTTAATAAACTCACTCGAAAAAATGAGGTGTCCTATGGAATTGAAAAAATACATTGACGATTTGGAACGCGGTGAAGCGAAAAAGCTTGCTACTGCGATCGGCGTTTCAAGCTCGTTTCTCTCTCAAATGGCTTCAGGCAGAAGTCCAATCTCGCCAGCGCGTTGTGTCGAAATTGAACAGGCTACCAATGGCGCTGTCACCCGACGTGATTTGCGACCGGAAGACTGGAATCGTATCTGGCCCGAATTAGTTTCTGCATAACATAATCGACGATAAAGGAAAATTTACAATGGAATCAAACACAACGTCACGCAACAAAGCGCGTGATATCGAAAGCGAGATTGTCAGTCGCATTGCCGCTCAGGGGGTAACGGCGGTAGCAAAAAAACTCGGTGTCGATAAGTCGCAGGTCAGCCGCTGGCAGAGCAGGGGCGGACTGGTTGAAAAAGCCAGCTGCCTGCTGGCTGCGCTCGATTATCAACAGCCTTCCGGGATGGTGATCTTCAAGGGGGACGAAACAGGCGAGCTCGCTCAGTGCCTGATCGGGATGCTTGAGCACATCCGTACCAAAGACGGGGGCGCTGGTGGATGAAAGGTTTGTTAAAACCAGCAAGCAATACCGGGATCGGCGGGGTGTCATCGTGCAGATCACTGGCTATGACCGGCAGGAACGGCGTGTTGTTTTCATGCGTCCTGGATATGAACACGAATGTTGTGTGCCGAAGTGGTATTTCGAGAAATATTTCAGGGAAGTCAGGAAGGATGGCTGAACAGCGCGAACTGTTCAGCCGGGTACTTCTGCAGATATTACCTTTAGCGAGGTCAATTATGCGACAAAAACGCCGTAAATCGCAACCAGAAACTACTGTACATAAAGACATGGCACGTGAAGAACTCGCCCGTCAGTACACGCCCGATGCCGGGCGTTTACTGCGCCTGGCCCTTGAGCAGGCGAAGCGAGGGAGATCCGGCCATGAGTAACACCGCAGAAATCATCACATTCCGCGCTCGTACTGAGCGTGAGGAGTCACGCATGGCCGATACCGACGATGGTTACACTCGGCTGGCAAATATGCTTCTGGAGGAATACGCCGGTGCTGACTTAACCAAGCGTCAGTTCAAAGTGCTGCTTGCCGTTCTCCGGCTTACCTATGGATGGAATAAAAAAATGGACCGTATCAGCGATTCACAGATCGCGGTTATCGCTAAGCTGCCCGTCAAGCGCTGCAATGAAACCAAGCTCCAACTGGTTTCGATGAACATCCTGATACAGCATGGCCGCCAGTTTGGCCCCAATAAAAACGTCTCCGAATGGCGTATCCCTCAAAACGAGGGAGAATCCCTCAAATCAGGGGATAAATTATCCCTCAAAATAGGGGATACCTATCCCTCAAAACAGGGGGACACCAAAGACATTATTTCAAAGACATTAAAAACAGATCCCCCTAAAGCCCCCAAGGGGGAATTTTCAGAGGAAGTTTTGTCACAGGCAAAACAGGTCCTGGAGTATTACAACGAGATCACAGGAACTGCCTGCCGCTCTGCAGAAGCCTTTGCAGTTTTACTGACTGAACGCTCTGCCCGTGACGCATACACGGTAGCGGATCTTCAGCTGGTGATCCGCTGGGTTGTCCAGACCTGGACGCGCCGGAACGGGACTGTAGCCAAACCAGCGAACATCTGCCGCGTGAACCGATTCGATGGTTACCTGGCAGATGCAACAGCATGGAGCCATTCCGCCGTCGATATTGACTGCGGCGCCGTGGTGGACGCCTGGAACGAAATCACTGATGGGCGACTGGCCGCTGCCGAACTGGACCGGGATCGGGAGAATGCAATTCATGGTCTGATGGCCCATATGTCGAAAAAATCAGTTGAAGCCTTTCGCTCATATTTCAGCGCTTTTATGACCGACGCCCGTGAATTTCATTTTGGAGGTCCGGATGGCACCGGCTGGCGCGCCAGCTTCGATTACCTGATGAAGCCTGAAACACTGCGCAAAGTCCGGGAGGGTTCACTGTGAGCGAACTGTACCTTGAGTCGAGTGTGATTGGCTGTCTGCTTCATTCCGGGCTGACTCCGGATGCTTACGATGTGCTGGCCACAATAGAACCGGCGGCGTTCAGCAACTCTTTTTATTCGCGGCTGTACAGCGAAATCAGACGTCAGGCTAACCAGAAAAAAATGATCGATGCGCTGCTGGTGGCTGAAGCCATGGGGAGCGAGCCGGGCATCTTTTCGGACGTCATGGAAACCGTTAAATCGGTGCCCAGCGCGGCGAATCTTAAGGGCTATGCAAAAAGCCTGAATGAAAAATTCATGATCCGCAATTTCGCAAAATTGATGGAGAGCCATTACGACAGGATCACAACGGCGCATAACCATGACGCAGCCATGGAAAGCATCGACGATTTTACCCGCCAACTGATGAATATCAGCCGTCCTGATGATGAAGTCGTGCCGGTCCGGGTCAGCGAATTACTGGATGGTTACATGGACACGCTGGAAAAGCGCGTCAGCGATGGCGATGAGTCTTCTACGGTCAAAACAGGTATTGAACCACTCGACGACATCACCGGCGGTCTCAACGACACCGACCTGATCATCATCGCAGCACGTCCCGGCATGGGTAAAACAGAGCTGGCGCTCAAGATAGCTGAAGCCGTTGCACAGCGCACCGTCACGCTCGGTACGGAAAAAGCGAAGCGCGGCGTGCTGATCTTCAGCATGGAAATGCAGGCGCAGCAGATCGTGGAGCGTCAGCTGGCTAATGCCTCGAACGTGTCAGTGTCCATGCTGCGTAAGGCCGCGCACCTTGATGATGAGGACTGGGGCCGCATTTCGATGGGTATCGGCCAGCTGGCAAATCTTGACGTGTGGGTTGTGGATGCCACCAACCTGAGCATTGAGCAGATCCGCGCAGTGGCCACACGTCACAAACGCATGTATCCCGGGCTTTCACTCATCATGGCTGACTATCTGGGTCTCATTAAAAAACCATCAGCAGAGCGAAACGACCTGGCGATCGGTGAAATCACGCGCGGACTTAAAACCATGGCAATGGAGCTTAAAACGCCGGTTATCTGTCTTAGCCAGTTATCCCGCAAGGTTGAAGACCGCCCCAACAAAAGGCCTTTAAGTGCCGATCTGCGAGACAGCGGCAGCATTGAGCAGGACGCAGACGGAATCTGGTTCATCTATCGCGATGGCGTTTACAACCCAGACAGCCCGGCCGCCAGCATTGCCGAAATCATTGTCGGTAAAAACCGCCACGGACCAGGCGGCGTTGCATATCAGAAATTCCAGAACGGCCACTTCAAAGATATCGATCAGATGGAGGCGGCACAGTTAGCCAGCGAACGGCCAGCACGCAACACGAACAACAAGGTGAGAGAATTTTGATTCAAATTTATGACATCACGCCGCTGGGAAAACCCCGGCAGACTCAGCGTGACAGATGGGCTAAGCGTCCGGCCGTGCTGCGCTATCGCGCGTTCTGCGATGAAGTGCGCCTGCGCGGAGTTGCATTGCCCGTAAGTGGCTGTCGCATCACTTTCGTCATCCCGATGCCGGACAGCTGGAGTAAGAAAAAGCGCATGGAGCACATTGGGCGGCCGCACCAGCAAAAGCCAGACGTCGATAATCTTCATAAGGCATTGATGGATGCTGTTTATGAAGATGACAGCGCTGTCTGGGACGCGCGGATCACCAAGATATGGGGAGAAAAAGGGCAGATAAGGATCGAAGAAATTGCCTGACCGATATGCCTACGCCGAATTAAAACAGGAGAATCAGATTGAACCTCGAAAGCGCTATTAAATTTTTTGCACCAAAGTCGCCTCAGCTAAGCGATTCTCCACCAGCAACGGCCAGTGACAGCCTGACCATTACGGATGTGATGGCATCCTTTGGTCTTACCGAAGCACAAGCACGCTTTGGATTTGAGCTGTTTCTTTCCAAACACGGCATTACAACCAGTGACCGTGCCGTGGAGATGCTTACTGATTTTGGGATGGGTCAGGCTGTGCGCTACCGGGCGATCGCCGAACTCGATGAAGATATTAAGCGCAGCCTGGTGCAACTGCTCGCAACGTTCGCCTATCAGGATTACACACGCAGCGCGGCCAGCACCCGGCCATGCACCTGTTGCAGCGGTACCGGGTTTATTGAGGCGGAAGTGTTCAGCACGAAGTCGCACACCCCTCCCGCAGCACAGGAAATTTTGAGGACATCCCTTAAATGGGGGATGAAGGTTATTCCGTCTGAATATGAGATAAAGCGAGAGGTCAGGGAGATTCAGCATGTCTTCTGCAAATCATGTGGGGGAAAAGGGGTGATAAGTAATGCGTGCCGCTGTCACGGTAAAGGGGTTGTTCTGGACGAAGAACAGAGCAAACTGCAGGGCGTTCCGGTAACCAAAACCTGTCCGAAATGCTCTGGCCGTGGCTATGCTCGTATTCCGGGCGAGGCTGTACGCCGGGCCGCTGGTTATGCGGTGATGTCTATATCTCAGCCAACATGGTCTCGCGGCTTCAAGCCTTTCTATGAATTGCTGATAATTCAATGCCATAAAGAGGAGTCACACGCAGACACCATGCTTTCCAGAGTGACCGGCAGCAGCGAAATATGGGAAAAACTTGCTTAGGATTAATCCTACGTATTGACGGCGTGAATAAAATAGCCCAATATCACGCCAATGATGGGATTTCTGCGTGCTGTTAATCAGCCAATAATCCGGTCAGTTGCTGATTTGTGATAGTCAAAGCGCCCGGCGGTCTTACTAACTGCGAGGGCGTTTTTTATTTGTATCCTCTACCGGGGATAAAAGGCGCGGCATCCCCTGTCGCGGATAAGTAACGTCACTAAACTAATTTCAAAGGTCGCCTCTGTGCGGCCTTTTTCGTTTTGCGCCAGCCCATCAATTATCACACACATCCTGCCGTGAAGGGGCTGAGCGCATTTTCCTAAAAAATACCCGCTCATTGGCGGGTTAAATTCACTTGTGTCTTAGCGCGGATTCATTCCTATGCCGGGAATAAACCTGTTGTGCAAATCTTAACCCGGCCTGCTCTGAGCACATCATGGAAAAATCCTAAAGAGCAAGCCTCCTAATCCCTGGAGGCAGGAATGATACGAATGAACCAACACGCTGACACCGCAATTAACGGCGGATCCCTGATGACCCTCCTTTCGAGTCTGGCCGGGCTAGCGACGCTTGATCGCGTTTATATGGCAACGGCTGTTGCTGGTGCCGTAATCGCGCTGTTCGGCTACCTGGACAAGCGGCGGACTGAAAAGCTCAAGCGCCAGCAGATTGAAGAAGAACGCCTGAAGATTGAAGAGGATCGGCAGAACGAACGGGTCAGGCTTGATCTGGATCGCGAGCGTGCCCAGGCCGTTCTCGACTACCTCAAAGGTTCGAATGACACCCCGGCTATGCACAAATCGCCGGAAGTGATTCAGGGCATCAACCGGGTGCTGGATTCCGCTAAGGACTGACAATGGCAATTTCACCTCAGCTGCGTAACCGACTGAGTGCCGCCATGCTGACGCTCATAGCAGCAGGTGCATCTGCACCGGTTTTGATGAAGCAGTTCCAGTCAGAAAAAGAAGGGTCAAGTCTGACGGCTTATGCTGATCAGGGTGGAGTATGGACAATCTGTGGCGGAGTGACGCGAGTTAACGGAAAGCCTGTTGTTAGGGGCATGAGGCTCACTCGCGTACAATGTGACCGTATCGATGCTGCTGAACAGGCAAAGGCTCTTACGTGGGTGGACAGAAATGTCCGAGTGCCTCTTATCAGCCCACAGAAGGTAGGTATAGCGTCGTTCTGTCCATGGAATATCGGCCCCGGAAAATGCATGCCTTCAACATTCTTTCGGAAGCTAAACAACGGTGATCGTCCGGGTGCATGCGCTGAAATACGCAGATGGATATTTGATGGTGGTAAAGACTGTCGCATCCGGTCAAATAACTGTTTTGGTCAGGTTGAGCGCCGCGATCAGGAATCAGCGCTGGCCTGCTGGGGGCTGGATAAATGACTCTGCTCCTGAATAACTGGCGCACTGCGCTGGCGCTCCTGCTGGTGGTGCTCATCGCCGGACTGCTGCTCACCGCTGCGCACTACCGTGACACAACCCTTTCTGTGGAGAAAGAACGCGATGCCGCCGTGCAACAGCAGAAATCAGCCGAAGCCATCACCGCAAATGTTGTTGCTGCCGTCCGGCTGTTTAATGACATCGCAGCATCCACTCAGCGGGATCAGCAGCAGGCCAGCGCCAGCAGCGAAAACCGCATTGTCATCATCCGTCAGGCAGTGGAGAGCGATAAGTGCGCTGCTCTGCCTGTTCCTGCTGCCGCTGCTCAGCAGCTGCGCCAGCACCGCAACCAGATTAGTTCAGGTGCCACCGGTACCCATTCCGGCCAGCCTGACCGCTGACTGCCCAATTCCGCTGATCCCCGATCCGCTGACGTGGGGATCAAGCCTCGAACTTAACGAACGCCTGCTGACCGCGCTGGAGAACTGCAACAGCGACAAAGCAGCGATCCGGAAAATTGAACTGTCCCGACAAGGTAAATAACGCATGTATACGACTACGACCCTGATTATCTGGGCGCTGGTGGCACTGGCCACTAGTTTCGCCGCTGGCTGGCTGGTGGGCCTGTTCCGCTGGAAGAACAGCCCGGTTAAAGCAGAATCCGAATCTACCACTATCCGTGAAGGCTGGCGCCAGATTCTGGCCCAGCACTCAAAAGAGCTGCAGGAACTGGCGGACAAAATGTACCAGCGGCATCTTGCCCAGCCGGAAGAGGCGAAAAGTGATGCTTCAAAAAAGTCTTAAATGATGCCCTGTTGCCATACAACAGGGATTTACCCCAGAGAGAGGAAGCAAAGATGTCTGAACCATTGTATGACGGAACCACTGCAACAACCACCCAGCCGACCACCACGGCAACCGACAATACTGATGCCGTACTGGCGAAAGTAAAAGAGCTGCTGAAAGTGGCTGGCCATGACGTTGACGCGGTTTTCAACGATGTGGCAGCACTAGCTAAAAAGCTGGCGTAATCATTGCAGGCCGCATTTACGATTGCTCCTTATAGTGTATATTTAACTCCTTATCTAAGAAGGGGTTTATATGAAATTTCATCTTGTGTGGGAGCAATATTCGAGACAGTGGACTCTTATAGAAAAGGGATTTCATTTTATAAATGTCACGAATCCATTAGATATAGATATTGAAGCCTGTGATTACCTTGAACAGCTGGCTGAGTCTCGCAATGTTGAGAAAAGGTATTTTGTTTTAATTAGTTGCCAACCTATGCCTGCTTTTCGAGAAGAAAATGAACCCTGGGTTTTGTCGGCAGCGCTAAGTGATGAGCTTGACCCACTTTTTGATCAGGCGGTTGGGTATGTAGTAAACCAACGTCGTGCTTCGATTTCAGGTATTCAACGACATTTGCGTATTGGCTATAACCGCGCTGCACTTATAGTTGAACAAATGGAAATGCAAGGGATCGTATCTTCTCCTAATCATGAGGGACAGCGGGTTGTACTTTAGATTAATGATTTGTGTAGCAGCAAAGATGAAGTGAGCTTACAGAATAATCAGACGCATTTTTGATGCGTCTGATGATTTTACCAACCTACCACCTGACATAAAATAGTTACTGCAGCAGCAAATGCTGCTATTGAATTATACTTTGACTGAACTTTTACGGTCATGAAGTATTGGTGTAAATCTACGTTATCGTGGGGGTTTGGGTAAGTCAACTCAACCCTAGCGGGATTAGGCTCAGCTTTTGCAGTTGCGGACATAACCCAAAAACCAGCGGAAATTATTCCAGAAATAATTGATAAAGCATGACGTTCAGCAATCCATTCACCGATAAATTGAAGTTCATTCATTTTCTTTAACCTTTTGAGTTGAGTTCTGAGTAGTGCTTGAAAGACTCTTATTAAGTCGAGTCTTTATTGTCGTAAATAAAAATTAATTACGCAAAGGTTCAATATGGCGAAGCCTGACTGGGGAGTCCTTCAGAGTCGGTTCCTGTCCGAGCATGCCAAAAGCGGTATATCGCCGAAAGATTGGTGCGAAGCGCAGGGGCTGAACTATTCATCTGCGCGTCGTTACATTAAAAAGACCCCTGCGCAAAATTCTGCGCACCAGGACAATGTTGATGTGCGCAAAACTAACACTGCTCAGGTGCCTGATAAAAGTGATGCGCAGGATAGTGCGCAGGATTTTGATTTGCGCACTTATGGCCTGACAGAGCAGCAAATCAGCTTTATTGAAGAATACCTCATCGACCTTAACCGTACTGCTGCTTACAAACGGGCTGGTTACAAGGGGGAGGGCAATACAGCCTACGTCAACGCATCGCGTATGCTAAGAAATGCTAAGGTGAGTCGCGCTGTACAGGATGCAATGGACGCCCGCGCAAAGCGCACACGGATTTCACAGGATTCAGTGCTGCAGTGGTGGTGGGATATCGCGACCGCCGATGCAACGCAGCTTACCGAACTTCACCGATATTGTTGCCGCTATTGCTGGGGCTTCGGCCATAACTACCAGTGGCGTGACATGGTGGAGCTTGAGGAAAAGCGGCTGGAGGCCATTGAGCGCAAACATCGTGAGCCGAATGATTCAGGCGGCTACGGGTATGATGCGCAGGTCGATCCAAACCCGGAGTGCCCGCGTTGCAACGGTCTCGGCCTCAGTCGTCCTGTTTTCCATGATACGCGTGATGCTACTGGCGCTGCCCGCCGGTTGTTCGCCGGCATTAAAGAGGGCAAGTTCGGGATGGAGATCATCATGCGCAATCAGGATGACGCGCTCAAGATGGTTGCACAGCATCTTGGTATGCTGAAAAGCAAAACCGAAATCAGTGGTCCTGATGGCGGGCCGATTCAGACTGAGACAACAAATCTGACCCCAGATGAAGCCGCCGAGCTCTATCGCAAAATGATGGGATAACTGCCAGAAACAGTCATCTCGACATGTTTTGGAGCTATGCATTTTCAGGCCGATTGTATGCGCCTTTTATGCAGTCCGTTTTCGGCTACTTTGCGATGAACCTTTGAAGAAATAAGCCTTCCAGAGTGATACCAAGGGGAGTGCTGATCCGGCAGGGCGGGAAATGACCATTATGTTAAATAGGGCTGAAGTTAGCCCTATTTACTTTATTTATTATTCTCTGAAAAAACGCTCACGGTGTGCAGCGATATCATCCGCTTCATCGCGGCAGTTCTGACATAGCAGAGAGTCGTGTTGGGCTTTTTCTTCATAAGCATCACGAAGCTCGACTTCGGTAAGTACAACCTCACAGCCATTATGGTGTCCGCCCGGATCCGTTACACCCTCACAAGGGTGGCTCAGGAAAGGATTTAAAACACGTTGCTGTAATGGGGATAAACTGTTCCACCCCTTATCAACTGCGAGTTGAGCGATGCCTTTAACTTTTCCATCTTCATGATAGAACGCGTCACACTTAATTTGCTCTGATAAAATTTCTTCTTCAAAAGCCATGCTGTAGTCCTTTTTCATTTAGTTGATAAAACATTCTTATTATTAGTCACGGGTAAAAGTATGCCAATCCCATTCCCCTTCGATTTCCGCAAGCCGGACTATACGCAGGTGTTCGAATGGCGCATGGAACGGTTGCAGCGCATCCGGGCTAATCCCGGCACGCTCCCGGCCCTGAGAGCCTTCTATCGTGATAATCCGGCGCAGTTCATCATCGATTGGGGAATGACCGTCGATCCGCGTAACGTTGAACGTGGTCTGCCGGCGCGAATCCCGTTTCTGCTGTTCCCGAAACAGGAGGAGTGGATTCAGTGGTTCGTAGAGCACTGGCGCACCTCAAAGCCCGGCATTACTGAAAAAACCCGTGACATGGGCATGTCGTGGCTGACGGTCGGCATGGCTGCATCACTGTGCCTGTTCAATCGCGGCATCATCGCCGGGTTCGGCTCGCGCAAAGAAGAATATGTCGACAAGATTGGCTCGCCCAAATCGCTGTTTGATAAGGCCCGAAACTTTATCGGCCTGCTGCCGGCTGAGTTCCGGGGCGGCTGGAATCCGAAAGCGCACGCACCGCACATGCGCATCCTCTTCCCGGATACTGAGTCAGCCATGACCGGTGAAGCTGGTGACGGCATCGGGCGCGGTGACCGTACATCATTCTATATCGTCGATGAGTCAGCGTTCCTCGAGCGTCCTTATCTGGTGGATGCTTCACTGTCCGCCACCACCAACTGCCGCCAGGACATTTCAACACCCAACGGTATGGCGAACTCGTTCGCTGAGCGGCGGCACAGCGGCAAAGTGGATGTGTTCACGTTTCACTGGCGAGATGATCCGCGCAAAGACGATGCCTGGTATCAGAAGCAGTGCGAAGAACTGGATGCCGTGACCGTTGCGCAGGAAATCGATATCAACTACAGCGCATCTGTTGAGGGCGTGCTGATCCCATCTGCCTGGGTGCAGGCGGCTGTTGATGCCCATGAAAATCTGGGCATCCGTCCTACCGGGCAACGTATGGGCGCGCTGGACGTGGCCGATGAAGGCAAAGACACCAACGCCTTTACATCCCGCCACGGTTTCCTGCTGGAGGACATCGCGGAGTGGTCGGGCAAAGGTGATGACATTTTTGGCACCGTTCAGCGTGCGTTCACCATCTGCGATCAGCAGCGTCTTGAAACATTCCGCTTTGACTCTGACGGACTCGGGGCCGGTGCCCGCGGCGATGCGCGCGTTATCAACGAGCAGCGCAAAGAACGGCGCGAGCGTCAGGTTACCGCGACGCCATACCGGGGAAGCGGCTCGCCGTCGAATCCCGAAGATGAAGCGGTGCCGGGCGAGTATGGCCAGCAGGGCCGCCTGAACAAGGACTTTTTCGCCAATGCCAAAGCACAGGGCTGGTGGCGGCTGCGCACGCTGTTCCGCAACACTTATCGTGCCGTCAAAGAGGGCATGCCCTACAACCCTGACGACATCATTTCGATTTCCGGCACGCTGGCGCTGAAAAACAAACTCATCGTTGAGCTGTCGCAGCCCACCTACACGGTTAACGGAGTGGGCAAAATCGTCGTGGATAAAAAGCCGGACGGCACGAAGTCGCCGAACCTGGCTGACTCCGTGATGATCGCCTACGCACCGATGGAGTTCACCTCCATGGATATCTGGGATTTACTGGCAAGGGGTAAAAATGGCTCGTAAAAAACGCCCGCGCCAGCAGAGTGCGCCGGTGAAAACGTTCGACGGCTACGATAACTTTGTGTCACGTCTCGGATTGCAGACCGGCAACCTGAGCGGGCACGGCACCTACATGCCGAACTTCACCTCGCGCAACCGCGTGCTGCTGGAGTTCGCTTACCGTTCATCTTGGATTGTGGGCGCTGCCGTGGATACCATTGCGGACGACATGACGCGCAAGGGCGTCACCATCACATCGCAGATGGACCATAAGACTAAGTCCCGCCTGATGGGGCGCTGGGAAGAGCTGGCGCTGTGGGAAGCGATGAGCGACATGACCAAGTGGTCACGCCTCTATGGCGGTGCGGTGGGCGTGTTTCTGATCGACGGTCAGGACATGGCCTCACCGCTGCGAATGGAAACCATCGGGCGCGACCAGTTCAAGGGAATGCTGGTGCTGGACCGGTGGATGCTGAACCAGACCATTACCGACATAATCACGCAACCCGGCCCGGATCTGGGCAAGCCGAAATATTATGAGGTTGTGGCGGCGCAGAATGGCATCCCTGCCTGGAAGATTCACCACACCCGCCTGATCCGCATGGACGGCGTGGGCCTGCCGTACCAGCAGGCCTACACCGAAAACGGCTGGGGTATGTCCGTAGTCGAGCGTCTGTACGATCGCATTATGGCGTTCGACAGCGCATCGACCGGTGCCGCACAGCTGGTGAACAAAGCGCACCTGCGTACCTACAGCATCGAAAAGCTGCGTGAAATTCTCGGGTTCGGTGATGAGCGTGAAGCGGCGCTGATGAAGCATATCGAGATGATCCGTGCGTTCCAGTCCATCGAAGGCATGACGCTGATGGACAAAAGCGATGATTTCCAGACGCACAGTTATGCGTTCGCCGGGCTGTCGGACATTCTGTCGCAGTTCGGCGAGCAGATTTCCGGTGCGACCGGCATCCCGCTGATCCGCATGCTGGGTCAGTCACCGGCAGGGTTTAACACCGGCGAATCGGACCTGGCGAACTATTACGACAACGTGGGTTCGCTGCAGGAGCGCCGCCACCGCCGGCCGGTCCGGCGGCTGTTCGAAATTCTGCACCGCTCGGAGTTCGGCACGCCGCTGCCGGATGATTTCGACTTTGAGTTTAATCCGCTATGGCAGATGTCAGACGTTGACCGGTCCACGGTCGCGAAAAACACGGTCGATACGCTGAATGCTGCCATCGATAGCGGCCTGATGCCGCTGCACGTTGGCATGGCGGAGCTGCGCGAATCGTCCCGCGTCACCGGCATCGGCTCTAACATCACCGATGAGGATATCGAGAATGCCAAAGGGGCAGAGCCGCCAGCCTTCAGCGAAGAAGATGATAACGACCCGCCGGATCCCGAAGCAGGTGCAGATAAGCTATTCCACACAGCTACGCAGGATAGCGCGGGCGGTGGGGGACATCGTAAATGGCCGCTACGATGGTTCAAACGATAGCGTCACTGAAATCATGGATTCGCTGGAGCGTTACAGTCAGATTATTGACGGCTGGGCCAATCAGGTCGCAACGGGTTTTGCCGCCTCCGTCGCCCGGCACAGTGAACGGGAGTGGCGCAGCAACAGCATGCAGATCGGCGCTGAGCTGCGTAACGTGATCAGCAATACGCCAACCGGTCAGGTGATGCGCAGCATAGTCGCTGAGCAGGTGAAGTACATCAAATCGCTGCCGCTTGAAGCTGCTGAGCGGATTTACGACATTCAGAACCGGGCCATAGAGACGATGGCCGCTGGCGGGCGCGCTGATGCGTTTGCGAAAGAAATAGCAGCATCAGGTGATGTCGCCGCCTCACGCGCCCGGTTGATTGCCCGAACCGAAGTGGGCCGGGCCGTTACTGCGCTGACGCAGGCGCGGTCAACCGCAAGCGGCTCGCTGGGCTATATCTGGCGCACCGCTCATGATGGTGATGTGCGTCACTCGCATTCTGAGATGGAGGGGAAGTTCGTTTACTGGAGTGATCCGCCCACCCTGGACGGTATGACCGGCCATGCCGGTGCGCTGCCTAACTGCCGCTGCTGGTGTGAGGTTGTTTTTCCCAATTCTGATAAAGTCTGAATTCTGGGATTATTAGATTGAGGGAAATGGAATGAAAACATGGTTTGTTGGTTTTGAATTTGAAGACGAATTCGGGCGAGTTTACAAAGGCAGTGATTTTTTTAACGCTCCAGATGTGAATGGTCTTCGTGCTCAGATTAATGCCATGAAGTTCGATCATGCCAGAAACCATGATGGTGCCAGTAAAGAGCTCATTATTACGATAGTCACGCTGATTTAATTTCACCATCCCGAATAAGCCGCTTAACAGCGGCTTTTTTTATGCCTGAATTTCGCAGGTGAACCATGAAATATCTTTTTAACACCCGTATCGGGCCTAACCGCTTCGTCCTGGGTGATGGCTCGCTGTTGTGCAAAGACGTGCCTATCGCCCGCCTGGGGGAGCAGGCCTACCGCGCTGAAGACCTGCCGGAAATCACGCCGGATGAAGATGGTGAGATCATCGTCACCCGCAACGCTGATGAGGTGTTCTCCCCTGAATCGATAGCCTCTTTCGAGGGGATGACCGTTGTCATTCTCCACCCTGAGGATGCGCAGGGCGACATCCTGTTTGTTGATCCGGAGAACTGGCGACAGCTGTCCATCGGGCACGCTACCAACATTCGCCGTGGTCAGGGTGACCAGTCAGACCTGCTGATTGCTGACCTCATCATCAAAGATGAGACGGGCATTCAGGCAATCAACGATGGCCTTCGTCAGGTTTCCTGCGGCTATGACGCAGAATACGACGAAACCAGCCCCGGGCGTGCTCTCCAGTACCAGATCCGGGGTAATCACATCGCGCTTGTTCCTAATGGGCGGGCCGGTATTCGCTGTTCTATAGGAGATGCAATAAGCATGGCAAGTAAAGCAAAGCAGTGGTTATCCAGCCTGCGTCGGGCGGTAAAAACCAAAGATTCAGCGGCTGCCGAAGAGCTGCTCAACAATGCACCCGCAAATATGGTCGGTGACGACGACGACGATGGCGTCACAACCGTGGTGGTGAAGGTCGAGGGACCGGATGCCGTGGTACCGCCGTCCACGCAGCCAAACCTCACTGGTGATGAAGAAAACGACACGGACTCCCGCCTTTCAGCACTCGAAGCCGCGGTGAAGGCGATCGCCGATAAGCTGAACCCGCCAACGGGTGACGCTGAAGACGACGAAGATAAAAAAGAAGAGAAGAAGATAACCGGTGACGCTGGTTATCAGCAGGAGGTGCTTTCCCGTGCCGAACTTATCCTGCCGGGTTTCTCACTACCTGAAGGCTCAAAGATGGGCACGCTCAAGCGCGAAGTGCTGGGCGCGGCGTTCCGTACCGCTGATGGCCGCAAGCTCATCGAACCGCTGTCCGGTAAAAATGCTGAGTTCAGCAAGATGAACATGGCAACCGTCGACAGCATCTTCAACGGCGCATCCGAGCTGGCAAAGAGTCGCAACAACAGCGGCCTGAGCCTGGCAGCATTCACCGCGAACGCACAGTCGACCGATGTGGCCGCACTGAATGAGAAAAACAAAGATTTCTGGGCTAAGAAAGGGGCCAAATAATGAGCCAGTCAATTTATTTAACGCAGCCGTTCAGCTATGCCGGCGCGCTGACGCGCCCTAACCACTCTACGGTTGAGCCGGTCGTGATGGACGCATCAAACCCGTTCAGCGGTGACGGCCTGCCGGGCAAAAAAGTTAACGGCAAATTTGTTCCGCTGGTGGCCGGTGACACCCTCGCGGTGCTGTACGGAATCCGCGTGCGCTCGTATCCATTTACCTCGGATAAGGATATCGCGCGCCAGCTGACCAACCCGGCGAACTACACCGGCGACGCGCTGGTCCGCGGCTATATCGGCGTGAAGGTTAATGCCGGTACGGTCGCCGATAACGGCCCGGTTTACATCCGCGTGGGCGGTGGTACCGCGACGCAGCCGGTGGGCGGTTTTGAGGCCGAGGTTGATGCCACTAAAGCAGAAAATACCCTGCTGGTGGCGAATGCGCATTTCATCGGTACCACTGACGCCAACGGCATCGCCGAGCTGGCATTCAATATTTAAGGAAAGCACTGAATATGATCACCTATGACCGACAGACCATCGATAATTCCGGTGCGTTCCTGATTGGGCAGCTGGAACGCTTCGATCCGGTACTCAACATGCCGCTTCTGGCATACACCTGGAGCCGTGACGTTGATTTGCGCGAAGACGTGTCAATCGCGGATGAAATCTCCAGCTTCTCTAACAGCAGCTTTGCTGCGCCAAGTTCGGTGGGTACCGATGGCGAATCGTGGATCAGCAACAGCACCAACGTGATTGCCGGTGTGGATCTGGATATCACCAAAACCTCACTGCCGCTCACTCCATGGTCGCGCCAGCTGTCCTGGACTGTTTTCGAACTGGCCTCCGCGCTGCAGATGGGTCGCCCGATTGACTCCCAGAAGCTGGACGCCATGAACCAGACCTATCAGCTGAACGTTGACCGTCAGGTCTACGTGGGCAGCACCATTTTGGGTGTTAAAGGCCTGTTCAACCAGGCGGGCGTTAAGGTCATCCCTGCCGCCAAAGCGTGGGCAAACAGCACCGCGATGGAGATTGCTAAATCCATCAATGACGGTCTCACCACTGCCTGGAAACAGACCGGTCGTGCCGTGGTACCGGATTCGCTGCGCCTGCCGCCTGACCAGTATGCGCTGCTGTCCAGCATCATCGTTTCTGATGCCGGTAACCGCTCGCTGCTGGACTACCTGAGCGAAAACACCATCGCCTACAAGCAGAACGGTAAGCCGCTGGACATTCAGCCGGTTAAGTGGCTGGAAGCGGGCGCGATGCAGAACGTTAACCGCATGGTCTTCTACACCAAAGACCGTAAGTACGTGCAATTCCCGCTGGTACCGTTGCAGCGTACTCCGATGGAATATCGTGATCTGCGCCAGCTGGTGACCTACTACAGCAAGGTGGGTGCGGTCGAGCTGCGTTACAGCGACACAATGCTGTACGTGGACGGTATCTGACAACCGGCCCCACACGGGGCCACTTCTTTCAGGAAAATCCATGAAACGAATTCGCGTACACACCCCCTTTACGTTCAATGACTCCGAATACAACAAAACGGATTTTGATGTCGGCGTCCATAACGTGAAAAACGAGATTGCCGATCACTGGTTCACGCAGCGTTATGCCGAAGTGCTGGATAAAACCGACAACGGCGGTGACGATGCTAGCCAGGCGCAGCTCGACCAGCTGAATGCAAAAATCGCTGATCTGACGACGCTGAATACTGAGTTAGCGACTAAAAACGGTGAACTGACCACACAGGTTACCGCGGCTGCTGAAGGCCTGACTGAGCGCAATGCGCTGATCGAAGAGCAAAAGCAGAAAATCGCTGAACTGACGGAGCAGGTCAATGGAGCCAAAAAATAGCCTTCTCCCGACCGTTCAGCAGTTCCGCACCGACTTCCCGCAGTTCTCCAGCGCCACCCTCTACTCTGATCCACAGATTCAGTTCCGGCTGAACCTTGCTGATATCCAGCTGGATCAGAACCGGCTCGGCCGGATGTTTCCCTACCTGGTCGAGCTCTTCGTCGCGCATTACCTGACGCTGCAGGCGGGTGATGACCGTTCGGCGGCGATGGGGCGCGCGGGCGGTTCAAACAGCGGCGTGGTGTCGTCAAAATCGGTGGACAAGGTAAGCGTGAGCTATGACAACTCATCCACTCTGAACCCCGCTGCGGGATTCTGGAACAACACGCGCTACGGCGCGGAGTTCTACCAGACCATCTGCATGTTCGGAGCCGGAGGACGGCAACTGTGAAATCGGGTCTTATTCTCCGCGCGGACAATGCGCAGAACATTCTGGATGCCCTGAAAACCCTGGGTAACCGGGATGTGCTGGTGGGCATCCCGTCCGATCGCGCTGAGCGTACTGATGGGATGGAAATCAACAACGCTGAGCTGGGCTACCTGCACAGCTTTGGCGGCACTATCCGCGTGCCGGAGCATATGACAACGGTTTACCGCCAGATTGCTGACGATGGCAGTTTCAGACGCAACGGGCAGTTCGTGCAGCAGGCTAAAAGCAATTTTGCCACGCAGCATAAGGTTGCCGCTTACAGCGTCCAGCTGCCGCCGCGTCCGTTCCTGCATATGGGCATTGCGCAGTCGCGCGACCGGGTGGCTGAGCTGATGAAGCAGGCCGCTACCGAAATTCTCAGCGGTAATGCATCGGCGGCTGAAGCGATGCTGAACCGTGCCGGGACGGAAGCGGTTAACGCTGCTCGGAATGTCATCACCGCTGGCGATCAGCTGACGTCGCTTGCCGAAGCAACATTGCGAGCCCGCCGCAGCCGGGGCCGAACGGGTACAAAGCCGCTTTACGACACCGGGCAGCTGCTGCGTTCCATTACCTACGTTGTGAGGGATAAAAATGCCGGATCTTGACGTAACAGACATCCTTTTCGATCCCGACTTCTGCGATACCTCGCTGGTGGTTAAGCGCCGCAGCATGGCGGTCGACGAAAACGGATTCGGAAAAAATACCGTGGTCAGTTCCCCGTTTGCGGGCGTGGTGACGGTGGACCGGTCGCTGGAAAGCCGGTTACTGGCAGGGGGCAGAGTCGTGCACGGCGCGATCCTCATTGTGACAACCGAACGCCTGACGCAGGGTCAGACCGGGCGGGATGCCGATATCGTGACGTATCAGGGGCGGGATTATCGTGTGTCGTTTGTCGATCCCTATACCGCCTATGGCGCCGGATTTGTGCAGGCCCACTGTGAACTGCTGCCGTTCGACGGAGGGACGCCGGTTGAGTAACAACAATACCGGTCAGGCCGGGTGGCTCACGCCGCAGCTGGCGGCAACGGAATACGACACGCCGCTCGATGTGCACCTGAGCCAGTGGATCCGCAACGTTTCAGGACTTGATGCCGGGCGCGTCATTGCCCGCTGGCAGCCTGACCAGCCCGCTATTCCTCCGGCTAATGTGAACTGGTGCGCATTTGGCGTGACCGATATTGCCGCCGATGACGGCCCCGCGTTCGTGAATCAGACCGATGCCACCGCTGAGCAGTGGCGGCATGAGCTGATTGAATGTCTTGCCTCATTTTACGGCCCGGGGGGCCAGCTGGTCGCTGCGCGGTTTCGCGACGGTCTGGCCGTAAACCAGAACAACGACACGCTGAATCAGTGGGGCCTGACGCTGGCCGACTGTGACAGCATCCGGCCCGCGCCGGAACTTCTCAATAATCAGTGGGTGCGCCGTTACGATGTGATGGTACGCCTGCGCCGCAAGGTCGTCAGCACCTGGGGTATCCAGTCGCTGACCGACGCACCTTTCCGGATATTTGGAGATTAACCTATGCCGCAGGGCTTACCTGTTTCAAATGTCGTCAGCGTCGACATTATTATGTCGCCGAAGGCGGCGGGCGGGCGCAACTTTGGCTCGCTGCTGATCCTTGGCAGCGCGACCATCATTCCGCTGGCCGAACGTATCCGTCTTTATTCTTCAGCGGCGGACATTGCCACCGACTTTGGCAGCACCAGCGAAGAGTATCTCGCGGCCGTAGCATTTTTCTCACAGTCACCCGCACCCACGCAGGTCTACGTGGGCCGCTGGGCAAAAACGCTGGGCACGGGCGAAACCGGCAAAACTGAGTCGCTGCTTGATGGCGTTAACGCCTGCCTGGGCTTCACCAACTGGTACGGCCTCGGCATCACCTATGATGCCGATCGTAAGGACGATGAACTGCTGCCGGTTGCCGCAGCGATTGAATCCTCCTCACTGAGCCGCATTCTGGCCGTCACCACCAAAAATACTGATGCGCTGCTGACTACAGTGAACACGGATATCGCATCGAAGGTGAAGGCTGCGAAGTACAGCCGCACTTTCGTCCAGTATTCATCGACCAGTAACTATGCCGCACTCTCGGCGTTTGGCAGGGCGTTTACGGTGGACTTCACCGGTAACAACACCACGATCACGCTGAAGTTCAAGCAGGAGCCGGGCGTTACTTACGAAACGCTGACTACCACGCAGGCGGCGGCGCTGGACGCGAAAAACTGCAACGTTTACGTCTACTACGCCAACGACACCGCCATTCTGCAGCAGGGTGTCATGGGCAACGGTGATTTCTTCGATGAGCGCCACGGCCTCGACTGGCTGCAGAACTACGTGCAGACCAACCTGTTTAATCTGCTGTACACCAGCACGACGAAGGTGCCGCAGACCGATGCGGGCAACACGCGAATTATGGCGAACGTGGAAGCGTCGATGGTGCAGGCGGTAAATAATGGTCTGATCGCCCCTGGCGTCTGGAACGGCGGTGCGCTCGGCCAGCTGGCCCCAGGCGATACCCTGACGAAGGGTTACTACGTCTATATGGCGGCTATCTCTTCGCAGGCGCAGGCTGACCGCGAGGCACGTAAATCCGTGCCGGTTCAGGTGGCCTGCAAACTGGCTGGCGCAATCCACTATGCCAGCGTCCAGATCAACGTTGTGCGCTGAGGAAGGTAATCAATGAGTGGTGCATACAGCTTTATGGATATCACGGCCTCGCTGACGGGGCCGACCGGCATTATCGATCTGGGCTATGGCTCAGGTAACTCCGACGAGGGGATTGTCGTCACCATGTCGGAGGCAAAGAACACCATGACCACCGGTGCTGACGGCGAAGTGATGCACAGCCTGCACGCCGGTAAAAGCGGAATCGTCACGGTGAACCTGCTGAAAACGTCCCCGGTGAATAAAAAACTGTCGGTGATGTACAACGCGCAGTCGCTGTCTTCAGCGCTGTGGGGCAATAACGTGATCGTGCTGCGCAATAAAGCTTCCGGCGACATCGTGACGGCCCGTGCCTGTGCATTCCAGAAACAGCCGGACTGGAACAACCCGAAGGTAGCCGGCATCGTCGCTTGGGTATTTGACGCCGGTAAAATTGATGAACTGCTGGGAGAATACTAATCGATGGAAATCGAAATCAAAGGTAACCGCTACAGCCTGGCAAAACTCAGCGTTTTCGATCAGCTGAAGGTATCACGCAAACTGCTGCCGGTAATCGCCGGCATGCTGGCTGACTTTCAGGTGCTGCGCGAGGCGTCTCAGGGCGGCAACATGTCGCGCGCCATGGAGACCGTGTTGCCGAAAATCGCGGACGCTGTTGCGGTTATGAGCGAGGAAGATACCAACGCCGTGATCCATCCGTGCCTTGCGGTGGTATCCCGCCGCCACGGCAAAGATACATGGGTGCCGGTATTCCTCGATGGCGTGCTGGCATTTGACGACATGGACCTGATGACCATGCTGCAGCTGGTGGGCCGGGTGGTGGGCGACAGCCTGGGAAATTTTTTGCCCGCGTCCCCCGCCAGCGTGACGGAGGGCCAGCAGCCGCAGGGCTGACGCTCGACACGCTGCCGGACGGTACCGACATGATCTGGAGGGTGGCGAAAGCCTTCCGGATCGATTTTAAGGATCTGGATTCCGGCGCAGTTGACCTGTGCCGCATTGCCGATGCTGCCGATTATCTGGACCTCGAAAACGATAATGAGGCGCGCATAGCGCGCTGGAGAGCCGCAAATGAACGCTGACGTCATCAAGGATTTTCTGATCAGCCTCGGCTTTCAGGTAGACGAATCCGGCGCTAAAAAGTTTGACGCCACGATAGCGAACACCTCTCTGCAGGCGGTAAAGCTGGGCGTAGCGGTCGAGGCGGCAGCGCTCTCAGTCGTGGCGTTTACGGCAAAAATTGCCAGCGGTCTCGACAACCTCTACTGGATGTCGCAGCGCACCGGGGCAACGGTGGCGGGTATTCAGCAGATTGGCTATGCCGTGTCGCAGCTGGGCGGCACCGTTGACGGGGCGCGTTCGTCGCTGGAGGGGCTGGCGCAGTTCGTGCGTAATAACCCCGGGGCTGAGGGCTTTCTGAACCGTCTGGGCGTGCAGACGCGCGATGCCAAAGGCAACATGCGTGATATGGTCAGCGTCTTCACCTCAGTGGGCCAGCGCCTGAGCCAGATGCCTTACTATCGTGCTAATCAGTACGCACAGATGCTGGGCATTGATGAAAACACGCTGATGGCGATGCGCCGGGGCGTGGGTCAGTTCAGTGCGCAGTATACGCAGATGGCGAAGGCAATCGGCTATAACGCTGATGTGGCTGCAGTCAGTTCGAACCGGTTTATGACCTCGCTGCGTGACTTTGGTCAGATGGCGGGAATGGCGCGGGATAAAATCGGCTCAGACCTTGCCGGGGGCCTGGCGGGGTCAATCGACACGCTGCGCAGACAGAGCATCGATAATTTCCCCAAAATAGAGAATGCGCTGACCGGCGGGATTAAGCTTATCCTCTGGCTGGCCGACACCATTGGCACAGTGGTATTCAGGCTGATTGAGGCCGCAGGTGATATTCATGACTGGTGGGGATCGCTTGATAAAGACACGCGCGGGCTGATTGAGATCTTTGGCGGGCTGATGATCGCGTGGCAGCTGCTTAACTCGGCGTTCCTGACGTCACCGATTGGCATCATCAGCACGCTGGGACTGGCGATAATCGCACTCTACGACGATTACAAAACGTGGAAAGAGGGCGGCAAAAGCCTTATTGACTGGAAGAAATGGCAGCCTGATATTGATTCGGCCCTGAAAGCTATTCAGGATTTGCGTTCTTCTGTAAAAGATGCCGGGGCACAGCTGGCCCATCTGCTGAACATCAATCTCAGCAACTGGACGCTGAAAGGCGATATAGCCAGTATCACAAAGCAGTTTGGTGAACTTGGCAAAATGATGTCGACAGTCGGTGATCTGCTAAGCGCCATTAATGAAGGACGCTGGAGGGATGCTGCCAGTCTGGGCAAAAGTCTTCTGCAGCAGGGGAAGGAAAATAAGGATGCTCTCCCGGCTGTTTCATCAAGCGCCGACAGCACCGCTGACAGCCTTCGGGAAAAGACCGGTTTCGATCCGCGCGTTGTGGGCAGAACTATTCGCGGATGGCTCGGTTTGTCTCCGGCCGCTGAACCAGCCGGAAAGGTAAACTCACAGCTGGAGGAACTGAATAAAACGCAGTCCGGCGCCAGCCATGATGCCGCTAAAGGGCGTGAAGAAGATAAGGCGGTGCAGAACCGAAGCGTAACCCTGCTACAGGCGATCGCTGAAGCACTGGCACCGCCAGCCCGTGCAAATGAAGTCAGTCCGTCAGTTCCGGGTATCAGCGCGGGCGCTGCTGCTCCGCACCCGCAGGCAACAAAAGAAGGTGCGGCATTACTTGGCTGGATGCAGCCCGCCTTTCAGAAGCTTGAGCAGCTTTACCGCCTGCCTGAAGGACTGCTGAGAAGCGTGGCGATCACGGAGTCCGCCGGAAACCCCAACGCCATCTCCGGTGCGGGGGCTCAGGGACTGTTCCAGATCATGCCCCGCACCGGCCGTGATTTAGGACTGCGCGGTGATGATGCCTTTGACCCGATGAAAGCGGCGGGCGCGGCTGCGAAATATCTCAGTCAGCTGCTTAAAGCCAACGATGGCGATCTGACGAAGGCGCTGGCCTCTTACAACTGGGGGCTGGGCAATGTCCGCAAATACGGTATGGGACTCATGCCGCAGGAAACGCGCAACTACGTTCCTCGTGTGATGAGCAACATGCCCGCAAGCAGTGCCAGCCTGCATCAGGAAACCAATATACACATTCACGGTGTAACAGATCCGCGTGAGGCCGGTAATGTTGTGGCTGATAAGCAGAATCAGGTCAGCGCACGCGCCACGCAGCAGCTTCTGAGAGGTAACAGCTGATGGATATCCTTTCCGTTCTCCTGCACCAGCGCAGTCGGAAAATCGGGATCATCATTCCTGATGTGGTAATTTCGGAAAAGCACAGTGACGTTCTGGAAATTACTGAGCATCCCGTCGAGCGTCCGACCTCATCCGCCGCGGGTGCCAGCGCTGACGGTGCCGGTTACGTGGCCGATCATGCTTTTCGGCGCGCATCAGAACTGGTGATGGAAGTTGGTTTCTCTGGCGGCGGTTCGCTGGTGGACATGGTTAACACATCCGCCATCGGTCTCTCTGTCGGTACCAGCCCGAAGGAGATTTACAGCCAGCTGCTGGAGCTGCAACGCAGTAAGCAGCCGTTTGATGTGGTCACCGGTAAACGTCTTTACAGCAACATGCTGATCCGCGTGCTGGATGTGACGACTGATAAGGCGACGGAAAACGTGCTGATGGCTACGGTCACGCTGCGTGAGGTTATTTTCACCCAGGCACAGACCATACAGGGCGCGCCGAAAGAGAACATGACGCAGGGCGCTAACACCAGTGCGGTTCAGGATGGCGGCGTGAAAACGCCAAAACAGCCGCAGCAGTCATGGCTTAGTAAAACCGCTGCCGCAGCGAAAGGTATCTTCTCATGACCCTTGCAGAGCTTCCACTGACGCCTCAGAACCAGGCGTTCAGTGCCACTATTGCCGGTTCACTGTATAAAATTGCCGTGATATGGCGTGTCGGCTGCTGGTGTCTGGACCTGAGCGACAGCACTGATTCGCTGCTTATCGGCAGTATTCCGCTGGTAACCGGTGCTGATCTGCTGGAGCAATATGCGTACCTGGGATTAGGTTTTGCGCTGTTTGTCGTCTGCGATGCTGACGGTCAGGACTACCCGACCGAAAACGATCTCGGGATCAGCAGCCATCTGATAATCAGAACGGAGTAAATATGTCTCTCAACTGGATGCGCCATTTTGAACTGCAGCTGCTGGACGATAAAGGGAATGGCATATCGCTAACCGATCTGAAAGTGACCTTCAGTATTCAGAAAATGCCTGCCACCATCTTTAACGGGTTTGTCGGGGATTTCAAAATCTATAATCTGTCGACAGCGACGCAAAACCGCATCATGGCGCAGGAGTTCAGCCGCATTCAGGTGATTGCTGGTTATGATGGCAATCCCGATGAGGCCGGAAACTACCCCGATCGCAATGTCGGACTGATTTTTAACGGCGATATCCGTTTTACGGTGGCCGGTAAAGACAACATCACCGACAGCTGGGCGCTGGTGCAGTGCATCGACAGCTGGCAGGGTCATCTGTATGCAGGTGTTCGCACCACAGTGGCTGCCGGGTGGAAGTACAAAGACCTGTTTGAGGCCGGGATGCAGTCTTATCAGCCATATGGCATTTCTGCCGGATCTGTACCGGATTTTCCTGACACAGTATTCCCGCGCGGGCGCGTGCTGGTGGGCAATACCTCTGACCTGATGAACAGCATCGCCGGGAAGTGTGACGCTAACTGGTGGTATGAGAACAACCAGGTGAATATCGTGCCTGAGTCGAAATACATCGATGAAGTGATTGTGCTCAATGCCAACACTGGCCTGATCGGGATGCCGCAGCAGACCATGGGAGCGGGGGTGAACGTGCGGTGCCTCATCAATCCAAAAATTAAGCTGGGCGGGCTGATTCGTCTGGATCAGGCATCAGTGTATCGAACATCGCTCTCTAAGGAGCAGATTGGTACATCACCCGGCAGACTGAGCGAAAGCGCCAGCAATGGCAATCTGACGGTTGATGGCCTGACGGGGACTCAGCCAGCGTCAGTTAACACGGATGGTGATTACACGGTGGGCAGCATTGATTATACTGGTGATACAAGGGGTAAAAACTGGTACATGGATCTACTCTGCCTAGCGAAAGGAAGTGCGGATCTGCAATCGTCAAATACAATAAGCAAGGGCATAATCACCTGATGAAATCTAAAGTGGCCATTACAGCTTTACTGTTGTGCACATCTTTCAGTGTGCTGAGTGAACCTTTGATGCAATGCGGGCCATTCGGGATATCATCAAGTGATGACGGATTTGCCCACATCAATGGCCAGCGCCCGGAAACGCAAAAGTTTACTTTTCTGCGAGCTAAGGAAGATTACTCAAATGTTAAGTATCAATGGATGCTTCCGGACGCCCGGGTAGGACGCTGGCTGGGTCTGGACTACATCAAGCGCAACGGAAAAGCGATTCTGAATGTTGAAGTAGTCCGTGTGAACATGGACGAGCCGCGCCAGTTCTGGACGTATGATTGTCACCGGGTGAAGTAGAAGCCCTTAGCACTATCCTGAAACTGCCGGAAAGTAGCTGCCAGTTCAAACGCTAAACGCAACCGGTAATCACGCCTAAAGTCTTCTTCTGTTTAACCGATAATCAATGCATGTGGTCATCGGTAACGATTCTGGTTTTTATCTTTGTGTCAACATTGTGGTTGCAGGTATTACGCGCAGGTAATACACTGCTATTACCAGATTGATAACTCATAATCATCAGCCGAAACCTTTCAGTTTCGGCCTTTTTGTCAGAAGTACTCCTGCAACGCACGGAGGACACTATGCAAACTCTTACAGTGAATAGAAGAATGCCACTACTAATCCCATCAGCTGGCTTTGATGCCAAACTGAACATGACAGAGAAAAACATTGAGCATACCGAGGCATTCATGGCTTCGGGTGTGAAGGACTTTTCTTTGCCTGGATTTGTAACGCCCCATGGGTACCGGCTGCTGGCTTCAGTCAAAGGTGAGCAGTATCGCCTGGTGACTGACAGCGAAATTCCTGAGACCGTTTATGCAGTAAAATTGGCACTGCTTGAGCACATTGTTCCCATGCGGAAAAGCTGTACGCAGATTCTTGTCTGGCGCACAGTTCAGCCTCAACATGACTCGGCAGTAAGAGGTCTGCCGCAGGAATTTTTCCGACACTTCCTGTCTCATTACTCGATCGTTGTATCTGATGCTGAACAGACATTAGAAGGCCGTCGGTTCTGGGAAAGAATGATTGCTTGGGCGATTCAGTCTGATGGCTATCATGTTTATGTTTCCGACGGAACTGAGGAAGAACGTCCACTTACGTTCATGACGAACTGGGATGACTTTTACGGAACTTGGGCCGATTTCTGCTGGGGCAATGATAGAGATTGCCACCTGCACAGACTCTTCGTGATAAGTACTGAGCAGTTACACTAAATTCTGCATTAACACTAAACCCGCTTCGGCGGGTTTTTTTATGCCTGGAGAAAAAGCATGCCAGTATCACTCCACTCGCAGGTAGGCAGCACCGAGCAGATGAGCTCACAGCTTTATAACACCATTTTTTCCATGCTACGTGTATCACTTCCCGGAATCGTGCAGTCATTTGACCCTATCGCCTGTACCTGTACAGTTCAGCCAGCCATTAGCGGGCAGGCAACCGATACGAATGGGAAAACAAAGTCAGCGCCGCTTCCGCTGCTGGTGGATGTACCTGTGATTTTCCCACGCGGCGGCGGCTGCACAATAACTTTCCCGGTGAAAGCCGGCGATGAATGCCTGGTGGTGTTCTCCGATCGCTGTATTGATTTCTGGTGGCAGAGCGGTGGCGTGCAGGAACCGGTTGATCCGCGCCAGCATGATTTGTCAGATGCATTTGCCATCGTCGGGCCGCAGTCCCAGGCGAACGTCATTGGTAACATCAGCACCACGACATTGCAGATGCGCACCGATGACGGGTTTGCCTACATCGAGCTCGACCCTAACAGCCACGGCGTAAACGTTATGGCGCCAGGCGGATTCAACGTTAAAGCGCCGCTGTCGGAGTTCAGCAATGCCGTAAAGATTAATGGCCTGCTGACGTGGTTGGGCGGGATGGTGGGCAGTACGGTGAGTGGGGTGGCGGCGAAGATTTCCGGCGCTATCCAGCTTATTGGCACGCTCACATCCAACGGCAAAGACATCAGCGACCAGCACACGCATAACGGCGTGCAGTCTGGCAGCAGTAATTCTGGCAAGGTGAACTGATGCGATACAGACGCGAAGACGCTGACGGCGATTACACGTTCGGGCGCGGTGATGATACCTGGCTGATCAACTCTCCTGACGCAGTCGCGCAAGCAGTCAAAACACGCTTCCTGCTCTGGTATGGTCAGTGGTTCCTGGACACCACTGAGGGGACTCCGTGGATACAGTCGGTGCTGGGTAAACAGAAACCAGAAGCCTATACCCTCGCTATCCGCCAGCGGATCCTTGAAACGCGCGGAGTGAAATCCATTCAGTCATTCGATACCAGCGTGGACAGCGCCAGCCGCCGCGTCACCTTCACCGCCACCATCGACACAATCTACGGAACGACGACCGTTTCAAGCGAGGCTTAATGGCTCTCAATTTAGACACGCTGGGGTTATCGGCAACGGTAACCGCCCAGGGGATCAGTGCGCCTGATTACCAGACTATCCTCACCACCATTACCGGCTATTTCCAGCAGATTTATGGGACAGACGCCTATCTCGAACCGGACAGCAAAGATGGCCAGATGGTGGCGCTGTTCGCGCTGGCGATACATGACGCCAACAATACAGCCATTCAGGTGTACAACTCGTTTTCACCCTCAACGGCTATGACAGATGGACTGACCAGAAATGTCAAAATCAACGGTATTGAGCGGCGCGGAGCAACCAATTCAACAGTAGACCTGACTCTAACCGGTACAGCAGGAACCACTATCAGCAACGGTTCGGCTAAAGATGCTAATGGCGTTATCTGGAGTCTGCCCGCCAGTGTCACTATCAGCCCCGATGGAACTGTTACAGCGACAGCAATCTGCGCCAGTTCCGGCGCAGTGGCAGCAGTAGCAGGCTCAGTGACGCTGATTAACACGCCCACGCGCGGATGGACAAAAGTCACCAACGCATCGGCGGCCACCATTGGCAGCGCGGCAGAAACGGATTCAGAACTACGCATCCGGCAAAGGCAGAGCGTCGCACTGCCATCCCTTACGCCATTTGAAGCACTTGACGGGGCTATCGCTAATGTCACGGGCGTGACGCGACACAAGCTCTATGAAAATGATTCCGGCAGTGTAGACGCCAATGGCCTGCCAGCGCACTCGGTAGCGGCTATTGTTGACGGTGGCGATGTGAAAGCTATCGCAAAAGTGATTCAGGGTAAAAAGGGGCAGGGGGTATCGACGTTCGGCAGCACGGCGGTTACCGTACAGGACAGCTGGGGCAATCCGCACACTATCAGCTTTTCCCGATCAGCGCCGGTACCAGTGTACGTTGCCATCGTGCTGAAGGTTTTTACCGGCTACACCACGCAGGTCGGAAATGATATCAGGACGGCGATTGCCGATTACATCAACTCACTGGACATCGGCGACGATCTGCTGCTGAGCCGCATCTATTCTCCTGCCAACATCGGTGTGGTGAGCGGAGGCGAGAGCCGGTTTTACGATATCAGCAGCCTCCAGATCGGACGCGCAGCAACCACCACCGCACCGGCTAACATCATCACCGCTTACAACGAGGCGGTGACATGCTCCATGAACAACATCACGATCACGGTGGCGTCATGAGCAAATACACTGACCTGATAACCAACTATCACCGGGATAAGCCGCTATTTACGCAGCACATTGACTTATCTACCCGTCCGCTCTCAGACACAGCCGGAGCAATGAACAGCCTTATCACTGCTTTTGATATTGATGAGGCCGTAGGCGTGCAGCTGGACATTCTGGGTGAATGGATTGGGCGAAAACGAACCGTGGCGATACCGATTGCTGGCGTTTATTTCTCGTTAGATACAGTGGGGCTTGGGTGGGATCAGGGTATCTGGCAGGGGCTATATGACCCTGACAGCGGCTACACAAGCCTTAGTGATGAAACCTATAGGATCATCCTTAAGGCAAAGATAGCTATCAACCAGTGGGATGGTACCAACGATGCTCTGAAAGGCATCCTCGATACAGCTTTAAAAGGTTCGGGCCTGACAATGCAGATAGTTGACGGGCAGGACATGACAATTTCGATGTGGGTATTCCCGGAAAAGGATATCAGCCAGGTGTCCCTGGAGCTGATTGCCGCTATCCGTCAGGGCTATCTTACAGTGAAAGCGGCAGGTGTATATGCCGGATCTATTGATATTCCCTCCATCTATACCCCCACCGAGGGCAGTAAATTTTTTGGCTTCGATATGGATAATGACTTCATATCAGGTTTTGATAATGGTTCATGGGAGACAAGACTCTGATGGCAACAAATAATTTCAAAGCGTTTGCGCTTGATCCTAACGCGAACGTAACGTCACAAGTTGAGTGGGAAGCACTTCCGGTGTTGTTATCCGGTTTTAGCACAGGAAAAGCGTCCAGTGCACAGATAAATAAAGCAATTCGACAAGCAACATTTATAGCTTCAGCTGTCGCACAATTTGTTTCCGACGCTTTAACGCAAGATATTTTTGATAATGGTGATAGCCAGGCTTTTGTTACGTTATTAAAGCAAGCAATTGTAAATGGTTCAGTGCCTGCTGGTATACCAATGCCGTGGCCTACTACAACCCCTCCAGCCGGTTGGCTGAAATGTAATGGAGCAAATTTCAACACCGCTACCTTTCCATTGCTTGCGAAAGCATATCCATCAGGCAAGTTGCCGGATTTGCGAGGTGAATTTATTCGGGGGTGGGATGACGGGCGCGGAGTGGATTCTGGTCGAGCACTGTTATCAGCGCAAGGGGATGCGATTCGTAATATCAAAGGCGAACAGTCGCTTTCTGTTCCTTATAACGGTAAGTCTACAGGAGTTTTTTATAATAACGGGAAAAATGCCAATGAGGGCATTTATGAGGACGGCTCCTTTATATTAGATGGGCCGCCTGTAGGCGGAACAGGTGGTTTGAGTCCTTCGCAGGGTGAAAAAATATATTTTGATGCATCACGCATTGTTCCTGTGGCGTCTGAAAATAGACCGCGCAACGTGGCGTTTAACTACATCGTGAGGGCTGCATAATGTCTGATGCAAAATTAAACAGTGAATTCATTGCCACAGTGGCCGGAGTTGTTACCGTGTTTAACTACGATGGCGAGACGCATGAATATCTTTCTTGTTCGAATGAGTTTTTACCCGTTGGCGTGGGTATCCCAGCCAATTCATGCATTGATGCGCCGGACATAAGAAAAGAGGGTTTTGCTATCTGCCGGACGGTAGATTTCACCGCATGGGAGTACGTCGCCGATCATCGCGGTGAGGTTGTTTATCGAACCGCAACAGGTGAAGAAGTCGAAATAACCGCGACAGGCGATTACCCGCAAGGGACCACTACGGTGGCCCCACCTGGGCCGTATGTTACGTGGACCGGTAATGAATGGATAACGGATACCGAAGCGAAACACACAGCAGACGTGGAAGCAGCAGAACAGCAGAGAGCATCGTTGCTGGCAGAGGCGCAGGAAACGATAGGTTTCTGGCAGACCGAATTACAGTTAGGCATCATCAGCGATGAAGATAAGGCCAGCCTGGTCGCTTGGATGAAATACATAAAGTCAGTGCAGGTAAGAGATACGAGTAAGGCACCCGCCATCATCTGGCCAATCAAACCGGCCTGATCAAAAAAGCCTTGGTACGGGGCTAGGGCTGAGCCGCGCCCATCCCGGAAAGCTGCGTTAAGCTCTTCTCTGCTAGAATTTAAGAAATGTTTTCTTTCAATTAGACACAAACAGAAAAGCCCCAGACCGAGATCTGAGGCTTTCATGTTTGGATCCAAGTGCGCGTGTATTTCACGTGCATTTGTTTTTCTCTGTTAGGTCCACGTGCTGTCTGGTCAGAGTCCTTAAATAGCTGTTTTCACTGCTATTGTCCGGTTGTGGTCCTATCAAAAATGGTGGAGCTGGCGGGAGTTGAACCCGCGTCCGAAATTACTACACCGTCGGCACTACATGCTTAGTCAGTTTTTACATTCGCCGGTTAGCTGCGAACAGACACGCCACTAA
>Ga0308157_10001350_pt1 | contig 52183 bp, 45 predicted proteins | sample PhyBR1_FD_201035 | JGI IMG/M metagenome (GOLD analysis project Ga0308157, IMG submission 201035) | Phyllosphere microbial communities from UC Gill Tract Community Farm, Albany, California, United States - DLSLB.R1 | ecosystem: Host-associated > Plants > Phyllosphere > Unclassified | place: USA...
TGGCAGGGAGACCCGCGAGGCGGCTGCGGCGCGCGTCTCCCGACCGGACCCGGCGCCCGAGCACCCTGTCGACCTCGAGATCGTCAACGACGGCACACTCGACGAAGCCTGCGAACGCCTCGTCGAGTTCCTCCGCCACGTGCGGGAGGTCGTGCCGCGCTGACCCCGCGGGGCTGTGCTGCGTCGGCCTGCCGTATCAACTCCGGTCGGGAAGCTGCTGCAGCGTCCAGGTGTTGCCGTCGGGGTCGTCGAACGTCACGAACCGACCCCACGCCTGTTCGTCGACGCCGTTCGCCTCGACACCGGCATCGCGCAGCTGTGCGAGCGCGGCATCCGCGTCAGGCACCACGACCTGGATCGTGTTCTGCTGACCCGGTTCGAGATCGAGGCCGAGGCCCTCGCCGAAGGCGATCGAGCAGGCCGACCCGGGCGGAGTCATCTGCACGAACCTCAGACCTTCGTGGACGACCTGATCGTGGTCGGCGTTGAAGCCGATCTTCACATAGAAGTCCTTCGCCCGGTCGACGTCGCTGACCGGCACGTGGATGAGTTCGATCTTCCAGTCCATCACTCGCTCCTCCTGGCGGGCGTCGGCGCCCGTCGACGTTCACGGTACGCGCGGCCACCGACATCGCACCAGAGCGCCAATGGCGGATACTGGTCCGATGACACCAGATCCGGAGAGCGGCCGGCTGCAGACCCTCCTCGAGGCGCTCGGTGCCGGGCCGGAGGACGAGCCCGCGCGTCGCCTGATCGAGGCGTTGGGCGGCGGGCCCGTCGAAGCTCATGAACGTCGGGTCGGAGAGCCGGCAGTGCTGTCGCGGCATGTGCGCTTCGGCTCGGGCGGAGAGCTCGTCCTTCACGACGATGCGATCATCGCCGTGATCCTGCATATCGCGCCGACACTGTTCGCTCCGCGCGGTCTCGACGTGGCGGACTGGATCCCGGGTGTCGGCAATGACGCGACCTTCTCCGATTTCAAGAAGGTCTTCGACGTGACATGGCGTTTCGCCGCCGGCGACCGGTACTTCGTTCTCGAATCGGGGTATGTGCGACCCGAGTTCGTGAAGCACGGGGGCTATCGGGCCGGGGACCTCCAGCGCGTCGTCGTCACGGTTGACGATCCTGGACGCACCTGCCGTCCGGCGGACGAGGACTGCCCCGTGTGCCGCGACCTGATCGTACGCCGGGGCGACGGATCCTTCGATGTGGAGTGCACGGTCGATGCACTGCGTGCAGCGGTGGGTGCCGGTCAGCTCGAGGAGCAACGAGGAGTCGTCCCACTCGCCGACCTCGACCTCCTTCATGCCTCCGCCCTGATGAAACAGGTGGAGAGCCAGGTCGCCTGCTCGGCATGCCACCGGGTCGCGTGCCTCACGCTGTATCGAGATGCCGCACCGACGTTCGCGTACTACCCCTTCGACATCGCGATGAGGCGTCCGCTCGAGGCGATTCCCCCCATCGGGGAATGGGGCGATGCCGCTCGCATCGCAGAGGCGCAGGGCGCGATGCGATATGTCGATCACGAGCCGGGCTCATGGTTCCTGGTCGAGCAGAAGGGCGAGCTGTACCTCGAGTCGCGGTACACGATCAACACGATGGCGGACGACCAGTGCGTGATCCGCTTGGACGACTCGGAGCGACGGCGATATCGCGACGACGGCCGTGACTACCTCACCGGTCTCGCCAGAGCAATCGACGACAGCAGCCCCCACCGGGAGGACTCCCCCTTCCACCTGAGGAATCTCCTCCGACACCCCGACGGCGCACGTGACTACTCCGAGGAGGTGCGTGCCGCGATCGCCAACCACACCTGGCTCGCACGGCAGAAGCAGGCCGCGGCGCAGCGAATGCGGGCCGAACCCGCAGCGGACGGCTGAGCGGTCGACAGGTGGGGTCGTGCAGCGTCAGATCCAGCCCTTGTCCTGCGCGATCCGCACCGCCTGCGCACGATTCGCCGCGCCGACCTTGCCGATCGCCGCCGACAGGTTGTTGCGCACGGTCCCCGCCGACAGGAACACCTCGGAGGCGATCGCCGCGGCGCTGCGTCCGTCTGCGGCCAGTCGGAGCACCTGCTGCTCGCGCTCGCTGAGGGGATTCACGCCTTCGAAGACGCTGGCTTCGGCGAGTGCAGAGTCCACGACCCGCAATCCTGCGTGCACACGGCGCACGGCATCGGCGAGCTGTTCGGCCGGCGCATCCTTCACGACGAATCCGCTCGCGCCCGCATCCAGTGCGGCGCGCAGGTAACCGGGCCTCGCGAACGTCGTCACGATCAGCACCCTGGTCGCCGCGCTCGCGGCCCGCACCGCCCGCGTCGCGGCGATTCCGTCCATCCCCGGCATCTGGATGTCCATGAGACAGACGTCCGGCGCGGTGTCGGCGACCACCTTCACCGCGTCCTCACCGTCTCCGGCGACTCCGACGACCGTCAGATCGTCCTCGAGCTCCAGCAGTGCAGTGAGGGCGCCTCGCAGCATCGCCTGATCATCGACGATCACCAGTCGTATCGGGTCGGTCACCAGGTCACCTCCACGCACGTACCACCGCTCTCGTCCGCCCGCACCGTGAAAGCCGCGCCGCTCATCGTGGCCCGCTCGCGCATGCCCTTCACTCCGTTGCCCTCGTCTCCCCCGTAACCCGCGCCATCGTCGATCACCGCGAGGTTGCCTGGTGCGATGCGCACCGTGACCGTGCGCGCCTCTGCATGCCTGAGCACATTGGTCGTCGCCTCTCTCAGTATCCAGCTCGCCGTCAGCGACTGCGCGGGCGAGAGGGCGGCGGCGTCACCGTCCACGAGCATCACGACATCGGCCGACTGCAACGCGTCCCGGCAGGAGGCCAGCTGCTCGACGAGCGCCGCGCTGCGCACGCCCGCCACCGTGGCGCGCACACCCGCGATCGCCTCGGTCGTGAGCGACTCGATGTCGGCGAGCTCGGCCTTGGCGCGCTCCGGATCACTGTCGACGAGCCGCCGCACGAGCTGCGCCTTCAGACTGACGACGGTGAGCGAGTGCCCCACGAGGTCGTGCACGTCGCGCGCCACCGCCTCTCGGGCCTCGCTCGTGGCGAGTTCGAGACCGAGCTGCTCGGCCTCTGCCGAGCGGATGATCAAGCTGGTCGAGACGGTGTTGACGACGCCGAGCAGCAGGACGATCGCGAAGATGGTCAGGTTGTCCATGCCCTGCGGTGTGAAGAAGAGCATCACCGCAGTGAGCGTGACGCAGGCCGCCATCGTGGTCCAATGAGCGAGACGGGTCAGTCCGTACGACGCGAAGGACATGATGAACGGCAGGAAGCCCAGCGCCGCGCCGCCCACGCTGGGGACGACCAGCGCCGCGCACGCGATGAGACCTGCGAACGCCGCCCACTGGATCGGCTTCGGCGGCGTGGTCAGCCCGCCGCCGCCGAAGCTCATCCCGTTCATGAAGCCGGCGACGTAGACGACGATGAACGCGCCGAGCCCCACCCAGCCGGTGACGATCCACCCCTGGGCGGCATCCGAGCGCAGCAGCGCCATCAGCGGATACACCAGGAATACGAGCCAGACGACGGCCATCAACCAGCCGAACCGCTCCCACGGCGCACCGGAACCGACGCTGCGCCGGCGGCTGCCGCGAGTGGCCCAGGCTGCGGGAGCGGCACCGGCGGCTGCCGCAGCTGCGGCATCCCTGGTCACGTCATCCGCCATGCTGTCGACCCTATCGGCGCGAACGCGAGCGCTTCACCCCGGCGGCCACGAGCACGGCGAACACCGCGAGCCACACCACGATGTTCAGCAGGAGCACCCACAGCGGATCGCTCTGCCCTGTGGTGAGCGTGCCGTCGGTCAACGGCCACCTGCTCAGTGCGACGTAGCCGTACAGGGGCGTGAACCGGGCGATGTCGAGCATGACCCCGTCGAGCGGCAGGAACACGTTGCCGAAGAACGCGAAGAAGGTCATCGAGATCGACGCGAGTGCGGCGGCCGTGTCGGAGTTGAAGAACAGTCCGACACCGAGTCCGTAGAGGCCGTAGACGAGGCCGACGGCGAGGATGATGCCGATCGCGGCCCACCAGCGCCAGGCATCGGTCGCCTCCGCCCCGGTCAGCAGCCCGGCGACGAAGACGGCCAGCACGGCGAGCGCCGCGAACGCGACAGCGGTGAGCAGCTTCGTCATGGCGTAGCCCGCCGTACCGAGCGGCGTCATGGCGAGCTGCCGCCCCCAGCCCTGCTTCGCCTCCGTGGCCGCGAGCGAGGTGAGCGAGCTCATCGCGACTGCGGTGCCGTAGGCCGCCATCGACACCATCACGTAGAAGGCGACGTTGCCGTTGCCAGCCGACTCTGACGCGTATGCCGCCGTCGCACCGAACAGCAGGTACATCGCGACCGGCATGCCGAGGGTGAAAGCGAGTGTGTAGGGGTTGCGGATCTGGCGCATCGCCTCGACGCGCAGCATCGTGGATGAGATCGAGATGGTCATGGTCAGTCCTCCGTCAGGGCCGTGAAGGCGGTTTCGAGCGTGGGGGCGGCGATCTCCATGTCGTGCGCTCCCGCGGCGAGAAGGGCGGATGCCGCGGCATCCGAGTCCAGCGCACGCAGACTCACCCGTTCGGCGTCGACCCGCACGTCTGTGATGCCCTCGGTCTCCTCCAGCTGCTGCACGAGCGCGTCTGCGCCGGCGGCGGGAAGACTCGCGGCGAGGGTGCGGCCGCCGAGGTTCGCGCGCAGCTGCGCGGTCGGGGCGTCGGCGACGATGCGGCCGCGGTGCATCACGACGGTGCGGCGCGCGAACTGCTCGGCCTCCTCGAGGTAGTGAGTGGCGAAGACGATCGTGCGACCGGCATCCGCATCGGCGCGCATGACGTCCCAGAAGTGACGCCGCGCGGTGACGTCCATACCGGCGGTCGGCTCGTCGAGCACGAGGATGTCGGGGTCGGCGACCAGGGCGAGAGCGAACTTGACGCGCTGCTGCTCACCACCGGAGCACTTGGCGATGCGGCGTCGGGCGATCGATTCGAGATCGGTGCGGGCGAGCACCTCCGGCACGCGGGAGAGGGCATCGCGCCCGTGCAGGGAGGCGATCACGTCGACCGTCTCGCGGACCGTGAGGTCGGAGAGCAGTCCGCCGGTCTGGAGCACGGCAGCGATCATGCCCGCCTTGGCGGCCCTGATCGGTTTCTCGCCGTACACGGAGACGGTTCCGTCACTGGGATCGGTGAGCCCCAGCAGCACATCGAGCGTGGTCGTCTTGCCTGCACCGTTCGGGCCCAGGAGGGCGACGACCTCGCCACGGCGGATGCTGAGGTCGAGGCCGTCGACGGCCTTGACCGTGCGCTCGCCCGAGCCGTAGTGCCGGCGCAATCCGGTGATCATGACGGCGGTGTCGGATGCCGTGCCGGCCGCCCTGGTCGGAGTCTGAGTGTCCACTGCTGTGCTCATGGCTCCAGCCTGGCGGCGACGCGGCGTGAAGTCCGGAGCCCGGTGTCATCGGATCCGCATGACACGTGTCATCTGATCGCGCCTATTGCTCAGCGCATTCAGGTCTCAACGGGGCTCAGGCCGGCAGGAAGACCCCCTGCAGGAACGCGTCGAGCTCGGACACGGCATCCAGCGGGAGCACCGCGGCCACGTACAGATCGGGCCGCACGACCACGACCACGCCGTCGCGCGAGAGTTCGCGTTCCGCGAAGATGTCGGTCTTCGACCAGGCGTTGGGAGCGGCGGTGTACACCTTCTCCCAGTCGATCAGGCCGAGTGGCCCGGTCTTCGGCAGGAACAGCGAGGGGGTCGACATGATGTCGATGTCCTCGAACGACTGCTGATGGATCGCCTTCACATCGATCACGGCATCCACATCGGCATCCGACGGCGTGTACCTGGCGATGATCGGCGCGACGGCCGACGCCCACTCGCCGAGTCGCGCACCAGACGCATCCGCGAACGCATACACGCGCCAGCGCCCGTCGGCCTTGGCGTGGTGTCCGAGATGCACGACGTTGCCGTCGCACACGCGAACGACCTCGGCGGACTTGAAGCGTCCGCCGACGGGGAAACCGGCGGCGAGCGCCTGGTGCTCATCCGTCGATGTGATCTCCGACGGGGTGTACTGCGTCATGAAGCCGGATGGGAACTCGGCAGTCGCCAGGTAGTAGTTGGCCAGCTCCTGCGGGTCGGAGATCTCCCCCGGCTTGCGCGCCATGAGCGAAGACCATTCGCGGTCGAAGTCGATCAGCTGCTGCGCGACGGGTTGGCGTTCGGCGGAGTAGGTCGACAGCAGCGACTCAGGGCTTCGCCCTGTGAGCACGGCGCCCAACTTCCAGCCCAGGTTGAATCCGTCCTGCATCGAGACGTTCATGCCCTGCCCCGCCTTCGCACTGTGCGTGTGACAGGCGTCGCCGGTGAGGAAGACGCGCGGTGCACGCTCCTCGTCCAGAGCGTCGTCGAAGCCGTCGGTGACGCGGTGGCCCACCTCGTACACGCTCGACCACGCGACCTCCTTCACGTCCAGGGAGTACGGATGAAGGATCTCGTTGGCTTTCGCGATGATCGCCTCGATCGGGGTGCTCCGCACCTGGTGGTTGTCGTCGGCGGCGACCTCGCCGAGGTCGACGTAGACGCGGCTGAGATAGCCGCCCTCGCGCGGGATGTGCAGGATGTTCCCCGCCTCGGCGTTGATCGCGCACTTGGTGCGCCAGTCGGGGAAGTCGGTGTTGACGAGCACGTCCATGACACCCCACGCGTGAGCCGCGAACGCACCGACGTGCGTACGGCCGATCGCCTCGCGCACGCCGCTGCGCGCGCCGTCGCTGCCGACGACGAACTTCGCGCGGATGGTCCGCTCCTCCCCCGCACGCGGCCCTGCGGTGTGACGCACCCGCACCTCCACCGGGTACTCGCCGTCGCCGTGCACGGTGAGGCCGACGAACGCGATCCCGTAGTCGGGGGCGATGCGCCCTGGCCCGTCGGCGGCGGCTTCGGCGAAGTAGTCCAGTACCCTGGCCTGGTTCACGATCAGGTGCGGGAACTCGCTGATCTTGAGCCCGTAGTCCTCGGTGCGCGTGGTGCGGACGATGTTGCCGGGGTTCTCCGGGTCCGGCCCCCAGAAGTTCATGTACGCGATGTTGTACGCCTCGGCGGTGATGCGCTCGGCGAACCCGAACGCCTGGAACGTCTCGACGCTGCGAGGCTGGATGCCGTCAGCCTGCCCGAGGACGAGACGTCCGTCGCGCTGCTCGATGATCCGGGTCGTGACATCGGGAAACTGCGACATCTGCGCCGCGAGGAGCATGCCTGCGGGGCCGGATCCGACGATGAGCACGTCCATCTCGTCCGGCAGGTCGGCTGGACGATCGACTCCGGTGCCCGCCGCCGCGACGATCCGCGGATCCTGCGAGACGTAGCCGTGGTGATGGAACTGCATCGGTACTCCTTCTTCTGCGTGAACCGTGGGGCGGGTTTCGGATCGCTCCGCCCCACCGGGATGTGTCAGGCCCTGGCGAGTCCGCGGATCGGACTGACCGACTGCTCTTCCTCGTGATCCGGACCCAGCGGAATGCCGCTGCGGTCGCGGAGCAGGAGCGTCGCGATCAGGCCGATCACGGTCATGCCGGCCAGGTACCACGTCACCATCTCCGTCGATCCCGTCGCGTCGACGATCGCGGCGGCGATGGTCGGGGCGAACGCGCCACCCGCGATCGCGCCGATCGCGTAGGAGATCGAGACGCCGGAGAACCGGATGGATGCCGGGAACAGCTCGGTGTACAGCGCGGCCTGGGGCCCGTAGGTGAATCCGAGTCCGATGGTGAGGATCGCGAGGCCGAGGAACAGCAGCCCGACGTTCGCGGTGTTCACGAGCGGGAACAGCAGGAAGACGCCGACGAGCTGCATGATCCACCCGGCGATGTACGTGTTGCGGCGGCCGATCCGGTCGGAGATCCACCCCGCCAGCAGCGTCGTGATCAACCAGGTCACAGCGGAACCGGTCACGGCCCAGAGCACGGGGCCGCGGTCGAGACCGATGGGTCCCTCGGGATCCGTCGCGTAACCCTGGATGTACCCGCCGGTGGTCATGTATCCGATCGCGTTGTTGCCCGCGAACACCAGAGCGGCGATGACGACCAGCAGCGCGTGCTTGCGGAAGAGCTGCACGATCGGCATCTTCGCCTTCTCCTTGCGTGCGGCGAGCTCGGCGAACACCGGGCTCTCCTCGACGTTGCGTCGCACGTAGTGGCCGATCAGGATCAGCACCACGCTGAGCAGGAACGGGATGCGCCAGCCCCAGGCGAGGAACTGATCCCCGGGTGCGATCGCGGTCATGATCGCCATGACGCCGGAGGCCAGCAGCAGGCCGAGCGGCACGCCGATCTGCGGCGAGGCACCGAAGATGCCGCGCCTCTTCTTGGGTGCGTGCTCGACGGCCATGAGCACAGCGCCGCCCCATTCACCGCCGGCCGAGATGCCCTGCAGGATGCGCAGCAGCACGAGAAGGATCGGGGCGCCGACGCCGATGACCTCGGCGGTCGGCAGCACGCCGATGAGCGCGGTGGCCGCGCCCATCAGGATCAGCGTCCACATCAGCACGCGCTTGCGGCCGAGCTTGTCGCCGAAGTGGCCGGCGAGGAAGGCGCCGAGCGGGCGGAAGAGGAAGCTGATTCCGACGGTCGCGAAGCCGAGGATGACGGTGTTCGTGCCGAGCGCCGAGAAGAACAGCTGGCCGAAGACGAGTCCGACGGCTGTCGCGTAGATGAAGAAGTCGTACCACTCGACGGTGGTTCCCACCACTGTGGCGAACACCACGCGACGCCGGTCCGCAGCGCTGGCGATGGTGCCGGTCGGCGTGAAGCCGGGCTGATCAGTCATTGAAGCTCCTTGTGTGACGTCGTTGTCCGGGTGCGGATCTGATCCTTGCCACCCGATGTCAGGATGATATACGATTTCAAATACATCGCACAAGAGCGATGCTTCAGACGCAAGGAGGCGCCCACGTGACGGACCCGATCGCCCGCCCCGGCAAGATCATCGCGATCCACCTCAGCTACGCCTCCCGTGCCGACCAGCGCGGCCGTCGCCCATCGCACCCCTCCTACTTCTTCAAGGTCGCGAGCTCGGTCGCAGCATCCGGCGGCACCGTCGAACGCCCTGCGGGAACAGAACTCCTCGCCTTCGAGGGCGAGATCGCCCTCGTGATCGGCTCCCCCGCTCGCCACGTCGGCATCGCCGACGCCTGGTCGCACGTGGCCTCCGTCACCGCCGCCAACGATCTCGGGCTGTACGACCTGCGGGCGAACGACAAGGGTTCGAACGTCCGCTCCAAGGGCGGCGACGGGTACACGCCGCTCGGTCCTAACCTGATCGACGCGCGATCGGTCGACCCCGCGGACATCCGGGTGCGCGCCTGGGTCAACGGCGAGTTGCGCCAGGACGACGACTCCTCCGGCCTCATCTTCCCGCTCGCGCAGTTCGTCGCCGATCTCTCGCAGCACTTCACGCTCGAGACCGGCGACGTGATCCTCACCGGCACACCGGCGGGCTCGTCGGTGATCGTTCCGGGCGACGTCGTGGAGGTCGAGGTCGACGCCCCGAACGCGCCGGGCGCTCCATCATCCGGACGCCTGGTGACCACCGTCACGCAGGGCGACGTGCCCTTCGACGAGACACTCGGATCGATGCCGGCTGTCGACGACACGCAGCGCACCGAGGCCTGGGGATCCTCCGAGGCCGCTGGCCTCGCCGCTGAGGAATCAACGACCGCCCTCTCCCCCGAACTGCGCGCCAAGCTCGAGAAGGCGCCGACGGCCGGGCTGTCGTCCCAGCTGCGCAAGCGCGGCCTTCATTCCTGCTTCATCGACGGCGTCGCCGCCAACATCGCCGGCGCGAAGATCGTCGGCACTGCGCGCACGCTGCGCTTCATCCCGGCCCGCGAAGACCTGTTCGCGACCCACGGCGGGGGCTACAACGCGCAGAAGCGGCTGTTCGACGCGGTCGGCGAAGGCGAGGTCATCGTGATCGAGGCCAGAGGCGATGCCACGACGGGCACCCTCGGCGACGTCCTCGCGCTGCGTGCGAGGACGCGAGGAGCGGCCGGCGTCGTGACCGACGGCGGTGTGCGCGACTTCGACGAGGTCGCCCGCATCGGACTGCCCGTGTTCTCGAAGGGTGCGCATCCTTCCGTGCTCGGCCGCAAGCACGTGCCGTGGGAGCTGGACGTCACGATCGGATGCGGTGGTGCCGCCGTTCAGCCCGGTGACATCATCGTCGGCGACGGCGACGGCGTCATCGTGATCCCGCCGGCTCTGGTCGAAGAGGTCGTCGACGCGGCGCTCGCGCAGGAGGACGAGGACGCCTGGATCGCCGCGCAGGTCGAGGCAGGGCATCCGGTCGACGGCCTGTTCCCGATGAACGCCGAGTGGCGTGCGAAGTACGTGGCATCGACGACGGAAGGCGACCGCGCATGACGAAGATGCTCAGCAAATCGCAGCAGGCGTATCAGTGGATCAAGGAGCGCATCGCGAGCCAGACCTACACCCCCGGCTACCGGCTCGTGCTCGGCACCATCGCCGGTGAGCTCGACATGAGCGTCGTGCCGGTGCGGGAGGCGATCCGCCAGCTCGAGGCCGAAGGGCTCGTCCACTTCGAGCACAACGTCGGGGCCAGGGTCGCCATGGTCGACGACTCCCAGTACCGGCACAGCATGGAGGCACTCAGCATCCTCGAGGGCAGCGCGACGGCGATGTCGGCGCGGCACCTGAGCGCCGACGACCTGCGCCTGGCTCGTGCGATCAACGCCGAGATGATCCAGACGCTCGACCACTTCGATCCTCCGGCCTTCACCAGACTCAACCAGCAGTTCCATGCTGCGCTGATCGCCCCGTGCCCCAATCCTCGACTGCAAGAGCTCGTGACCGTCGAGATGGCACGACTGAACCGGCTGCGCGACTCGACGTTCAGCTTCGTTCCCGGCCGCGCGCACGACTCGGTGCGCGAGCACGAGCACATCGTCGCGCTGATCGAGAACAGCGCCCCGGTCATCGAGATCGAGCGCGCAGCGCGCGACCACCACTCCGCGACCCTGGCCGCGTACCTCACGAAAGAACACCCCGACGAAGCCGTCGGCATGCACGTCCACTGACACCGGAGGAACCATGACTGATCCACGCATCCCCGCTGATCTTCCCGATCACATCCAGCACTACATCGACGGCGCGTTCACCGACTCCGTCGACGGCGATACGTTCGACGTGCTCGACCCGGTGACGAACGAGAACTACACCACGGCATCCGCGGGCAAGAAGGCCGACATCGATCTCGCTGTCGCGGCCGCCAAGCGCGCGTTCGACGACGGTCCGTGGCCGAAGATGCTGCCGCGCGAGCGCTCGCGCGTGCTGCACCGCATCGCCGACATCGTCGAGTCGCGCGACCAGCGCCTCGCCGAGCTCGAGTCGTTCGACTCCGGCCTGCCGATCACCCAGGCGCTGGGTCAGGCACGCCGCGCCGCGGAGAACTTTCGCTTCTTCGCCGACCTGCTCGTCGCGCAGGCCGACGACACCTTCAAGGTGCCCGGTCGCCAGATCAACTACGTCAACCGCAAACCGATCGGCGTCGCGGGCCTCATCACGCCGTGGAACACGCCCTTCATGCTCGAGTCATGGAAGCTCGGTCCTGCCCTCGCGACCGGCAACACGGTGGTGCTGAAGCCGGCGGAGTTCACCCCGCTGTCGGCATCGCTGTGGGCGGGGATCTTCGAGGAGGCAGGCCTGCCGAAGGGCGTCTTCAACCTCGTGAACGGCCTCGGCGAAGATGCCGGCGACGCGCTCGTCAAGCACCCCGACGTGCCGCTCATCTCGTTCACCGGCGAGAGCTCGACCGGCCAGTTGATCTTCGCGAACGCCGCCCCGTATCTCAAGGGCCTCTCGATGGAGCTCGGTGGGAAGTCGCCCGCGGTCGTCTTCGCCGACGCCGACCTGGACGCCGCGGTCAACGCCACGATCTTCGGAGTCTTCTCCCTCAACGGCGAGCGCTGCACTGCCGGCAGCCGCATCCTCGTCGAGCAGTCGATCTACGACGAGTTCGTGGAGAAGTACGCCGCGCAGGCCAAGCGGGTCAAGGTCGGTCTGCCGAACGACCCCACCACCGAGGTCGGCGCCCTCGTGCATCCCGAGCACTACGAGAAGGTCATGAGCTACGTGGAGATCGGCAAGACCGAGGGGCGCCTCGTCGCCGGCGGCGGTCGGCCGGAGGGCTTCGAGACCGGCAACTACGTCGCCCCCACCGTGTTCGCGGACATCTACCCCGACGCGCGGATCTTCCAGGAGGAGATCTTCGGCCCCGTCGTCGCCATCACCCCGTTCTCGAACGACGCCGAAGCCCTCGCGCTGGCGAACAACACGAAGTACGGTCTCGCCGCGTACATCTGGACGAACGACCTCAAGCGCGCCCACAACTTCGCCGGTGATCTCGAGGCGGGCATGGTGTGGCTGAACAGCAACAACGTGCGGGATCTGCGCACACCGTTCGGCGGCGTGAAGGCCTCCGGCCTCGGTCATGAGGGCGGCTACCGCTCGATCGACTTCTACACCGACCAGCAGGCAGTGCACATCAACCTCGGCGAGGTCCACAACCCCGTCTTCGGAAAGCAGTGAGGACGCTGAAATGACCAATCGCGAAGACATGACCCTCACCTCCTCCGGCTACTACGTGAGCCAGGAGGCGCCGATCGAGACCGACAACCCGGTCGCGACTCCCCAGGCGACACCACCCGACATCCTCCGCTGCGCGTACATGGAGCTCGTGGTCACCGACCTCGCGGCATCCCGTCAGTTCTACGTCGACATCCTCGGGCTGTACGTCACGGAAGAGGACGACGAGGCGATCTACCTGCGCTCCACCGAGGAGTTCATCCACCACAACCTCGTGCTGCGCAAGGGTCCGGTCGCCGCCGTGCGCGCGTTCTCGTACCGCGTGCGCGACGCCGAGGATCTCGACCGCGCCGTCGCCTTCTACACCGAGCTCGGCTGCGACGTGCGCCGCGAGACGAGCGGTTTCGTCAAGGGGATCGGAGACGCGGTGCGGGTGGTCGACCCGCTCGGGTTCCCGTACGAGTTCTTCTTCCAGGCCGACCACGTCGAGCGGATGTCGTGGCGCTACGACCTGCACACACCCGGCGAGCTGGTACGGCTGGATCACTTCAACCAGGTGACCCCTGACGTGCCGCGCGCGGTGAAGTACATGCAGGACCTCGGCTTCCGGGTCACCGAGGACATCCAGGACGAGGAGGGCACGGTGTACGCGGCATGGATGCGCCGCAAGCCCACCGTGCACGACACCGCGATGACCGGCGGCGACGGACCGCGCATGCACCACGTATGCTTCGCGACGCACGAGAAGCACAACATCCTCGCGATCTGCGACAAGCTCGGCGCGCTGCGCCGCTCTGATGCCATCGAGCGCGGCCCCGGTCGCCACGGCGTCTCGAACGCGTTCTACCTGTACCTGCGCGACCCGGACGGGCACCGCGTCGAGGTCTACACCCAGGACTACTACACCGGCGACCCCGACAACCCGGTCGTCACGTGGGACGTGCACGACAACCAGCGCCGCGACTGGTGGGGCAACCCCGTCGTCCCGTCCTGGTACACCGAGGCCTCGCTCGTGCTCGATCTCGACGGCAACCCGCAGCCCGTGCACGCGCGCACGGACGACAGCGAGATGGCGGTCACCATCGGCGCCGACGGGTTCTCGTACACTCGCAAGGACGAGGGCGAAGAATCGATGCCGGAGTACAAGCAGGGCGAGTACAAGCTCGGCCACCAGCTCTAGGAGTGCGCATGCTGTCCACCAAGGAGATCGCGCAGATCGCCGAGGAGCTGGCGGAGGCCGAGCGCACGCACGGCGTGATCCCGCGGATCACGGCACGCTTCCCGGATGCCACGATCGAGGACTCGTACGCGATCCAGGGCGTCTGGCGCGACAAGAACCTCGCCGCGGGGCGCAAACTGGTCGGTCGCAAAATCGGCCTGACGTCCAAGGCGATGCAGCAGGCGACCGGGATCACCGAGCCCGATTACGGGGTCATGTTCGACGACACCGTCTTCGCATCGGGCTCCGAGATCCGCTTCGACGACTTCTCGAACGTGCGCATCGAGGTCGAACTCGCGTTCGTGCTCAAGTCGCCTCTCGAAGGTCCGGACTGCACGCTCGACGATGCTCTCGCCGCGATCGACTACGCGGTCCCCGCGCTCGAGGTGCTGAACTCGCACATCGAGCTGGAAGGCCGCACGATCGTCGACACGATCAGTGACAACGCCGCCTACGGGGCGATGGTTCTCGGCGATGTGCACCGGAGACCGGACGAGATCGATCTGCGCTGGGTGCCGGGCGTTCTCTCCCGCAACGGGGAGATCGAAGAGACCGGGGTCGCCCAGGGGGTGCTCGGCCACCCCGCGACCGGAGTGGCATGGCTGGCGAACAAGTTCCACCAGCACGGCGCCAGACTCGAGGCTGGGGAGATCATCCTCGCCGGCTCATTCACACGGCCGATGTGGGTGTCGAAGGGCGACGACGTACGCTGCGACTACGGAGAGATGGGAATCATCGAATGCCGCTTCATCTAGTGCCTGCGCCGTCGTTCCGAGATCGACTGGCCGCGGCCGAGCGTCCTCTCGTCGGCGCCTGGATCTGCTCCGGCAGCCCGATCGCCGCCGAGATCGTCGCGGGCTCGGGTCTGGACTGGACGTTGATCGACGGCGAGCACAGCCCGATCGGGTTGGAATCGACGCTGTCGCTGCTGCAGGCCGTCGCGGCGTATCCGATCACACCGGTGGTGCGGGTGCCGTCAGCGGACGCCACGCTGATCAAGCAGTTCCTCGACCTCGGGGCGCAGAACCTGCTCGTACCGATGGTGAACAACGCCGCGGAGGCGGCTGCGGCCGTCTCCGCCACCCGCTACCCGCCTCGAGGCATCCGCGGGGTCGGCAGCGCGCTCGCGCGCGCGGCGCAGTTCAACCGCATCGAGGACTACCTCCTGCGGGCGCACGAGATCACCTCTCTCACTGTGCAGATCGAGACGGATGCCGCGGTGCAGAACGCACACGCCATCGCGGAGGTCGAAGGGGTCGACGCGGTCTTCATCGGGCCGAGCGATCTCGCGGCATCCATGGGTCTGCTCGGCCAGCAGGAGCATCCTGATGTCATCGCCGCCGTGGAGCAGACGATCGCCACTGTGCGAGATGCGGGAAAGCCCGTCGGCGTCAACGCGTTCGCTCCGGCGACCGCCCGCCGCTACCTCGATGCCGGAGCATCCTTCGTGCTCGTCGCCGCCGATGTCTCGATCCTCGCCCGCGCGACCGAGAAGCTCGCAGCCGACTGGATCCCCGAGGAGGGTGTCTCCGCGCGGCAGAGCTACTGACGCCGCTCCGCCTGACGCGCCGAGAGGCGCGTGCGTCGGCTCGGAGATGCGTGAAAGCGGTTTCTCCATTAGTGTGGCGACGTCCGATTCTTTCCATGCAGAGGAGCAGCGGTGCTGAGCCACACAGGTACGCACGCCGGAACCTGTTCGGTGTCCCCCACCGCAGATCGTGCGGCGAAACACGACCGCGTCGTCAGGATCCTCGACGAGCACGGCGCCGATTCGATTGCCCTGACCCGCCCGGAGAACCTCTCCTGGTACTTCGACGGCGCGCGCACCGCCGTCCCCTTCGGGGGCGCGCCGGTGTTCTCCGCAGTGATCCACCGCGATGGAGCGGCCGTGGTCACGGCGCTCGAGAACGAGGTGGAACGACTCGCCACGGAGGAGATCGCCGGTGCCGAGGTCCGTGCCGTCCCGTGGTTCACCGACCTCACCGCGATCGCACCGGAAAGCCTCCTGGACACGGAGGCCGTGCCAGCACTGCGTCAGGCCCGCGCCGCGCTCCTGCCGGTCGAGCGCGAGCGGTACCGCATGCTCGGACGCGACGCCGCGGCGGCGATGACGCACGTGCTCCAGCAGTGCCGCCCGGGGATGTCCGAGTACGAAGTGGCTGCTGAGCTCGCGCACGCCGTCCTCTCCACGGGCGCTGAGCCTTCGGTGATCCTCATCGCCGGGGCGGGGCGCGGCGGCATCCAGCATCCGCTGCCGACATCGGCAGCGATCGGCGATCGTGTGATGGTCGTCCTCACCGCGAAGCGCTTCGGCCTGCATGTGAGCCTGACGCGGTGGGCACGATTCGCCGGCGCGGAGACCGCAGCCGAGATCAGCATCCGCGAGGTCGAGGCCGATGTCTTCGCCGCGACGCGACCAGGACGCGAGCTGCGCGAGGTTCTCGACGACATCGCGACCGCGTACGCCATTCATGGCTTCGGAACATCCGATCGCCCCGCGTGGCGCGAGCATCATCAGGGCGGCCCCACCGGTTACCTCGGCAGGGATCCCAAGGCAGACCCGACCACGACGACGCTCGTCGCCGCAGGCGGGGCCTTCGCGTGGAATCCCTGGGCCCCGCACGCGAAGGCCGAGGACACGGTCATCGTCGACGCCGACGGTGTCGACATCCTCTCCGTCGACCCGCTGTGGCCGACCGTCGATGTCCGGGGGCTTCCGCGCCCTGCGACCCTCGACCTCTCCTGACAGCAGACCGCCTTCCGGCCCCCCATCGCCGGCTACCCCCGGGAGCATCACATGCGCCTCGACGACATCCAGATCCGCGATCCCTTCGTCTTCACCGTCCCCGGCGAAGAGCGGTCGTGGCTGTTCGGCAGCACCGATGCGAACATCTGGAGCGGTGCCGCGACCGGATTCGACACCTACTGGACGACCGACTTCGACGAGTGGCACGGGCCGCTGCCTGCGTTCCGCCCTGCGGAGGACTTCTGGTCGCACACGCAGTACTGGGCTCCTGAGGTGCACGCCTACCGCGGCGCCTACTACATGTTCGCGACCTTCACCGCCGAAGGCCGACGTCGCGGCACGCAGGTCCTGCGATCGTCGCGGCCGGAGGGCCCGTACGAACCGTGGTCGGACGGCCCGCTGACGCCGCACGATTGGGAGTGCCTGGACGGCACGCTGCACGTCGAGGACGGCGCTGCGCACCTCGTCTTCTGCCACGAGTGGAAGGACGTCGGAGACGGCGAGATCCACGCCGTGAGGCTGAGCGACGACCTGCGCACCGCCGTCGGCGAACCGGTGCTGCTGTTCCGCGCCTCCGAAGCCCCTTGGGCGCGCTCGATACCGAGACCCGAGTTCGATCACGTGTTCGTCACGGACGGCCCGTCGATGCATCGCACGGCCGACGGGCGCCTCCTGATGCTGTGGTCGAGCTTCGGCGAATCCGGGTACGCGATGGGCGTCGCGACGTCGGCATCCGGTGGGGTCCTCGGACCGTGGACGCAGAGCGCGGATGCGATCTGGCCCGCCGACGGCGGGCACGGCATGATCTTCGCGGCTCCCGACGGGCAACTGTTCCTTACGTTGCACACGCCGAACCGCACGCCGGACGAGCGTGCGCGATTCTTCCCCCTCGAAGAGACGGCAGAGGGGCTGCGGCTGCGGCGCTGAACGACGCGAGCGAGCCGGTGCGTCAGGCGAAGACGGGACCGACGAACTCGACCTCGACGCGCTCCGACGGGACTCCCCCGGCGAACGCGACACGCTCGTTCGGTGCGACGCTCAGAGCGATCGTGCCGCTCGGCAGGCTCAGCTCGCCCGCCACGGGTTGCGCCGTGAGCCCGATGACCGCGCTCACGTCTCCGCCTTCGTCTGTCACCACGCGCCATCCGCGTGGGAACGAGAACGCGGGCGCACCGTCGCGGAACACCTCGACGAGATCGTCGTCGGCCACCAGCTCCCACTCGACGCCGTGCACGGTCCTCGCGTACCCCACCGCTTCGGCAGCAGCGCCGTGGTCGAGCCTCGTCGGCGCCAACCCGGAGAACCAGATCTCTCCGTCCGGTCGCACGAGCACTCCGCTGTGGCGTTCCACCGCGTCGAGGAACCACAGGATCGACGGGGAGTACACCTCGGTGTAGCCCGCAGCGCCCGACCACGGATCGAGGCACTGGGGAAAGCGATCGGCCACGGCGAGAGCGGCGAGCACCGGCGATGACGCCAGAGCGAGCTCGGCGACGTGACCATGGCGTTCGAAGGCGTCCGGGGCGCGCAGCTGTGCGAGGAAGTTCACCGGGCCGCCCCAGGAGTTGCGCGAGGAGTCATGGTCGAACCTCGGGTCATCCATCGCCACGGTCGTGAAGCCGTAGTGCGCGAGGAACTTGCCGGTGTTCATCAGGTAGCGGCGCAGGCTGGCGGCGAAGAACGACTCGTCGCCCACCTCGCACGCCAGCACCCGCGCGAGCACATCGGTCTGGATGCGCACGTGCCGACCCGAGCGGTCCCTGTCGTAGTAGAAGCCGTCCTCCTCGTGGAAGCACTGCTCGTGCAGCGCCTCGAGCGACGCCTGCGCGGCATCCCGCCATGCCTGACCGTCCTCGCCGAGTTCCTCTGCGATGAGTCCGAGATAGGTGCGCTGGCACGCGACGTTCGCGGTGAGGTCGGGCGCCGCATACGGGATGCCCGATGCGGCGGGATCGTACTCGCGGGCGTCTGCGCGGAATGCGCGATCAGGGGCGAACCAGAACCGGGGAGAGAGGTCGTGCCCGGTGTCGAACGTGCAGAACGCCTCCACGGCGCCCGTCCCCCTGGTGTCGCGGTAGCGCGCGAGCCATGAGTCGTAACGGACCATCACCGGGTACATCGTCTGCAGCAGCTCACGATCGCCCGTCGACGCGAAATGACGCCACACGACCCTGGCGAGTGGCGTGACGATCTGGATCTGACTGAAGCCGGCGCCGTCAGCGGTCACCTTGTAGGGGATCATCCCGTCATCGCGCTGGTGCTCGGCGAACAGCAGCAACGTGGCCTTGGCGATCTGCGGCGCGAACCGCCCGAGCACCTCGACGTTGATGGTCCCCGTGCTCTCGAGCCATGAACCGTGATAGACGCCGCCTTCGTTGAGCACCGGAGCGCTGCCGGCGAGCGGCCGGATGCAGCGGTCGAGCTCGGCGAGCGCGGTGTGCCAGCGCTCCTCCAGCGGACCTCCGAGTGCGACGAACCGCACGGAGGATGCCGCGAGCTCGACGCCGAGCGGCGATCCCGCGATGTCCGCGCTCGCGGCCGGCTCTGAGGCTCTCAGCCGTCGAAGGGCCTGCGCCCGTGCATCCTCGGTCATCATTCCCCTTCGTCATCCGTGTGCACGGGTGCGGACGACGACGCGTGTCGCCGTCCGCACCCGTGCCGCATCGGAGCCTTACTGCAGAGCCGCTCCGAGCTCGTCCACCCACTGCTGCCCTGCTTGCTCGGGCGTGGCCTTGCCGAACAGCACGTCGGATTCCATCCGCTGCGACAGCTCATTCATGATCGCACCGCCCGCGGGCTGCGGAGGGGCGACGACGCCCTCTTCGAGCACGACGTCGACGTAATCGGCTGCGACCTGTCCCGGCTCGCTCAGCAGCGGCGCGACGACGGCGAGCGTCTCGGGGTTGAACGGCACACCGCGTGTGTCGAGGATGAGCTCCGCCGCAGCCGGCTCGTTCAGGAACCAGTCGACCAGCAGAGCAGCGGCCTCGGGGTGAGGTGTCGCCGCGTTGATGGCCCAGAACGCCGACGGGAGCAGGGCGACGCCCGAGGTCTCCGTCGATGTGGGAGGCAGCATCATCTGCACGTTCTCGCCCGCCGTGGCGTAGGCGCCCATGAGGTTGCTGTAGCCGAAGGTGACTGCGGCCTGGCCCAGCGTGAACGGCTGCTGGTCGGGCGGAAGCTGCCAGTTGGCGGTGACGACGGAGGGATCGGGCAGGCCTCCCCCGTCGGCGAGCTGCTGCTCGATCTCGTACCAGCCGGTGATGTCCTCGGCGGTGACGTCGAGGGCGCCCTCCCAGTCGTACATGCCGAGTTCGCTGACCTGACCGGCGTACGTGCCCATGATGTCCTGGATGCGAAGGTCCAGACCGTAGATCGGCTGACCCGCTGCATTGGTGAGTCCTGCGCTGCCGATCGCGTTGGCGGCGTCGATCAGGTCGTCCCAGCTCCAGCCCTCGCTCGGCACCTCGACTCCGGCCTGCTCGAAGATGTCGACGTTCACGAAGGCCGCGGTCGCGTTGCCTCCCGACGGAAGGCCGTACAGGGTGTCATCGACCAGTGCGCTGGTCAGTGAGAACTCCGGGTACTTGCTGTAGTCGAGCTGGTCGCTCACGGTCGACAGGTCGAGCAGGGCACCGAGCTCGCCGTACTCCTGCGGCTTGGCTCCGCCGAGGGCGAAGACATCGGGGGCCGTGTCGCCGCCTCCTGCGAAGTCCGTCGCCAGGCGGTTGAACAGATCGTCGGGGGCGCCGACCGGCGTCTCGACGACGGTGATGTTCGGGTATTCGGCCTCGAACAGGTCGATGACCTCGGCGAACATGGTGGCGCGGGCGTCGTCGCCCCACCAGGACATCTCGAGTTCGATCTCCTCATCGGGGTCGAACTCGCCGCCGTCGGCCTGAGAGCCGCCGGAGCAGCTGGTGAGTACGAGCGCTGTGGCGACGGCGATCGAGCCGATGGCCGCGCGGGAGCGTGTGTTACGCGTCATTGCGCCTCTTTCGGGTTGAGGCCGCCATCGTGGCGGCCGAATGGATTGCGGGTGTCAGGTGCAGCGATCTCGCACGTCGAGCTCGCTCGACCTGGTGGAGAAACCGCTTTCACGTGAAGCTAGCATCACGAGCTCGACGTGTCAACGGATTCTGCGGAGCCGACAACAAACGACGAGTTCGTCGGCGCGGAAGGGCGCGAACGGGTCAGACCCCGTCGGTCGAGGGCGCGGCTGCGGTGGAATCGCGCGTCTCGACGCGCGGCTGGAACACCACATTGTGCCCCGGCTGCTCGCCGCTCATGAGCGCGCGCATCCGCTGCCACGCCAGCACGCCGAGCTCGGAGTGCGAGACGGATGCCGTCGTCAAGGCCGGAGCCACGTACTGGGCCAGCGGGATATCGTCGAAACCGGTCACCGAGACGTCGTCAGGCACGCGAACGCCCAGCTCCCGCAAACCGCCGATCAGCCCTATCGCGACGAGGTCGTTGAACGCGAGCGCCGCCGTGACGCCGCTTTCGTGCACCGCGGGTGCGGCCGCCCGGCCGTCCTCCGACCCGGCGCCGGCGGGGATGCGCACGAGGCGCACGTCCGGGTGCTCGCGAATGAAATCGTCGAGTCCTCGTTCGCGGTGCGCGTTCGAGGCACTGCGCTCCGGACCGTACACGTACGCCAGGGAGCGATGCCCCAGGTCGTGCAGATGCTGCGCGAGAGCGGAGATCCCCGCGCGATAGTCGATCGCGAGGGACGGCGCCGTGATGCCGGGCACGCTGCGGTTGATGAGCACCAGAGGATGAAGCTGCGCGGCCAGAGCGGCGAGCTCCTCCTCGGGCATGCGCGGGGCGCAGAGCACGATCGCGTCGGTGCGCCGACGGATCTCCACCGACAGCGGCCCCTCCTCGGAAGGGGTCTCCCCCGAGTCGGCGACGAGCACGCGGTAGCCGTCGAGCGCGGCGGTCTTGCTGAGCCCGGCGAGCACTGACTGGAAAGCGGGGTTGGCGAGGTCGGGCACGACGAAGGCGATCGCGTGCGTGCGCCCCAGCGCCAGGCTGCGCGCCAACGGGCTGGGCGCGTAGGCGAGCTCCCGCGCCGCTTCGCGAACACGCTCGGCGACATCCGGCTCTCCGCCGAAGCGTCCGTTCATCACCCTCGACACCGTGGCAGGAGACACGCCTGCGCTGCGCGCCACATCGGCGATCGTGACACTCCCGCGGTGTGCGGTCATCGCCATCCCTCCCGGCCGGGCGAGTGCCCGATCAGTGCCACCATACCGGCGTCGGCTTGACGAATCGCCTCGGACACGTCAATAATCGGATCATTCGTGAAACCGCTTTCTCGAGAAACCCGATTCGTCTCGAGAGCGAGAGATCTGACAAGGAGGTCACGTGAGCAGTCTCGGCGAACTTCGCACCATAGCGCGTTCTCGACGCGCCGGAAGTGGGCGCGTCAGAGAGAAGTACCCCGACAACAAGGCGGCGCTGGTATTCCTGCTGCCCTGGCTCGTGGGGCTTCTCGGCCTCACGATCGGCCCGATCATCGCTTCTCTCTACCTCTCATTCACCGACTACAACCTTCTCCAGCCCCCGGTCTGGTCGGGTCTGAGCAATTTCTTCGAGATGTTCGGCGACGCCCGGTTCTGGAACTCGGTCCGCGTCACGATGATCTACGTCTTCGTCGGCGTGCCCCTGCAGTTGGCGCTGGCGCTCGCGCTCGCGATACTGCTCGACAAGGGCATGCGCGGGCTCTCGTTCTACCGGTCGATCTTCTATCTGCCCTCGCTTCTCGGCGGGTCGGTGGCGATCGCGATCCTGTGGCGCCAGGTGTTCGGCAAGGACGGCATCGTCAACGGCTTCCTCGCCTGGTTCGGCATCGACGGCCCAGGGTGGATCGGGCATCCCGACTTCGCGCTCGGCACGCTCATCGTGCTGCACATCTGGACTTTCGGCTCGCCGATGGTGATCTTCCTCGCGGGGCTCCGGCAGATCCCGGAGATGTACTACGAGGCGGCGTCGATGGACGGCGCCGGCCGGATCCGTCAGTTCTTCGCCATCACCTTCCCCCTGCTGACCCCGGTGATCTTCTTCAACCTCGTGCTGCAGATCATCTTCGCCTTCCAATCGTTCACCCAGGCCTATGTGGTCTCGGGCGGCACGGGCGGCCCGAGCGATTCGACGATGTTCTTCACGCTCCTGCTCTACAAGGAGGCCTTCACCGAGCTCGACATGGGATACGCCTCGGCGATGTCCTGGTTCCTGCTCGTCGTGATCGCGGCCTTCACCGCGTTCAACTTCTGGCTTTCGAAGTATTGGGTGTTCTATGACGACTGAAACCGAGACCCTCCTGCGGCCGAACCGGACCGACCGGCCTGCGCGTCGGTTCGCCAGCTCCCGCTCCCGCCTCCCGCAGCGACTGCGGTCGATCGGCAAGCACGTGATGCTCACCGGAGTCTCGTTGCTGATGATCTATCCGCTGATCTGGCTGGTGGTGTCCAGTCTGAAGCCCAACGATCAGATCTTCCGCGACCTGAGCGTCTTCACCACCGACCTCACTCTGGAGAACTACACCAACGGGTGGAACGACCTTCAGGCGCCGTTCGGCGTCTTCCTGGTCAACTCCTCGATCATCGCGCTCGGGGCGATCGTGGGAAACCTGGTCTCCTGCTCGATGGCCGCGTACGCCTTCGCACGATTGAAGTTCCGCGGCCGCACGCTGGCGTTCACCCTGATGCTCGGCTCGATCATGCTGCCCTTCCAGGTGCTCCTGGTGCCGCAGTTCCTGATCTTCAAGGAGCTCGGCTGGCTCAACACCTTCCTGCCGCTGGTCGCACCGAAGTTCCTGGCCACCGAGGCGTTCTTCGTGTTCCTGATGGTGCAGTTCATCCGCGGACTCCCGAAGGAGCTGTTCGAGGCCGCCCGGATGGACGGCGCCGGCCACTTCCGCAGTTACTTCCAGATCACCCTGCCGATGATCATCCCGTCGCTCGCGACCACCGCGATATTCACGTTCATCTGGACCTGGGGCGACTTCTTCGGACCGCTGATCTACGTCAGGCTGCCCGAGCTGTTCCCTGCTTCCCTCGCGCTGAAGGGCTTCCTCGACGCGCAGTCCAGCTCCGACTACGGGTCCATGTTCGCGATGAGCGTCGTATCCCTCCTGCCCCTGTTCCTCGTCTTCCTGTTCGGTCAACGCTTCCTCATCAAGGGCGCAGCGACCTCAGGCATCAAGTGATCGGAAGAACCCTCGAATGACCCGCCGCCGCTACGCACTGGTCGGTACCGGCTCCCGCGCCCAGATGTACCTCGACGCGATAGCCACCACGCACGCCGACGTGGCCCAGCTCGTCGCCTGGTCCGACACCAACCCCGGCCGAGCGCAGTGGTCGTCGGACCGCCACCCCGCTCTCGGCTCGCCGGCGTGGTTCGCGCCCGATGACCTCGCAGACGCCGTGCGCACGCACCGCGTCGACAGGGTCATCATCACCTCCCCCGACTTCACGCACGCCGACCACATCGTCACGGCTCTGGATGCCGGAGCGGATGTCGTCGTCGAGAAGCCGTTGACGACCGACGAAGAGGGCGTGCGGCGCATCGCGGAGGCGGTGGAGCGCACCGGGCGTGATGTCACCATCACGTTCAACTACCGCTATTCGCCCCGCAACACAGAGCTCAAGCGCGTCATCGCCGCAGGCGAGATCGGCGAGGTCACCGGCATCCACTTCGAATGGGTGCTCGACACCGCGCATGGAGCCGATTACTTCCGTCGCTGGCACCGCATCAAGGAGAAGTCGGGCGGACTGCTCATCCACAAGTCGAGCCATCACTTCGACCTCGTCAACTGGTGGACCGCCGATGTGCCCGCTCGCGTGTTCGCGTCGGGAGGACTGCGCTTCTACGGCGCGCAGAACGCCGCGAAGCGCGGACTCGCCGCCCGGCCAGAGCGCGGCACGACGGATTCTCCCCTGCGGGACGCGTTCAGTCTCGATCTGCGCACGGATGCGACATGGAAGGGCCTCTACCTCGACCAGGAGCAGCACGACGGGTACCTGCGCGATCGTGACGTGTTCGATGAGGGCATCACGATCGAGGACAACCTGTCGCTCGTGGTGGACTACGCCGGAGGCGCCTCCATGGCGTACTCGCTCAACGCCCACTCCCCGTGGGAGGGCTACACCGTCGCGATCAACGGCACGCTCGGCCGAGCCGAGCTGACGGTCGTCGAACGCGGAACCGTGCTCGTGGACGAGGACGGCCGCACGGTGGTCGACCCCAGCGCCCGCCCCGATCTGGTCGCGGACGACGCCACCCGGCCGGTCTCGGAGCGTCTCGTCGTGCAGAAGCACTTCCAGCCTGCGCGTGAGGTCCCGATCCCGGAGGGGGTCGGGGGCCACGGCGGCGGCGATGCCGTGCTGCTGCGCGACGTGTTCGTCGGCGGGCAGGCCGATCCGCTCGGGCGCACTGCGGACTGGAGCGATGGGGTGCGCAGCATGGTGGTCGGACTCGCCGGCAACCGCTCGCTCGCCGACGATCACGCTGTGCGCATCGACGAACTCGATCTCGGTCCGGCCGGCGCCGCTCTCGCCGGCTTCGCGCAGTGAAGGCCGGCGGTCGGGTCATCGTCACCGGCGGCGCCGGGCGGCTCGGACGCAGCGTCGTCCGGGCTCTGGCGGCTGCCGGATACGAGGTCGTCTCGATCGACAGGGCGAAGGTCGAGGACCTCCCTGCCGAGCAGCGGCAGACCGACCTTCTGGATGAGGCCGCCACGCGCGCCGTATTCGCCGAGCTCGCCCCCGATGCCGTGGTCCACCTCGCCGCCATCGCCGTGCCGGGTGCACTGCCCGACCCCGAGGTCTTCGACATCAACACCCGTCTGGTGTGGAACGTGCTCGAGGCGACCATCGCGGCGGGGGCGGGCGCCCTTCTCGTGGCGTCGAGCCCGACCGTGATCGGCTACGGGTCGCCGTCGGGGTGGAGCCCGGCGTACCTGCCGCTCGACGAACAGCATCCGCTCGCCCCGTGGAACGGCTACGCGGTCTCGAAGGTCGCCATCGAGCAGATCGTTCGGATGGCAGTGCGCCGCAACGGCGACACCGTGCGCTTCGGCGCCTTCCGCCCCTGCTACGTCATCGCCCCCGAGGAATGGGCGGGGGCCGAGACCCAGCAGGGCCACACCATCGCCGAGCGTCTCGCCGACCCGGCGCTCTCCGCCGTCGCGCTGTTCAACTACGTCGATGCCCGCGATGCCGGAGAGTTCGTGCGCAGCTGGCTCGAGCACGCGTCCGAGATCCCGAACGGAGAGGTCTTCTTCGTCGGTGCTCCAGACGCTCTGCTGGATTCGCCCACCGGCCCCGCGCTGACAGCGTTCGTGCCTGGGACTTCGGAGATGGCGGCGGGCCTGCCCGCCGATGCCGCGGTCTTCTCGTCCGCTCACGCGGAACGTCTGCTCGGCTGGCGTGCGCGTCACACCTGGCGTACCGAGCTGCGTGACCTCGCAGCATCCGATCAGCCCCAGGAGTCGTTCCGTGCCTGAGCCCGCTCCACTGATCACGGACGTGCGCACCCGGCTCATCCGCATCCCGCTGACTCGACCATGGGGCGCGGATGTCACCGACATCCGCGTCGTCGAGGTGACGATCGTGTGCGAGGACGGCAGCGAAGGCCACGGGTTCTCGTGGACGCCGTCTATCGGAGGCGGCGCAGTGAAGGCGATGCTCGACGAGGACCTCGCGCCGTTCCTGCGCGGTCGGCCTGCGCATCCCGAACTGTGGGATGCCGCGTGGGTGCATCTGCACGAAGCCGGTGGCGGCGGCGTGACGACCATCGCGCTCGCGGGTGTCGATCTCGCGCTCTGGGATCGGCGCGCGCGGGCGGCCGGCACGAGCGTGACCGCCGTACTCGGCCGGAATCACGACCGGCTTCCCGTCTACGGCAGCGGCGTGAACCTGCACTACACACTGGATGAGCTCGTCGCACAGGCCGAGCGCTGGGTGCGGGCAGGGCACGAAGCCGTGAAGATCAAGGTCGGCCGGCCCGACCCTGCCGAGGATCTCGATCGCGTCGCCGCGGTGCGCTCCGTGATCGGCCCCGATCGCCGTCTGCTCGTCGACGCCAACCAGCGTTGGGATCTGGAGACAGCGACCCGACGCATCCAGGCGTTGTCCGCCCACAGCCTCGGGTGGGTGGAAGAGCCACTGCGTGCGGATGATCTGGCAGGATACGCAGAGCTGCGTCGGCGCATCGACGTGCCGATCGCGCTGGGTGAGAATGTGCACACCGTCCACCGTTTCCGGGACTTCCTCGATGCCGGAGCCGTCGACGTCGTCCAGCCCAACATCGTCCGCGTGGGCGGCATCACGCCGTTCCTGCGGATCGTCGAGCTCGCCGGACAGCGACAGGTGGAGCTCGCACCTCACCTGCTTCCCGAGCTGTCCGCTCAGGTGGCGTTCGCCCTCCCGGAGCAGAGCTGGATAGAGGACGTCGAAGACGCCGGATTCGCCGCCCTCGGGGCGTTGAGCGAGACCGCGCGGCTCGCGGTCTCGAACGGCTGGATCACGGGCGGGCCGTCGCTCGGACTCGGGCTGCGGTTCCGTTGACGGCGGCCGCGCTCAGCGCGGACGTCACTGCGTGAGCGACTCGAGCGTGCGCGCCGGATCGTTCAACAGCGGCGCGAAGGCTGCTTCCGCTGCGCCGATCAGGAGGCGGTCGGCGCCCAGGGCCGCGGGGCGGATCTCCACCTGTTCGCCGGGCGCAGCGAGCGAGTTCGCCCGCACGTCGGCGGTGAAGCCGTCGGGGTCGCTCTCGCTCAGCATTCCCAGGAACCCGCCGAGCACGATCATGGACGGGTTGAGGACGTTGACGGCGTTGGCGAGGGTCGCCGCCAGGATCCGTCGCTGACGCACGATCTCCTGGCCCACCTGCGGACGATCGACGTCCGCGAGCGCTACGGCCAGGGCCGGGTCGTCGACCGATCCGAGGCCGGTGACCTGCAGCAGCCTCGCCCTGTTGACCTCGTCCTCGAGGACCCCGCCCTGGGTGCGACGGTCGGCCTCGGCCGGGATGCTCGGGCGCGTCTGACCCCACTCGCCGGCATATCCCCCTGCGCCGGAGATCAGTATTCCCTGCAGGATGAGACCGCCACCGATGCCGCTGGCACCCCCGTTGAGGTACACGACGTTCCCGTGCTCACGAGCCGCCCCGAACAGGCGCTCCGCTCGCGCTCCGAGCGAGGCGTCGTTGTCGATCGCCGCCGGCAGTCCGAGCCGCTCGCAGAGCGGGGAGCGCAGGTCGGCGTCGTGCCAGTCCAGGTGCGGAGCCAGTCGTACGAGGCCGTCCTCGACACGGACCAGACCGGGAACCGCGACGCCGATCCCGACGAAACGGCTCTCAGCGAGCGGACCCGCCCTCCAACCGGCGACGACCTCCTCGACGACACGGACGACGTCCTCGATGCTCGGCGCTGCGTCGCAATCGATCCGAGCCCGTTCACGCACCCGCCCGGAGAGGGCGACAGCGCCCACCTCGATCGCATCGACCTCGGGATTCACGGCGACGGCGATCACGTCGTCGCCCGCCGCCACGATCGGCGACGGCCTGCCTACTCGACGAGTGGGATCGGGTTCCTGCTCGACGACGAGCCCGCGCGAGGCGAGCTCCGCGACCAGGTCTGCGACGGTCGAGCGGTTGAGCCCGGTCTCCGCCGTGATCACCGCGCGCGAGCGCGCGCCGAGCTGATGCACGAGTCTCAGAACCTCGCCGAGGTTCGCCGCACGTACGCGTTCGACGCTCGATGCCCGCTCTGCCATCGTGTCCCCCACCGTCTCCCATTAAGTTGCTCATGACACGTTATCCGGTCGGCGGCCGTCGATCAGCGAGGCACGTCGGAGGAGACCGCCTCCTCCGACAGCGAACCGGATGCCGCATCGAACTCCACTGCACCGGATGCCACCACGGCTGCGGTCGCTCTACGCGGATCCGCCGTCGTGAGCACATGCACGTCGCCCGTCACTGCCACCGTCGAGCGCGCGGTCGCGTCGCCGGCCGCCGCGGTCGCCGCTGCGTCTGCGCCCACCCACACCTCGACGTCGCCCGGTTCGACGACCCGGGTCATCGTCCGATCGCTGAAGGCGAAGCGCTGGGTGGGGACGTCGAACCTCACGGTCGCCGACTGCCCAGGCTCGAGCGCCACACGGTGGAAGGCGAGCAGCTGCGCCACCGGCCTCGTCACCGAGGCGACGACATCCCTGCCGTACAGCTGCACGACGTCGTCCACCGCACGCTCACCGACGTTGGTGACCTCGACGGAGGCGGAGAAGGTCTCCCCTGCGCCCACCTCCGGATCCACCACGAGGTCCCCGTACGCGACACGCGAGTACGAGAGTCCGAAGCCGAACGGCCGGACCGGGGTCGGGTCTGCGGCCGTGACGTCCGACGCCCCGCCGAGTCGCGGGTGCAGGTAGGTGAACGGCTGCGCTCCCGCTGCCCGTGGCAACGACACGGGCAGTCTGCCGGACGGATTGACCCTGCCGGAGATCACACCGGCGAGCGCTGCAGCACCCTCCTCCCCTGGGAAGAACGTCTGCAGCACCGCGGCAGGCCGGTGCTCGCCGTCCAGCGCCCAGCCGATCGCGTACGGCCGACCGGTCAGGGCGACCATGACGACCGGAGTGCCGGTCGCGACGACCGCCTCGACGAGGTCGCGCTGCACACCGGGCAGTTCGAGGGTCTCGGAGTCGTTCCCCTCCCCCACGGTGCCGCGGCCGAACAGACCTGCCTGATCACCGACGACGACGATCGCCACCTCCGCACCCGCGGCGGCCGCAACGGCCTCCTCGAATCCGGTGCGGTCGTCGCCCTCCACGTCTGCGCCACGGGCGTACACCACGTCCGTGCCTGCGCCGGCCTCGGCCCTGAACGCCTCCAGGAACGTCGGGATCTCGAAGCCGATCTCGTATCCGGGATGGTGCGCGAGAACGTGATTGGCGAATGAATAGCACCCCATCAGCGCTTCTGCGCGGTGCGCGTTGGGCCCGATCACCGCGATGCTGGTCGGGGCGGCCTGCGCGCCCTGGAGCGGGAGGATGCCGTCGTTCGAGAGCAGCACGATCGACTCCTCCGCGATGCGACGGGCGATGTCGCGGTGGCGCGGTGAGTCCAGGTCGATGAGGGCCGGCGGCTCGTCCTCGAACACGTCCGGCTCGAGGAGTCCGAGCTCCTCCTTCTGCGCGAGCGCGCGCAGGACCGCCCGATCGACGAAGGCCTCATCGAACTCGCCCGCCCGGATCCGCTCGGCGAGCGGGGCGAGATAGGCGTCGCCGGTGGGCAGTTCCACGTCGATCCCCGCGGTCAGCGCGGCCGCTGCCGCGCCGCCGCGGTCGGCCGCGACAGCGTGCATGACCTCGAGGAACGCCACCGCGAAGTAGTCGGCGACGACCACGCCGTCGAAACCCCAGCGCTCCCGCAGCAGATCAGTGAGGTACTCCGCGCTGGAGCCGAGCGGCACACCGTCGATCTCGGCGTAGGAGTTCATGACCGATCGTGCGCCGCCGTCGAACAGCGCCATCTCGAACGGCGGCAGGAACGCGTCCGCGATCTCCCGCGGTCCCGCGGACACCGGAGCGTGATTGCGCCCGGCGCGCGAACCCGAGTACCCGACGAAGTGCTTCAACGTGGCATGCACGCCGGCGGACTGCAGACCGGTGACGTACGAGGTGCCGAGCACGCCGACGACGTACGGGTCCTCCGCGATGCATTCGTCCACCCGTCCCCAGCGGGGATCGCGGATGACGTCGAGGACAGGTGCGAGACCCTGATGGATGCCGAGTTCCCGCATCGACTCCCCGATCGAGGCGGCCATCTCCTGCACGAGGTCGGGGTCGAACGTCGCGCCCCAGGCCAACGGTGTGGGGAAGGCCGCAGCCTTCCATGCCGCGAGACCTGTGAGGCATTCCTCGTGCACGAGGGCGGGGATGCCCAGTCTCGTCTCGCGCTTGAGACGCCGCTGCTCCGCCCAGAGCCACGCGGCGCGCTCGGCCGGCTCGACAGGGCGGGTCCCGTACACGCGCGTGTAGTGGCCGAGACCGTTCCTGGTCACGTCCTCCAGCTGGCCGCCGTCCTGCTGGCCGGCCGCCATCTCGGACTGCATCGGTGCGACGACGCCGTTCTGGTCGAGCCAGTACCCGACGATCTGCGCGAGCTTCTCCTCGAGCGTCATCTGCGCGTGCAGCGCACGCACTCGCTCCGACACTGCGGGCATGGCGGGAACTCCCGCGTTGGTATCCGACACGGATCTCTCTTTCATCTCTGATCAGACCTATGTGGTCGATTCAGCCCTTGACCGCGCCGGTGAGCCCACCGACGATCCGACGCTCGAACATGCTGAAGAAGATCAGCGCGGGCAGCATCGACAACGACGTGTACGCGAGCACCCTCGCGGTGTCGACCGAGTACTGCGACGAGAAGTTCTGCACCCCGAGCGGGAGGGTGAACAGACTCGCGTCGTTGAGGATGAACAGCGGCAGCATGTATCCGTTCCACGATCCGATGAACGCGAGGATGCCCACCGTGATCACGCCGGGCAGGCTCAGCGGGATCACCATCCTCCAGAAGAACCCGAGCCTGGAGGCGCCGTCGATGGATGCCGCTTCCTCCAGCTCCTTCGGGATGGCCCGCAGGAACGGCACCAGGATGATGATCGTGGTCGGCAGGGCGAAGGCGATCTGCGGCAGGATGATGCCGCCGAGGCTGTTGACCAGGCCGAGGTTGCGGATCAGCAGGTACAGCGGTGTGATCGCCACCGTGATCGGGAACATCAGACCCGCTGCGAAGAACGAGTACATGATGGCCTTGCCGCCGAATTCGTACCGGGCGATGACGTAGCTGGCCATCACACCGAGGATGACGGCGCCGAGCGTGGTGCCGACTGCGGCGATCGTCGAGTTGACCATCGCGGTCCAGAACTCGCTGCTGCCGAGCACGTCGGTGTAGTTGCCGATCTCCCACGGCGCTGGCCAGCCGGACGGGTCGGTCGTGATCTGCGAGTTCGTGCGGAACCCGCCGATGATGATGTAAAGGATCGGCGTGATGCAGACCGTGATCAGGATCAACGCGACCAGGTAGACGCCGGGGCTCCCCCATCGCACACCGGATGGCGAGCGTCGGCGTCCGCGCGGCCCGATGGCCTGAATGGCCACGGAGGTCTTCAGAGTGTCGGTCATCGCCGGCGCCCCTTTCGGCTGTCACCCGTCAGCGCACCCTCGGTGTCGCGGCGGAGCACGAACCGCTGGTACACGAGAGCGACGACGAGTGAGATGAGGAAGAGCATCACGGCTACCGCGTTGCCGTAGCCGTAGCTTCCGGCCAGATGCCCGTTCTGGTACATGTAGGTGGCCATCGTCGATGTGCCGGCGGTCGCCGCGATGTACTGGCCCCAGATGATGTTGACGAGGTCGAACAGCTGCAGCGAGCCGATGATCGACAGGAAGGCCCAGATGCGGATGGTCGGTCCGAGCAGCGGAAGAGTGATGCTCCACTGCGACTTCCAGAATCCGGCGCCGTCGATGGCCGCCGCCTCGTAGAGCTCTTCGGGGATGGACTGCATACCGGCGAGCATGAGGATGACGGCGAAGCCGATGTACTTCCACGTGATGATGATCATCAGCGACCACATCGCGATCGCCGGATCCGCGATCCACGAGTTCTGCAGCGCGCCGAGGCCCACCTTCTCGAGGAGGGAGTTCAGCGCCCCGGCATCCTGGAGCATCAGGCTCCAGCCGGTTCCGACCACCACCTCGGCGATCACGTACGGGGCGAAGATCAGCACGCGGATCACGGAGCGTCCGCGGATCTTCTGGTTCAGCAGAAGTGCGAACAGGATCGCGATCGGCCCTTGCATGAGCAGTGAGAGGACGACGATCGTGAAGTTGTGCCCCACGGCTGCGCGGAACGTGTCGTCCTGCAGCATGAGGGCGTAGTTGTCGAGTCCGACGAACTCGGTGGGCCAGCCGTAGCCGTTCCATTTGAAGAAGCCGTAGAACGCGGCCATCATCACCGGGAAGATGACGAAGCCGACGAAGATCAGCAGTGCGGGTCCCGCCAGGAGCGCGATCTCGCCACGTTTGCGCCAGTCGGGACGCCGCGGCGCCCGTGTCGGGACCGATGCACCATCGGTCCCGACACGGTTGCTCCTCGCAGGCGCAGTGGATGACATCAGCGCCTGAGATTCGGTCATTCGCTTGTCAGCCCCTCGCTGCGGCGTTCGCGATGCTGTCGACGAGCTTCTGCGGGTCGCCCTGACCTGCGAGCATCTCGACGACACCGGTGTTCAGCGCGTTTCCGACGTTCTGGCCGAGCGCGGTGTCCAGCCACAGCGACACGTACGGTGCCTTGCTGTATGCCTCCATGAGCGGCTTCAGCGACGGGTCGGTCACTGCACCGGTCGCGTCCTGGTTGGCGGGGATCGTCTGGAAAGCGGTGGCGTACCCCTCCTGCCATTCCTTCGACGAGACGAAGTTCAGGAACTCCTCGCACGATGCCGGCGAGTCCGTCGAGCACGAGTACCCGTCGACGCCGCCCATCATCGCGCCGGCTTCGCCGTCCCCGCCGTCGACCTCGGGGAACGGGAACCAGCCGAGGTCCGGCAGCGGCTGCTCGTCGGGGGTGAGCCCGGCGATCACGCCGACATCCCACGCGCCCATGAGCTCCATGGCGGCCTTGTGGTTGGCGACGAGACCGGCGGACGAGTTCGCGCCCTGCTGAGCCGTCGTCGTCAGGAAGCCCTCGTTGAACGGCTCGGTCTCCGCGAACTCGTTGAGGTTGTCGGCGGCGTCCAGCCAGCACTTGTCGGTGAAGTCGGGGCTCGTGGCCAGGTTCTCGATGACGTCCTGTCCGCAGGCGCGCACCGCGAAGAAGTAGTACCAGTGCGCCGCGGGCCAGGCGTCCTTCGCGCCGAGAGCGATCGGCGCGATCCCTGCCGTCTTGAGCTTGTCCACCGCGTCCTCGAGCTCGGCGACGGTCGTCGGCTCGGAGGCGATGCCGGCCTGCTCGAACAGGTCCTTGCTGTAGAAGATTCCGCCGGGCAGCACGGCGCTGGGCACGCCGTAGATCTTGCCGTCGACGGTGAACGCACTGAACGGAGCCTCTCCGAGGGCCGTCTTGACGTCGTCGTCGATGAGGTCGGTGAGGTCCTTGACCTTGCCGGCGGCGACGATGTCGGCGAGCTTGCCGCCGCCGCGCGCCATGAAGATGTCCGGCATGTCACCCGAGTTGACGGCGGTCTGGAGCTTGCCGTCCATGTCCTCGTTCTGGATCGAGGTGACCTTGACCGTCACCTCTGGGTTCGCCTCGTTGAACGCGGCCGCGGCGTCCTCCCAGTACTGCTTGCCGTCACCGGTCGTCGAGTTGTGCCACATGGTGAGCGTGGTCTCGCCACCCTCGCCTTCGCCGCCCCCACCGCTGGTGCCGCTGCACCCGGCCAGGACGAGCGATCCCAGTGCGACGACCGCGGCGCCTGCCGCCAATGCCTTTCGCATCTTCATGCTGTGTTCTCCTCTTCTTCGAGTTCTCGTGCAGCGCGACACGACATTTGTTGCCAGCCACACCAATGTGTTCGTGTGCCCACTCTGACACCGCTCCCATGATCATGTCAAACGATATCGATAACGTTTTCTATTCGGTTAGGCTGACTGGCATGAATGCTCGGCCAACCATCACCGACGTGGCCCGAACGGCCGGAGTGTCGGTGGCGACCGTCTCGAAGGCGATCAACGGACGCGACGGCGTCTCCGCCGCGACTCATGCACGCGTGCTCCGCGTGGTGGCCGAACTCGGCTACGAGAGTTCTCTGGTCGCCACCTCGATGCGGCGCGGCAGGACGAACGTGATCGGCGTGCTCGTCGCCGAGTTCGAACCCTTCGCCCTCGAGCTGCTGCGTGGAGTGTCGACGGCGCTGGACGGCACTCCCTACGACGTGCTCGCGTACGCCGGCACGGTCTCGGCCGGCGATCATCTCGGGTGGGAGCGCCGCTCGCTCTCACGTCTCGGCGGCACGCTGATCGACGGAGCCATCCTCGTCACCCCCACCACCACGCCCGAGCGCTCGAACGTCCCGATCGTCGCGGTCGATCCACACACCGGCGCCGATGGACCGGCGACCGTGGCCGTGCACAGCCTCGACGGCGCCCACGCCGCGACCGAGCATCTGATCTCGCTCGGACACCGTCGCATCGGGCATCTCCGCGGCCGCACCGACCTGGAGTCCGCCCACCAGCGCGAGCGCGGGTACCGTGCCGCACTGAAGAGCGCCGGCATACCCTTCGATCCCGCGCTCGTCGCCGAGGGCGGGTATCGCGCCGCGAGTGCGACCGCCGGCTCCCACGCGCTGCTTGATCTGGACGACCGACCGACCGCGGTGTTCGCGGCGAACGATCTCTCCGCCCTCGAGATGATCAGGGTCGCGGCGGAGCGCGGCCTGCGGGTGCCTGACGACCTGTCCGTCGTCGGGTTCGACGACATCCCGGAGGCGGCATCCCATGTCCCACAGCTGACGACGGTGCGCCAGCCTCTGGCCACCATGGGCACCGCCGCGGTGCGCGTGCTGCTCAGCATGCTCAGCGGGGGCGAGCCCGAGCACGTCCGCATGCCGGCCGAACTCATCGCGCGTGGTTCCACGGCCGCGCCGACGCACTGACGCACCCCGTTCGGCATTGCGACCGGGGCGGTGCCCTGATATGTTTTTACTCACAACAATTCACCATCGATGTTGAAAGCGACTTCCTCATGGCACTCACCCCCACCCGCGAAGACAAGTTCTCGTTCGGACTCTGGACCGTCGACTACAACGGCACCGACCCGTTCGGCGGCCCCACCCGTCCCCGTCTCGACGTCGTGCACGCCGTCGAGAAGCTCGCAGAGCTCGGCGCCTACGGTCTGACGTTCCACGACGACGACCTGTTCGCGTTCGGTTCGACCGACGCGGAGCGCCAGAAGCAGATCGACCGCCTCAAGGGCGCGCTCTCCGACACCGGCATCGTCGTGCCGATGGTCACCACGAACCTGTTCAGCGCGCCGGTGTTCAAGGACGGCGGCTTCACCTCCAACGATCGCCAGGTTCGCCGCTATGCGCTGCGCAAGGTGTTCCGCCAGCTCGACCTCGGTGCAGAGCTCGGCGCCAAGACCTTCGTCATGTGGGGTGGCCGCGAGGGCGCCGAGTACGACTCCGCGAAGGACGTGCGCCAGGCCCTCGAGCGCTACCGCGAGTCCGTGAACCTCCTCGCCGACTACGTCACCGACAAGGGTTACGACATCCGCTTCGCGATCGAGCCCAAGCCGAACGAGCCCCGCGGCGACATCCTGCTGCCGACGCTCGGCCACGCGATCGCCTTCATCGGCTCCCTCGCACGCCCCGAGCTGTTCGGCGTGAACCCCGAGGTCGGCCACGAGCAGATGGCGGGCCTGAACTTCGCGGCAGGCATCGCCCAGGCGCTGTTCCACGAGAAGCTGTTCCACATCGACCTCAACGGTCAGCGCGGCATCAAGTACGACCAGGACCTCGTGTTCGGTCACGGCGACCTGCACAACGCGTTCGCGCTGGTCGACCTGCTCGAGAACGGCGGCCCCGGCGGCCTCCCCGCCTACGACGGCCCGCGTCACTTCGACTACAAGCCCAGCCGCACCGAGGACGAGAACGGCGTGTGGGACTCGGCAGCTGCGAACATGCGCACCTACCTGCTCCTGAAGGAGCGGGCGGCCGCGTTCCGTGCCGACCCCGAGGTGCAGGAGGCGCTGGCCGCCTCCAAGGTCACCGAGCTCGCACAGCCGACGCTGAACCCCGGCGAGAGCTACGACGACTTCCTCGCCGACCGCAGCGCCTTCGAGGACTTCGACGCCGACGCCTACCTCGGCGGCAAGGGCTTCGGCTTCGTCCGGCTGCAGCAGCTCGCCACCGAGCACCTGCTCGGCGCACGCTGACCTGTGCCGGACAGAACTGTGGCGCAGACACTCGTGGCCGGCGTCGACTCGTCGACGCAGAGCTGCAAGGTCGTCGTGCGCGACCTCTCGTCCGGAGCGGTGATCCGCTCCGGACGAGCAGGGCATCCTGACGGCACCGAGGTGGCGCCGGCAGCATGGTGGGACGCGCTGCGCAGCGCCATCGCCGACGCCGGCGGGCTCGACGACGTCGCCGCTGTCGGCATCGGAGGTCAGCAGCACGGCCTGGTCGCCCTCGATGCGGAGGGCCGCGTGATCCGGCCCGCGCTGCTGTGGAACGACACGAGGTCGGCCGACGCGGCGAGCGCGCTGACGGCGGAGGTCGGTGCAGAGGAGTACGCGCAGCGCACCGGGCTCGTCCCGGTCGCGTCGTTCACGGTGAGCAAGGTGCGCTGGGTGGCCGATGCCGAGCCGGAGAACGCCGCCCGTATCGCGGCGATCGCACTGCCCCACGACTGGCTCACGTGGCGTCTACGCGGCTATGGGCCGTCCGACGAGTCGCCGCTGGGCCCCGTGCTCGACGAGCTCGTCACAGATCGATCCGATGCCAGCGGCACCGGCTACTTCGACTCGGCTCGAGGAGAGTACGACCGCGAATTGCTCGCGATCGCGCTGCGGCGGGATGCGACCGGCATCGTGCTCCCCCGTGTGCTCGGCCCCGCCGAGCACGTCGAAGGTCAGAGCGGGATCCTCGTCACGGCCGGCGCGGGCGACAACGCCGCCGCCGCACTCGGAATGGGTGCGGGCAGCGGTGACATCGGAGTCTCGATCGGTACGAGCGGAACGGTGTTCGCCGTCACCGATGTTGCGGTCGCCGACGCGACCGGCACCGTGGCGGGATTCGCCGACGCGGCCGGAGGCTTCCTGCCGCTGGTCGCGACGCTGAACGCGGCGCGGGTGCTGGATGCCACGGCATCCCTCCTCGGGGTGGATCACGACGAGTTCTCCCGGCTCGCGCTGAGCGCAGAGCCCGGCGCCGACGGTCTCGTGCTGCAGCCGTGGTTCGAGGGCGAGCGCACGCCGAACCTCCCGGACGCCACCGCTTCACTGTTCGGCATGACCCTCACCTCGACGAGCCGCGAGAACCTTGCTCGTGCAGCGATCGAGGGGGTGCTGTGCGGCCTCGCAGACGGCCTCGACCGCATCCGTGCGCACGGCGTGAAGGCCGAGCGCATCCTGCTCGTCGGCGGCGCAGCGCAGAGCGAAGCCGTGGCACGCATCGCGGCGCAGGTGTTCGATGCGCCCGTCGTGGTTCCTGCACCCGGAGAGTACGTGGCGCTCGGAACAGCGGTACAGGCCGCCTGGGGCCTCAGCGGCGCCGTGCCGGAGTGGCCGGTGGAGATCACCGCGCACCCGGAAGCCGACACGCGCCCGATCATCCGAGAGCAGTACACCGCCCGTCTGCCCTGACTTCTCCCCCGCTCGCCGTCGACACGAGCCATCCCGTTTCGTACCGGGTCGACGGCGAGCGGGCGGTTCGTCGTGAGAAGATCGGCGGATGCCCTCGTCGAAGCCCCGTTCATGATCCGAGGCCTCGCGGCCATGCAGGATCCTGGTTTCCGCTGGTTCTTCATCGCACGCGCGATCACACTGGTCACCGGTTCGATGTCGTCGATCGCCCTGGCCTTCGCGGTACTGCAGGTCGACAACGACGCGCTGTCGCTCTCCTACGTCCTCACCGCCTTCACCGTCGCGAACATCGTGTTCGTGCTGTTCGGCGGAGTGGTCGCCGATCGGCTGCCACGGGCGCTCATCATCCAGAGCTGCTATGTCATCGACATCCTTTCCATGGGTACGATGGCCGCGCTGCTGTTCAGCGGAACGGCCACGATCCCGCTGATGGTCGTGCTCGCAGCGGTGAACGGCGCCTCGACGGCGTTCGTGCTGCCCGCGATGCAGGGCATCATCCCGCAGCTGACCACACCGGCCCACCTCCAGCAGGCGAACGCACTCCTCTCATTCGTCCGATCAGCCGTCACGATCGGCGGCCCGGTGATCGCCGGCATCCTCGTCGCGACCGCGGGTCCCGCCTGGGCGATGCTCGTACAGGTCGCCGGCTGGCTGTGCGCGATCCCCGTGCTCGCTCTCGTGAAGCTGCCCCCGCCGGTCGGCTCAGGCGAGTCGACGCTGATCCGCGATCTGCGCACAGGGTGGGACGAGTTCCGCAGCCGCACGTGGCTGTGGGTCGTCGTGCTCGCGTTCATGATCATGAACGCGATACACGTCGGCGCCTGGGGAGTCGTCGGCCCGTACATCGCCAAGAACAACGAGCTTCTCGGCATCACCGGCTGGGGCTGGGTGATCAGCGCGGAGGGCGTCGGCGTACTGCTCATGACGCTGGTGCTGATGTGGTTCCCGCTGAAGCGCCCGCTGAGACTCGGCATGATCGGCATGGCGTTCTTCGCGATCCCGCTGACGATGCTCGGGCTGCACCCGGCAGTGGCGCTGCTGGCCATCGCCGCGCTGCTGGCCGGTGCGGGCCTCGAGGTCTTCAGCACGGGCTGGAACGTGGCGATGATGGAGAACATCCCCGGCGACAAGCTCTCACGGGTATCCAGTTACGACATGCTCGGCAGCTTCGTCGTGATGCCGATCGGCACGCTCGTCTACGGGTGGATGATCACGCACGCCGACGTCCGAATCGTGCTGGTCGCCTCCGCGGTGCTCTATGCGGGGTGCGCGCTCGTCACGCTCGCGGTGCCCAGCGTCTGGCGCATGGGCAGGGCGGCGGATCGCGACGCCGCTGAGGTGGCGGAATCATAGGAATCAAGGCCAGACTGGGATCATGACCTTCGCAGCCTTGCAGCCTCTTGCCGATCGCGCAGCACTGTTCGCCACACTCCGCCAGGACGCGCTCACCGCCGCGGTCGACGCCCTCGGCGAGCACCGGTGGGACGCAGACATGGCCGCAGGCACCCTCACTTTCACCGCGAACGCGAACCCCGCGCATCAGTTGGTGACCCGCCCCCACCTGGTCGCGACGATCGCGCCGGGACCGCGATCCCTCCTCTGGGCATGGGCGCACCCCCAGGGTGACGCGCAGGGCGTCGCCGCGCAGTTGCGCGACTACGGCACCCAGTACGGCATCACCGAACTCAGCCAGCCCGAGCTGCAGTTCCCGGAGGACACCGGCGCAGATCTCGACGACTGGATCGCACAGGTCGCACATCAGATCGGCACCGTGGCCGTGGAGATCACCGGCCGCTCCCCCTACTACTCCGCACCGATCGGCGGCGGGACGCGCGCCGTCTTCCTGCTGGATGCGCCGATCGCACCGCTCACGGTGCGCGACGCCGTCATCTCGACTCCGCGCGTGCTGTCAGGGCTCGCGCTCAGCGATGCGCGCTCGTCGGTGTGGGATGCGGCGCGTCTGGCCGGATGGAACCTGCAGTGGACGGATGAGGCGTTCAGCGGCGCGGTGGTGACCGATGCCACCGGCTCGGCCACCTTCCGATTCGACGAGCACGCCAGGATCGTGGGCGTCGAGGCGCCCGGCATCACCGGCTGATCCCTGTTCTTCCGCACGGCGATGCAGCGCCGTAGGCTGACACTCATGAAGACCTGGACCGTCCGCGCCGTCTCCCTGTACGTGTTCAACGTGGTGGTGCTGCTGCTCATAGGCCTGCTCATGTCGAGCGTCAGCGTCGGCTGGAACGCGCTGTGGGCCGCAGTCATCCTGACCCTTGCGACCCTCGCGCTGAAACCGACCCTGCTCAGGGCGTTCCGCGGCGCGGCGTCGAAGTCGGCGCAGACGCGGACGAAGGTCGGCGAGAAGATCGTCCAGTACGTGCTGGTGTTCATCGTCGAGCTGATCGTCTGGGTGCTGACCGTCCTTCTCAGCGGCGTCGACGTGAACGGCTGGTTCTGGGGCTACGTGCTGCCCCCGCTGTACCTGCTGCTCGCCTGGGTCATCTACGACCTGGTCGATGACCGCATCGAGGCGCGCGCCGGTGCGGTGTTCGACACGGTGCAGTCGAAGGTGAAGGGCGGTCGCGGTTCGACGACCGCGAGCACCGACGCTCCGGCGACCGGGCCGCAGAGCGGTGCGACCGCCGCTGCCCGGGATGAGCTCGATGACGGGCTCACCCCCGAACAGCGGCGGATGCTGGACGAGCTGTAGCTCAGCCTGCCGCGCGCTCGGCGGCTTCGACGACGTTCGTCATCAGCAGCGCGACGGTCATCGGACCGACTCCGCCGGGGTTCGGCGACACGAACCCGGCGACCGAGGCCACATCGGGGTGCACGTCGCCGTAGACCTTCGACTTGCCGGTCTCGGGATCGTCCTCGCGGGTGACTCCCACATCGAGCACGGCGGCGCCGGGCTTGACGTCCTCCGCGCGGACGAGGTGCTTGACACCGGCCGCCGCGACGATGACATCGGCCTCACGGAGGTACTTCGCCATGTCGACCGTGCCGGTGTGGGTGAGCGTCACAGTGGCGTTGAGCTCGCGACGCGTCAGCAGCAGGCCGATCGAACGGCCGATCGTCACGCCACGACCGACGACCACGACGTGCTTGCCCTTGAGGTCGTAGTCATTGCGCAGCAGCAGTTCGATCACACCGCGAGGCGTGCAGGGCAACGGGGTGTGGATCGGCGCGTTGACGTTCAGCACGAGGCGCCCGAGGTTGGTCGGATGCAGGCCGTCGGCATCCTTGTCGGGGTCGATGCGCTCGAGGATCGCATCGGTGTCGATGTGCTTCGGCAACGGCAACTGCACGATGTATCCGTGGCATGTCGGGTCGGCGTTGAGCTCGTCGATCAGCGCCTCGACCTCGGCCTGCGTGGCATCGGCCGGCAGCTCGCGCTGGATCGAGTTCATGCCGATCGCCTCGGACTGCCGATGCTTCATCCCGACGTACAGCTGGGATGCCGGATCCGCGCCGACGAGCACGGTCGCGATGCCGGGGACGATGCCGCGCGCGCGCAGCGCCGTGACCCGCTCGGTCAGTTCGCTCTTGATCTCCGCAGCCGCGGCCTTGCCATCGAGGATGACGGCGGTCACTGCTGCAGCTCCGGGTAGAGCGGGAACGCACCGGCGAGGGCGTCGACGCGGGCCTTGAGCGCTGCCACATCCGCGCCGGGCTGCAGGGCCAGGGCGATGATGTCGGCGACCTCGGTGAACTCGGCATCGCCGAAGCCGCGGGTCGCGAGGGCCGAGGTGCCGATGCGCAGACCGGAGGTGACCATCGGCGGGCGCGGGTCGTTCGGCACGGCGTTGCGGTTCACGGTGATGTGGATGTCGTGCAGCAGGTCTTCGGCCTGCTTGCCGTCGATCTCGGCATCACGGAGATCGACGAGCACGAGGTGCACGTCTGTACCACCGGAGCGCACCTTGATCTGCGCATCCGCGACGTCCTGCTGCGTGAGGCGCTCGGCGAGGATGGCGGCACCGCTGAGCGTGCGCTGCTGGCGGTCCTTGAACTCCGGGGTCGCGGCGAGCTTGAACGCCGTGGCCTTGGCCGCGATCACGTGCATGAGGGGGCCGCCCTGCTGACCCGGGAACACGGCGGTGTTGATCTTCTTCGCGATCTCGGCGTCGTTCGAGAGGATGAAGCCCGAGCGAGGGCCGCCGATCGTCTTGTGCACGGTCGACGAGACGACGTGCGCGTGCGGGACCGGGTTGGGGTGCAGGCCGGCGGCGACGAGTCCGGCGAAGTGCGCCATATCGACCCAGAGGTACGCGCCCACCTCGTCGGCGATCTCGCGGAACTTCGCGAAATCGAGCTGGCGGGGATACGCCGACCAGCCGGCGACGATGACCTTGGGCTTGTGCTCGAGCGCGAGGCGGCGCACCTCGTCCATGTCGACGAGCGAGGTCTCGGGGTTCACGCCGTACGCGACGATGTTGTAGAGCCGGCCGGAGAAGTTGATCTTCATGCCGTGCGTGAGGTGTCCGCCGTGATCGAGCGAGAGGCCGAGCAGGGTGTCGCCTGGGCGGGCGATCGCGTGCATCACGGCCGCGTTCGCTGTGGCGCCCGAGTGGGGCTGGACGTTCGCGAACTCCGCGCCGAACAGCGACTTGACGCGCTCGATCGCGAGGGACTCCGCGACGTCGACTTCTTCGCAGCCGCCGTAGTACCGACGACCGGGGTAGCCTTCGGCGTACTTGTTCGTGAGCACCGAACCCTGCGACTGCAGCACGGAGACGGGAACGAAGTTCTCGGATGCGATCATCTCGAGGAACGTGCGCTGGCGGTTCAACTCGCGATCGAGCACCTCTGCGATCTCGGGATCGACCTCGGAGAGCGGAGCGTTGAAGTACGGATCGGTCATGTCGTCCTCTTTCGTTGCGGAATGAAATGTCATCGGTGGTGGATGTCATCGGCCCAGGCGCGCGGTCGAATTCCGTAACGGTCGCTCCCCGGTGGTGACCCACCCAGACGCCAGTCGCGACCGTTCGAGCATAGCGGAATCCCGAAGACCCAGAGTAGTGCGAGGACCTGGCCGCACCGGCCGTCGCACGGTAGGTTTTGTTCATGGTCCTACCACTTGTGCCGCTGCCCTCGTCCGTCACGGAATCGACCGGAGCGCTGTCATTGACGACAGCCACCCGCATCGTCGTCGAGAGCGGTGCGGATGCCGCGGCATCCGTCGTCGCCGACGTGATCGCTGATCGCACCGGGCTGCGTCCCGCGATCGTCCACGGCGAGGAGAGTCGCGCCGGCGACATCGTCGTGCGCCGCTCCGGAGAAGGCGAGCAGTACTCCCTTCAGGTCGCAGAGACTGCGCAGCTGGAGGGTTCCGCCACCGGCCTCTTCTACGCAGCGCAGACGCTGCGGCAGCTCCTCACTGCCGACGATGGCGCCTGGACGCTCCCCCACGTGCAGATCGACGATGCTCCCCGATTCGCGTATCGCGGCGTCATGCTCGACGTCGCCCGCACCTTCTTCGACGTCGACACAGTGAAGGCGTTCATCGAGCGGGCGTCATCGCTCAAGTTCAACCGGCTCCACCTCCACCTCACCGACGACCAGGGGTGGCGGTTGCAGATCGACAGTCGTCCGCTGCTCACCGTGCGCGGCGCCACGACCGCGGTCGCCGGCCGCCCCGGCGGCTTCTACACGAAGGACGACTTCCGCGAGATCGTGCGCTACGCCGCCGCGCACCGCATGATCGTGGTGCCGGAGATCGATCTCCCCGGTCACACCCACGCGATCGGCCTCGCGTATCCGGAGCTCAGCGAGGCGCCGGTCATGAACGACGGCCTCCTCGCTCAGGCCGAGGCGCTCGGCGAAGCGCTCCCCGTCGCCGGAGAGCCGTACCTCGGAACCGGTGTGGGGCATTCGTCCGTGAAGATCCACGACGACGCGACGTGGGCGTTCCTGCAGGACGTCCTCTCCGAGCTCGCCGACCTCACCCCCGGCCCGTTCCTGCACCTCGGAGGCGACGAGTGCCACGGCACGGCGCCGGCCGACTTCGATGCCTTCATCGAACGCGTCACCGCCCTGACCACGGCGCTCGGCAAGACACCGATCACGTGGCACGAAGCGGGTTCGGCGATGGTCGCCGAAGGCACGATCGGGCAGTACTGGGGCAGCACGAGTCCTGACGCAGCGCACGCCGATCATGCACGTCGCTTCGCCGAGCGCGGCGGTTCGGTGATCATGTCGCCGTCGAACACCGCGTACCTCGACCAGAAGTACGACGCCGATTTCCCGCTCGGACTCGATTGGGCGGCGTTGATCGACCTGCAGACGGCATACGAATGGGAGCCGACGGCCATCGTCGATGCCCTGCCAGCCGAGGCGATCCTCGGCGTCGAGGGCCCGCTGTGGGCCGAGACCGTCGAGACGCTGGACGACATCGATCAGCTGATCTTCCCGCGCGTCGCAGCGATCGCCGAGGTCGCCTGGTCTCCAGCAGGGACGCGCGAGTGGACGTCGTTCCGCGACCGCGTCGGCGGTCTCGGCGCCGCCTGGGATGCCGCAGGATGGGGTGGCCACCGTCCCGCCGAGATCGCCTGGAGCTCCCGATGACGTCGACCCTGATCCACTCCGCCCGGCTGATCACCGACGGCGTCGAGACCACTGACGCCTGGGTGAGGTTCGAGGACGGCCGCGTGTCCGCGACGGGAACGGGCGCGGACCGGCCGGACGCCGACCGCGTGATCGACGCTGTCGACCTCGCGGGAGAGGATGCGATCCTCACGCCGGGGTTCATCGACATCCACGGGCACGGCGGCGCCGGAGCATCCTTCGATGACGGAGTCGACGCCATCCGTCTGGCGCGCGAACTGCACCGCGCTCACGGTACGACGCGTGCGGTCGTCTCGCTCGTGACCGCTCCGCTCGACGACCTCGCTCGCCGTGTCGGCGAGATCGCCGATCTCATGACGACGGATGCCGACATCCTCGGATCGCACCTGGAGGGACCGTTCCTCGATCCCGGTCATCATGGCGCTCACGAGCCGTCCCTGCTGCGCGCACCGGTGGCCGCAGATGTGCGACGGCTGCTCGAGGCCGGCCGTGGGACGGTGCGCCAGGTGACGATCGCGCCGGAGCTTCCGGGCGGCCTCGAGGCGATCGCGCTGATCGTCGCCGCAGGCTCAGCCGCCGCAGTCGGCCACACGAACGCGGATGCCGCGACCGCCGTCGCCGCGTTCGAGGCGGGCGCGACGATCCTCACGCATGCGTTCAACGCCATGCCGGGCATCCACCATCGGGCGCCGGGACCGGTGCTCGCCGCAGCAGCGGACCATCGCGTCGTGCTCGAGGCCATCGCCGACGACGTGCATCTCGACCCGCACGTGATCAAGCTGCTGTTCGACGCGGCCCCAGGCCGGGTGGCGCTGGTGACCGATGCGATGGCGGCGGCAGGCAGCGCGGACGGGCGCTACGACCTCGGCGCCGTGAAGGTGACCGTGACGGACGGCATCGCCCGCGCCGATGACACCGGATCGATCGCAGGTTCCACGCTCACGCAGGACGTCGCCCTGCAGCGCGCAGTCGCCGCCGGTGCGCCGCTGGTCGAGGCGGTGCGCGCGCTCACGCAGACGCCCGCCGCAGCGGTCGGCCTGGCCGGCGAGCTGGGCAGCCTGGTGCCGGGTCATCTCGGCGACGCAGTACTGCTGGATGCGCGACTGCGCGTCGTGCATGTGCAGACCGGTGCGTCGCTCGGCTGACCGGACGGAAGGAGGTCGCCGCTCCCCAGCGGCGACCTCGTCTCCCCTCCGAGCTGAGAGCGGGTGGGCTCGAACTCCTCCCCCGAGGTTCTGAGCCCACCCGACCGGTGCAAAAGCCCCCGCACCGGTGCCGAACTCCGCCCCCCGGTGGAGTTCTGATGGCTGTCTCTAGTTGATGAGACGACGACGGAGCCGATTCATCACGCGATACGGCAGAAAATTTTTTGGGAGTTCTCTCCGAGTTGTCCACAGGGCTGGCCTACCTGAGAGTTTCGAGGGAGAATGGTCCGGGCGCGTGAGCATCGACCTGATCACGCGTCTCTTCATGTGAGAGCTCATCCGACTCTCACGACAGATGGAAGCCAGTGCAGAACCACGACCACACCGCCATCAGGGCATCAGCAGATGCCGACCTGATCCTGCGTACCCGCTCGGGCGACGCCGACGCGTTCGCGGAACTGTGGCGACGTCATTATCCGTCGGGTGTGTCCGTCGCCCGTTCGATCACGTCGAGCCTCGATCCGGATGATCTGGTGCAGGAGTCGTACACCCGCATCTACCAGGCGATCATCAAGGGCGGCGGTCCGAACGGATCCTTCCGCGCGTATCTGTTCACCAGCATTCGCAACACCGCGGCCGCGTGGGGCCGATCCCGCCGCGAGACGGCGATGGACGAACTCGAGACCGTCGCCGATCCGGACAGCACGGAGCAGGCCGCAGACGAGGCACTCGACCGCAGCTTGACAGCGCAGGCTTTCCGCGCCCTGCCCTCGCGCTGGCAGGAGGTGCTCTGGTACACCGAGATCGAGCAGATGAAGCCGGCCGAGGTCGCTCCTCTGCTCGGAATGAGGGCCGGCGCCGTCTCGCAGCTCGCCTTCCGCGCCCGGGAGGGGCTGCGCGAGGCATGGATCCAGGCGCACCTGCGCAACGCCGAGTCCGGTTCCGAGTGCCAGTGGACCATCGAGCATCTCGGCGCCTACTCGCGCGGAAACCTGAGCTCACGCGATCAGAAGCGTCTCGATGAGCACATCGAGGACTGCGCGCGCTGCATGATCGTCGTCGCAGAGGCGAAGGACGTCTCCAACCGTCTCGCTCTCGTTCTTCTCCCCCTCGTCCTCGGCGTCGGCGGAGCAGCCGGCTACACAGCGACGCTTCAAGGGGGCGGCATCCCGATCGTGGCGTTGGCTGCGATGCCGTCCAGCGTCGTCGAAGGCGGTGCCCTCGTCGGAGGTGCCGGCAGCGATGGTGCCCTGGGCGGTCTCGCCGGCGACGGCGGCAGCTCGGTCGGCGCCGGCACGGCGGGCGGCGGCGCAGCCGGGGGTTCGGCGACCGGTGCAGTGACCGGCATCGGCGCCCTCGTCGGAGCAGGATCAGCAGCGCTGGTAGTGGCCGGCGTCGTGGCTGCGACCACGATCGTGCCGGGGCTCATGGAGGCGAATCCCGTGACCTCGATGCCCAGCGCGAGCGAAGCAGGCGACTCTTCGATCTCCTCCGAACTCAAGCCGGGAGCGGCGATCGAAGACGAGAAGTTCATCCTCGAGATACCGGAAGAGAAGCCCGAGAACCCAGACGACGTCGACAAGGCACCCGCGGTCAAGGCTCCCGCCGCCGACGATGAGACCACCTCGATCTCGACGGCCACTGCACCCCCGGTCGATTCACCGGTTCCCGAGGACGGCAGCGGCGGCGACGGCGACCCGGGCACGACAGACCCGGGCACGGATCCGGGCGATGGTGAGGACACAGACCCGGGTACGGACCCGACCGATCCCACGGATCCCACAGACCCGACCGATCCCACGGATCCCGGCACCGACCCGGGAACAGACCCCGGCACCGACCCCGGAACTGATCCCGGCACCGATCCTGTCCTCCCTGAGGGTGCACCCGACGTCGGAACCGCAACGGTGTCGCTTGACGAGAACCTTGAGACGCATTACGTGGTTCCCGTGACCGGTGTTCTCGACGCCACCGTGCGGGCCGTAATCGGTGACGACGCCGGATCCACGAGGCAGACCGTACTCACCGCCGGCGACGTCTCCGTGTTCTCGGCATCCGATCCGGTCGGCTCGGGAACGCTCGATCTCAAACCCACGCTCGATCAGCTCTGCAACGACGCCGAAGTCGACTTCTTCTATGTTCTGGGAGACCAGGTCGGTGTCGTTTCATCAAAGTCCTTGAGTGAACTCGGCACTTTCCCTCACCCCGACATTCTGGAACTGGCTTGCATGTTGAACCTGAGTCTCGCGGCGGCCACGGCGGCCGATGACTCAACGAGTTCGGACGCATCGCCGGCACCGGCCGATGACGCCGCATCAGCCGCCGCAGAGCAGCAATCGGCAGAAGAGCCTGCGCCTGTCCCTGTCGAAGAGCCACCACCCGCCAGAGTCGAAGAAGCGCCGGTGCCGGTCGAAGACGCAACCGCCCCGGTTGTCGAACAGACACCGGCCGAGCAGCCCGAACCGCTCGACTCCGTTCCGTCGTCATTGACCCCTGCCCCGGCCGAGGACACCACGCCCGCCGAATAGACTGGGAGCATGCCCGAAGCCCCCGACGCAGTCCCCGGTGTCAATCGTCCGAACATCACCCCGCTCGACATCATCCGGGCCGTCATCCTCATCGCGGCGATCGCCTCGCTCGCGCTCTGGGGCTTCGCGATGTGGCCGTTCCCGTGGAACGTCGTGCTCGGGATCGGCACTCCTCTGCTGGTCCTCCTGGTGTGGGCGCTCTTCCTCTCTCCACGACCTGTGCTGAGCCTGCATCCGTTCGTGCGCGCAGCCGTCGAACTGCTGATCTACGCCGGTGTGACACTCGCCTGGTGGTCGATGGATCAGGCCTGGGTCGGCCTCGGCTTCGCCGTCGTCGCCGTCGCCTCGGGACTCTTCGCGGGCAGGCGAGACTTGCGATGACGGTCGCCGCGGCCCTGCGGAGCGCGCTCGGTGACATCGTCGACGTCACCGAAGCCGCCCTCGAGGCCGCACGGGCGGATCGTTCAGGTCATTCGTCCGCCGGGCGCCCCGTCGCCGTCGTGTATGCGCAGACGATCGATCAGGTCCAGCAGACGATGCGGATCGCCACAGAGACGCGTACCCCGGTCGTGGTGCGCGGTGCTGGCACCGGTCTGGCGGGAGCCGCGAACGCCGGCCCTGGCGAGATCGTCCTGTCGACGCTGCGCATGAACCGCGTGCTCGAGGTGCGGCCGGACGACCTGTTCGCCGTCGTCGAGCCTGGCATCCTGAACGCCGACCTGAACGCGCTGCTCGCCGACCACGGTCTGTGGTGGCCCCCCGATCCTGCCAGCCGCGACATCTCCAGCGTGGGCGGCAACATCGCCACCGGAGCAGGAGGGCTGCTGTGCGCCAAGTACGGTGTCGTGCGCGATGCCGTGCTCGGCGTCGACATCGTGCTCGCCGACGGGCGACTCCTGCACCTCGGTCATCGCAGCGTCAAGGGCGTCACCGGACTCGACCTCACGTCCCTCGTGATCGGTTCGGAGGGCACGCTCGGCGTCGTCGTCGGTGCGACGCTGAAACTGCGGCGCCTCGTCGTCGGAGGCATCTGCACGCTCACCGCCCTGTTCCCGACCGTGCGTGCTGCGGCGGCCGGGTCGGCAGCGGTCACGGCATCCGGTGTGCAGCCGGCGATCATGGAGCTGATGGATGCGAAGGCGCTGAGCGCCGTGCACGCCCTCCTGGCACTGCCCGCGCCGACAGCCGGCAGCTCGCAGCTGACGATCCAGACCGACGGTCCTGCGGCCAGGGCGGAGGCCGACCTCATCGCCGCCACGCTACGGGGATGCGGCGGCGAGGTCGCGCTCACGTACGACCGCGAGGAGGGAGACCGTCTGCTCGCGATCCGGCGCTCGATGCATCCGGCGATGGCGGCCCTCGGCACCACGCTCATCGAGGATGTCTCGGTGCCCCGCAGCGCGTTGCCTGCGATGTACGACGAGATCGCCAGGATCGAACAGGTGTACGGCCTCGACATCCCCACCGTCGCACACGCCGGAGACGGCAACCTGCATCCGAACTTCATCTTCGAAGGCGAGGTCGTACCCGACCGGGTCTGGGCGGCCGCTGACGACCTGTTCCGCTCCGCGATCCGGCTCGGCGGCACGCTCACCGGAGAGCACGGCATCGGAATGCTCAAGAGCCGCTGGCTCGCGGAGGAGCTCGGTGACGACCAGTGGCAGCTTCAGCGTCAGATCAAGGCCGTGTTCGACCCGCTCGAGATCCTCAACCCCGGAAAGGTCTTCACCCGTGCCTGACATCCACGTGAGCGCAGCGATCATCCACGATGCGGACGGCCGGGTGCTGGTGGTGCGCAAGCACGGCACGACGAAGTTCATGCAGCCCGGCGGCAAGCCGGAGCCCGGCGAGAGCCCTGCGCAGACCCTGGCGAGGGAGCTCGACGAGGAACTCGGACTCAAGGTCGACGAAGCGGGCCTGCGACCGCTGGGACGGTTCGTCTCGGCCGCCGCGAACGAGCCGGGTCACCGCGTGATCGCCGATGCCTTCGCACTCACGATCGAGGCCGACACCGTCACGGTTCAGGCCGAACTCGCCGAACTGCGCTGGATCACGCCCGACGAGATCGGCACACTGCCTCTGGCGCCGCTCAGCGTCGAGCATCTGCTGCCGCTCGCGTGGCCCGCCCGCTGACCTGTTCGGCGCGTCAGAGCCCCTGCCACACCGGCTTGTTGTCGAACGTGTAGCGGTAGTAGTCCGAGAGCGTGAGCTCGGAGGCCGCCGCCTCATCCACCACGACCGTCGCGTGCGGGTGCAGCTGGATCGCCGACCCAGGCAGCATCGCCGTGAGCGGCCCCTCGACCGCGTCGGCGACCGCTCGCGCCTTGCCCTCGCCGAAGGCGAGCAGCACGAGGTGACGAGCCTCGAGGATGGTGCCCAGGCCCTGCGTCATGCAGTGCATCGGCACCTGGTCGATGGAGTCGAAGAAGCGTGCGTTGTCCTCACGGGTCTGCTTCGTGAGCGTCTTCACCCTGGTGCGGGATGCGAATGACGAACCGGGCTCGTTGAAGCCGATGTGACCATCTGTGCCGATTCCGAGGATCTGCAGATCGACACCGCCCGCGGCGGCGATCGCCGCCTCGTAGTCGGCGCCCGCGTGCTCGATGCCCGAGACCGCGCCGTCGGGCACGTGGATCTGCGCGGGGTTCAGCCCGAGCGGCTCCACCACCTCGCGGGTGATCACCGAGCGGTAGCTCTCCGGATGCGCGGGATCGATGCCGACGTACTCGTCCAGGGCGAATCCGCGCACCCGGGACACGTCGGTGCCGGCGAGTCGTCCGCGCAGGGCCTCGTAGACGGGCAGCGGCGTGGACCCCGTCGCCAGTCCCAGCACCGCATCAGGGCGGCTCACGATGAGCCGCACGATCTCGTCCGCGACCAGGGCACCCGCTGCCGCTGCGTTCTCGACGATGACGACTTCAGCCATGGGCGACGATCTCCTCTTGAGGTATGTGCGCTCCGACCAGAGCGGCGCCGAGAGCAGCCGCAGGGGAACCGGTCGGGAGCAGCTCGATTCTCTCATCCAGGTGCAGCGACCGCAGAAACGGCGAACCCGCTGCGTCGGCGATGAGAGCATTGCGGATGCCGTCTCCGAGGCGGTCGCCGAGGGCGGTGATCCCGCCCCCGATGACGACGGTCTCGACATCGGCGGTGAGCACCAGCACGCGCACCGCGGCGGCTGCGCCGCGGGCGAGGTCTGCGCGGAGCCTGAGCGCCTCCGCGTCGCCGCGATCCGCAGCGTCGAAGATGTCGCGGACGGGAAGCGCACCGGGGCGACCCCAGGCGCGGGCGAGGGCGCCACCGCCGCAGAGGGTCTCGATGCAACCGCGTTGTCCGCAACTGCAGACGCGGCCGTTCGGGTCGACCGAGATGTGTCCGACCTCGCCGGCGGTGCCACGCGATCCGCGCCAGATCCCGCCATCGGTCACGATGCCCGCGGCGACACCGGTGCCGAGGTTCAAGTAGGCCATGGAGGTGGCATCGCCCCGCAGCGCCGCGGCTCCGAGCGCCGCCGCCTTCACGTCGTTCTCCACCACCACCGGCACGCCGAGAGGCTCAGAGGCTCTGGCAGCGAGGTCCAGCGACTCGACGCCCAGATTCACCGCGTGCAGCACGCGGCCTCTCGCGGTGTCGACGAGACCTGGGATGCCGACGCCGACGCTCAGGACGTCGGAGGCCGCTATGGCGAACTCGGCGCGCAGTTCGCGCACGCCGTTCACGACGTCCGCCACCACCGCCTCGTCACCGTGGCCAGTGGCACGACGCAGGCGACCGATGATCTCGCCGCCCTCGGTCACCGCGACGGCATCTGTCTTCGTGCCGCCGATGTCCAGGCCCACGCGAACGGACCGGCCGCCCGGGCCGGTCTGCACTGCCGATGCCACTATGAGACTCCCAGCTGCCCGGAGAGCACCATGACGGCCGCACCGCGCAGCACGATGTCGTCCTGCGCGGTGAGCCGGATCACGACGTCGTCGAAGACGCCCTC